>Ga0256406_1000958_pt1 | contig 48637 bp, 39 predicted proteins | sample RumenRJG_03DNA_FD_185986 | JGI IMG/M metagenome (GOLD analysis project Ga0256406, IMG submission 185986) | Bovine rumen microbial communities from Lethbridge, Alberta, Canada - RJG_03 | ecosystem: Host-associated > Mammals > Digestive system > Stomach > Rumen | place: Canada: Alberta | collected... | reverse complement strand
GGCCGGTGAGGTCGAGAACCTCGACATAGCGGAGACCCTCAGCCTTGACGGTTACGCGGTCGGCGGTGGGGTTGGGAGAGACCTGGACACTGGCAACAGAGGCGTCCTCGATGCCGACGGCGGAGGAAGAGTAGGCGGTGATGAGCCAGCTATTGTTGAGGCCTTGATTGGAAGCATGATCCCAATTTCTTCCGTCTAAGGAAATCCAGTCGCTGTTGGGGTCACCAAAATAATTACCTCCCATAGCCGGGTAGGTCTGGGTGGCCTCCATCGTAATCCAAAGGGTCTTGGTCTGGTCGATGGCGATAGGGCTGGCGGGGTCAAAGTGGACGTAGCGGCCGGCCTCGGCGGCGCTGACAGAAAGAGTAACCTCGCCCAAGACATCTCCGGGAGTGGTGGCAGAGCCGGAACGAACCTTCATGGTATAGGTGGCAGGCTGACCGCTACCAATCCAGCAGTCAACCTTGTCGACATTAGGCATGTTGGTCAGCATCGCCGGAGGGAAGCTTACTGCCCAGTAGATTTTGGCACTCCTACCAGTGCCAATACCACCAGTACCCCGCCCGGCCTCACCACGGGTATAACTGAGTACACCGTTAGGAAGGCTGATTGATTGGACATTATGGGTGGCAGTGGCAGTGCCATTGGCGTTGGTAACAGTGAGTACAATCTGGTAGTTGCCATCGGAGGGGAAGGTGGTTGTAAAGGTCTCACCTGTACCGCTGGCGGGGTTGGCTCCAGTGCAAGACCAAGTGATGCTGGTGATGGGGTCTACCGATATATAGCGTGCGGAAAAAGTAGTCTCATATCCGGTAAAGGCTTTGCTTCCGCCCAAGATCTCGCACTGCCGCGGAGCCTCTCCAGGTTGTGGAGCGGAGGCAGCGATATTTTGAATGTTCTGAATAGAGGCAGCGACATTATTATAGTTGAAGTTATCACGCAGGTTGCAGGCGTAGCCGTTGGGGGCGATGAGGATGAGCAGGGGCACATAGCCATCGTTGAGGCTGGCGCAGGTGGCGTTGCAGGTGCCCTGGGCATCGTCGTCAATCATGGGGAAGGGGACGGGCTCGCCATTGCCGTGGGGGTCGGTCCAGTTACCCTGGGTTGAACCACCATAGGTCTGGCTGGTGGTGGTGCCAGTAATCTGTGCAGCGGTGTTTCTGCTTTCAGACTCGACCCAAATGACCTGGAAGTTGGGCAGCGCGTTGAGCTGTTCGAGCAGACCCGAGCAGTGGAGCTGCCAGCAGGGACCACACCAAGCAGCTGAGTAGTCAATAACGACAAACTTGCCATCATCCAGGTAGGACTGGAGGCTAATCTCCGTGTTGTCGCGCAGGTCGTTGGCGGTGAAGGGGGCAGCAATGTGCTCCCAGTAGATGTCACCATCCTTTGCACCCACAGGCAGGGACTCCATGTTGTCCACCTTGGGGGCCACCTGGAACTGGGCCATGGCTGAGGTGCCGAGCAGGGCGGCCATGAGAACTAGTACGGTTTTCTTCATTTTGTTTGTTTGCCCAGTTATCAACCATCGGGCCCGTCGGCTCTGAATTATAATTAATTGTTTAGTGGTCAGTGGCTAGTGGTCAGTGGCTAGTGGCTAGTGCTCAGTTTAGAAGAGGCCTTCGAGGACTTGGTCGTCGACGAGGTTGGGGAGGGTGACTTTCAGCTCGGGGCAGGCTTCCATGGCGCGTTTGATGGCGAAGATGGCGCCTTCGTTGCGGGCCCAGGAGCGGCGGGAGATGCCGTTGTTGACGTCCCAGTGGAGCATCATGTGCAGGCGGCGGTCGGCCTCGGCGCTGCCGTCCAGCACCATGCCGAAGCCACCGTTGATGACTTCGCCCCAGCCCACGCCGCCTCCGTTGTGGATGCTGACCCAGGTGGCGCCGCGGAACGAGTCGCCGATGACGTTGTGGATAGCCATGTCGGCCGTGCGGTTGCTGCCGTCGTAGATATTGGAGGTCTCGCGGAAGGGGCTGTCGGTGCCGGAGACGTCGTGGTGGTCGCGGCCAAGGACGATGGGGGCGGAGATTTCGCCCTTGCGGATGGCCTCGTTGAAGCGGGCGGCAATCTTGGTGCGGCCCTCGCAGTCGGCATAGAGGATGCGGGCCTGGGAACCGACGACGAGGTGGTTCTCCTTGGCACCGCGGATCCACTGGATGTTGTCGTGCATCTGCTGCTGTATCTCGGCCGGTGCGGTGGCGGCGATTTCGGCCAGGACTTCCATGGCGATGTGGTCGCTCTTGTCGAGGTCCTCGGGGCGGCCGCTGGTGCACACCCAGCGGAAGGGGCCGAAACCGTAGTCGAAGCACATCGGGCCCATGATGTCCTGCACATAGGAGGGGTAGCGGAAGTTGATGCCGTCCTCGGCCATAATGTCGGCGCCGGCGCGGCTGCTCTCGAGGAGGAAGGCGTTGCCGTAGTCGAAGAAGTACATGCCGCGGGCGGTGAGCTTGTTGACGGCGGCCACGTGGCGGCGGAGGGACTCCTGCACCTTCTCGCGGAAGAGCTCGGGCTGCTCGGCCATCATGCGCTTGGCCTCCTCGAAGGAGACGCCTACGGGGTAGTAGCCACCGGCCCAGGGGTTGTGGAGCGAGGTCTGGTCGGAGCCGAGGTCGACCTGGATGCCCTTGTCGGCGCAGTATTCCCAGAGGTCGACCACATTGCCCTGATAGGCGAAGCTCTTGGCCAGCTTCTGCTCGCGGGCCTGGTTGACAGCCTTGAACAGCTCGTCGAGGTTGTCGCTCACCTCATCGACCCATCCCTGCTCGTAGCGCTTCTGCGTGGCGGCGGGGTTGATTTCGGCGGTGATGGAGACCACGCCGGCGATGTCGCCAGCCTTGGGCTGCGCACCGCTCATGCCGCCGAGGCCGGCGGTGATGAAGAGCTTGCCGGCGGTGCCGCCACCGAGCTTACGGGCAGCGTTGAGGACGGTGATGGTGGTGCCGTGGACGATGCCCTGGGGGCCGATGTACATGTAGGAGCCGGCGGTCATCTGGCCGTATTGGGTGACGCCGAGGGCGTTGTAGCGTTCCCAGTCGTCGGGCTTGCTGTAGTTGGGAATCATCATGCCGTTGGTGACCACCACGCGCGGGGCGTCCTTGTGGCTGGGATAGAGGCCCATGGGGTGGCCGCTGTACATGACGAGGGTCTGCTCATCGGTCATCTCCGAGAGGTACTTCATGGCCAGGCGATACTGGGCCCAGTTCTGGAAGACGGCGCCGTTGCCGCCGTAGGTGATCAGCTCGTGGGGATGCTGGGCGACGGCGGGGTCGAGGTTGTTCTGGATCATGAGCATGATGGCCGCGGCCTGACGGCTGCGGGCGGGGTAGTCCTCGATGGGGCGGGCGTACATGGGGTAGGTGGGCCGCAGGCGATACATATAAATACGGCCATAGAGGCGCAGCTCCTCGGCGAATTCCTTGGCCAGCATAGCGTGGTGCTTGGCGGGGAAATAGCGCAGGGCGTTGCGGATGGCGAGGCGTTTCTCGTCGGGGGTGAGTATCTCTTTGCGCTTGGGGGCATGGTTGACGGTGGGGTCGTAGGGCTGGAGTGCGGGCAGGGTGTCGGGGATACCGAGGCGCAATTCTTGCTGGAACTGTTCGAGTGTCATTATGCTATTCTGTTATATGTCAGTTATTTAATTCAATTTCTCCACCGCATTTCGCGGAGGGTATACAGGTGCAAAGATACACATTTTCTTCAAACTGAAAAAAAATTTTTGCAACACCCCAGCCAAAATCCTGATACATCGCAGGCAGACACAAGGCATCATCTAGGGCTGTTCTTCGGTTGTTCTTCGGTTGTTCTTCGTCTGTTCTTCGTCTGTTCTTCGTTTGTCGGGTCCGGCCAGGGGTGGTGGCGGCAGAAAGAAAACGGGGGATTATATAATATACGAAATTTCCCCCGTTTTGCAACAAAAATTTTCCTAAAACTTGTTAAAACATCAACTGCAGGCCCACTTCGAGGCGGGGGAGGAGGACTTTGTCTGCCGGCACGTCGGAGCCGATGCCGTTGAGGCGGTAGCGGGCGTAGATGCCGTAGTAGTGGTAGGTGAGGCGGGTGGCGAGGCCGAAGTTGAAGTTGTAGGTGTCGAGGGCGGTGGGGCCTTCGAGGATTTCCTCGCGTGCGGCGGCAATGGTGCCGTTGCCTTCGATGGTGCCTTTGATGCGGTAGGTGGTGTAGCCGAGGCTGCCGTAGACGCCGAGGTCCCAGTGGAAGCCCTTGTGGTTGAGGCCGCCGGGCTGGAAGCGGATGCGCTGGAAGAGCTCGAAGTTCCACTCGCCGAGCGAGAGGCGGCGGCGGGTGACCTCGACGTTGCCGACGTTGATGAAGCGGTCTGTGGGGCGATTGAGCAACTGCTCGAGCTTGTTGACGTCGCGGTCGCCGAAGTGGTAGAAGGTCTTGGCCCAGCCAAGGCCGAGGCCGAGGGAGTAGGCTTTGGTGAAGTGGTAGCTGATGCGGGTGCCGATGTGCCAGGCGGGCGACCAGAGGTTGGAGGCCAGCTCGTCGTCGCCGATGGCGATGGGGCGGCCGAACATGAAGTAGGCGTCGTATGCCCAGCGGGTCTCTTTGGGGCGCTCGAGGGCGGGGGTGTGGCGGACGGCGACGGGGAGTTTGTAGGAGCCTTTGCTCTGCTCGAAGCCTATCTGCGGCCAGCGGTCGGCGGGGGGTGCGGAGGGCTGGTCGAAGGTGTAGTCGGCGGTGTAGCCGTTGAGGTGGACCACGAGGCGGGTGCCGCCGTCGAAGTCGAGCGAGAGGCCCGGGGTGGCCTCGATGATTTCGCGCTGGCCGTAGTTGGTGATGCTGCCGTCGGTGGCCACGTCCTTGAAGAAGAAGCGCAGGGTGGTGTCGGTGCGCAGGGGTATGACGCTGACGCGGGTGGCGCTCTGGCGCTCGAAGCGGAAGGTGGGGGAATTTTGATTTTTGATTTTTGAATTTTGAGTGAAGAAGCTGGCCTGGGGGACGCCGTAGCCGAAGGCGTAGTCGCAGTAGGGGTAGAGGTCGGCGCTGCGCTGGATGAGGTCGAACATCTGCATGGCGGTTTTGTCGCGGTTGAGCTGCCAGGCGCAGGCGGCGAAGCCGGCCACGAGGGGGCAGGAGAACGAGGTGCCGTAGACCATCTGGTAGCCGCCCTTGCCGTGGGGGTTGGCGGCCCAGGCGTGGCCGAAGGCGCAGACGTTGGGCTTCTGGCGCCCGTCGGCGGTGGGGCCGTAGGAGGCGAAGTCGATGTGCATGTAGCGGTCGAGGTCGTGTGTGGTGCCGCCGACGCAGAGCACGCTGTCGGCGTCGGAGGGGGTTACGATGGTCTTCCACTTGCTGTCGGTGCCCTCGTTGCCGGCGCTGCTGCATACGAGGATGCCCTTGCGTGCGGCCATGTTGGCGGCGCGGGCCACGTAGGAGGTGCCGTCCATATCCTTGGTGTAGTAGCGGTCCTTGCCGTAGCCGAGGCTGGAGGAGATGATGTTGGCGCCGTTGCGGTCGGCCCATTCCATGGCCTGCATCCACCAGATTTCCTCCTTGAAGGGTTCGGGTTCCACCTCGGTGCGTGCCAGGAGGAACTCGGCGCCGGTGGCCAGGCCGAGGTCCTTGCCGTTCATGCGGCCGGCGATGCAGGAGAGGGTCATCGTGCCGTGGCCGTTCCAGCCGTAGACGTCCTCCTTCTTGTCGGGGAAGTTCCACGTCTTCAGTATGCGTCCGGCACGGCGCAGGTGCTCGAAGGCCTCGTGGGTGTTCACCTTGGGGAAGCCGCCGTCGAACACGGCGATGCGCATGCCGCTGCCGTCGATGCCCTGCTGGCGGAAGAGGTGGCCCTGCATGCGGACGAGTTGGTCGGTCAGAGTGGTATCGGGGGCGGGATTTTGATTTTCGGATGTTGTTTTTTGAATATGAGCGAGGGTGGCGCGCGAGGCGATGAGCTGGACGCGGCGGACGTAGGGCAGGGCCTCGATTTGGGCCACTTGGTCGGGCGTGGCCACGATGCCCACGGCGTTCAGCCAGCGGCTGCTGCCCACATGCTCCATGGCCAGCGCGCCGACGCCCTGCTCGTAGGCAGCGCTGACGGGGTGGTTGGAGAGGTCGGCCGGGTCGGCGCCGCACTGGGCGTAGCGCTCCAGCGCGCGGGCGTCGAAGTAGGCATAGGGGTCGAAGGTGGTGCCTGCCTTGTCGGTCAGGAAGACCCAGTAGGTGTTCTGCGCGTGTGCGGCCAAGGTGGCCACGGCGGCAATCAAAAGGATTAGTGTCTTTTTCATCTCAATATGGTGTGTAGGATTTCGTGACTGTGCAATTGGCCGAAGCCGGGGAGGTGGAACTGGAAGTAGGCGATGAGGGCGTCGAGGAGGTCGCGGCGTGTGACGGAGGAGTGAAAGGGAGTGAAGGGGAGTGAAGGGGAGTGAAAGGACGATAGATATTCGTGGAGCACTGTGGAGAGTTGGGGCGAGAGGGTGGTCTCGGTGGGGGCGGCGACGAAACGGCCCTCCTGGAGGTCGAAGCAGGGGTGGTGGGCGTCGTGGTTGTCGAGCGGCTCGATGCCGAGGTGGTGCGCCACGGTGAGCATGAAGCGGATGGGGAGGGAGGAGGGAGGAGGTTGGAGGGCGGAGGTAGTCTGCTCGACATAGTCCCACAGTTCGGGCAGGGGCTCCTCGGCGCGGAGGGCTTTGTAGAGCACTTCGGTCATGAAGAACCGGAGCGCGTTGCCCACGGGGTCGGGCATCTGCCCGGGGTGGCGGGGCGCGAGTTCGCGGACGTGGTTGAGGTCGGTCTTGGGATTGGCGTAGACCACCATGTCGAGGCTCGACAGCGGCTGCAGCATATTCTGCTTCACGCACCCGCGCGCGCTGCGCACACCCTTGATCATATACGACTGCACCCCCAGCTGGCGTGTGAACACGCGCGCCACGACCGAGCTTTCGGCATAGGGTGTGGTGCGGAGTACGAGGCCGGGGGTGGAGAGGGTCATGGGAATTTTGAATTATGAATTTTGAGTTAGCGGATGATGAGGATTTTGGCCACGGAGCGGTTGTCGCCCTTGTCGTCGGAGGCGAAGACATAGTAGACGCCGCTGGCCACCTGCTCGCCGCTCTGCGTGCGGCCGTTCCAGATGGCCTGGCCACCGTGGGCGGTGGTGGCATAGACGGTGTGGCCGGCGGCATCGGTGATGTGCACCAAGGCGTTGCGCGAGAGGCCCTTGACGGCGATGGGGCCGTCGTAGCCGGGGCGCACGGGGTTGGGGAAGGCGTAGACCTCGGAGAGCGGGTTGGAGACGGCGTAGGTGGCGGTGCTGCGGTAGACCTGCAGGCCGTGGTCGGTGCCGACGAAGACTTCGCCCGTGCGCTCGTTGATGCCGAGGGCCACGATGCGGTCCGAGAAGAGGGGGCTGTTCGAGGTGGTGAAGTGCTCCAGCTGGTCCATGCCGTTGGCCGAGAGGAGGTAGAGGCCGCCACTGGCGGTGCCGACCCACTTGCGGTTGGCGCCGTCGACGGCGATGGCGGTGATGCTCTCGTAGGCCATGAGGTATTCGTAGAAATCGCCGTTGGTGATGGTGATATTGTTGCAGTTGACGGGTGAGATTTCTCCATTTCCTCCTCCAGCGAAGGCCTTGCTGCCGTCGTAGATCACCTTGAGCCCCTTGTTGGTGCCCAGCCAGAGGACTCCGCTGTGGTCTTGCACGAGTGCGGTGACGGCGTCGGTATTGAGCTTGCTGCCGTTGTTGGGGTTGACGCGGGCCATGCGGTTCTTCCCGTCGTGTACATATATTATATTGCTGCGGCCGAGGAACCATTTGTAGTCGGTGATGCTGTCCACCACCAGCTTGTCCACCTCGGGCGCCGCCACCATGGCCTCGGTGCTGAAGCCTTCCCAGCTGCCGTCGGCGCGGCGCACGGCCAGGGCGTGACTGCTCTGCGAGTTGAGCACCCACAGGTCGCCCTGCCGGTCGAAGGCCACGGCGCCGGTGTTCAGTGTGGAATAGGTGCCGGAGGAATAAGGGACCAGGGCGCCCGAGGTATTGGTCTCGTCGTAGAGGCGTTCCACCTGCCTGTTGCGTACCGACGCCACGCCGCTGCCCCACAGGGCGATGACCACCTCGGTGGTGTCGCGCGGGTTGACGGCGGCGTCGACCACATCGGCACAGCCGTCGAGCATGCCGTTGGAGAGGTCGAGCCCCTCCCACTGCGAGCCCTGCGAGGTGAAGAGGTTGGGCTCGAGGTAGGTGTTGGCGTAGGTGGACGTATGGCCGCCAGGGCAAAGCATCATGCGGTAGTTGAAGGGGACGAGGCGGTAGGCGTTGTCGTGCGAGAAAGGCCCTCTGGGGCGGTACACCTCGTAGCCGCCAGCGGTGATATGCATCAGGCCGTCCCACTCGTGTCCCACCCACAGGGTTCCATCTTCGTCGGTGACGGCGTCGAATGCCGAGAGCGTGCCCCAGGCGTATGTGCACAGGCTGTCGTAGCGCTCGAGGCACTCGTTGTACTGCACTATGCAGTGGTCGCGAGTGAGGGTCACCTTCCCGCCGCCCACACGCATGGAGTTGATTTCGCCGCGGTTCCACACGCGGAAGCCCGCAGCGTCGAGTTCATAGAGGGTGAGAAGGCGTGGGTCGTCGGCGTAGCCGCTGAGCAGCAGGCGGCCGGCGAAGGGTTCGAGGGTGGTGAGGGTGACGCTGTCGAGCCGACGGTCGGTCTCCCAGCGGTCGCTCACCGAGGGGAAACGCTCCGAGGCGGACAGACGCTTGAGCCCCTCGCCCGTGGCTGCATAGAGACTGTCGGCCAGGAAGGCGAGGTCGTAGACGGGGGCGTAGGTGCCGCCCGTGCCGAGGTACCAAGTCTCCTTGATTTCGCGCCGCCCGATATCCACCACCACCACCCCGAAGCCGGTGGCCAGATAGGCGTTGCCCGCATGGAAACGGATATGGTAGATGCTTTTGTCGCCCGGAATTTCGCTGCGCTTGATGTCGGAGAGGTTGTAGGTGCGCCCGTCGACAACAAGGTCTATGTTCGAGTTGGTATAGGCCACTGCCAGGCATCCGTCCGCACCGCTGTAGGCCATCGCGGCCACCCCCACGTCGCTCAGTCCTGCACCCTTGCTCATGCGGGTAAGCATCTGATCCACGGTGTCGTAGCAGAACACGCCTCCTCGGGCACCGGCATATACGCGGTCGCCGGCCAAAGCCACATGGTAGACCGTGGCATAGTCCAGACAGTCGCGCCACTGGCCGATAGCCACCTGCGCGCTGCCTCCTGCGGCCACTGCCAGCAGCATCGCCGTGAGCAGTATCTTCTTCATGAGTTTTCTTTTTTGATGAATACAAACTGATAGAGCAGTGCCAGCAGGGTGGTCACCAGCGTGCTGCACACCGTGGCCAGAAGCACGCCTCCAATGCTGCGGAAGCTGAAGAGCTCGGCCGTGAAAAACACCAGGTAGAACACCGCCAGCAGAAGCATGAGGTAACTTATGAAATATTGCGGCGTGACGCTGTAGACGCTGGGGGTGGCGATGACAACGGGCTCGTTGCGCGTCAGGATGCGGTCCACGAAGAGGATGCGCAGCATGGCCACCACCGTGCACGCCAACGCGTGGAAGCCCAGCATATTATTCATCACGTCCACCAGCAGCCCCGTGCCGAAGGCAATCAGCAGCATCGGTATGCGGCGCGTGTCGGTGGGCAGCATGAGGATGAAGAGCACGTAGAGCATCGGCATCACATAGCCGCCGAGGTACACATGGTTGAGCACCAGCAGCTGCAGCAGCATCAGCAGCACAAAGCGTCCTATGAGTCTCCAGATTTGTTTGGTCATTCAGTTCAGGTGTTTCTGTGTGTGCGCCATGAGGGTGTCCTGCTCGGCGCGGAAGCGGTTGTGGATGATGTAGACGTGGTCCAGCTTGTTGAAGTCCGTGGCCAGGCGGATTTTGACCTTGTAGAAGCCGCTGCCGGAGAGAGCCTCGGCCTCCTCGACATAGCCCACGGCGATGCCCTCGGGGAAGTCGCCGGCCAGACCGGAGGTGACAATCGTGTCGCCCGCCCCAAACTGGTGCGTCGTCGGCACATCCACCACCTGCGCATAGCGGTAGTCCAGCCCGTCCCACACCAGCGAGCCGCTGATGCCCGTGCGCTTCACACGCACGCTGTTGCGGCTGTCGCTGTGCAGCACCGGCATGATGGTGGCGAAATTGTCCGACACCGACATCACCACGCCCACAATCCCGTCGGGCGAGATGACCGCCATGTCGGGCTCCAGCCCGTGACGGCTGCCCTTGCCCACCATGATGTAGTTGTTCTGCTGGCTCCACGAGTTCTTGATGACGCGCGCCTCAGTGTAGCTGTAGCGCTGCAGGTAGACCGTGTCGTTGACCTCGAACTCCTTGTCGCTGAAGCTGATATACGACGACTCCATCTGCGCACGCAGCAGGGCGTTCTCCGCCGCCAGGCGGTCGTTCTCGGCCTTCAGGCCGAAATAGCCGCCCACGCTGTTCACCCCGCTGTACCACCCTCCGGCCACGCTGTTGGTCCACGCAATGAGCTTGGAACTCTGGTAGTAGCTCGTCCGCGACATCAGCACCAGGCTGGCCACCACCAGCAGCAAAAAGACCACCACATAGTCGTAGTCCTTCAGCAGCCGTATGATCCTGTTCTCACTCATTCAGGAAGGCTTCTACCTCGCGGCGCGTCTCGCTGACGGCGTGCCGCAGGTCGTCGTTCACTATCGTGCGGTCGAAATGGGGTGCCTGCTTCAGCTCCTCGGCGCTGCGGCCCAGGCGCTTGGCGATGGCCTCCTCGCTATCGGTGCCGCGGTTGCGCAGGCGCTGCTCCAGCACCTCGAGGCTCGGCGGCATGACGAAGATGGAGAGCGCCTGGTCGCCGAAATAGCGCTTGAGGTTGCGACCGCCGTTGACGTCCACGTCGAACACTATCACCTTCCCCTCGTCCCACAGACGCTGCACCTCGCTCTTGAGCGTGCCGTAGCACGTGCCGGCATAGACCTCCTCCCACTCGAGGAACTCGTCGTCGGCCACTCGCTGGCGAAACTCCTCCTCGCTGAGGAAATAGTAGTCCGTGCCGTGCTGCTCGTCGCCACGCGGCTTGCGCGACGTCGCCGAGATGCTGAATGCCAACGCCTTCGGATCCAACCGCTCCGTGGCCTCGCTGGCCATCAGCTCCTTGATGATCGTCGTCTTGCCGCATCCCGAAGGCGCCGAGAACAATATCGCTTTTCCCATATTTTACTTTGCTTTTTATCTCTACCTTATCATTTGTCCTTTCACTCCCTTTCACTCCCTTTCACTCCCTTTCACTCCCTTTCACTCCCCCTTCACTCCCCAAAACCTAAAACTTCTTGTCGAACACCGCATAGAAATTCTTCACCGTCAGCGACGACTCGTCCCAGCGCTGCTGCGCCGCCACCTCGTTGACGCAGAGCAGCGCCTCGTCGCGGTTGTCGATGGCGTTCAGGCGGAGGATGAAGTCGTTATAGGCCTTCATATTGTTGTGGAACAACTCGCTCATGAAGCTGAACTTGTCGTTGATGTTGATCACCGTGCGCAGGTCGCTCACCTTGTTCTGCCCACCGGCCACCGGCCACTGGCCGCCAGCCGCCGTCTGCTCGCGCAGCGTGTCGCCCAGCGTGCGCACCGTCGGCTGCTCCTCGGTCGGACGCTTCAGGTAGTCCAGCAGCGACGCCTGGCTGCCCACCGCCGCCACGGGATCGGGGGCCGGGGCAGGTTTGGGCTCGGGCTCAATTACAGGTTCCGGCTGAGGTTCGGGCACAGGCTCCGGCTCGGGTTCCGGCTCGGGCTCCGGCTCGATGACCACCTCGTCGAAGAGCAGGCCGTTGTCGTTGTTCTCCAGCTCCTCCATCTTCGGCATCGGCTCCGGCTCGGCAACGGCAGCCGGTCCGGGCTCCACACTTTCCACTTTCCCCTCTCCGCCTTCCACTCCCATGGCGGCCATCGTGGCCATCATGGTCGACGAGAGCAACTCGCCATCCGGCTGCACTTCTCCCGCTGAACACTGACCACTGGCCACTGACCACTGCCCACTGCCCACTGAACACTCAATTCCCAGCGCCACGTCGTAGAGACCGCGCAGCTCCTGCAGCAGCAGGTCGCGCTCTATCGCCGCCACACCCTCCTCGCTCGCCACTATACGGTTCGCCACGGCACACAGCCGCTGCATGCCCTCGGTCAGGTCTTTGATGCTGTTTTTTATCATGGTATATTCGTTTATTTTATTGATAACAAAACACTTGCATCGCTTTTGCGGTGCATGAATTCATCCGTAAAAATACAACTTTTTTCTCACGTGCCATCCGCCACACAGAAAAAGTTATCAAACACCCCCGTTGATAACTCCACTCACCTCGCAAAGTATCCCTATTTTCCCATTGGTGGGTAATAATGCGAAAAGGCCTATCTATTCCCCTAGAAACCCCCTACCATTCCCCTAGAAAACCCATCCCCTCCATCACCGGATTTTTGTTAAAATTATATAAAATTTTGCCATGTCGCACAATCTTCGTAATTTTGCACAAAATTTATAATACATAAAAAATATGTCAGACACCTTGGTCATCACCCCCACCTTCAACGAAAAGGAGAACATCGAGCGCATCATCCGCTACGTCTTCGCCCTGCCCAAAACCTTCCACATGCTCATCGTCGAGGACAACTCGCCCGACGGCACCGCCGACATCGTCAAGCGTCTGATGACCGAATTCCCCGACCGCCTCTTCATCCTCGAACGCAAAGGCAAACTCGGCCTCGGCACCGCCTACCTCGACGGCATGCGCTGGGGCCTCAGCCACGGCTACGACTACATGATCGAAATGGACGCCGACTTCAGCCACAACCCCGACGACCTCGAGCGACTCTACAACGCCTGCGCCTCCGGACAGGGCGACGTCGCCGTCGGCTCACGCTACGTCGACGGCAAAATCTCCGTCGTCAACTGGCCCATGGGACGCCTCCTCATGTCCTACTTCGCCTCCAAATACGTCCGCCTCGTCACCGGCATGCGCGTCGCCGACGCCACCGCCGGCTACGTCTGCTGGACCCGCCGCGTCCTCGAACGCATGAAATTCGACAAGGTCCGCTTCATCGGCTACGCCTTCCAAATCGAAATGAAGTACACCGCCACACGCCTCGGCTTCCGCATCTGCGAAGTCCCCATCGTCTTCACCGACCGCGTCCTCGGCACCTCCAAGATGAGCATGAAAATCTTCAAAGAAGCCTTCTTCGGCGTCATCAGCCTCCGCTTCAGAGATTGGAAAAACTATTAATATGAAACGTATACTCCTGACCCTGGCGGCCATCGCCCTCGCCGCCACCGCCCTGGCGCAAAACAAACTCCTCCAGTGGGACCAGCTCATGGACCGCAACCTCTACCCCCAACGCGAAGCCATGAGCTTCATCTTCGCCCCCGACGGCAAGACCGTCACCTATTTCCGCGGCGGCGAGGCCTACGGCTTCGATGGCAAGCGCGAGTTCCGCCTCTCCGAAGCCCAGCAGGACTGGCGCAAGCCCCGCAACCACGACCCCAAGCTTGAGGAGCGTGTCGAGCTGAAGGATGGCAACCTCCACGTCGACGGCCACCTCGTCGAGCGCGGCGACGGCTACAATGTCGTCCTTGGTGAGAGCGTCCACCGCAACGAATTCGGCATCAACGGCGGCCTCTTCTGGTCGCCCAAGCAGTCGCGCCTGGCCTTCTACCGCATGGACCAGAGCATGGTCGAGGACTACCCCCTCGTCAACACCCGCACCCGCGAGGCCGAGGTGATGCCCATCAAGTACCCCATGGCCGGCATGCAAAGCCACTGGGTTACCGTCGGCGTCTACGAACCCGCCTCCAAGAACCTCGTCTACCTCAACACATGCCGCGACACCTCCCTCCGCGCACGCGAGATGTACCTCACAAACATCGCCTGGAGCCCCGACGAGCGCTATGTCTTCATCGCCAAGGTGAACCGCGAGCAGAACCACATGTGGCTCGAGCAGTACGACGCCGCCACGGGCGCCTTCATGAAGGTTCTTTTTGAGGAGACCAATCCCCGCTACGTCGAGCCCTGCGAGCCCATGATCTTCACCCCCAAGGGCGACCAGTTCCTCTGGTTTAGCATGCGCGACGGCTATAAGCACCTCTACCTATATAATATGGATGGCTCGCTCGTCAAGCAGGTCACCAAGGGCGAGTATGAGGTCGAAGGCTTCATCCAGTTCGACCGCAAGGGCGAGCATATTTTCGTCTATGCCAACAAAGGCAACCTCGCCGGCCGCGACGCCTACCGCGTCAACCTCAAGAAGGGCACCATGGAGTGCCTCACCATGCAGGAGAACGGCCTGCACGGTACCCACAGCATCGTCCTCAACGAGGCCGGCACCATGTGGGTCGACCTCTGGAGCAGCGTCGACGTGCCTGCCCGCGCCGACCTGCGCGACCTCAAGCACAAGAACCCCCTGCATACCTTCTTCACCGCCGAGAACCCCCTCAAGGACTACGCCATGCCCGGCATCAAACTCGGCACCATCAAGGCCGCCGACGGCAAGACCGACCTCTACTACCGCCTTATCACGCCCCCCAATATGAAGCCCGGCGAGAAATACCCCACGCTGGTCTACGTCTACGGCGGCCCCCACTCGCAGCTCGTTACCGACAGCTGGCTCGGCGGCGGCAACCTCTACTTCATGTTCCTCGCCCAGCAGGGCTATGTGGTCTTCACCCTCGACAACCGCGGCACCGACAACCGCGGCTTCGAGTTCGAGAGCTGCACACATCGCCGCCTCGGCGAAATCGAGATGGCCGACCAGATGGAGGGCGTCAAGTTCCTGCAGAGCCTCCCCTACGTCGACAAGGACCGCATGGGCGTCGAAGGCTGGAGCTTCGGCGGCTTCATGACCATCACCATGAAGCTGGCGCACCCCGAGGTGTTCAAGGTGGGCTGTGCCGGCGGCCCCGTCATCGACTGGAAATGGTACGAAATCATGTACGGCGAGCGCTACATGGACACCCCACAGGAGAACCCCGAGGGCTACGAGGCCACCAGCTTATTGAACAAGGCCAAGAACCTCGAAGGCCGCCTGCTCGTCATCCAGGGCGCCGAGGACAACACCGTCGTGCCGCAGCACAGTACCGAGTTCATCGAACGCTGCATCAACAACCTCAAGCAGGTCGACTACTTCGCCTACCCCCACCACGAGCACAACGTCCTCGGCCGCGAACGCCTCCACCTCTACCAGAAGATGTTCCAATACTACGAGGACTTCCTGAAATAAACCCCCAATACCTTAAACTTTAAACCTTAAAACCTCACCATGTTTACCGGAATAATAGAAACCACCGCCCGCGTCGTCAACATCGAGAAGGAAAACACCAACTACCACTTCACCCTCGAGGTGCCCTTCGGCGACGAGCTGGCCATCGACCAGAGCATGGCCCACGACGGCTGCTGCCTCACCGTGGTGCGCGTCGACAAGGAAAAGAAGCAGTACGTCGTCACCGCCATGGATGAAACCATGCTCAAGACTAACCTCTCCACCTGGCAGGTGGGCACCGAGGTCAACGTGGAGCGCTCCATGCGCATGGACGGCCGCTTCGACGGCCACATCGTCCAGGGCCATGTCGACCAGACCGCCACCTGCACCCGCGTGGTGGACGAGAACGGCTCCTGGCGCTTCTACTTCAACTACGACGCCACCACCGCCCCCAGCATCACCGTCCCCAAAGGCTCCATCAGCATCAACGGCGTCAGCCTCACGGTCGTCGACAGCGAGCCCGGCATGTTTTCCGTGGCCATCATCCCCTACACCTACCAGGTAACCAACTTCCACAATTTCCGCCCCGGCACGGTGGTCAACATCGAGTTCGACGTCTTCGGCAAATACGTCCAGCGACTGCTGGAACAGTATATGGCTGCGCAGAAATGACGCGGCTGGTCATCCTCGACTTCGACGGCACGCTGGCCGACACGCAGCCCATCATCGTCGGCTCCATCCAGCGCACGCTGGCCGAGATGGGGCTGCCGGCAAAAAGCGATGCCGAGTGCGCCGCCATCATCGGGTTGCCGCTGGTGGAGTGCTTCTCCAATCTGTTTCCCGACATCGACACCGCCACCGCCGAGCGCTGCGCCGACCGCTACCGCGAAATCTTCGACGAACTGAACGAGCCCGGCGTCGTGCCGCTCTTCCCACACGTGCTGGAAACCATCCGTGCCCTGCACGCCAGCGGCCTGCAGCTGGCCATCTGCAGCAGCCGCGGACGCCCCACGCTGGAAGGCTTCGTCAGCAACTTCCACCTCGAACCCTACATCTCAATGGTAGTCAGCGCCAACGACGTCACCCACCACAAACCCCACCCCGAGCCGGTGCAGATAATACTGGAGCAACTACAAGTGCGCCCCGAGGAGACCGTCGTCGTAGGCGACGCCTCGTTCGACATCCTCATGGGCCGTGCCGCCGGCTGCCGCACCGTCGGCGTCACCTACGGCAACCAGACCGCCGAAGAACTCCGCGCCTGCGGCGCCGAATGCCTGATCGACCGTTTCGACACCCTCCCGCTGGCCATCGGATCATAGCGCCCAAAACCAAAAGTATCCATCATTACCCATCGATGGGTAATAATGCGAAAAGGCCTAACTATTACCCTACCATCCCCCTACCGTCCCCCTAGAGACCCCTCCCTCGCAAGGCGCATCTCGACCCGGCTGTTGAAAAAAAAATTTGCCCGTTTCGGAAAAATATTGTACTTTTGCACCGCTTTTTATAGTGCAAAAGACAGAAAAAAGTATGTTCGATTTCGAAACTTTGACGACTGGCATAGAATTCAAAGCCAGGCAGTTGGCAGACGAGGTAAGCCGGCTGCGACGTCAAGTTGCCGCGAGCGACAGCCGCTGCCGCGCACTCGAAGAAGCACTCAAAGACAAAGAAATATTAATAAACAACCTGAAAGAAGAAAACAAATTAGTCAAACTAGGGAACAAATTGAACGAAAAAGGCGACACCACTGAACTGAAACTCAAGATCAATCAGATGATACGCGCCATAGACAGAAGCCTGGAGACCCTGCAAAAGACAGAGTAGCGATGGAAACAGTATCGGCATCGGTAAGCATATTGGGACGCACGTACAAGCTTCGCGTAGCCGCGGAAGACGAGGGTGCACTGCGCAAGGCTGCGGAGGCAATCAGCATGCAAGCCAAGAACTACGGCCAGATGTACGCCTACAACGACCATCAGGACCTGCTGGCTATGGTGGCACTCACTCAGATCACCCAACTGACCAAGATACAAGACTCGCTGCAATTCAAAGACACCGACCTCGCACAGCGGCTGCAAACAGTCGACAGCATATTGGAACAGATCCTGCATCCGACGATGGAAACAACTGCCAGCCAGTTGTCCCAAAACAGTTTGTAAACTCAACACCATTTACGAACCGAGTCGGCTCAGGGGCGGGTAGGTTGTACGGCTGATACGCCCGGCGCTCAAATCCTAACAGTCCAGAGTTTACCACAACTCCCGGAGGGACCACCAGGATGCAGGATTTTCTCTTCAAGCCCCGCCTCAAAACGCTCAACCAAGCTCCCACAACAACAACACACCACACACACACTATGGCAATACTTTGGATTATCATCGGACTCATCGTGGGCGCAGGCGTCGCCGTCTGGCTCACCACCGGCATGCTGCGCAACAAACTCCTCGCACGCAGCCAGCAAGTGCTCAAAGACGCTGAAGAGAAAGGCGAAGTGCTCAAGAAAGAAAAAGAGCTGCAGGCCAAGGAGAAGTTCCTCCAGCTCAAAGGCGAGCACGACAAGCGCGTCAGCGAGCAGAACAACAAACTCCGCGAGCAAGAGAACAAACTGAAGCAGCGCGAGCAGACCCTCTCGCAGAAGGTCGACGAGCTGCAGAAGAAAAGCAACGAACTGAAGGGCGTCAGCGACAACCTCAACAAGCAGATCGAGGCCCTCCACGTGCGCCAGGCCGAGGTGGAGAAAGTCTACAACGAGAGCGTCACCAAGCTCGAACACATCGCCGGCATGACCGCCGAAGAGGCCAAGCGCCAGCTGGTGGAGACCATGACCGAGGAAGCCCGCGCCGAAGCCTCCACCACCATCATGGACATCGTCGAGGAGGCCAAGCTCACCGCCGCCGAACAGGCCAAGAAGATCGTCATCCAGTCCATCCAGCGCACCGCCACCGAGACCGCCGTCGAGAACACCGTCTCGGTCTTCAACCTCGAGAACGAGGAGGTCAAAGGCCGCATCATTGGCCGCGAGGGCCGCAACATACGCACCCTCGAGAGCCTCACCGGCGTCGAAATCATCATCGACGACTCGCCCGACGCCATCATCATCTCCGGCTTCGACCCCGTGCGCCGCGAGATTGCACGCCTCTCGCTCCACAAGCTGGTCACCGACGGCCGCATCCACCCCGCCCGCATCGAGGAGGTGGTCGCCAAAACGCGCCGCCAGATCGAGCAGGACATCAACGAGGTGGGCAAGCGCACCTGCATCGACCTCGGCATCCTCAACCTCAACCACGAACTGGTCCGCATGGTGGGCCGCATGAAATACCGCTCCTCCTACGGCCAGAACCTGCTGCAGCACAGCCGCGAGGTGGCCAACCTGGCCGCCACCATGGCCTCCGAGCTCGGCCTCAACCCCAAGATGGCCAAGCGCGCCGGCCTGCTCCACGACATAGGCAAGGTGCCCGAGACCGACCCCGAGATGCCGCACGCCATCTTCGGTATGAAACTGGCCGAGAAGTACAAAGAACACCCCGACATCTGCAACGCCATCGGCGCCCACCACGACGAGATGGAGATGACCAACCTCATCAGCCCCATCATCCAGGTGGCCGACGCCATCAGCGGCGCTCGCCCCGGCGCTCGCCGCGAGGTGGTCGAGGCCTACATCAACCGCCTCAAGAAGCTCGAGGACATGGCCATGGGCTACCCCGGCGTGGTGAAGACCTACGCCATCCAGGCCGGCCGCGAGCTGCGCGTCATCGTCGGCGCCGACAAGGTGAACGACGCCGAGGCCACCAAGCTCAGCTTCGACCTCTCCAAGCAGATACAGAGCGAGATGACCTACCCGGGCCAGATCAAGGTCACCGTCATCCGCGAAACCCGCGCCATCAACTACGCGAAATAAAAGGACATTGGTTATAGGTTATTGGTTATAGATGTTATGCTACCGTTGGCTATAGAATGGAACGTGGACCCCGTGTGGTTCAACATCGGGTCGTTTCCCGTGCGCTACTACTCGCTGGGGTTCCTCTTCGCTTTTGCGTGCGCCTACCTCATACTCCAGCGAATATTCAAGCGCGAGGGCGTGCACACGGACTACCTCGACCATCTCACCATCTACGTCTTCCTCGCCACCCTCGGCGGCGCGCGCCTCGGCCACTGCATCTTCTACCAGCCCGACTATTTCCTCACCTCCGAGCACTGGTTCGAAATCTTCTGGCCGTTCCACGACGGACGCTTCACCGGCTTCGAAGGCCTGGCCAGCCATGGCGCCGCCATCGGCATCCTGCTGGCCCTCTGGCTCTACTGGCGCCGCTTCGCAATGAATGTCTGGTGGCTGCTCGACCGCCTGGTCATCGTCGTCGCCCTCGGCGGCGCCTTCATACGCCTGGGCAACCTCTTCAACAGCGAAATCTACGGCCACGCCACCTCCCTGCCCTGGGGCTTCATCTTCGTCCGCGACGGCGAGACGCAGCCCAAGCACCCCACCCAGCTCTACGAAGCCCTCTCCTACCTGGCCATCTTCGGTGGCTGCCTGTGGTACTACCTGCGCAAGAAAGCCCGGCCGCGCACCGGCGTCATCTTCGGTGCCTGGCTCATCGCACTCTGGGGCGTCCGACTGCTCATCGAGTTCGTCAAGAACGACCAGGTGGACTTCGAAGCCGGCATGACCCTCAACATGGGCCAACTGCTCAGCATCCCCTTCATCCTCGCCGGCGGGGTCATCCTCTGGCTCGCCCACAAGGACACCTTCCCCTCCGGACCCTTCCCAAAAGGCGAAAAAGTAAAATTTGAAGATAAAGACAAAAAGAAAAAGAAATGAAAACCCTCATACTTGTCCGCCACGGCGAAAGCGCGTGGAACAAACTCAACCTCTTCACCGGATGGACCGACGTCGACCTCACCGAGGCCGGCATGGCCGAAGCCTTCGAGGCTGGCCGCCTGCTCAAAGCCGAGGGCTACTGCCCCGAGCTCTGCTTCACCTCCTACCTCAAACGCGCCGTCAAAACCCTCAACCAGATGCTCGACGCCATGGACATGGACTGGCTGCCGGTGCAGAAATCGTGGCGCCTCAACGAGAAGAGCTACGGCGCCATCCAGGGCCTCAACAAGGCTGAGACCGCACAGAAATACGGCGACGAGCAGGTGCTCCTCTGGCGCCGCTCCTACGACGTGCAGCCCCCCGCCCTCGACCTCCACGAGGAGCGCTCCCCGCGTCTCGACCCACGCTACAACGAAATCCCCGACAACCTCATCCCCCTGACCGAGAGCCTCAAAGACACCATCGAACGCCTCATGCCCTACTACCGCGGCACCATCCTCCCCGCCTTCGACAACCGCAACACCCTCCTCGTCGTCGCCCACGGCAACTCGCTGCGCGGCATCGTCAAAGAGCTCAAAGGCATGTCCAACGAAGAGATAATCAAGTTCAATTTGCCCACGGCAGTGCCCTATGTCTTCACTTTTGACGACCGCATGAACCTCGTCGAAGACAAATTTCTCGGCGACCCAGAAGTGATTGCTGCCAAGATTCAAAGCGTTGCCAACCAGGCAAGTAAGAAGTAGAGGGTAAGGGGTAAGGAGTAAGAAGTAGAGAGTGAAGATAAAAAAAATTTGGTCAGTATCAAAAATGTTCGTACTTTTGCACCGCTTTTCGAGAGAGAAAGCGGTGCTTTTAGTCAACTAGAAGAACACACGGAGAGGTGGGTGAGTGGCTGAAACCAACAGTTTGCTAAACTGTCGTACTCGATTAGGGTACCGGGGGTTCGAATCCCCCCTTCTCCGCCAGAAAGACGCCCCGCAAGGCGTCTTTTTAATTTAGCACCAACGGGATATAGCGTAGTCCGGTTATCGCGCCTGCTTTGGGAGCAGGAGATCCCCAGTTCGAATCTGGGTGTCCCGACGGATAGACGGCTCTGTAGCTCAGCTGGATAGAGCAACTGCCTTCTAAGCAGTAGGTCCTGCGTTCGAGTCGCAGCAGGGTCACCCGTCATGAGGTGGCGGCGGACGAAGTCCGCCGCCACCGTTTTTTCTTTTATCTATCCCGTTCTGTCCGCGTGGACGCTGTCAACTCTGCCGCTTGGCAGTATTGGACACAGGGGTGCTTTCTCTAACAAAACTCTAATAAAACTCTAACAATGCTCTAATAAATGTCTAATAAAGCTCTAATAAATGTCTAATAAATCAGCCGTCTCTAGTAGGATTCCAGGGGAATGGCAGGGTTAAGGGAGCGAAAGGGTGTGAAAGAGAGTGAAAAAGGAGTGAAAGATTATAGTGCGGTCTATGAATTTGTCGGGTCAAATGAGAGTTTTATCGGGTCAAAAAGGTATTTTATCGGGTCAAGTTGACCTGATAAATGTTGTTTTTGACCCGATAAATGGATTTGCTGACCTGATAAATGGATTTGCTGACCCGATAAATCGCATCTGGAAGACTGTGTCGTGGGCGACTGCAATGCAGCGAGGCCCCGCCGGAACGGCGGGGCCTCGCTGTGTGTAGAATATAGCCTGCGGAGCGCGGGCATGCGGCGCTTACTCTTCCTCGGCGGCGGCTTCCTCGTAGGCTTTGAGGAGGGCCTGCTGGACGTCGGCGGGGACGAGTTCGTAGCTGCTGAAGGTCATGGTGAAGGTGCCGCGGCCGCTGGTGAGGGAGCTCAGGGCGGTGCAGTAGCGGTTCATCTCGGCCAACGGGGCCTTGGCTTTCAGCGTGGTGTACTTGCCTTCGGCATCCATGCCCATGACGATGGCGCGGTGCCCCCTATATCTCCGACCACTACCCGATAGAAATCCTTTTCCGCCTGCCGGAATAGTCCCCCTACACACCTCTTAGGTTTTACTCCCCTTTTACTCAAACTTTACTAAAATACTACCTCGGAATAGAGTTCCGCTATGTTTTCACTAAGGATGCATAAGGGTAGGTCAACAGAATAAATTTGGTCATATTGTGAAATTGTCGTACCAATATAATTTGAAATCAGCATAATAAAACGGAAACTGATTTTGCATAAAAATAAATATATCTGCACTTCAAAAATAGACAGTCATGACGTTTTATTAACGCCAAAAGGCGTTTTTATTTTGTTGATTATCTGTATTTTTGCCAGGAACCTTATTTTATGATGCATCGGTATTGAAAAAAATATGTATATTTGCACCCGAAATCGACGCGAGTTGTCGTTCGATGCGAAGAAAGCATTTGTATTGGTCCGAAAACTGAAATTTCGCCAAAATATCACCCAAGGACTGCGATACTGATGCCTTTTGCTTCTTGCCTATGTATTGGCCTCAGGGTCACTGCATATCGGAGCATAGGATAAGGTTCACAACAGTTTTATTTGGGTAAGGCGTTTGGCGATGCCTCAGTTTCATAGGACTGGTCAACACGAGTTCTATGCTTTTTTGTATGTAGTAATAACGCTGACCGCCGGGAACTCCGAGAAGCACATAAAAGAAATCAACAGAAAAAACAACAATATGATGAGCAAAAATGAATTATTGAATTCTTTTCCAGAAGAGTTGTATACATTGGCTGAATACTTGGCTGATAAAGAGACCGATATATTATTGAAAGATCATCCTTCGCGAGGGGAACTTGGGTTTTGCCATATTAGATGGAGTCTGAAAAAGAAGATTTTGAGAGAGAGATTTGGTATAGACTGGAAATCACTAGCAGACTTATATCCTGAATGGATCTTTGATTGAAATACGATAGACAAAGTATACTATAGAAACAATAGCAACATAAAAAACGGGTTCGAATACAAAGGGTTCTATTCTACAACGATATTATGATATATATGACTGGATCATCAACCGCCACAAGATGGCTGAATCTCAATAACCTCACACAAGGAACTCAGTGTGAGGTCAAGTAAAACACTGCCACGAAGCGACTCGAAGAGACGCAATATCAACCATATTGTTGAAAAATATGTCATAAGTTACACTAGTTAATATGAAACTATATATGAACTGCACTTAAGATATATTTAACCAAAATCATGACTGTGGAACACCTAATGGCGGAATCCGAAAAGCCAGCAACAGAGTAGGAGTATTATAAAAACATATCACTTATGTTAACAGATCTTTTTAACGTAAATGAGGATATGGCTGTTTGCTCGATGGGATGCTGCGATTGCTTCAGTATGACCTGTCGTTGTGATTATAGCTGATCCTGTTTATGATGTGGCAATTGCTTAATTGCGGTTGCCACATCATTTAAAGAAGAAGTGTTGTCATTTTTAAATAAATATGAAAGAAAATAAGGCATTAAGCAAAAAAGATGTATTTGCTATTCCTTGCGGCGAATACTTCGAAAGAGACCCACAGGTGTGTTATCTCGTATATGCACCGCTTGCAAATCTTTTTTTTCTCGCAACTCAAACGGAGGTTGATAGTATAGAACAGTCGTTGTTGAGTGGTGAGAATACACCTACGATACAGGCATTGCTTGGTCGTGATGGTGAAAAACTGCTCTCCCGTGCCGAGGTCGGTTACAGAAAAGCGGCTACGCTTTATTTGCTCCTTAATGAAAAATGCAATTTCAAATGCCGCTATTGCTACTCTGCTGGAGGAAGAGACAAAACGGTTATGAGTCGTGAAACAGTTGAAAGTTGTGTCGATTTTTTCCTTGCTCAACGTAATGGATCTTCTGGAAAAAAGACAATTATGTTTGTTGGCGGAGGCGAACCTACACTCTCGTGGGAAATGGTCCAGTATGCCACGGAATATGCTCTTTCCGTGGCGGCAAGAAATAGTGTGGATGTCCATTTCCGCCTTTCATCCAATGGCTCCATTATGACTGACCAGATGTTGGAATTCTATAAGTTGCATAAGTTTGGAATGCAGATTTCATTCGAGGTCCTCCCCGATATCCAGATCGTGCAACGCGGTGATTGGGAAAGCGTAAACGACAATCTGACTCGCCTGTTGAAAGAAGGGGTGCAATGCACAATACGATCCACAGTAACGGCTGAAAATGTGGATCGTATGCCTGAAATGGTCGCCTATTGCCTTGAAAACTATAAGGGAATCAACAGTTTGGTGTGCGAACCGGTAGTGGATCCAGTCTTCTTCGACAGTCAAGAGAAGATAATGAGCTATTTTAAGCATTATGAAAAATCATTTATGGAAGCCCAACGTATGGCTCGAAGCAACGGCTTGACACTGATGTCATCAACCTATGGCTCATTACGCCAACTGAGGGAACGGTTCTGCTTCAATTTGATATGCGTGACACCGTATGGAACTTTGACCACTTGCCCCAATGTCTCATCTCCCAATGAAAAGGGATATGAAGAGGCCGTTTTTGCCAGGGTGGATGAGGCTAATAAGAATATTTTATTTAGCGATTCGGATTATAGTAGACTAACGGAAAACACTATCCATACTGTCGAAGAATGTCGTAGTTGTATGGCACGTTGGAATTGCGGCTCAGGATGTCCAAACCAACGCCGGGTTTATAGTCAAGAAATTTTTAATCAAGTATGTAATCATACCAGAAGAATGCTTGTCAATTCGCTTGTCGAAGAACTTGCTATGCGCCACAATGCCAAATACCACACAGATTTTTACGATACAATAAAAAGCAAATTAAACAACTGACTGATCGTAGACGTATATGAAAGAAGAAAATGTTTTCTACATTGATATCAGTGATTACCTAAATTCGAGTGACGTCAAGGAGGGTATCCTTTATGCTCCTTTAGGGGGGAATTATGGACTTATTACCCACGAAGAATACTGTTTGTTGAAATCACAACAAGACAAATATCATAAGGATGTATGGACGAGTCTTTCTAAAGAGACAGAAGGCCTTGTCGACCATTTCAGAACTGATACTGCAGAGTTGTACCAGATAGATATTCTGGCAAACAATAAATGCAATTTCAGTTGCACGTATTGTTACTCGGCCGCGGGACGTTCAAGCCAGGTGTTGGATTTTGCCAAAGTCAAGACCCTTGTGGATTTTCTCTTTAAGTCCAATCACAACCCCAAACAGCCATATATCATCCATTTCAGTGGGGGCGGAGAACCTCTTCTCAGTCTAGATATGATAAAACAGACTGTTGCCTATCTTGAGGAGGCTAGTAGTGAGGGGAACAGGCATCCTTATAAACTTGGCATTGTCACTAACGGCAGTCTGGTGGACGAACCGACGGCCCAGTGGCTACATAGCAAGAATATCGAAATTGTCATTTCCTTTGAAATTCTTGAGCATTTGCAAAACAAGGAACGTGGTAACTACAAACTGGTGTCATCAAACATTCAACGTCTCTCGGCGTTGGGCATTCCTTTCTCCATCCGCACCACTTTTACGTCTGAAGGGATATCTTATATGTCGGATATGGTGGAAGAAGTATACAACAAATTCCCAGGAATCAGAAATCTCACGTTTGACGTTGTACTTGCACCACGCCTGTTCCCGCAAGACAATGATTTAAGGGACTATTATCGGCGTTTTCTTGATGGATTTTATAAAGCCAAAGAGAGAGGCAAGGAACTGAATATAGGAGTGTCCTGCCTTGCCGCAGAACCATTGTACTCGTTGCGTGACAGAATGTGCAACGGGAAGTTTGTACTAACCCCGTGGGGCGAATTGTCGGCGTGTTCTAGGGTTACGTCGTCTAATGAGAATCATTACAATCATTATCGTTTCGGTTATGTTAGCCATAATGCTGTTGTAATTGACGAGGAGCATTTTGCTATGATTATGGACGATAGCAACATTCATAGTGAAACTGGTCAATCTGGCTATCAGTTGTTGGATTGTCGCAAATGTTTTGCAAGGTGGAACTGTGGCGGTGGATGCAGCCTGTTCAATAAAATGTTCCCTCCTGATACTGCCGACGGTAATGTACAGGGGGTACATTTCCACGAAGCTCGCTGCGAGTTTGTGCGTGAGGCTCTGCGCCGTCAGTTATTCTCTGTAATTCGTCATCGAATTCAAAAGAAATATGGTGTTGAAATCGACAAATATATTGAAATCCAACATACAGCGTCCTCTTAATGTCTTGATGGTGATACCTCGTTATGTGACTTACGGCTACGGTGGACACTATGTTATGCCAATGGGGACTTTGTATGTTTCGGCATTTTTGAAAAAAGAAGGAACTGTTAATGTCAATACGTTGAACCTTAATCATACCAATGGCAATGAACGGGATTGTTTGGCTCGCAAAATGCGAGAGTGCGGTGCAAACATCATTGGTATTGGTGGGTTGAGTGGCGAATATGTTGACATTCATAGGATTGTTAAATGGGTAAAGGAACTCAATCCTGAATGTTCGGTAATTGTAGGTGGGGGAATTATGTCCTCCGACCCAGTTGCAACTATGGGGGTTATGCTTCAGGTTGACTTTGGTATAGTCGGCGAAGGGGAACTGACGGTTAGGGAGTTGTTGTATGCTATTCGCGATGGACGGAGTCTCGAAGATGTAGATGGTATCGTCTTCAGACGTGACGGAATGCTGGTTCAAACGAAACGTCGCAAAGAAATTATGAATTTGGACCTGCTCCCCATCCCCGACTATGAGGGTTTCAACTATGGGGATTATCTGCAGACAAATCCAGACATTAGCGACGAAGGTAAAAAGTATTCACAGGTCTCTGTGATAGGCGGCCGTTCGTGCAAGTACAATTGCACGTTTTGCTTTCATCCGTCAGGAACTGTTTATCGTCAGCGTGGTTTGGAATCTATTTTCAGAGAAATAGACTGGCTTGTGGATCAATACGATATCTCTTATATTGCTTTGCGTGAGGAATTGTTCGCAACTGATAACAGAAGAGTCGCCAATTTCTGCAAACGGGTTGAGGCTTATGATTTTGATTGGTCTATTCAGTTGCGTATTGATAATGTCAATCCAGAACTGGTAAATATGCTGAGATCAACGCGCTGTCGGTATATTTTCGTAGGTGTTGAAAGTGCCAACAATGATGTTCTGCGAAGTATGCGGAAAGGTATTACGGTGGAACAAATAGAGTATGCACTGTCACTGCTGTCCGAGGCTGGACTTAATTCCAGGTCGGGTGTGATATTCGGTGATTCTGCGGAAACCTACAATACGGCTCTCTCTACACTGGAATGGTTTGAGGCAAACCGTTCACGTTGGAGGATGTTTGTAGATATGATAATAGCATTCCCTGGTTCGGTCCTGTACAAACGTGCCATTGCATCAGGTGTCATCCCTAATCCAGGTCAGTTCCTTCGGGATGGATGCCCAATAGTAAATGTTTCATCAATGAGCGATGAGGAGTTTTTGGATATAGTTGCTCGCGTCGAGGAAATAAACGGTCGTCATTACAACGTGAAATTCTATAAGCAAAAGTTGTGAATACACATATAACGCTTGTAACCACTATCCCTAATCAAGTGGTTGAATCGCTGCAGAGACAAAATAACATCATTTTGTCTGTCGTTGAGGCTACACCATTTTATATTAGAAATTTAAAACCTCCTGTCACAGACGCTTACAATATTTTGATAACATACCGTTGCCCATATCTTATACCAGAAGGAAAATTTAGGCCTTTTTCTTTGGCTCTAAATATTCATCCTTCGTTGCTACCTAAATATCCAGGACTAAATCCTTGGATAGATATGCTCGCAAACGAAGAGACAAGGGGAGGAATAACAATACATAAATTATGCTCTATTGCTGACTCAGGAGAAATTATAGCGCAAGAGCCATTTGACTTTCCTATCCCTTTTGATATTATGTCAGCAAGAAACAAGGCTGATCTGATTGCTGCAAGACTTATTGTTTCTCTATTAAAGAGTGAAAAACTTATATCGTCTGTGTTTTAGTTGCCTTTTACAATGCAAATAAACGAATATTTCTAAATTCCACATAATGTATAACGCTAAATGTGAAATGCCCCAAAAAACGATATGCTTAAAAATAGCGTCCCGCGATGTCGCGGGACGCTATTTTTTGCGGACGTGTTGTCTGTATTTGGACGAGGATTAATCTTTCTCGTCCGGACGGGCAAGGATGCCCCAGGTTGGTGGTTTTTACCAATAGCCGGAAAGGGAAAATTGTAGTCGATTCTACGCCATTACCAAGTGGCGGCGACGGAGGGCGGTGAGGACGCTTTCGGAGGCCAGGGGATTAAGTCCGCGGAAAGTGGTGTGTGCCTTCAACTCAGATAGGGGCATGGAGAGCAGCAGCTTGGCTATACATTCGTCGGCAAATGAATTGCTAACCACATCCACGCCTGTGAAATCAAGCACTACACGTTCGTCCCCTTCAAGCAGCGGCATCAACTTCTCGCGCACCTGTTGTCCCAGTTGACGTGTGCCTAAATTCTCGCCAAATTCTCTAAAACTGAATGTTACCATAATTCCTCCAATTCATTGTCGTGTCAGTGTTTATACAGATAGTATTCTCCTAAAGTTTCTTTTTACGGTAGGGGAAGCTGACAGACATTTGATAATTGCAGTGTACTCGTCGGTTGTCAAGATGCCGCACTCATCAATAACAGTTTTGTCTGTTATTTCTTGCAGCAAGAGTGTGTCCAATTTGAACGTCTGCAAACGGTAGCCATAAACGTATGTTTCTATCGGGAAGGCGAAACCGTTATCGCATATCACGACGTTGGGGTCGAAATAATAGCAGTTGAAATTGATGTCGAGGCGTTCTATGCAGCCGTGTGTTTTCTCTATCGTTGATGGTACAAAGTCTTTGGAGGTGGGCAATGAGGCAAGGAGACAGACATTGTTCAATACCTTAAGCACTAAAAAGTACTTAGGTTTCGGTTTGCCACCATCGGAGAAAATGAATGGGTCAAAATAGAGGATGGCTCCTTCTTGAAATCTGCTGTCATGCTCCATAGGCCCGCGCCATTTTGAGGAAATCCATTTGTTCGTTATAGAATTCCCTGCCGCAATCAGCGAGGCATTCACTAAGGTCGATTTGACAGTCGGAGTTATTGATGACCTTCTGCTCGAAGCCCTCCAACAGGTTGTTGCGCTTGGCGGTGGCATACCACAGACCATCTTTGCGATGCGTCAATTCTACCAATTGTTTGGCGGTCTTATTGCCGTAACGACGGAGGATGTCATCCATAACGGTAATGTCGTTATCCGAAAACTCATCGTCAGAAAAAGAGGTAGTGGCCTTAATATAGGTTTTGTCGTCCACCACCTCTTTCTCCACATAGCCTTCAAGGATGACAGGGGTTTCGGAGAGGTCAATGAAGATGTCCTTGACAACAGGACCTGCCTGCCACACCTCGAAGGGGAGTCCGAGGAAGGGGGTCTTGAAACGCTTCACACTATACTCCTCCATCAAGTAGAGCAACTTGAGCAATTTGGTCTTGCTCAAATTCGGCACACGCTGTGCGATGTACACAACGGCATTGCCTATCTTGTTTCTGTCGGCTTGGGTGAGTCTCATGTATTCTTTATTTATTGGAAGCCGGAAGTCCCTCTCGGGGCTTCCGGCTTGTGAGGGGTTTGCTTGTGGGCTGGCAAGCCCATGTACCATGTCGCAGGCTGGCAGCCTGCGTCCCAAGGTGCTTACTCTTCCTCTGCGGCGGCTTCCTCGTAGGCCTTGAGGAGGGCCTGCTGGACGTCGGCGGGGACGAGTTCGTAGCTGCTGAAGGTCATGGTGAAGGTGCCGCGGCCGCTGGTGAGCGAGCTCAGGGCGGTGCAGTAGCGGTTCATCTCGGCCAAAGGAGCCTTGGCTTTCAGAGTGGTGTACTTGCCTTCGGCGTCCATGCCCATGACGATGGCGCGGCGGCCCTGCAGGTCGGTCATGACGCCGCCCTGGCTTTCGGTCGGCACGGTGACGGCCACGTCGTAGATGGGCTCTTTGATCTTCGGGGCTGCCTGCTTGAAGGCCTCGCGGAAGGCGGTGCGGCCGGCGATTTTGAAGGCTGTTTCGTTGGAGTCCACGGGGTGCATCTTACCGTCGAAGATGTTGACGACGATGTCGCGGGCGTAGGAGCCGGTCAGGGGGCCCTGCTCCATCTTCTCCATGATACCCTTGAGGATGGCGGGCATGAAGCGGGCGTCGATCGAGCCGCCGACGATGCAGTTGTTGAAGACCAGTTTGCCGCCCCACTCCAGCGGGTACTCCTGGGTGTCGCGGATGGGGTATTTGGTTTGTGCGGGCATGCCGTCGAAGTAGGGCTCGATGAGCATGTGCACCTCGCCGAACTGGCCGCTGCCGCCCGACTGCTTTTTGTGGCGGTACATAGCCTCGGCGCTCTTGGTGATGGTCTCGCGGTAGGGGATGTTGGGGGCGGTGAAGTTGACCTCGAGTTTGTACTGGTTTTCGAAGTACCACTTCACGGTGTTGAGGTGCAGCTCGCCCTGGCAGCCGAGGATGACCTGGCGCAGCTCGCGGCTGTTTTCGAGCGTGAGGCTGCGGTCGTAGGTGACGAGGTCTTTCAGCGCGGCGCCGACTTTCTCGTCGTCGTTGCTGTTGGCGGCCTTGACGGCGACGGTGTAGATGGGTGTCGGGAATTCAATCTCGCAGACGGCGTCGTCGGTGTTTTTCGGGGTGGTGAGGGTGTGGTTGATTTTGACGTCCTTGAGTTTGATGGTGCAGACGATGTCGCCGGCGCAGGCTTTCTCGATTTTCTGGCGGTTCTTGCCGCTGCAGACGAGGATCTGGCTCAGGCGCTCCTTGCTCTGGTTGCAGGCGTTGACGACGTCCTGGGCCTCGCTGAGCTCGCCGTCGAAGATGCGGAGGTAGGTCAGCTCGCCGAGGTTCTTGTCTTTGGCGCTCTTGAAGGCGAAGGCCACGGTGGGGTTGGAGGAGAGGTTCTTCAGCTCCTTGCCGCCCTGGGTTTTCTTGCACTCGGCCACCTCGCAGGGGGCGGGGACGTTGGCGTTGATGAAGTCGAGCAGACGGCCCACGCCGAAGTTCTCCTTGGCGGAGGTGCAGAGGATGGGGAAGAGGTCGCGCTTGTCGATGGCCAGGCGCAGGGCTTTGCTGAGCTCTTCGGGGGTGAGGTCGCCGTTTTCGAAGTATTTCTCCATCAGGGCGTCGTCGGCAGCGGCGGCTTCCTCAACGAGGGCCATGCGCATCTCCTCGGCGCGGTCGGCGTACTCGGCGGGGATGTCGGCCTCGGTCATCTTGCCGTCGGCGAAGGTGAGCATCTTGTTGGCCACAATGTCGATAACCTGGTTGAAGCCCAGACCGGCGTTGGTGGGGAACTGGAGGACGGAGCACTTGGGACCGAAGAAGTCGCGCAGCTGGTTGACAGCGTCGTCGAAGTTGGCCTTCTCGGCGTCGAGGTGGTTGACGGCGTAGATCATGGGGGTGCCGAGTTTGGCAGCGTAGCGGTTGGCGATTTCGGTGCCGACTTCGACGCCGCTCTGGGCGTTGACAACGCAGACGGCGGCCTCGACCACGCTCAGGGCGCTCACAAGCTCGCCCTGGTAGTCGGCAAAACCGGGCACATCGAGGATGTTGACCTTCTTGCCACCGTACTCGGTGTACATGAGCGTGGTCTCGACGCTGTACTTGCGGTCGAGCTCAATGTCGCGATAGTCGCTGATGGTGTTCTTGCCGTCGACGGTGCCACGGCGGTTGATCAAGCCGCCGCAGAAAGCCATGGCCTCGGCCATGGAGGTCTTGCCGCTCTTGGCGCCGCCCACGAGGGCGATGTTGCGGATGTCCTGGGTCTGATAGATTTTCATTGTACAATGTTTATATTAACTATTATATTAACTATGTGATTGCCAACACTCTGCCGCCGCATCGCAAGGCGGAGGCAACAGGGTATTGGACGGCAAAGATACACATTTTTGCCGACATAGAGGAGGTTTTTTTGAAAAAAATACGGTATCTCGACGATTGCCCGTGGCCTCCTACGCCCCCTCGAAGGGATGCAGCGCAATGTCGAGTACGAAATCATCACCGAGGGCAACAGATCATAGCCGCGCGGGCTGCAAATTTTTCTGAAAAAAGCCGAAAAATGGGCCAAAATCGCAGGGTTTTGGCCCGTTGATTTTCAGCTGTTTAGAGGTATCCTCTTCTTCCTCTCTTCTTCCTTGGTAGGTGACGGGTTGGACAGCCCGCGGCAGGGGGGAGAAATAGGAGCGCTCGTTGCAGACCATCGCCTTTGGATGGGAGGGGAGCAGGGGCCGCTTCTTCAGCATCGAATGCATCGAAAACTACAAGCTCATCCGCGAGCTCACCGCCTTCGGCGCCGGCCTCCTCGTCTTCAGCCCCGACGACATACGCCAGAAGGCAATCGTCCGCGTGGCAGGGCATCTGCAGGCCTACCGCGAGCTTGATGGCTATATAAAATAGTGCAGTCTACGCACTCCAAAACTTGTAAAATATTGCAGTCAGAAATGAGATTTTTTGTAAAATATCGCAGTTTGTGAAAAAAATTGTGTAATTTTGCATTCTCAAAGAATGATGCAAGATGCTCACCACGAAACAACAAGCCGCAGCCGCTAAGGCATTCGCCAAGAAATGGGCAACGGAGGGGTCTGAAAAGCAAAAAGACCAGTCCTTTTGGAACCATCTGCTAGAATCGGTATATGGCATCGAGAAGGTCGAGGACTATATAGTCTACCAGAAGCCTGTGAAATTGAAAAGAAGCACTCAATATATTGATGCATATATCCCTGCAACCCGGGTGCTGATTGAACATAAGAGTGCCGACAAGCCACTGGACCGCCACATGCAGCGCAATGTCGAGTACGAAATCATCACGGAGGGCAACAGATCATAGCCGCGCGGGCTGCAAATTTTTCTGAAAAAAACCGAAAAACGGGCCAAAATCGCAGGATTTTGGCCCGTTGATTTTCAGCGGTTTAGAGGTATCCTCTTCTTCCTCTCTTCTTCCTCACCAGGTGACGGGTTGGACAGCCCGCGGCAGGGGGTGGAAAAATAAATTTGGCGGGGTGGGAAAATGTTTGTATTTTTGCAGATGAAAAACAAAAAACAGATGATATGGTCAACCCCAGGTGTATTATATCGCTTCTCTATATACTCTATGTAGCGCTGTTTCAACCGGCATACGGACAAAACAGATATGCGCTGTTGGTGGGTATCTCTGATTATCCAGTGTATGCTGAAGAGAAAATGAATTGGAGTCACATACATGGAGAAAATGATGTTGCACTAATGCAACCTATTTTGGTAAAACAAGGATTTTCGGTGCTCACTTTGACTGGCGCAGATGCGAATCATAAGTCTATTACTAAGGCCTTGGGAAATTTATCAAAAAAGGTTCGCCCTCGTGACATCGTTTATATCCATCTCTCAGGGCACGGGCAGCCAGTGGAGGATATTGACGGAGATGAGGTGGATGGCTGGGACGAGGCTTTTGTCCCATATGATGCTCGGAAATGCTATTCCAAGGGGGTATATGAAGGCGAGAGTCATTTGCTCGATGATGAACTTAACAAGTATATCGAAGAGGCGAGAAGACGTGTCGGCGAACAAGGGATTGTCTATGTGGTAGTGGATGCATGCCATGCCGGAGCATCATACAGAGGCGATGCCGAATCAGACAGTGTTTTTTTTCGAGGGACGGGCGATGGCTTTAGTGCATCCGAAAAAAGCTACACCCCGCGCATCGACAAGCGAGGCCATTTTCGGGTTGCATCCGAGACGGGAATGGCCCCTGTGTTTGTGATTGAAGCATGTCGGTCTTACGAGGTGAACACCGAAATAAAAGAAAATGGGCAGTATTGCGGACCGCTGACTTACTATATTTCCCGACAACTGTTAACCATCCCCCTGTCGACCGACACTAAATGGATAGAACAAGTCCGCAAAATGATGGATAAAGACATACGGCTGACAAGACAAAATATGGTGGTAGAAAGCTCGAAATAATGACGGACACAATTGTATCAAACCGAACCCGGGAGAGAATCTTGAATGACTTTTCCAAGGAATACCGCGACCGCACATTGTCGTTCCTTGGAAAGCACTTCCAATTGTCATTTGAAGATTGCGAGGATGTTTTTCAAGAGGCATCCATCACGCTCTGCCTTGCGGCTGCGAAGGGTGCCCTCGACGACTTGACATCATCGCTGTATACTTATTTCATTGGCATTTGCAAGAATAAGGCGTTTGAGAAATTGAGAACCAACAAAAAGCATGCTACAGTCTCGTTGGACGATATTTTCGTAACTGGAGACCACAGCGAGGTTATCGCTGACAGGGCGGACAGGCTTCTGAACTTAGTGGAAGAAGATGAAGCGCCCCAAATTGGGTTACAACTTGCGGTGCAGGATGTAGTCAGAAACCTGCCCCCGCCATGCGACAAAATGCTATGGGCGTACTATCGGGATGAGCTTTCAATGAAGAGTATCGCCAGCATGTTCAACTACGCAAGCGAAAATGCAGCCAAGGTGACCAAACATCGTTGCATGGAGAAGTTCAGAAAAACATTTGAGGCACTGAAGTGAGAGTAAAACAAGTTACTATGAAAAACACGACAGATAACAAGGTAAGTCAGAACGAAGAACGAATCAACCGATATCTGTTCGGTCAGATGTCGATCGAGGAGGAAATGGCTTTCGAGAATGATGTCAGGAAAGACATCCTGCTGAAAAAGCAGGCGGAGGCATCTGCACGAATGGTGAAAGCGATGGCTGCAGTTGGAGGCAAGCGCGACAAGGAACTGATTTCCGGGCTGAAGAATACATCGGCCAACAGAAAACCCTTCTTCAGGTGGGTTTCTATTGCAGCCAGTTTTGCACTTGTTCTGACTGTGGGATACCAGGTTTACGAATACAACCGCATAGGTGCCCTCGGGGCAGAATATGCGATGGCATTCCCGGTTTCTGATATTGTGCGCGGTGATAAAGATGAAGAAATTGAGAAAACCCTTTCATTTCTATTTGAAAAGGTTGCTAATGGGAAGGATTTGGATAACACGATAATACAACTTAATGATTTATTGACGTTGTCACAGAGCGATACATTCAATGATTATACAACATACGAATTTTATATCGGATGGTATTTGGCCATTGCACATCTGAGAGATCACGACAAGTCGAAAGCAAAGGCTATTCTAGATCTATTACTGTCCAAATATCCTACAGAAACTGTTGTTGGGGATAAAATTCTAGAACTTAAAAGAAAATTGTAATGTTACTTACGATGAGAAAAATAATGATTCTGTTTGTGTTAAGTATTCCATTGGTGGGTTTTTCGCAGCGACTTACTGACTCTGCAGAAATGATGCAGGCTGGTTTTTCTTATGAAAATATTGAAGATTCAATCGCTTTTTGGGGAAATCGATTGAATTTAGTACGTCAAAGTAAAGAATCTGATTCCCTGTTAGTGCTATACAAACTTGGGTACTACTATAAAGAAGCTGGCAAATTTGATTCCGCTTTAAAGTGCTTAAGTAGCGCTAAAAATATTTGTATGCGCAAGGCGATCGATGATGTTTTTTTGGTTCGTGTATATATGGAAATCGCATCATTGTATGGAAGAATGCGTTTTTTCGATAGCGCTTTCTTTTATTCAGAAAAAGCGTGCGAGATTGAGCAATCTATTAATGGAAAGGAGTCCGAATTATATGCAACGATTGCAATGAATTCTGGATTATACAAATTTACAAGTGGAGACACTTTACAAGGCTTGTCTATTATAAGGGAGGTTTATAATTCTGAATATGGAAACAAACAACATTTAGCTTTTAATCTAGGCGGTATATATAGTGCAATTGGCGATGCCGATTCGTGTTACAAGTATATTGCAGAGGCATGGGATATAGCCAAGACGTCAATACTGTCAGAATTGAAAAGGCTTCCAAAAGAGGATCGACGAAAATATATTACGACAGAGGCTGTGTATGAGGTGATTACGTCTCCGATTAATTATTTCCTCCAACACGAGAAGCACAGTGGTTTAAAACGTCTATCCTATGAAAGTATTCTTTTCTACAAAGCATTGAATAAATCTAATTCCTTAAAATCGGATGCGTTTGTATACAATAATTTGACTGCAAAATCAATAGCATCTTTTTTGGGAGAAGGGGAAGCGTCAGTGGAGATTTGGTCGGATCTTTCGGGAAGCTGGTATAGTAATCATATTCTTGCATTTATTATGAAATCGGGAGAAACTGATCCAATATTCGTTAAGCTATCGAAAGACTCTATTTACATGGCCGTCAATAATGAATTGGCAACAACAAAAACCTTTCTGCCACTGTATGAAACCATATGGAAGAGAATAATCAAAAGTATAAATCTTCTGCCACATGGAACAATATATATTTCTAATGATGAGATTCTTTCCCAAATACCCATAGAGATAATATGCAATTATAATTGGGACTACATTGGCGATATATATAACATTGTTAGAGTATCCTACAGTGGGAATATTCCCAATATCCGTAATAAAACAAGTTTAAATGATATGTTTTTGTTTGGTGGGCTACAATACAATTATTCTTCAATCAAAATAAGAATGGATGATACTACTAGGAATGACGAAATGTTTGTTCAGAATACAAGCGCCAAAACAGACGATTATGCAGCGCTTCGTACAGGGGTAAAGTATCTTCCATGGACAAAAATAGAGGTGGATAGTATAAAAAATATATGGAGTCCCATTGGGAAAGTTTCAGTTTTTTCAAATGACCGAGGAACAAGGGAATCTTTTTTGGCAATGGATGGGGATTCGCCATCCATTTTACACATTGCTACACATGGCTACCACTTTCAACCAACTACAAAAATGAGTTGGCATGACTATTTTAATTTCTGCATGGACAATTCTGCTCTATTGTTTTCCTGCGCCAACAATAAAGATATGAAAGATTGCTTGGTAAATGCTTATGATATAAACAATATGGATTTGTCTAAAACGAGTCTTTTGGTTTTGGCCGCGTGTAAAACGGGAATTGGAGGGATCTCTCCTTTTGGAAGCGTTGGTCTTCAAAATGCATTTAAAAGAGCAGGAGTGGGAACCATTATTATGACATTGGACAATGTAAGCGATGCTGCCACATATGCTTTTATGCTTTTGCTCTATAAATACCTATCGAATGGGTTGGGTAAACGACAAGCTTTTAAGCGAGCGCAGTCGGATTTGCGTAAAAATGAGCTTTTCAGCCAATTCAATTATTGGTCATCTTTTGTTATGGTTGATTAGAAAATGCATCGTGGACAAACATTTGTATGTCATAGGGAATGGATTTGACATCCATCATAATATACCAAGTAAATATTATGATACAAGAGGAGGTGATTGTTTTCGGAAATGGCTTGACGAGAATGATGGTGATACCTTATGTGAAATAAATGATATTTTTGGATTTACCACCGATGAATGGTGGAAAAACTTTGAAGAGAATTTGGCCAGTGTAGAAACTTTGCGAATTGCTTATGAGGATGCGTTCGAACACTATCCAGATTTTGGAAGTGATGATTTCCGAGATCGGGACTATGATGAAGCATCAATCGCTGTTAAAATAAGGTTGGATAATGTTTTCGATAACATCTCAAACGCTTTTATGAGATGGATTGGCACCCTTCCCAACGGAAATGATGAAAAGAAGGTTAGATTAAAAACAGAAAATGGTGTTTTCATTACTTTCAACTATACTCACACATTAGAAAATCTATATAAAATTAGCGCAGATAAAATATTACATATACATGGGGATTCTGATACTAATACCTTGGTTTTCGGGCATGGTTTGCACTACTCCGAATTACGAAAGGAAATGGAAAAATATGAGAGGGTGGAATATGGCGATTATATATGCCAAACCTCAAAAGAAGCAGCTATCTATAGTGTCGCCTCTCATAGAAAACGGGTTGAAAAAATAATAGAGGAAAACAAGCAATGGTTTAGTCAGTTACATGACATTACTCACATTCACATTTTAGGTCACTCTCTTGCAAAAGTTGATTTACCATACTTTCACAAGATTATGAAGTCTTGCGATATGAGTTCTGTCTTCGTAGAGATCAGTTGCTTTGATGATGCGGCAAGAGAAAACGCGATGGGATTCTTAAAATCTCTTAAGATTGATACTTGCAATTACCGATTGATTGATTTGCGCGGGCTACAAGTGTATAAAGATTATTATTAAATAATGAATATTAATTCACCAATGTTAACCTTTTGCTTGTTCATGTCATTAAAAGGCATAAACAAACGAAAGGTTAACAATTATGGAAAACACTGACATCCAACTTGACAAGGACAACCTCGAGCAGCAGTTGGCGTTCGAGATGATCGAGAAAACCAACACCAGCCTTTTCATCACAGGCAAGGCGGGGACGGGCAAGACGACATTCATCAGGAACATCCAGGAGAAGATAGACAAGAACTTCCTGGTGCTGGCTCCGACAGGCATTGCGGCGCTAAACGTGGGCGGACAGACGATGCACTCGTTCTTCGGATTCCCCTTCGAGGCCATGGGACCTGGTCTGGATCTGCGCGAGATCAAGACCTCGCTCGAAAACACCAACCTCCTCAATCACACCGACACCATCATTGTGGACGAGGCGTCGATGGTACGGGCCGACCTTGTGGACGCTATGGATCGAGTGCTTCGCTCGCTCAGCAAGACACACCTACCCTTCGGCGGCAAGCAGATGCTCTTCGTCGGCGACCTGTTCCAACTGCCGCCTGTGGTGAGGGAAGGGAGCGCCGACGCCGAGTTGCTACACGCCCTCTATGGTGCCGGTATGCCGTACTTCTACAAGGCCCATGTGCTGAAACGGATGAACCTGCCGAAGATTGAGTTCCAGATAGTGTACCGCCAGCAGGACGAGGAGTTTCTCGGCATACTGGACCGCATGCGCATGGGAGAGAACACCCCACAGGACCTGTCTGTCATCAATCAGCAGGTGAGCAAGAACGACCGCGTGGGCGACTTTTCCGTCATACTGGCAGCCTACAACAGCACGGCCGAAAGCACCAATATCATGCGGTTGGAGGAGTTGGATACCGAAGAGTTCTGCTACGAGGGGGTCATCGAAGGGAAATTCAAGTCCTCGGACACCCCCGCACCAATAAAGCTCAACCTGAAGGTGGGCGCACAGGTCATCTTCTGCCGCAACGACTTCCCACGCCAGGTGGTGAACGGCACCATCGCCAAGGTGAAGGAGCTGAAGGAAGACAAGATAACGGTGGAGTTGGAGAGTGGTCGCGAAATAGTCGTGGAGCAGATGGTGTGGGAGTGCCGCGAGAGCGAATACAACGAGGCCACCGGCAAGGTAGAGTCCGTGGTGGTGGGCACCTTCACGCAGTACCCCCTGAAGCTGGCGTGGGCCATCACCATCCACAAGTCACAGGGCATGACATTCGACCGTATGCACCTCGACCTGTCGAGAGGAGTCTTCGCCGCCGGGCAGGCTTACGTAGCCATCAGCCGCATGCGCTCGCTCGAAGGACTGACAGTGAGCCATCCGCTGCGCCCCGACCACATACGCATTGATGCCGAGGTGAAGGCTTTCGCCAACTCGTTCAACGACCTGGTGCTCATCAATCATGAGTTGGAACTTGGCAAACAGTTCACCTCCTGCTATCAGAAGCACGACTACGACGGCGCCGCCAAAGTATGCCTCGCCGACGCCATAGAGCGGATGGAGCATGGCGACTACCGTAATGCAGCCTTGATGATGAAAAGGATGTTCGACGTGATGTTCAACGACGAATGCCTGTCAGGGGCCACCGAGGGAATAGCCCTGCTGAAAGACTGCAGTATGACCTGCAACTTCATCAACGCAGTACTCAGCCTGTATAGCGACCGCTATGACGAAGCCATCGGATACGCCGATTTGGTGTTGAGCCGCAGGGCATGCTTGGAAGCCATGTTCGCTAAGGGTCGTGCGTTGTACCGCCTGGAGCGATACGAGGAGGCAATGGAGATGCACGAACAGATCGTAACCACGTCGAAGAAAGGCGACGAGAAAATAGCCATCGACAAGAAGGAATACCTCTTCGAAGCACAGTTGAACAAATCCTTGGGGCGTCCCAACTTCAAAACCTGCAAGAGGCTGCTCAAAATGTGCCCCGAAATCAAAAGGCGGCAGTCGGACCGGTAGGGAATAATCCATTACGGAGGACTTGTTGTTTATACCTGGTTTTGGGGAAAAACCTGATTTTCGGTGTAGTGAGAGGCGAATGTCGGTGTCAAGTGGAGTGAGTAACGGTGATTGTTGGCCAAATCTGGAATTGCAATTCCAGATTTGGCCGGTATGTTTATATGTTATTGATATGTAGTATTTTATAATATTATTTATGGGCGGTGTTAAGTGTTTCTTATGGGATTGTATGCGATTTTTGTAGTTGAAATGAAAAAAAATGTGTATCTTTGCAGCCAAAATTGGAGTTGAATTCCATATTTGGACAAAATATGTATAAGAGAATATTAGAGAACCATTTACGCGAGTTGGCGAGGACGTTCCCAATCGTCTCGGTAACAGGCCCTCGACAGTCGGGCAAGACCACGCTATGCCGAATGGCTTTTGACGGGTATGATTATGTAAATCTGGAGGATGAGGAGAGCCGCAGTGTGATGCAGCAAGATATAAAGGGCTTCCTAAGGTCGCATGCGTCGGGATTGATCATCGACGAGGCTCACTATCTGCCCGAGGTATTTTCGGCGTTGCAGGTGGTGTGCGATGAAGACGATAGCAGACGGTATATCCTTTCTGGAAGCAGCAATTGGCTGATGATGCAGAATATCAGCCAGTCGCTGGCGGGCAGGGTGGCGCTGGTCAGGTTGCTGCCGCTGTCGATAGCGGAGCTGGGTGCTGCTGATGCAATCAGTACAGACCGGTTGCTCTACTGGGGATTCTATCCGGCTGTATGGGGGAAGGGGCGCCCTCCGTTTGCGGTGTATGACGGCTATTTCAGCACCTATGTGCAGCGCGATGTACGTCAGATGGTGAATATTCGCGACATGAATCTGTTTCGGAAATTCATCCGCCTATGTGCCACCCGGGTTGGATGCGAGTTTGTAGCCAGCACACTGGCGTCGGAGGTGGGAGTATCGCTCAAGACTGTGCAGGGGTGGCTCAGAGTGCTTGAAGCCTCGTATGTGATTTTCCAGCTGCAGCCTTATTACCGCAACGTGGGGAAGCGGATTACCAAGACTCCGAAGCTGTACTTTTGCGACACGGGGTTGGCCTGTTATCTGCTGGGATACAAGAGTGAGCTCGATGTGGCCAATTCGCCGTTGAGGGGGGCTCTGTTCGAGAATATGGTGGTTGCCGATATGCTGAAGCGATGCTACAATGCGGGACTTGAAAGCAATCTGTATTTCTACCGCGACAAGTCGCAGCGTGAGGTGGACCTTTTGATGGAAGACGCAGGACGCTTGCACGCATTTGAAATCAAATCGGCCACGGTGTTTCATGAGAGTTTTTTCAGCACGCTGAACTACCTTCGCACACTTTATGGCGACGATGTGGAGATGGCGCAGGTTATTTACGATGGGGAGCATGAGAGTGCATCCCTGATTGGAGGATTTGCAAATTACCGTCACATACTGGATAAGGTATGAGTACTAGACTGTTTAGTGCGGTGGAGGTGGGGGCGATGCCGTTCCGCCTCGGGCTGGAGGACGGGGTGGTGACGATGGGGTCGTGCTTTGCGGATGCCATCGGCACGCGGCTGGAGGAGGGGGGCTTCCGGGTGGAGCGCAACCCTTTCGGCACGCTCTATAACCCGGCCTCGGTGGCGGCGGCGCTGGAGCGCCTGATCGACTGCCGCGACATCACGGAGGCCGACCTGGTGCAGCACGAGGGGCTGTGGCACTCGTGGCACCACCACGGCTCTTTTTCGCGCCCCACGGCGCAGGAGTGCCTCGAGGCCTGCAACGGCCGCATCCGCCAGGCGCACGGTGCATTGCGCGGGGCGCGGGTGCTGATGGTGACGTTCGGGACGGCCTACACCTTCGGCCTCACCCCCCACCCCTCTCTCCTTTCAAGAGAGGGGGAGCGGATGGTGGTGGCGAACTGCCACAAGCTGCCGGCGGCGATGTTTGAGCGGCGGCGTATGACGGTGGGGGAGGTTGTGGATATCTGGAGGCCGCTGATGGAGAGGCTTGCCGTTTTCAATCCCCGGCTTTCGGTGGTCTTCACTGTCAGCCCGATACGCCACCTGGCCGACGGCGCCCACGGCAACCAGCTGAGCAAGGCGACGCTGCTGCTGGCCGTGGATGAACTGGTTTCAATTTTCAACTCTCAATTTTCAATTTTCTATTTCCCGGCCTATGAGATTGTGCTGGACGAGCTGCGGGACTACCGCTTCTACGGGCCCGACCTCGCCCACCCTTCGCCCCTGGCCGAGGATATCGTGTACGAGCGTTTCCAGCAGGCCACCATGACGCCGGCCACCATCCAGCTGGCGCACAACAACGCAAAGCTGGCCAAGAGAGGCAAGCATACAATAAAAACGGGGTGGGCGCGTTAGGGGGAAAAACAGTATCAGAATATGAAGAAGAATATAGCCCTTGTGATGGGTGGTTTCAGTGGCGAGTACGAGGTGTCGATAGCCAGCGGCAACCAGGTGTATTCGCAGTTGGACCACGAGAAGTATAACGTGTACAAGATTGTGGTGTCGCGCGAGGGGTGGTATGGCCTCGCCCCCGACGGCGGCAGGATGCCGGTGGACAAGAATGACTTCACCCTTGAGGCCGACGGGCGGAGGGTGCGCTTCGACCTGGCGTTCATCATCATCCACGGCAACCCGGGCGAGAACGGGGTGCTGCAGGGCTACTTCGACATGCTGGGCATACCCTACACGACGAGCGGCTACTACACGTCGAGCCTGACGTTCCACAAGGGGTACTGCAACCCTGTGGTGGCGGCGACGGGGCTGGTGAAGGTGGCGCGCTCGGTGCTGCTCTACAAGGAGCCGCCGACGGAGGCCAAGCTGGACGAGCTGATGGAGGGGCTGGGGTACCCGGTGTTTGTCAAGCCCGCCGCGGGCGGGAGCAGTGTGGCCACCACCAAGGTGAAGTGCCGCGAGCAGCTGCTGCCGGCCATCCGCGAGGCTTTTGCGGAGGACCGCCAGGTGATGGTGGAGGAGTTTATCGCCGGGCGCGAGTTCGACTGCGGCGTGTTCCGGTTTGCCAAGGGGTCGAAGTATGAGAACTGGCACCCCGACTTCAAGCACAAGCTGGTCTTCCCCGTCACCGAGATCATTCCGCTGGGCGGGCACGAATTCTTCGACTATGCCGCCAAGTACGAGGGCTACAGCAACGAGGTGTGCCCAGCCGAGGTGGACGCTGCGGTGGCGCATCACATACAGGAGGTCTCCTACCGCCTCTACGACCTGCTGGGATGCAGCGGCATTGCGCGCTTCGACTATATTTACAACGAGGAGCGCAAGGAACTCTACTTCCTGGAGGTCAACACCATACCCGGGCAGAGCGCCGAGAGCATCGTGCCGAAGCAGGCGCGTGCGATGGGCATCACGCTGGCCGAGCTCTACGAGATGGCCATCGAGGCGGCGCTGGAAGGCTAGGCGGCAACTGCCTGTTTGCCAGGTATCAAGTAGGGCTGTTCTTCGGTTGTTCTTCGGTTGTTCTTCGGTCCGGGGTTCCCGCCGGGGGCTGCCCGCCGTGGGTGCCGGAGGGACTAAGCGGCGAAGCGACAGCGCATTGCAATGATGTTGTGGGGGGAATTCCGTCTGCAAAGGTACGAAGAAAACGGGATACTTGCAAGCGGAGGCGAAAATATTTTTTTGCGGCGGAAGAATTTCGGACGGGGGAAAAGTTTTTTTTGTATTTTTGTAGCGGCCAATCGGTCAGGTGCTTCGCTGTAAGCGGCTGTGGGATTGGCGGTTATATAAATATTGTACAATAGATAAAAAGCAGAAATAACAATGAAAAGGATTCTTATCGTCGGTGCCGGCGGCCAGATTGGCTCGGAGCTGACCCGTAATTTGAGAGATGTTTATGGCGACAGCAACGTCGTGTGCAGCGACCTGCGCCCCTTGAAGGGCGACCCCTACGAGCGCGGCCCGGTGGAGCGCATCGACTCGACGCAGATCATGCAGATTGCCGCTGCGGTGAAGCAGTACAACATCGACACCATCTACAACCTGGCGGCCATCCTCAGCGCTACGGCCGAGCTCAACCCGATGCTGGGCTGGAACGTGGGCATCGGCTCGCTGGTGAACTGCCTCGAGGTGGCGCGCCTGTTCGGCTGCGCCGTGTTCACGCCGAGCAGCATCGGCGCCTTCGGCCCCAGCACTCCGCGCGACAACACTCCGCAGGACACCATCCAGCGCCCCAACACCATCTATGGCGTCACCAAGGTGACCGGCGAGCTGCTGAGCGACTACTACTTCACCCGCTTCGGCGTGGACACCCGCTCGGTGCGCTTCCCCGGCCTGATCAGCCACATGACCCTGCCCGGCGGCGGCACCACCGACTACGCCGTCGAAATCTACTACGCCGCTGTGAAGGGCGAGAAGTTTGTCTGCCCGCTGAAGAAGGGCACCTTCATGGACATGATGTACATGCCCGACGCGCAGAAGGCGATGATTGACATCATGGAGGCCGACCCCAGCAAGCTGGTGCACCGCAACTCGTTCAACGTCACCGCCATGAGCTTCGACCCGGAGATTATCTACAACGCGATAAAGAAGCACTATCCGCAGTTCGAGATGGTCTACGAGCCTGAACCCATCAAGCAGGCCATTGCCGACAGCTGGCCCGACAAGATGGACGACAGCTGCGCCCGCCGGGAGTGGGGCTGGAACCCGCAGTACGACCTCGACCGCATGACCGAGGACATGATTGTGAACCTGAAGAAGAAGCTGCTGTAAGGCCTGCAAACCATTTTCCGCAGGCTGGAAGCCTGCGTACCAATGGAGCGGGCGCCCCGCGGGGCGCCCGCTTCGCTTATTTTTATTTGTTGACAAGTGTCATCTCCCGCACCAGGTGGCTGGCGCCGGCGAACTTGTCGATGATGAAGAGGCAGTAGCGGATGTCGATGCTGATGTTGCGGCAGTAGGCGGGGTCGAAGAGGAGGTCGCTCATGGTGCCCTCCCAGCAGCGGTCGAAGTTGATGCCGATGAGCTGGCCGTCGGCGTTGAGCACGGGGCTGCCGCTGTTGCCGCCGGTGGTGTGGTTGGTGGCGATGAAGGCCACGGGCATCTCGCCCTTGGCGGTGGCATACTGGCCGTAGTCTTTCTTGCGCCACAGCTCCTTGAGCTTGGGCTCGACGCGGTAGTCGTATATCTCGGGGTTCTCCTTCTCCATGATGCCGTCGATGGTGGAGTAGGGGGTGTAGTAGACGGCGTCCTTGGGTTTGAAGCCTTCCACATGGCCGTAGGCCACGCGCAGCGTGAGGTTGGCGTCGGGGAAGAAGTTGCTGTCGGGATACATCTCCATCTGGCCTTTCACGTAGAGGCGCATCAGGCGCTGGATGTTGTCGTCGGCCTCGTTGTACTGGGCGCGCTTCTTGTCGCTGTAGCAGTAGGTGTAGGCGGCGTCGAAGAGCTCGAGGGCGGGGTCTTTGCGGTTGCGGCAGAAGTCGATGAGCTTGTCGGTGGAGCCGGAGAGCAGTTTTTCGAGCTTCTTGGGGTTGTTGAGCACCGACTTGTCGTAGGCCTTCTTGAGCGAGCGCTCGAGGGTGGCGGCGTCGGGGGCGTAGTTGTGGGCGGCGAAGCCGTGCTGCCACATGTAGAGGTAGCACTCGGTGAAGATGGCCTCGTCGACAGGCGAGTGCTCGTCGAAGTCCTCGAAGTATTTGCGACTGTCGTCGAGCAGTGCGGCGGCGGCCGCGGCGGCGGCACTTTGGTCGGTCATGCGGCCGATGCGCCACAGACGCATGGCGCGCTGCATGAAGTCGCTGGCCAGCACGGCCTCGCTGAAGTAGGTCCACTCGAGCTCCACCTCGCGCAGCTTGGCGTAGTTCTCCTCGAGCTGGGGGAGCACGTCGCGGTAGAGGGGCTTGGAGTCGGCCCAGCGCTGGAAGCGGTGCTCCTGCTCCATCTTCTGCTCCACGCCGCGCAGGCGCTCGATGCCGAGGCTCTCGCCCTGCCACTTCTTCCAGCCGTTGGCGATGGAGGCCACGCGCGAGGCGTACTTCAGGCGCTGGGCGGCGCTTTGGCGCATGGCGGCGTTGTAGTGGTCGAGGCGGATGGTGCGGAGGGCGATGCGGACGGGGTTCTGCTGGTTGGCGGCCAGGTCGACGTAGTCGTGGGTGACGTAGCGGCGCGTGGTGCCGGGGTAGCCGAAGACGAAGGTGAAGTCGCCCTCGTCGACGCCCTTGAGGCTGATTTCGAGGTGCTTCAGCGGACGGTAGGGGGTGTTCTCCTTGCTGAAATCGGCAGGCTTGCCGTCGGCGGCATAGACGCGGAAGACGGAGAAGTCGCCTGTGTGGCGCGGCCACATCCAGTTGTCGGTGTCGCCGCCGAATTTGCCTATGTTCGAGGGCGGGGCGCCCACCAGGCGCACGTCGGTGAAGACCTCGTTGATGTACATAAAGTACTGGTTGCCATAGTAGAAGGGCTTGATGACGGCCTTGTAGTGTGTGCCTTCGACGGCCTTGTCGGCGATGTCCTTGATGTTCTTGGCCACAATCTTCTCGCGGTCCTGCTCGGCGGTCTGGTCGGTGACGCCGGCGAGGACCTGCTTGGTGACGTCCTCCATGCGTACCAGCCGGGTGACGCTCAGGCCCGGGCAGGGCAGCTCCTGGTCGCGGCTCATGGCCCAGAAGCCGTTGGTCAGGTAGTCGTGCTCGACGGAGGAGTGGCGCACGATGTAGCTGTAGCCGCAGTGGTGGTTGGTGAGCAGGAGGCCTTCGTTGCTGACGAACTCGCCGGTGCAGCCGCCGCCGAAGAGGACGATGGCGTCTTTGAGCGAGGCTTGGTTGATGTCGTAGATGTCTTGCGCGGTGATGCGCATGCCGGCTTTTTGCATGGCGGCTTCGTTGCGCTGCAGGAGCATGGGAATCCACATGCCTTCGTCGGCACGCAGGGGCAGCACGGTGAGTGCCAGGGTGAGGATGGTGAGGATTTTCTTCATAATTATATATAAGTATTGAGGTGCAAAGATACGAACTTTTTCCGATATGGGAGAAAAAACTTTGCAGTCGACTTGCGGGCACAGATGGTCGATTGTCTAATAATTGTCTAATAAACGTCTAACAATTCTCTAATAAATGTCTAATAAACCTCTAATAAATTGCCTGTTTCCGGTGGGATTCCAGGGGGATGGTAGGGGAATGGGAGGGTTGAGGGGGGTGAAGGGGTTTGGAAATGAGCGAGATGTGGTGAATGGGCAATGGCGCAGCAGCTACTTTATCGGGTCAAATTGGCTTTTTATCGGGTCAATATTGACCCGATAAACGGGTTCGCTGACCCGATAAGCGAGGAATTTGACCCGATAAATGCTGTCGCTGACCCGATAAATGCCGTCTATGGCTTTGCATGACCTGATTGCCTGCACGAAAAACGGTGAGGTGAAAGGTGAACAGCATTATTGCTCAGCTAAGGCAGGAGGGCGCCCCGCATCGCGGGGCGCCCTCCTGTTGTCGTTTATTTTACCTGTTGCAGCAGACGAGAAAGCTCGCCTTCCAATTGTTCCCGCGAGGGCAGGTATAGCTGGTAGCGGCTGACGAACAGCTGGTTGCTGAGAGCATACTGTCGCGTTGCCGTTTCAGTTCGCGCACGCTCCAATGGGCGTTCTCGCATTCGCGGACGTAGAAGCTGCCATATCAGTGTTCCGATGTCGCTCACCAGTTGGCCGTAGCCCTGATTATCTGTAACGACGATTGCCATCGGTTTCTTAGAACTCGGCGGTCTTGGGGGTGCGGGGGAAGGGGATGACGTCGCGGATGTTGGCCATGCCGGTTACGAAGAGCATCAGGCGCTCGAAGCCCAGGCCGAAGCCAGCGTGGGGGCAGGTGCCGAAGCGGCGCGTGTCGAGGTACCACTCCATGCCGGCGCGATCCATGCCCAGCTCGTCCATGCGGGTGGTGAGTTTGTCGTAGCTCTCCTCGCGCACCGAGCCGCCGATGATTTCGCCAATCTGGGGGAAGAGCACGTCGGTGCCCTGCACGGTGCGGCCGTCGTCGTTCTGCTTCATGTAGAAGGCCTTGATGTCCTTGGGATAGTCGACCATGATGACGGGGCGCTTGAAGTGTTCTTCGACGAGGTAGCGCTCGTGTTCGGAGGCGAGGTCGACGCCCCAGCTGACGGGGAACTCGAACTTGTGGCCTTTGGCGATGGCCTCTTCGAGGATGCGGATGCCCTCGGTGTAGGGCAGGCGGACGAATTCGGTCTCAATGACCGAGCGGAGGCGTTCGATGAGGCTGTTGTCAATCATCTTGTTGAGGAACTCGAGGTCGTCCATACAGTGGTCAAGCGCCCAGCGGACGCAGTATTTGATGAACTCCTCCTCGAGGGCGGTGAGGCTGTCGAGGTCGTAGAAGGCCATCTCGGGCTCAATCATCCAGAACTCGGCCAGGTGGCGCGGCGTGT
>Ga0256406_1000957_pt1 | contig 48639 bp, 33 predicted proteins | sample RumenRJG_03DNA_FD_185986 | JGI IMG/M metagenome (GOLD analysis project Ga0256406, IMG submission 185986) | Bovine rumen microbial communities from Lethbridge, Alberta, Canada - RJG_03 | ecosystem: Host-associated > Mammals > Digestive system > Stomach > Rumen | place: Canada: Alberta | collected... | reverse complement strand
CTTTTGCCCATAGTTACTTGGTCTTTTTACAAAATACAAAAGTAACACAAAAAGGCTGGATTCCAAGCGAGGAATTCAGCCTTAATTTTGGTCACACTGTTCAGGTTTTAGCGGACACCAATAATTAGCAAGATTAAAATGTGCTCGTTACAAATCCGGCTATTCGAGAGTTACGCTCATTCCTACTTTGAATTGCAACTTTAAGTGTTGGTACTGTTACGAGAAACATCAAAAAGGGGCTTTAAGTCTAACCAACCAAAATGCAATAATTAAATTTTGCGAACAGATTATTAATTCAGGTAATATTAAATATTTTCACTTGGATTGGTTTGGCGGAGAGCCATTGATGGTTAAGAAACAAAGTGTTATCCCCATATCAAGGAAGATAAAATTGTTATGTGAAAAGAATAACATTGTATTTTATAATAGCATTACGACAAATGGATATTTAATACACCTCCAAGACATAAAACTATTTAATGATGTAAACCTAAATAGCTTTCAAATCACTTTGGATGGAGGGAAAGAAGCACATAATAAGACCAGAAATTCTTTGTCTGTTACAAACTCATTTGACAGAATAGTGGAGAATATTACGCTATTATGCAGACAATTAAGAAATCCGGATATAGTAGTCAGAATAAACTATACTCCGGAAAATATTAACACAATTGATTCGCTGTATGATATTTTCCCTTCAGACATAAGACAAAAAATAAGAATTTCACCACAACTTGTCTGGCAATATAAGGGGGTGTATCAAAATACAAATCCACAACCTAACAACTTTCAATCTGTAAGTTGAGAGTCCTCTAAAAGCAAAGAATAAGCCATTTCTTGACTCGAAATGAGTTTTAAAATGGCTTTTCTTATTGGAAAGTTTCAATCTGTAAGATTTTCAAAATGGCATATGCATTTTGATACACCCTCATGAAAACATTGAAGACAAAATGGAGAAATTTCTTTTAAAAAATTACAAACAAGTTATTGATGATCTTCGGTGCAAAACTTGCTATGTTGAGAGCATGAGTCAATTTGTTATTAGTTACGATTTGAGCGTTTACAAATGCACTGCAAGGGATTTTGTGCCTATCAATTCAATTGGAATGATCAACTCAGATGGAGATTTTATACAAAATAATCACTATTACGATTATTACGTAAATTCTTCATATGAGCAGGATAAATGCTTGAAGTGTAAATTTCTTCCTTCATGCTTTGGCCCATGTATCCAAAAAGTAATAGAAAGGAGTCAAAATGAATGTAACCAGCATGATGTATTTGAATATATTATAAATAAAGTAAAATTATATCTATTACAAAAGAATATACTTTGAGGCATGCTATTATCATATTAAGTCATTGTGAATATTGGATATTAAAAAAGTTAATCACCTATTTTAACGATAACGATTTTGATCTATACCTAAACATCGATCCAAAGTTAACAATAGAGCCAACCGATACTGTTCTTTGCCAATCCAATATTCGTAAGATTACCCGATGTGGACTACATTGGGGTGGTTATAGTTTGCTCAACATGGAAATGCAATTCCTTCGAGAAATTGCTTTTGAAAACCGTGTTAATTTTGTACACTTAATCAGTGGACAAGATTATCCAATTAAACCATTACAAAAATTTAAAGAATATTTTCTTAACAATCCGAATGTGAATTTTATCTCATTTATGCCCGGCAGATTTGACCTGGCGTATAAGATAATGGCATATTACTTACCATACGATTACTTGAACACAAATAGAAAACGAGCACAGGCTATCGCAGATAAATGTATTAAATTCCAAAACAAGCTGCATATATATAGAACAATGCATAAAATCCCATCAGACATTGTAGTGGGGTCACAATGGTTTTCTATCACTATAAATGCAACGAAATTTATATTATCGTACACAAAAAGATCTCCTTATTTCTTTAAACGACTAAAATTTACTTTTGCGCCAGAAGAAATCTATATAAATAACATTTTATTGCATTTCTATCATAAAGAAGAGATTCGAAACAATAACCTGCGCTTTATCCGCTGGTATAGTGAGAATGGCAGCAATCCATCGTTACTTGGAAACGAGCACCTTAGATTGATATATGCAACTAACGCTCTTTTCGCAAGGAAATTTAATGATAAGATTGGTCTTTCATTAATTAATGAAATTGACAAGAATATAATCAACAAAAATAGTTATGACAAAGTTCTTAATTATATTAAATACAACGAAGATTTTTCAAAGTGGATGATAAAATTTGTTGGTGTTTTAGGTATCAGTTCAGTATTGCTATACAGTCCAAGCTGTTTATACTTAGATGCATTATCTACTCAACCAATATTAATTAACGGGATGTATCATGACAACAGACTACTACATTTCGCTGATACGATTGGACTGAGTGGTTTTTATCAGTTAGGGGATCTACGAGAACCGATGTACATCCAGGAAAACGACAAGTTTGATTGTTTGTGCATTATCAATTGTGATCATTCAGAATTGGTGTCCCAGGAAATCATCGCCAATATGAAACGGCTATCTAAGCACTACGTGTTAATAGCCAGTCCTGATTACGATGGCTATCTTTCTCCTTTAGAGAATATTTTCAAGGAAAATGGAATTACAATATCATCTTCTTTTAATAAACTCTTAGGAAATATGTCCGGACTAAATTCTACTCCATTTCTATTTTGCGAACTCTAAAAAAGCGATTACTATGAAACGAATAATATTTGCTTTATGTCTTTGTATGATTTGCACAGTAGCTATGTCTCAAAAGAAACAGAACACGATGGGGATCTCGGGACAGGTTATCGACTCGTTTACAAAATTGTATATCGAAGGTACAAAATTGTCGTTAATGACGAAAGACAGCACTGTAATCGACACTACAACTGTTGAGATTATACATCCGGATAAAATTACGCAGCTGTCGGTATTTCACTTTAATATACCTGCCGTACCGTCGGAGTACATTATTAAAGCAGAGAATCAAATGTATCAAACTGGATACATTCACTGTACTGTGTCAAAAAACTCTATCCGCAGGGGATCGGTTGATATAGGACTGTTCCAACTTAAGCGAAAAAACAACAAATGGGAGAAATACTTGGATGAAGTTGAAGTAAAAGCAACAAAGATAAGAATTTTCCACAAGAAGGATACCCTTGTGTATAATGCCGATGCCTTTAACTTGCCCAACGGCTCCATGCTCGACGACCTGATCAGGCAAATGCCTGGCGCACAGATTAATAAAGATGGAGAGATAAAAATTAACGGAAGGAAAGTGGATTATATAACCTTAAATGGTAAAGATGTTTTCCATGGTAAAAACAAAAGCATTACAGAAAATCTGCCGTATTATACCATAAAAGAGCTAAAATTATTTGAAAAAGCGAAAAACATCTATGAGCCCACGAATACCGCCGGTACTCCAAATGACTATGTTATGGACGTAACGCTGAAAAAGGAGTATGCTACCAGTAATTTTGGCAACATTGAAGCCGGTGTTGGTACAAAAGGGAGAAAACTGGCTCGTTTCTTTACAACTCTTCAGGGTCCGAATTATTACTCATTAATATTCGGAAAATTCAACAATGTGAACAAGACACGTAATCCTGGTACTAAAGGGAACTTTGATGATACAAGTTCACCCAAAAACATAAGGAACACAAATGAGGTTACCTGGGCGGGGCAGTTCGGTAACCCTAACAATAATGTATATGACAGAATACAGCTTACGGGAGGTCTGAACAAGATTAAGAAAGATGTTATCGGCAATAACATTACATACAATTCAAGTGGTGATGAATACAGCCGTGAGTTAAGCCACTCAAAAGTAAAAGACGGTTCTGTAGACTTAATGAATGAAGTAACCATTAATCGTCCTCTTTGGTTGAGAAGCCGTACTTATGTAAATTATAACCACACTGAAGACAATATGCTTGAAAAATACGCCAACTTTTCTACAGACATGTCATATTTCGACAATTCTGAAGCATTGCTTGACTCTTGCCTGCAGTTATTGTCCGCTAAAAGATTAATGGATAACCTGATTAATTTCTCTAATAAATCGTTAGACAACACCCAGAATAATCTAAGAATCAGGCAGGAATTTACGTGGTCAAAGGAGCTGCCTTGGGGCGACAATGTAAAAATATTTGCAAATATTGGCTATAACAATAATCATAACACTGCTGGAACTAATCAGATGCTATATTATAGTTCATCTGATGTAGTAAACAGTCAACTTTATAACTCGAATGACAAAAACAAGAAATCAGGTTATAATTTCTCCGGCCAGGGCACCTACGACCTGAATTTACATCAAAACATAGCATTAGAATTCACAGCAAAGTATGCTCAGGATTACAGCAAGACCGACCGGAAGTATAGCCGGAACAGGAACTCAGACAATTCTTATTTTAGTTCTACATTCAATAAAAGTTATGTTCCCGGGCTCAATTTAATATATAAACATAGCAAATTATACGCTAATTTGGGCTTTAAGCTGAATCTTCTTCAGCAGAGGCTCCATTATTCTGACAACATAACTGATACAAGTAAGGTGAAGCACTACGTCGATCCTAATCCGGAATTTAGAATTAGATGGAATGGGAAGAGAGATCATATAGAATTCTACAATAAGTATAACTCTTATGTAAAACCCGACGCGTTGTCGCTGTTCAGACAATACGACGATACTAATCTTTTGGCAATAAGGAAATCAAATAAAAATCTTAAAAAGCAGAGCATGTACGACTACCAGTTCTTCTACAGTCATGATGAATCTGCCAAAGAGTTGAATATATATGTGGCCTCACAAAGTCAATTTGTGTTCAACGAGATTAATTATGCTTATATTTACAATCAGTCCACAGGAGCATATACATTTATACCTTGTAATGTAAATGGTTCGTGGTACAGTAATAATGATTTTAATGTAGGTCGCGCACTATTGAAAAACAAACGGCTAAGAGCCGAGAATGACATCCACTTGTCAATGAGCCGGCAGTACAATTTAACCGGTGAAGACGAAAGCAGTATTGAGAAACATAAAATAAACGAAGTCTCCATTTCTGATGACGCCAAACTGTCTTATCGTCATAACGACTTTTTTATTCAGGCAATGGCGAGTTTTACGCTTACACGTTCGTCGTGCAAAGGTTTGAGTAACCTTAGCTATACCAGCCGTACCTGGCATTATGGTATATTGGGTACCTGCGATCTTCCTTTCAAGATTCAGTTGTCTTATGATGCCAGCATATATTCAAGAAGCGGCTATAAATACACGGCTTTGAACCGCACCTACCTGCTGACGAATGCCAGTCTGGCAAAAACTTTGCTGAATGGAGCTTTAACCGCTAAGTTGCAGGCGTTCGACTTGTTCCATAAAGTAAGCAGCATTGAGCGTTTCATCACCACATCAGGTACAAAGGAGCAAAAATACAATACAATACCCCATTATTTTATGTTCTCTTTATGCTATTACTTCAATAGTAAACCCAAAAGATAAAGCTTATTGGACACTCACAAACATCAATTAACTATTAAGTATAATTTACCAGACTACGGAAATAAGAACTGCATTTTTGCCGGTACCGTGATAATTAAGCAACAGAACTACCCTGTATGGAAAATCATTGTAAAACAATTAAAACCCATTAATTATGAATAAAGATGTAATTTTACTAATGTCCGACCATTATGATGCCGTCGTGGAATCAAGATACGATCAACTCCTAAAAAACATTACCGGGACGAATCTTGAGCTGTTACTTTTAATCAACGAAAATGAAATAGGAGAAGTAGCTGTTCCATCGAACATCAAAGTATTCAGAACAACTCCTGAACGCATAAACTGTTTAGGTTATGAGCCTATTCAAGAAACTTTAATTCCTGGTAGCTGCCATTTTCCTATTCTCTATTTTTATAAAAACAATCCTCTGTACCACCATTATTGGTTAATAGAATACGACGTATTCTTTAATGGCAATTGGAAATTACTATTTGAAAACGAGACGATATTACTATCACAAGCCGACTTTGTTAGTTGCTTCATAGAAAAATACAATCCAAATAATGCAGATTGGACGTGGTGGACTCTGCATAATAATTCTGGATTTAAATTGCTATCAAGCTATAAAAGCTTTAATCCAATTTGCAGGTTTTCAAATGAAGCGTTAAAACTACTGGATACCTACCTTAAACAAGGCCATTCAGCTCATTCTGAGGTAATGATTGTTTCTTGTATGGCAAGCCACAATCTAAAAATGCTGGATATGGGTGGTATTGGCCCGTTTACTCCCAAAGAGCTAATCAATAAATTTTATGTGCAGTACCCCGGCATCAACAACGGCACCATGCGGTGGCGCCCTTGCTATGACAGACAAGAAATAGACAGAATGCATTTGCCCGATAAACTATTTCATCCTCTAAAATAATACAAAAGTGGAATGCGGCCTCCAGCATTTCCAAAATTACTGACAGATTACAACTTTTTTCTTTAGTAACTTTGAAAAAAATATTTACTTTTTTCAGCAGCCCCTTCAACTTTTTTATTTCTACCTTGTAAACACAAGGCCGTACACACATCGTACATACTGAACATAAAATTCACATGAAAGTATGATTTTTATATCACTAAAAACACAAAAAAATATTTTGCCATTTCATTATTTTTATATTACTTTGCCAATGGATATTAAAACTGTTCTATTATGAAACACTCTGACCTGATAACCCAAATAATTAATTCCATCCCGAAACTTGAAAGTGACCAGGAAGGAAAGCTGAGAGGAGGCTTTTGCGCAGTTTCTTCTCCAACGTTTGAATACGAATTATTGTCGGTAAATACCTCTTGTACTGACTCAAACAGTACTCATTGCAAAAAGGACAAGAATAAAGTACCGAAGGATTCTATTCCTACATTAAACGAATGCACTAACTCAAACTGTGGGTGCCCTGATAAAAAGAAGAGCACTGACAAAAAGAAGCATCCGTTTACTACAATTGAGCTGTAACAGTTCTGTGGCAGACTAGTATTATAAGTATGCAAGATCTACTGCATGATGCGGCCCTTGTGGAAGCTGCTGAAAAAGTGGCCGTTTTTTAAAATTGGCACATTAAAAAGTTGCAATTTATAATCAAATTTTAATTCATCAATAATTGTCCAATGCAGGGCGCGGCCCTTGTGGAGGTTGCTGAAAAAGTATTTTACAGTTACAGATTGTAAGTACATTCCTTAAAATATCGAGGGCGTGTCCACTGTAGGGTGCGGCCCTTGTGGCCGTCCTAGGGGCCCGGTTTGTCCTGCAATATGTTGATTGTGTTGGAATTACGTGGCCCCTAGGACGGCCACAAGGGCCGCACCCTACGGTGGACATTTTTTCACATAACTTACAATTTGTAACTACTAAAATCTTTTTCATCAGCCTCCATAAATTCAGTAACCCGGCAATGGGAGCTGTTGAAAAATTCCTACATTGAAATTGCCTGTCTTATATGAATTTTTCTTAGTTTATTATTTTTCACTTTTAAATCAAAAAAAAACTAAAATTATTTTGTTATATCATTTTTTTATATTACTTTGCCAATATAAAAACCGTGATAAATGTCTATTAGACAATGTCACCTACCAATCACATCTAACAATTTACCACCATGAACCGATGGAACAAATACACACAAAGGATCAATTATGAGGGGCACACTATCCTTTTTCAGATAGGAACGGATGAAGTACTTCTATTGACTGAAGAGTTGAGCAAACTTGTGCAGAAATACTCCAACAATCCAGATGGAATTGCAGATGTGCATCCCGAATTGTTCAAGAAAATAATTGTTACGCCGATAAGGCGATACACCCCCATAAATATAGTTTGCAGTTGTAATGCTAAATGCACTAATAATTGTGGCTGTACTAATACTCAAAAACCGTCCGGAACTTCCAGCTCTTCCAAAGGAATGAATTTCTTCCAGTTCTTTTGAGTTGTAATCGATAACAATCACCTTAAAGAGATATGCCTATGCGCTACTTTACATATATATTATTGTTGCTTGCCTTGAATTTGGTTTCTACAAATTCTTTGGCCCAAAATCAGGAACTGGAATTGGCAAGGAAGAATAAATGGGAACTTAGAGGCTGGCCACAGGAATCTTTCAGCAGAAAATATATAGCACAAAGTGGTGTAAAGGCATATCTTTTATATCCAGATAGTACTGTTGCCGACAGTACTACCTGTTACGTGTTCAACAAATATCGGAATAGTAACGTTCAGTTTGACTTTTATGTAAGCGATTCGTGTAAGTACTATATTATCAAATTAGTACATCCCGACTATGCCACGGCCTATCACCCTGTACACTTGAAGTTCTACAAAAGATTAAGGGTGGTAGATCTTGGACCTATGTTGATGCGTAAGCTGGGTATGTCGGAAAAACAGCAGATGCTCGGCGAGGTGGTGGTAAAGGCCACAAAGGTAAAGTTTACATATCGTGGCGACACCATTGAATATAATGCGGATGCCTTCCAACAGGCCGACGGCAGCATGCTCGACGGTCTGATCAGGGAACTTCCTGGAGCGGAAATTCGAAAAGGAGGACAAATCTATGTGAACGGAAGATTTGTTGACGCTCTGCTGCTGAACGGAAAAGACTTCTTTAAAGGGCACAACGACGTGATGCTTGAAAACCTGCCGGCTTATATCGTAAGCAAGCTGAGTGTCTACGAAGAAGAAAGTGACCGGAGCAAACTTGTAGGTAAGAAAGTAGATGAAGGCAGGTACGTGATGGATGTAAAACTGAAGAAGCAATATGAAATAGGCTGGCTTGGAAACGTAGAGGGTGGCTATGGCACACACGACCGCTACTTAGGGCGCGCGTTTGCGCTCAGGTTTACGCCTCACTCCCAATTGTCGTTTTATGCCAATACCAATAACCTCAGCAATACCCGTAAACCCGGACAGAACGGAGAATGGCAGCCTTCTGACCTGAATACCGGTCTGACGTCTTTTAAAACCGGCGGACTGAGTTATAATGTGGATGACAAATATGAAAAATTCAGCGTTAATGGCAACGCGCAGGCATCTTACTCTGACAATGACAAGAATACTCACGGAGGCTATCAGTATTTCTTGCCATCGGGTGATACTTATAACAGATACTGGACCAATTCGAGGAATAAAAGTTTTCAACTCAGCACAACTAACAAATTTCAGTACCAGAGGGGTAATTCACTCGGTAATGGAGGACTGCAGATACAAAACACCACAGAATATGAACACGATAACAGCAACTCCTTTAATTTAAACGGTACTTTCAATCGTGATCCTGAAGATTTTGATGCCATGTATGACAGTTTACTGGCTGGAAGGACTTCGCTGAAATCATTAATAAACTCCACACGAAAAGCCGTAAAAGACAAAACGAACCAGTTCTCAACAAGCACTTACTTATATTTCTACTTGCCTTTACGTAATTCTCAAGACGGTGTGGAGTTACAATACAGCATTAATTATAATAACACCACCTACAAATCTAACGACTGGTATCACCTGAATCTTGTACAGGAGGCATCCGACGATGTGCGAAGAAGATATTACAATCAGCCCTCGAGAAGCTTGGATTCTTACATCCAGACCCGCTATTACTATCGCAGAGGGAATTTGTTGTTGATGCCTATATATGAATGGACCCATAGTTATAAACGCAAGGAAAATTCCCTGTATCGTCTTGACCAGCTGGAAGGATGGGAAGATGCATCGCTTGATGCACTGCCATCAGTAAGAGAGCTGCAAAGTGTATTCGATGTGACTAACAGCTATCTCACCGGCGAATACAAGGATACGCACGATATGACTTTCAGAGTTTACTACGCAACCACAAATTCGGAGAAAGCAGAAAAGCAGAAGGGGCAATTTGAAATCTACTTTGATATTGCCGCAAGATACCAGAACGCACACATGAATTTCTCTGGAAAAACGCCTGAACGAATCTCGGCTCATGCCTGGTTCGCCCATCCTTATTTGAGCATGTTTTATTATACTCCAGGCAGAAAACACTATTTCAAGCTTGAATATACTTTTACGCCCAGCCTTCCCTCATTGTTTTACATGCGCAGTGCCGTGTTCGACAGCGACCCGCTGAACATCTACCAGGGCAACAAGAACTTAAAAAACTCGTTCAAAAACGAAGTTACAATTAACTACCGCGCCGAAAAGTGGCTTGCAGGCACAGGCAAGATGTTATCAGCCTACCTGGATTTTACCACTACACAAAGAGCCGTGGCGATGGGATATGTTTACGACCGGAACACTGGCATCAGAACTTACATGCCCGATAATGTAAATGGCAACTGGCTTATATCGTTTGGCAGCACGTTCTCTACACCCGTTGACAAGGCACGCAAGTTCCAGATTACCAGTTATACCAATTTAGACTATTCTGATAATGTAGACTTGATTGGAACCGAGGAGACCGTAACAGCCCAACGCAGCGTGGTGCACAACCTGTGGGCACGCGAGGATGTGCGCGGCAACTTAAAATTGGGCATATTCAGTCTGGGCATGCGGGCACGTGTGGGCATTACTCATGCCACAAGTTCCAGAGAAGGCTTTAACACCGTAAACGCCCTGCACTACACCTTCGGACTGTCGGGCACCGTGAATCTGCCGTGGAAGATGCAGCTCGCAACCGACTTTACCGATTATATGCGCCGTGGCTATGACGACGACGCTCTGAACACCAGCGATTTTGTCTGGAACGCAAAACTCTCAAAAAACTTTATGAAGAACAAGCTGCTTGTATCGCTCGAAGGCTTCGACTTACTGCACCAGCTTACAAGCGTTACCTACAGCCTTAACGGACAGGGCCGCCGTGAAGCCTGGGTAAACTGTATTCCACGCTACGTGATGCTTCGCGCACAATACAAGTTTAACATTGCTCCCAAGAAGAAAAAGTAGTCAGGCTTATGAGCAAGGATGTATTGGTTTCGGTTGCGCTTCCGGTGTGGAACCGTGAAGACACCATTTCGGAGTGCATAAGCAGCATATTGAGCCAGACGTACAAAAACTTTGAGCTCATCATAGTCGACGACGGCACGAGCCTTATATTAGTTTAAAACTCTGGCTTGAGGGCGGCCGCTGCCTGCTGCTAAAGCATATAACCATTGGGCATATTTATCGTGAACAGTCGCCTTGAAGCATAGATATTCGACAGAACATCTGCATCATCAAGAAGGGTTTTCTCTGCTTTTTTCGTTCAACCAAGGGAAATATATCTTGAGCACTTCATTTCCCTGAGTTTTTAATGGCTTGGAACTTTTGCTGAATAGTTATGATTGAATGCTCATTTTGTTTGCCACTGTGTTGTGTAGAAGATAAAAAATGCGTAAATTTGCAATTCACCTATTATATAAATTATCTACACAATGAATAAAGAAGATTTTATGCGCAGGGCCATTGCCCTCTCGATAGACAGCGTGAAGCATGGCGGTGGACCATTTGGTGCTGTAATTGTACGCAACGGCGAGATTCTGAGTGAAGCCAGCAATAGCGTAACCATCAGCAACGACCCCACGGCCCACGCCGAGGTTAACGCCATTCGCAAAGCCACCGCTAAACTTGGCTCATTCAGTTTGGAAGGCTGCGAGATTTACACCAGTTGCGAACCCTGCCCCATGTGCATGGGTGCCATTTACTGGGCCCGACTGAGCAAGGTATATTATGCCAACAACCGTGACGACGCTGCTGCCATAGGCTTCGATGATGAGTTTATTTATAAGGAACTGCGCCTCGACCCTGCCAAGAGAAGCATCCCCATGGACATTCTGCTGCGCAACGAAGCTAAAGTGGCATTCAAGATGTGGGACCAGAAAACTGATAAGACGGAATACTAAACGGCCTCATGCATTGACACAATGATTTTTAGTAGCATTCAATAAATACATGTCAACTCCAATGTAGAATGCAGCCCTTGCTGGCTCTTTCTGAATACTGCACATAAAGAAAAGGTGAACACGGATATTTTTTTGTGTTAAAATGGCAAAAATCCAACCAACTTATTGGCTTTTTTCATAACTTTACCAAAACTAAAACCAATAACCGAAAGCCTATGAAAATTGGAATTCCTAAAGAACTTAAACAAGGCGAGAACCGCGTGGGCATGATGCCGGCGGGTGTTGCCGAACTGGTAAGGCACGGTCACACCGTGTATGTACAACACGAGGCCGGCGAGGGCTGCGGATTCAGCGATGCTGATTACCAGGCTGTGGGTGCCACCGTACTGCCACAAATTGCCGACGTGTATAAACAGGCCGACATGATTATAAAGGTGAAAGAACCCATTGATACTGAGTACAAGCTGGTGCGTGCCGGACAGGTGGTGTTCACTTACTTCCACTTTGCGTGCGACAAACCGCTTACCGACGCTATGATAGCCTCGGGTGCCACATGCATTGCTTACGAAACTGTGCAGAAAGCCGACCGCTCACTGCCGCTGCTGCAGCCCATGAGTGAGGTGGCCGGTAGAATGGCGGCTCTCAACGGAGCCTACTTTCTGCAAAAAACCAAAGGCGGCAAGGGCAAACTTATTGCCGGCGTGCCCGGCGTTGAACCCGCGCATGTGCTGGTGCTTGGCGGCGGTACTGTAGGCGAGGCTGCCGCCCGAATGGCAGCGGGCATGGGTGCCGATGTAACCATAGCCGACATATCGCTGCCAAGACTGCGCCAGTTGGGCATTGAGCTGCCTGCCAACGTGCACACGCTCTACTCCACCACGCACAACATAAAGCTTGAGTTGCCCCGGGTTGATGTAGTGATAGGTGCGGCACTGGTTCCCGGCGACAAGACGCCGAAGCTCATCACACGCGACATGCTTAAACTAATGGAGCCGGGCACCGTACTCGTTGATGTGGCCATCGACCAGGGCGGCTGCTTCGAAACGTCGCATCCCACTATGCACAGTCACCCTGTCTACACTGTAGACGGTGTGCTGCACTACTGTGTGGCCAACATTCCGGGTGCCATACCGCAAACTTCAACCGCAGCACTCAACCACGCTACCCTGCCCTATGCTCTGGCACTGGCCGACAAAGGCTGGCAGCAGGCTTGCCGCGACGACGAGGCGCTGGCCAAGGGCTTGAACATTGTAAATGGGAAAGTTACCTTCAAGGCCGTGGCCGATGTATGGCATCTGCCTTACGAGCCCGTGAAACTGTAAAATGCTTTATTAGTGCATTCTACCTATAACGCAAAAAAAGTGCGTCGACCCGCTAACTGCGAGCTGACGCACTTTTTCTATTATGCTGAAAATTATCCAATGCAGGGCTGCGGCCCTTGATTATCATTCAATACATTATCAATTAAAGAATTTTTGGAATTAATTGAATGGAAAACCATTACATCTGTTTTTCGGTTGGTGTCACGTATTTTGTGGCATACATCTCGTCGAACAGCTGCAGTCCGGGTTTTGTCTTGAAGATGTGGTCGCGCGCGTGCATGGCGCCATCGTGGCTCACGTTGTCCTCATAAAGATTCACCAGGAAGTCGGCCTCAACAAGCAGCTGGTAATCCACACCGTCGATGTGGGCGTAGGTGTGGTGATGCCCCACCAGATATTCCACGCGCTGTATTTGTTCTTCGGTATATCCACCCACCTGCTGCAGCAGTTTGCGGGCCTCGGCAGGCCCCTCAATTTCCTGATATTTGCCGTTGCTCGAGCCGTGTTTCTTCTCAGCCATGTGTATGCCAATGTCGTGCACGATGGCCGCCGTCTCGGTAATCAGCTGCACATCGGCAGGCAGTTGCAGCATCAGGCCCATCATGCGGGCATAGGTCCACACCTTGGTGAAGTGCTGTATGCGCATGGCGTCGCCCTCATCATAGTGCACCATGGCGTTAAACAGCTTTAGTGTTTGTTCTGCTGGGCTTTCCATTCTTCGTCCCATTTAATCAGTCGGTTGTATTCTTTCTTGGTAATGCGCATAAACGAACCATGCTGCGGCGCAGTAACGCCCTCAATATCTACAGGGTCGTGGAAGTTGCGCAGGTGTGCGTCGGCCTTGCAGATGCGGTAGTGCTTGGGGTTGTCGCTATACTGTATGTAAGCCACACGCCAGGTAGAGTCGCCTATCAGTTGGAAGGCACTCGAGCCCTCGCAGCGCTTGTGGCCCTCAAAGCTCACGTAATCGTTCTCCACAGGCTCGCTCCAGCCGTAGGTTAAGTGCTTGCTGGTGGCGGTGTAGATGCCGGGCTTGCCGCCCTCTTTCTTAATAAGCATGTGGTACAGACCGTCGGCAAGCAGGTTAATATCGCAGTCGATAGTGGCGTATCCCCAGTCGAACAGCAACCTGGGTGTGGTTATCTGCGTAAAATCCTTGTTGGCATAACTGTAGTACATACGGTCGTAAGCTTCCTCGGGGCGGTTCAGCATGCTGTAGTAAATCATGTAGCCACCCTTGTCGCCGTTGGGCCACACGTAGGTAGGGTCCCAGAAAATCTGCGGAGCCCACACACGGTTTATCGTGCTCCAGTCTTTATAGGGACTCCTGGCAGTAGCACCGTCGCTGAAGTTCTGCATACCTTTCCTGAAGTCGATGGTCACGCTCTGCCAGTGTATCAGGTCGTCGCTGCGCAGCAGGTCAATGCCGTAGTTGTCCCACTTGTGGCTTTTGGCCACACACATGTCGGTGGTAACCATCACGTAGCCCTTGCAGTTATAGGCACGCGTAATGTAAGCATCGCGTGTGCCGCCCTCGATGCGGGCCAGCTGCTTAGAGTCGAAAATGGCATTGCCACCCAGAATATCACGATAGTGGTAACCATCGCGGCTCACGGCATAGGCCGTGTATTCACCCTTGTCACTCATGTGACAATACAAGTAACCGTAATTGCCCTTTACGGGGTTCTGTGCCAGCGAGTTAACCGACAGCGACGCTGCAAACAGCGAAAACAGAAAAATCTTCTTTATTCTCATTCTTTCAGATTAGTTATAACGTGCTGACAATTAGCTGAAAGCACGTAAAGGTTTTGTTGATATATCATGCAAAATTAATTAATATTTTCTATTTCAACGAAAATAAAACTTAAAAAATAACGTTTTACAATGTAAGCGTGCGGATTGAGGGTTAATCGTTCGTATTTAATAATGAAATAGGTAATACAACACCTCAAGGTGAAAGATAACAAATAAGATATGAAGAAGTTTTTACTATCCGTGTTGGCGTGCCTGCTTATGGCCACCACCACACAGGCAACTACCGACATTACGGTGGTGAAGTTCAACTTCACCACAACAGCCGACACCACCGGCACGTACCAGGGTGAGCTTTGCAACGGTGCCACGCTGGGCACCATGGCCGGCTTGCCGGTGTTGCGGCTCGGCAACAACAATGGTTACTTTAACCTGTCGAAGCAGCTGGGCAACTACATTGCCACACTCGACACATTCAGCATCAGCACAGATGTGTACATACCCGACAGCACCGACATTACCGGCAACGGCAATTTTGTGTGGTGCTTTGCCAACTCATCGTCGACCGGCTACATGATGTACGAAGCCAAGGCCTCGCGCTTTGCCATTACCAAAACCAACTACACCGGCGAAAGCTCACTTAGCATCGGCTCGCCCATGACAAAGGGTAAATGGCAGAACCTGGTGTATGTGCAGCGTGGCAAGCGTGCCTACATCTGGATTAACGGCACACAGATTAAGAATGGCACCATCACCATTCTGCCTACCGAACTTGGTGCCACTACCGACAACTCGCTGGGCAGAAGCTGCTACTCGGGCGACAACTACCTGAAGGGCGCCATCTATCACGACTTCAGAATTTACAACTACGAGCTGAAGTACCGCGACCTGCATGGAAAAGCATTCATGACCGATGTGAATAAGCTGAACTACTATACCGACTCTGTGAAGAACCAGCAGCTCATCTCCACATTCACACTCGAAAATACCACCGATTTGATGGACGACATCACGCTGCCCGACACTTATGCCGACAGCGTGAAGATTACCTGGGCCACATCTGATGCCAACGTAATTACCAACACGGGCCACATCACCCGCCCGGTTTACGGCAGTAAGAAAGCCACCGCAGTACTTACAGCTTACCTGGTGGCCGGCGCCGCACGCGACACCATGCAGTTCACCGTTACCGTGCTGCCCGAATTCTCTGACGCAGAGACGCTGGCTTACGACATGCAACACCTGCAGCTCAAAGGCATCAACAACCTTTACTCTGACGTGGTGCTGCCCACAGTGGGCACACTGGGCTCGGTAATTGTGTGGAAATCGAGTGACACCAGCTATCTTACCAACACCGGACATGTGGCCAAACTGCCCACCGACGGCAAGAAGCACATCACACTTACTGCCACTCTGATGCGCGGTCAGGAAAAGACCGAGAAGACCTTCGATGTTTGCCTGCACCAGCAGGAGCCCTATAAGAAGTACTTGTTTGTTTACTTCCCGTCTAACAGCGACGAGAACCTCTACTACGCCATCTCTGATGACGGATACAACTACACGCCACTCAACAACGGCCAGCCGTTCCTCAAGGCCGACACCACCACCATTATGGGTGGCCTGCGCGACCCGCACATCCTGCGTGGCAACGACGGTTACTTCTACATGGTGGCCACCGACATGCGCTCGGCCCTTGGCTGGGCAAGCAACCGCGGCATGGTGCTGTTCCGCTCTACCGACCTGTTGCACTGGACGCACCACACCGTGCATTTCCCCACCAAATACGAAGGCACCAACCTGGCCAACATTACCCGCGTGTGGGCTCCTGAAACCATCTGGGACGAAAAGGCCGGCAAGTACATGGTGTACTTCTCGCTGCTTACCAACGACGGCACCATTCCTTACGACAAAGACTACTACTGCTATGCCAACAGTGACTTCAGCGATCTGGAGGGCACTCCTACCTATCTGTACGATCGCGGCTCGGCCACTATCGACATGGATATTGTGTACAACGAAACCGACAGCCTCTATCATGGCTTCTTCAAGAACGAAGGTCAGGGCGGCATCTGCCAGGTAACGGCACGTTCGCTTACTCCCGACGAGGGTCAGCCCGACGGTTCGCAGTGGTCGGCCCCTTCGGGCACTCTGCAGCAAACCACCGAGGCCGTAGAGGGCGCAGGCGTATTCAAGCTGATAAACCAGGACAACTGGATTCTGATGTACGACTGCTATCAGAACGGGCACTACCAGTTCTGCTCAAGCAGCGACCTTAACACTTTCAAATTTGTACAAAACACTGTTACCCACGGAGCCTTCACTCCGCGTCATGGCACCGTTATCCCAATTACCGAGACCGAGGCTGCCACACTGCTTAAGGCTCTGCCCGTAAGCGGCGTAACACCCGTTATCCAGACGTCTGCCAACCCGAACGTAAAGACTACCGATCTGTACGTGGGTACCGACTCTGTGTTCATTCCCGTTAACCGCTCTGTCGACGTGAGCAGCTTCGACCCCATGTTCACCGTAACCGCAGGTGCCACAGTTACACCTGCCGGCGAGCAAGACTTCAGCAAGGGTGCCGTAAACTATACGCTTGCCTATGGCAACACCACAAAGCAGTACAAGGTGGTAGCAGAGGCTGATGGCAACCCCATTCTGCCCGGTTTCCACGCCGACCCCGAAGTGCTGTTCTCTCGTAAAACGGGCCGTTTCTACGTGTATCCCACCACCGACGGCATCTCTGGCTGGGGCGGCTACAGCTTCGACGTATTCTCATCGCCCGACTTGCTTAACTTTACCGACGAGGGCACCATCATTAATATGCAGAACGGCGATGTGGCCTGGGCCAACGGCAATGCGTGGGCACCATGTATCGAGGAGAAATGGGTTGACGGCAAGTGGAAGTACTACTTCTACTTCAGCGGTAACAACCCCTCCGCAGGCAAAAAGACACTGGGCGTAGCCACCGCCGAGAGTCCCACCGGACCGTTCAAGGCCGAGAAGAACCCGCTGTTCCTGTCGTCGAAAGCCGGACAGATGATTGATTCCGACGTATTCACCGACCCCGAGTCTGGACAGTCGTACCTTTACTATGGCAACGGCGGCATGTGCTACCGCCTGCTCAACGACGATATGGTGAGCACCACAGGCAGCGAGTATGTAATTACTCCTACGGGCGGCTCACTGTCTGATTACGCTTTCCGTGAGGGCACCTATGTGTTCTACCGCAACGGCATTTATTACTTTATGTGGAGTGTCGACGACACTGGAGCAAAGAATTATCATGTGGCCTACGGCACCAGCAAGAGTCCTACGGGCCCAATCCAGGTGGCTTCACAACCCATCGTAATTATCCAGCAACCCGATTCTGCCATCTACGGCACCGGTCACAACTCAGTGGTTAACGTGCCTGGCACCGACGACTGGTACATAGTGTATCACCGCATCAACAACAAGTATCTTAACAATCAGCCCGGCGTGCACCGCGAGGTTTGTGTAGACAAGCTCACCTTCGCCGCCGACGGCTCTATCGTTAAGGTAACACCCACACGCCACGGCATCGACCCCGTGAACACCGACTCACTTATTAACAGCATCACCGCCATTGCCAACGTAACCGACAAGGGTGCACAAACCACCTCGGTAACTTACTACACCGTAGACGGCATCAACCTGGGTTCTAAAACTCCTGCGGCATCGGGTCTCTACATTCGCCGCGAGCTGCTGAGCAATGGCAAGGTGCGCAGCCTTAAAATATTGAAATAACCACATTACACAATGAATATTTTAAAACCTACTTTCGCGATATGGCCCCAGCCGGCTGGTTTGCAGGGCATCTACCAGCAAATAGAAAAGGCCGGCCGCGTGTGCTACAAAAGCGAGAATCACCTCACTGCCACATCGGCAAAACCGTTTGTAGAGCGCCTCATTGCTTCGCAGCACACTGCCATGCTCGAACATGCCACCGTTTACCTGGTGCTGCCCGCCGACTTCAGTGAGTTCGACTACCGGCACAACAAGTTCACATGGGTGAACGTGGCCGATGGAAAACAGTTTGTAACCACCAACTTCAGGGTGATTGTAGAAAACAACTTGCAGCAGCACTTGCAATATCTCTCTGAGCCAACCGAACATCACGAGAAGCGCGTCACCGTGCACTTCACCACACAGATAGCTATTTCCAGGGAGTTTAATCGACACCGTGTTAACTCAATGGCCGAGCAGAGCACACGCTACTGCAACTATGGCAAGGCAAAATTCGGCGAGGAGATAAGCATCAACCTGCCTACCTGGGTGGCTGAGCAAGAGCAGTATAACGATGAAGTGGCCCACCAGACAAGCCTGAAGCAGCTTTGCGCTGAGGTAGCCAATGGTGAAAGCGATAACTGGGACGCTGTTACCACGTGGCTTTTTGCCAACCTGAGTGCCGAGGCAGCTTACATGCAGCTTATCGGCAAGGGGTTGAAACCGCAGCAGGCACGCGTGGTGCTGCCACTCGACACCTGCACCGAATTGGTACACACAGCCTTTATACACGACTGGAAGCACTTCTTCGACCTGCGTGCACTCGGCACCACCGGAGCTCCCCACCCCGATGCCAAAGTGCTCGCACAGCCTCTGTATGAAGCCTTCAAGGAAAAAGGCTGGTTAAAGTAGATCCAACGATGAGATAAAAAAGGCGAAAAAGTGTAAAAAACAGCTTGTGTGCGAACACAACGCTTGATTTATATCAATAATTCGCCCATTTTTAAGCAAAATACCTATTGTTTTTTTTGCGTTGCAATAATTCTTCCTACCTTTGCAGTGTCAAAAGAAAACAATAGGTATTTGTTTTGCAAGAGATTGCAGACAATGAAGCAAGATAAAAGATTTGGATAACAACACCAATAGAGAATTAGCAAAAGGTAATAAAGATTGTAAATTCGGTGATACACAAATAGAACTGTTAGTTTAGAATAATAAGAAGGTAAAGAGAAACAGTAAAAATAGATTGGATAACGAAATAGGTAGTAATTTAGTTCTGAAAAAGGTAATTGATTAAAAAAACAGGATAAGCTATAAGGTTTTTAGTTAGATTTTTAGATTGTTATTAGGTTTAATGATGTTAGAAGATGCAGGTGAACGCCGTGAGGCGGGAGCCTTTAGATGCAGGAGGATGCCCACAGGCTTCTTCCTTTTTTTTATGCCTCTGTGGGAAATAATGATAAAAATAAAGATTGCGGCATGATTGTCCATTCCTGACTTCATCACATCTTTGGTTGAAGTGTCATCATTGATTATCAGTTAGTTATAAGTTTATTTCTACAATTGATGGTGACGCAATTACGAATTATGGAATGAAAAGAAAAAAGAAAATCATGTACAGGCTTACGCTCCATGAGGAGCTCTGAGTCTCAACCATCGAGATAGCCTTACGAGCAAGCTCGACGTCTATCCCGCTGGTTGAGACTCACCCCTTTCGGGGTCAAAGCCTGTACATGAAGAAAATTGCCAAGGCATAAAATTGCGCATAACGCATAAAATAATATTATTACAACGACGATATCATCAAGGCTGTCCAAAAACTTATTCTCGATTCAGCGTGACGCATTGACGAAGTCAGGACGTGGGGGTTTATTGACCAATAATTACTGGGCAAGCGTCCCCGAAGGGGGCGAACATGGTTAGCCCCATGCCGGAGCGAAGCGCCGACATGGGGTATCAATATCCCTTGATTAATGCGTCCTCGAAGAGGGCGAACCTGTATATCCACTTGTGCCCCACGTTGCCACGTGGGGTTAACCGTGTTCGCCCTCTTCGAGGACGTATTACTCCACTCCATGCCCAACCCCAGGTTTCGGCTTCGCCTCGACCTGGGGCTAACCATGTTCGCCCCCTTCGGGGACGGCTGGTCAAATGTCCACTGTAGGGTGCGGCCTTTATGGCCGCCCTAAGGTTCACGTAATTCCAACCCAATCACCCAATTGCCCGACACACCGGTCCCTTAGGGCGGTCATAAAGGCCGCACCCTACGGTGGACATGTCCCCGCAATTGATGGTGACGCAATTACGAATTGTGGAATGAAAAGAAGCAGAAAATAATATTATTACCACGACGATATCATCAAGGCTTTCTAAAATAATTGTGAGCAGATTTAGGGAGGCTGAATATTTTATGCGCTCTGCGCAATTTTACGCGATAGCGATTTTCGTCACGGGCAGGCTTTGTCCCCCGCAGGGGGTGGGGCTGAGGTGATGGGGGCAGCCGACGAGCTTGCTCGTAAGGATGTCCCCATCACCTCTGCACCATAGCTCCATTGGGAGCTAAAGGCTGTACGTGACTATTTTCCAAAAACTTATTCTCGATTCAGCTGCAGTGGACAAATATTTCACAATTGTCGATTTGCAATTGAGCCATTACGATACGTTTTGATATAATCCACGTATATTTAGTGCTAAACCGTTAATTGTCAATTAAAAAGTATGTCCAACTATAGTACCAGAAGAGTTTCGCAGCCTGATACTCTGCGTATCACAGCATGGTACTCTGGATATCACAGCGTGATACTCTGGATATCGCAGCGTGATACTCTGAGTATCGCAGCGTGATACTCTGAGTTTCAAAGCCTGATACTCTGAGTTTCAAAATCTGATACGCCTCTGGAACTGCAATTCTGCTATTTTGGACTGTTTATTTTTCACCCGAAGCGTTCAAAAAAAAAATGGCGCCATGGAAAAACAATAACCTCCATGACGCCAAATCATATCAATCAAAACTAAGGCACTCAATCAATAAGCCTGCTCGTGTATGCCTTTTACGGCTCGACCGCTCGGGTCGTTAAGATGAGCAAACGAGGCATCCCAGGCCAGAGCCTCTGCCGTGGAGCATGCCACACTCGGCACGCTGGGCACGCTGCGTGCAGCACTGTCGCTTGGGAAGTGGGTGGCAAAGATGCTGCGGTAATAGTACTCCTCTTTGTTCTGCGGCGTGTTAATCGGGAAGCGCTCGGCGGCATGTGCCATCTGCTCATCGCTCACTGCCGATGCCGTGATTTGCTTCAGGGTGTCTATCCAGCTGTAGCCCACTCCATCAGAGAACTGTTCTTTCTGGCGCCATGCCACCTCTTTGGGCAGAATGTCGGTAAAGGCATCGCGCACCACTTTTTTCTCTATGCTCGTGCCGGGACACATCTTGTATTTCGGATCCAGACTCATGGCAACATCCAGGAACTCTTTGTCCAGGAAGGGCACACGGCCCTCTACACCCCAGGCAGCCAGACTCTTGTTGGCCCTCAGACAGTCGTACAGATACAACTTGCTAAGCTTGCGCACCGTTTCCTTATGGAATTCTTCTTTCGAAGGCGCCTTATGGAAGTAAAGGTAACCACCGAATATCTCGTCGGCACCCTCACCTGAGAGCACCATCTTGATACCCATCGACTTGATGACACGTGCCAGCAGATACATCGGGGTAGAGGCACGCACAGTGGTAACATCGTAAGTCTCGGTGAAGTAAATCACATCGCTCAAGGCATCCAGACCCTCTTGTATGGTATAGTTAATCTCATGGTGCACCGTTCCAATGTAGTCGGCCACCAGTTTAGCCTTGCTCAAATCAGGCGCCCCCTTCAGTCCTACGGCAAACGAGTGCAAGCGCGGCCACCAGGCCTGACTTTCACCGCCATCCTCTACACGGTGCGAAGAGTAGCGCTGTGCGATAGCCGAGATTACCGACGAATCCAGTCCGCCTGAAAGCAGCACACCATAAGGCACATCGCTCATCAGCTGTCGCTTCACTGCATCCATCAGTGCGTCGCGCACGGCCTTAACCGACTCCTCGTAGCTCATCTTGCTCTCTGGCACCTCATCCTGCCATTTGCGATGGTAGTAAGGGCGCATACCTGGATTCTTGCTCCAGTAGTAGTGACCGGGCAGGAAGGGCTCGTAATGGTCGCACTGTCCCTCAAGGGCTTTCAGCTCGCTTGCCACGTACACTACTCCATCGGGGTCGTAGCCTATATAAAGAGGTATAACACCTATAGGGTCGCGGGCAATAAGGAACGAGTCGTTTTCGGCATCGTAGAGCGCAAAAGCAAAAATGCCCGAGAGCTTCTCAAGCATAGCCTTGATGGCTTCGTCGCTGATGTTGGCTTTAATTTCACGATACAGCGGCAGAATGGTTTCGCAGTCGCTGCCCGTCTGGAAAGGATAGTCGGCAAAGTTCTTACGAATGTCGCGGTGGTTGTAAATCTCGCCGTTCACGGCCAGCACCTGCTTCTTGTCGGGCGAGAAAAGGGGCTGTTTGCCCGATTCAGGGTCGACGATACTAAGACGCTCGTGAGCCAGAATTGCCGAGCCACCCACGTAAATGCCACTCCAGTCAGGACCGCGGTGACGTATTTTTCTACTCATGCTCAAGGCTTTCTGTCGCCATTCAGCACTCTGATCTTTAATGTTGAAGATAGAAACTATTCCACACATAATTGCGTAATTATTGATTGTTTAACTTATTGTTATCTTTATATATCGAGATAATCAGGCCCGTTACCAAACCGCCCGGGTCTGCAGTAACGGGTACTGATTAGATTATATCCTAAAAGAATTAATTGTTGTAGCAAGTCTCGCCATGTTCGTAAACATCGAGTCCTTCTTCCTCAATACGCTTGTCAACACGAATTCCGACAGTATGCTTGATAGTGTAGAACAAGATGATACCGCAGGCAGCAGCCCATGCATCTACACAGAGCACTCCGAATGCCTGAGCACCGAGGAATCCGAAACCGTGACCGTAAAGGCAGCCCTGGCTGACAGAGAAGATACCAGTGAGCAATGTACCCAGGATACCACAAACGCCGTGTACTGAAGAAGCACCAACAGGGTCGTCGATGTGCAGCTTCTGATCGATGAACGATACTGAAATAGGCAGTACGATACCGCAGATAGCGCCAATGGCAAGTGCACCGGCAGGACTAACAGCGTCGCAGCCTGCAGTGATACCAACCAGACCGGCAAGGATACCGTTCAGTGTGAGTGAGAATGAAGGCTTGCCATACTTAAGCCAGGTAAAGAACATAGTGGCCAGACCACCTGCCACAGCGGCAAGGTTAGTGGTAAGGAACACATGCGAGATAGCCACGCGGTTCACTTCACCACTCGCGGCAAGCTGAGAACCGGGGTTGAAACCAAACCAGCCGAACCACAGAATGAACACACCCAGAGAAGCCAGTGTGAGGCTGTGACCGGGAATAGCATTGCTCTTGCCATCCTTGCGATACTTGCCCAGACGCGGACCAAGGAAGATGGCACCAATGAAAGCAAGCACACCACCTACAGAGTGTACCACTGTGCTGCCTGCGAAATCGTGGAAAGCCGTGCCAAAGGTGTTCATCATGAAGCTTGAAGCATCGGCATTGCAAAGCCAGCCGCCACCCCATGTCCAGTGACCCTCAACAGGGTAAATGAGCAGTGAGATAAAGAATGAGTATACACAGTACATATTGAACTTGGTACGCTCTGCCATGGCACCCGAAACGATGGTGGCCGATGTAGCACAGAATACGGTTTCAAACATCAGGAAACCTTCTGTAGGCAGACCGTTGGCATTGTGATAGAAGCTCAGATCACCGAAATTAGGCATTCCGATGAAGCCCTGACCGTCAGAGCCAAACATAAATCCGAAGCCAACAAACCAAAAAAGTACGGAACCTATCATAAAGTCCACAAAGTTCTTGAAAAGAATATTGGCTGTATTTTTGCGACGTGTAAAACCTGCCTCACAATAGGCAAAACCTGGTTGCATGAAAAATACCAGCATGGCTGCAAGCAGCATCCATACGGTATCAATGGAAATTCCTAAATCTTGGGTCGTCATAATAAATGTGTTTGTGGTTGTAAAATTTCTATACTTAATCTCTCTAAGCCTGCTTCCACGTGTTTGCAACATGAAAGGGCGTTATCCTAGATCTATTTCTCCTGTTCAGCGTTGTATAAAGCTATGTCACCACGCTCACCGGTACGAATTCTCACGGTGTCCTCCACCGGAATGATGAAGATACGGCCATCACCAATCTCACCGGTGCGTGCGGCTTTCTGAATAGCCTCAACTGTCTTCTCCACATTCTTGTCGCGCACCACGATATTCATCAGCACACGTTCAATACTGCTCGTATCGTACATTACACCACGATAGATACGCGCCTGACGCATCTTTCCCTCACCTCTTACATCATAGTAAGAGAACCATTCGATGTCGGCAGCGAGCAATGCCTCTTTTACCTCATCGAACTTTGTTTTCCGAATAATTGCTTCAATCTTTTTCATAAAATACTTTTTTGATGTCAATATGTAAGTACTTGCTGCAAAATTACGACATTTTGCTAAAACAACCAAATATTTAATATCTTTTTGTTATGTCTTTTTTAATCCTACTATCATTCTATCATGATATATATGTTATACACTTACAATTTGATATGTTTTTAAGCTAATTATATTACAAAAAGAAACATAGTATAAAAAATATGATATTTTTTCTTTAAAAATGGCTTATTGTACAACAATTTGTTGTAAATTTGCATCGAAAAGTAACAAACATTCAATTTTAGGATTAACAATAGGCAATTATGTCAAACAAAATACCATTCACCAAAATGCAGGGCGCAGGTAACGATTACATCTACGTGAATACCTTATTATATAGTATTCCCGACCCTGCCAAAACAGCCATAGCCTGGAGCAAGCCTCACTTCGGCATCGGGAGTGACGGTCTGGTACTCATTGGCAAGCCTTACGGTGGATGCGACGCCGATTACTCAATGCGTATTTTCAACGCCGATGGCTCTGAGGCCATGATGTGCGGAAACGCCAGCCGGTGCATCGGCAAATACTTATACGACAAAAAATACACTTCCAGCAAAACCATCCGGCTGCAAACGCTCTCTGGCGTAAAGACACTGCAGCTTCACACCAACGCCGACAACAAGGTAGAGAGTGTTACCGTGGACATGCTGGAGCCGGCCACCGACGTGCCCGAACAGTACACTGCTGCGGCCACACCCAATGTAGAAGGTCTGCCCGAAGCCTCGAAAGGCACTTTCGTGAGCATGGGCAATCCACATTATGTTATATTTACCGACAATGTAGAAAAAATTGACATAGCCCATTTTGGGAGTATATTGGAGAGAGATGAAGCCTTCCCGCAACGGTGCAACATAGAGTTCGCGCAAATCATTGCGCCCGACACTCTGCGCACCCGCGTATGGGAACGGGGCAGCGGCATAACGCTGGCCTGCGGCACAGGAGCGTGCGCCACCGCCGTGGCCGCCGCGCTTACTGGCAGGGCGCACAGGGCAAGCACCATCGTGATGGACGGTGGCAAGCTCGAAATTAACTGGAGTGAGGCCGACAACCACGTGTACATGACCGGGCCGGCGGCTTTCACATTCGAGGGAGAGGCAGAATTGCCGTTATAACACAGAATAACAACAACTTAACAACCACAAAAAGATATGGCATTAGTAAACGAACATTTCTTGAAGTTGAGCGACAACTATTTGTTTGCCGACATTGCAAAAAGAGTTAACGCCTATAAGGTATCACATCCGCACGAGCGCGTAATCAGCCTGGGCATCGGCGATGTAACGCAGCCACTTTGCCCCGAAGTTATCAAGGCCATGCACAAGGCGGTAGACGAAATGGCCAACAAGGCCACCTTCCGAGGCTACGGCCCAGAGCGAGGCTACGATTTTCTGAGAGAGGCTATCGTGAAAAACGATTTTGCCCCGCGTGGAATACACCTTGACGTAAACGAGGTGTTCGTTAACGATGGCGCTAAAAGCGACACCGGCAACATTCAGGAGATACTGAGATGGGACAACAGCGTGGGCGTAACCGACCCTATCTATCCCGTGTATCTTGACTCAAATGCCATGATAGGCCGTGCCGGAGTGTTTGAGAACGGGCATTGGAGCAACGTAACCTACATGCCGTGCAACGAGGAGAATAAGTTTGTGCCGCAGATACCCGACCACCGTGTAGACATGATTTACCTGTGCTATCCCAACAATCCAACGGGTACGGTGCTCACTCGCGAGGAGTTGCGCAAATGGGTGAACTATGCCATCAAGAACGACAGCGTGATTTTCTACGACGCTGCCTACGAGGCTTACATCAGCGACCCCGACATTCCGCACTCTATCTACGAAATAAGAGGCGCAAAGAAGGTGGCCATCGAGTTTCACAGCTACTCTAAGACAGCTGGATTCACTGGCGTACGCTGCGGCTACACTGTGGTGCCTAAAGAGGTTACGGCAGTTGACATTAAAACAGGCAAGCGCATAGAGCTCAACCACTTATGGGACCGCCGTCAGAGCACCAAGTTCAACGGCACGAGTTACATCAGTCAGCGGGCTGCCGAGGCTATCTACACGCCTCAGGGACAAAAAGAAATCAAGGAAACCATACATTATTATATGGAGAACGCACGCATCATGCGTGAGAAGCTCACCGAACTGGGCTTTAGGGTTTACGGCGGAAAGAACGCTCCCTACCTCTGGGTGAAAACGCCCGACGGAGTGGACAGCTGGCAGTTCTTCGAGCAATTGCTCTACGGAGCCTCGATAGTTTGCACACCAGGCGTGGGCTTCGGTCCGAGCGGCGAGGGCTACATCCGCTTTACCTCGTTTGGCGACCGCGACGACTGCATCGAAGCCATGCAGAGAATTGAAAAATGGATTAAAGGTAAATAGATCGTATAATCAAGGCTGCAAGCAGCCAAGATAACAATAGGGATAACCCACAACAACACTACACAATTTTATGCTTATGAAAAATTACAGAGTTTTAGCTTTGCTGGCATGTTCAGCAATTGCTTCCACAGGCGCAATGTTTGCACAAGACAAACCGGAGACCACTATTAAGGCCGACTTTGTGAACCAGTACGTATGGCGTGGCCAGAAACCCGGCCAGACAGCTGTTCAGCCCACATTGGGTGTAAGCTACAAAGGGTTGTCACTTTCTGCGTGGGGCAGCTACGGGCTTACCAACTCAAGCGACACCAAGGAGCTCGACCTCACGGCAGCTTACCAGACGGGCGGCTTCCATGTAGGCGTTACCGATTACTGGTTCGACTCGCCCAACGACAAGTACTTTGAATACGCAGCTCACAAAACAAGCCACGTGTTCGAGGCCAACGTAGGTTACGATTTTGGAGTGCTGGCACTGAACTGGTACACCAACTTTGCCGGAAACGACGGAGAGAACAAGGATGGCGACCGTGCCTACTCTTCGTATGTAGAGGCTGCCGTACCGTTTAAGTTTGCAGGCTGCGACTTCACCGCCACCGTGGGTGCCGTGCCTTATGCCACCAGCTTCTACTCTAAGGCCAATGGCTTTGCAGTAACCAACATTACCGTGCAGGCCACCAAAGAAGTGAAAGTTACACCTACATTCTCACTACCGGTGTTTGCCGGCCTCACTGCCAACCCCAGTGATCAGCATGCTTACTTCACCTTTGGCTTCACACTGCAGTAAAACAATTCATTTAGAATAACAATAGCACATAACTATCAATCAATAAAAAAATAAGAAATATGGAAAATTTAAGATTCAATGCCGTAACCGAAGCTTCACAGCACAAGCCTGTTGAAGTGATTTCGCCGGTAGAACGTCCTTCTGAATACTTTGGAAAGAAGGTATTCAACCGCCAGAAGATGTACAAATACCTTCCGGCTGATGTTTACGAGAAGCTCGTCGACGTTATCGACAACGGTGCACGCTTAGACCGCTCCATTGCTGATGAGGTAGCCAAAGGCATGAAACAGTGGGCCGATGAGAATGGCGTTACACACTATACACACTGGTTCCAGCCTCTTACCGAAGGTACTGCCGAAAAGCACGACGCTTTTATCGAGCACGACGGCAAGGGTGGCATGATCGAGGAATTCTCGGGCAAGCTGCTGGTTCAGCAGGAGCCTGACGCATCAAGCTTCCCATCGGGCGGTATCCGCAACACCTTCGAGGCCCGCGGCTATTCGGCATGGGATCCTACTTCTCCTGTTTTCATCATGGACGATACCTTGTGTATCCCCACCATCTTTATTTCTTACACGGGTGAGGCACTCGACTACAAGGCTCCGCTGCTGCGCGCCCTGCACGCCGTTAACGTGGCTGCCACCGATGTGTGCCACTACTTCTACCCCGATGTAAAGAAAGTTACCAGCAACCTGGGCTGGGAGCAGGAATACTTCCTCGTCGACGAGGCTCTGTATGCCGCACGCCCCGACCTGGTACTTACCGGCCGCACGCTGATGGGTCACGACTCTGCCAAGAACCAGCAAATGGACGACCACTACTTCGGCACCATTCCTGAGCGTGTTCAGGCCTTCATGAAGGACCTTGAAATCCAGGCTCTCGAATTGGGCATTCCTTGCAAGACACGTCACAACGAGGTAGCTCCTAACCAGTTCGAGCTGGCTCCTATCTTCGAGGAAACCAACCTGGCTGTAGACCACAACATGTTGCTGATGAGCCTTATGAAGAAGGTGGCTCACAAGCACGGTTTCGAAGTGCTGCTGCACGAAAAGCCTTTCGCCGGCATCAACGGTAGCGGTAAGCACAACAACTGGAGCTTGAGCACCGACACCGGCGTGCTGCTGCACGGTCCTGGCAAGACTCCTCTCGACAACCTGCGCTTCGTGGTGTTCATCGTTGAAACCCTTATGGGCGTTTACCGTCACAACGGTTTGCTCAAGGCCAGCATCATGAACGCTACCAACGCTCACCGTCTGGGCGCCAACGAGGCACCTCCAGCAATCATCTCAAGCTTCCTGGGCAAGCAGCTCAGCGACCTGCTCGAAAAGATTGAGAAGAGCGACAAAAAGGACCTCTTCACTATGGAGGGCAAAAAGGGCGTTAAGCTCGACATCCCCGAAATTCCTGAGATTATGATCGATAACACCGACCGTAACCGTACTTCACCATTCGCATTCACCGGCAACCGTTTCGAGTTCCGTGCCGTAGGTTCTGAGGCCAACTGCGCCAGCGCTATGATTGTACTGAACACCGCCGTAGCCGAAGCTCTTACCAACTTCAAGAAGCGCGTTGACGCTCTCATTGAAAAGGGTGAAGACAAACTCAGTGCCATTCTCGACGTGGTTCGTGAGGACATCAAGACTTCCAAGCCCGTGCACTTCGATGGCAACGGCTATAGCGATGAATGGGTGAAAGAGGCTGAGCGCCGCGGACTGGACTGCGAGAAGTCATGCCCGGTAATCTTCGACCGCTATCTCGACAAGGACAGCATTGAGATGTTCTCTTCTATGAATGTAATGAAAGAGAACGAGCTGCGTGCCCGTAACGAGGTAAAATGGGAAACCTACACCAAGAAAATTCAAATCGAGGCTCGTGTAATGGGCGACCTAAGCATGAACCACATCATCCCTGTGGCCACTCACTACCAGAGTCAGCTGGCCAAGAATGTGGAGAACATGATCGACATCTTCGGTCGTGAGGAAGGCAAGGAACTTAATGAGCGTAACATCAAGCTGATTAAGGAAATTGGCGAACGCACACAGAAGATTGAAACTGGCGTAGAGCAGCTCGTTAATGCCCGCAAAGTGGCCAACAAGATTGAGGATGCACGCGAGAAAGCCGTGGCTTATCACGACACCGTTGAGCCAAAGATGGACGAAATACGCTATCAGATAGATAAATTGGAGCTTATTGTTTCCGACGAACTTTGGACTCTGCCAAAGTATCGTGAACTGCTCTTCATACGATAAATAAGAGATAGGAATAATCTATTTCTTTATTGGTTGTTTAAGTTTGCTTCGGGATCCCGTCGTGATGATGGGGTTCCGATTTTTTTGTTGATAAACATGGGGAGGCGCGGTTAAATATTTGTAATTCATCGTTTGCCCATAAGCCGTAAAATAACTACCTTTGCATAAACAGTTAGAAGCATGAATAAGTTTTATCTTTTTCTTGTCGCCTCAATCTTTGAGTCAGCCTCGTTGCATGCGCAGGCACACTACGACACAGAGCACATGCAAACCGAAAAACTTAACCGCGGCGTAGTGGCCGTAAGGTGTGAGCAGGGCGTGGCCGTGAGCTGGCGATTGCTGCCCACCGACAGCAGAAGCCAGGCATTCAATGTGTTCCGCAATGGCGTAAAGCTCAACCGTAAACCACTCAGCAAGGGAGGCACGTTCTTTATGGACACACATCCGCTCAGCACCGACGCTCTCTATACTGTCAGAACCAGTACCGGCGAGGGCTCGTGGCTGCTCAAAGCCAACTCGCCCATGGGCTATCTGCCCATCGACATCACCCCGCCAGTGCCCGCCGACTCCACCGACCCGGGCAACCGCAACTACGACGGCAGTCGGGTTACCTATTCGGCCAACGATTGTTCTGTGGGCGATGTGGACGGCGACGGACAGTACGAAGTGTTTCTGAAGTGGGACCCTTCGAATTCACGTGACAACTCTATGGCTGGCTTCACTGCCAACGTTTACATCGACTGCTACCGGTTCGACGGCACCCGGCTCTGGCGCATCAACCTGGGGCGCAACATACGGGCGGGAGCCCACTACACCCAGTTCCTGGTTTACGACTTTGATGGCGATGGCAAGGCAGAGATGATATGCAAGACGGCCGACGGTACAGTGGATGGCGAAGGTAACACCCTTGGCGATGCCACTGCCGACTATCGCAGCCGACAGCCCGGCAACACCTACGGACGGGTGATGAGTGGCCCCGAATACCTCACCGTGTTCAGCGGCCTGACGGGCAAGGCAATCTACACCACCAATTACGTGCCCGAACGCGGCGACGTGCGCAGCTGGGGCGACGACCATGCCAACCGTTCCGAGCGTTACCTTGCAGCCGTGGCTTATCTCGACGGTGTACATCCCAGTGCTGTGTTCTGCCGTGGCTACTACACCCGTTCGTGTCTGTGCGCATGGCACTGGAACGGCAAAGAATTGCAACAGCAATGGTTCTTCGACAGTAACCAGGTGGGTGCGGCCTATGCCGGACAGGGCAACCACAACCTGAGGACAGCTGATGTAGACAGCGACGGCAAAGACGAGATTACCTATGGTGCCATGGCAGTCGACGACGACGGTTCGCCCCTCTACTCCACCGGCATGGGGCACGGCGATGCCCTGCACCTGGTGGCAGAGCCGAAAACCAACCGACTGTTTATCTGGGATGTGCACGAGAACCGCCGCGACGGTTCTGAACTGCGCGATGCCGCTACCGGCAAGGTGGTGTTCCAAATCAAGGCGCCCTTCGATGTGGGCCGTGGCATGGCTGCCGATATAGACCCCAGCCATCCGGGCGAGGAACTATGGAGTTCGGGCACGGGCGGTTTGCTCAGCTTCAGCGGCCAGCGCATCATGCCTGAGGGTACGACTGGACAGGAGAACGATTACAGCCGGCCTTCTCAAAGATTCCGCCTGTCGTGCAACTTTGCCATATGGTGGGACGGCGACTTGCTGCGCGAACTGCTCGACCGGGCCACCATTAGCAAGTACGACCCTGCCACAGGACGAGCCAACGTGCTGCTGCGTCTCAACGGTGTGTTCAACAACGGCACAAAACAGAACCCTTGTTTGAGTGCCGATGTGCTGGGCGACTGGCGTGAAGAGGTGCTGTTGCGCAACGCCGGGAGCACCCAGCTGCGACTCTATGTGTCGCCAATACCCACACCGTACCGTTTCAACTGCCTCATGACCGACCCACCCTACCGCGAAAGCGTGGCTGCCGAGAACGTGGGCTACAATCAGCCGCCCGAACCGGGCTACTATCTCGGCACGGGCATGTAGCTGAACCACATTTGCACAGATTACGTCACAATAATCATCAATATTTATAAATTAAATTATCACAACTCAATGAAAAAACATTTACTCCTTAGTGTGTTACTCCTCTCATCCCTGTCGGTAATGGCACAGCAGGCCCGCATCAGTAGCGTAGTAAGCTTTACGCCCAACGAAGACGACACCACGCTGCCTGCCGATACCACCACCCAGCAGTTCACTTACACTGCCGACGGCAAAATAGCCACAACAAACATCAAGATGGTGGAATACGACTCAGAGGGTCGCACCACAACCAACGTAAACCTTGCCTTTACCTATTCGGGCAACACCATCACGGGCAAGGCCGATCTGAGTGCTACCAAGCCAGGAGGTGCTACAAGTACAAGTACCGAGAACATTGTTTACACGCTCACCAACGGTCTCATCACCAAGGAGCAGCTCACCGGCAGCGACGAGAGCGGCACCTACCAGTACACTTACGATGCCGACAACCGTTTGAATACCATTACTTACAGCACTGCCGGCGAAGCCGACGAGACCACCACCGTTACCTGGAACAATGGCAACATAACTGATATGATGCAGGCATCCGACGGCCAGAATCTGCAGCACTATGTTTACACCTACACCAGCGAGGAAGGCAGCGAGCAGATCAAGGCCTTCGAATCGCCACTCAACGAGCTTTCTGATTTCGAATGGTTCACCCCGGGCTACATGGCAAGCATGGGCTACTACGGCAAACTGTGCAGTGCACTGACACACACCAGCGAGATACGTACTGTTGACTATGACACTGAGTACGATGGCGAGGTATATACCTACAATTACGGTTTCAATGCCGATGGCACCCGGGTGCAGAAGGTAGAATGCGCAGGCACCACTACAGAGATAACCTGGACCGATGAAACCAATGGCATTCACACCACTACGATTAAAGGCGGCACAAGTCGTATATTCAACCTCAACGGCATACGGCTGCCAGAGTTGCAACATGGCATCAACATTATACGGCTGACAGACGGCAGCGTGCACAAGGTGCTGCACTAATCCGTTTACCACACCTGTTACGGCAGGCACATCCTTTTGGACAAGTGCCTGCCAGCTATAACAATGATAATACACTAAACCTTATACCAATATGACTACAAAAGCTTATTCGTTCATCATCATGTTGCTGCTTGCCTGTTTGCCGATGCATGCATCCACAAGCGCCGAGCAGATAACTGTGAACGGCAAAACATTGTGCGTACAATTTTATACGCCACAGATTGTACGTGTAACCATTAGCAACAGTGCCACTACTCCGGCACAGCACAACAGTTACTCCGTAATTCTGAAACCACAGTCGGCAGCCCGGTTGGCTTTACAGCGTCAGGTTACATCCGATTCCATCAAGCTGCAATCCTCTGTGCTGCGTCTGAGCATCAGCCGGAGCGATGGCTCCATCCATTTCGCCTCAGTCAATGGCAGCACGCTGCTCAACGCCGGCGCCTGTAGCTTTATACCTTGCACCCACAGTGTAGACAAGGGCAAGTTCAGCGTTACACAGCAGTTCCATCTTAACAAAGGCGAAGCCGTGTATGGTCTGGGGCAATTGCGCGACACGCATTTGAATCAGCGTGGCCGCAACGTTGAGATTTGGAACCACAACACCTACATCTCCATACCCTACTTCACCGGTCAGCGCGGCTGGGGTCTTTATTGGGACAATGCCGGTAAGTCGCGCTTCAACGACACGGCCGACTCTACCATGATGAGCAGTGAAGTAGCCTCATGCATTGATTACTACTTTTTCTATGCCGACGGCACACAGGACGGCGCCATCAGTTGCATTCGCCAACTCACCGGCAAGGCCACCATGCTGCCCGAGTGGGCACTGGGCTACTGGCAGAGTCGTGAACGCTACAAAACCAGCGACGAGGTGGCCGAAGTGCTCGACCGCTACCGCCAGCTGCAAATACCACTCGACGGAATAGTGCAGGACTGGCAGTACTGGGGATGTGACTCCAACTGGAACGCCATGCGCTTCATGAATCCCTATTATATCAACAAGGTGTCCGACCCCGCCTGGCAGAAGTACATGCCTGCCGACCTGCGCAAACTGAAGTCCACAGGCGAGCCACGCATCAAGTCGCCTGCCGAAATGGTGCAGTATGTGCACAACAACCACGCGCACATTATGATTTCCATCTGGGCCAACTTCGGTCCATGGACACCACAATACCGCGAGTTACAGCGCATGGGCGCCCTCTACGATTTCGATACCTGGCCACGCAACGCCGGCGTAAAGCCCTACGATGCCTTCAATCCCAAAGCACGCAATGTGTACTGGCAGTACCTTAAGACACTCTTCAACATGGGCTTCGATGCATGGTGGACCGACTCATCGGAACCCGACCAGTTTGAAAAACCAGGCGACGACCAATGGCTCACCCACGATGGCAGCTGGCTATCGGTGAAGAATGCCTTCCCGCTGGTGCACAACAAAGGCATTTACGAGCATCAGCGTGCCACGGGCACTAACCACCGCTTTATGCAGATGACGCGCAGCGGCGCCTTTGGCTTGCAGCACTACGGCACCTTCTCGTGGAGCGGCGACATACAGGCCTCGTGGGCCGAAATGCGCCAACAGGTGCCATCGGCACTCAACTACACCATGTGTGGCATTCCTTACTGGAACACCGACATCAGCGGCTTCTTCTACTGGGACTATAACAACGACCCCAAGAACCCCGCCTTGCAGGAACTCAGCACACGCTGGATGCAGTGGGGCACGTTCATGCCCATGATGCGCAGCCACTGCTCATCGCCCATGAAGCGTGAGCTCTACCTTATGGGCAAGCAGGGCGACTGGGCCTACGACGCACAGAAGGCCGCCATCGAACTGCGCTACCGGCTGCTGCCTTACATCTACAGTACCATGGCTCAGTGCTGGCTCAACGACGGCAGCATGATGCGGGCACTGGTGTTCGACTTCAAGGGCGACTCCACAGCCTGCACACTGAACAACGAGTACATGTTTGGCCGCAACATTCTGGTGAAGCCCGTAACCACACCCCTTTACACGTGGAAGGACAAGCAGAACAACGGGCATCTTATCTATCCCGATATACGTAACGCCGCTGCGCCAGTGAGCGTTTACCTGCCCGCCGGCACCACGTGGACCGACTTCTACACCAACCGTACCGAGCAGGGCGGACAGTATGTGCAACGCCCCTGCCCCATCACCGAAATGCCTGTTTACATCAAGGCGGGCACCATTCTGCCCTTCGGCGAGGCACAGCAGTACATTGGACAGAAGCGTGCCGACACGCTCGAGGTACGCATCTACCCTGGAGCTGACGGTTCCTTTACCCTTTATGAAGATGACGGCAACACCTACAACTACGAAAAAGGTCAGTATGCACTGATACCATTCAGCTACAGCGAACAGCAGCACAAGCTCACCATTGGTCAGCGCCAGGGCAGCTACAAAGGCATGCCCAGGGAACGTGTGTTCAACCTTGTGCTGGTAACCGACAAGTGCACGCCGGGCTATCTGCCAATGAAGCCCACCACCACCGTGCACTACAACGGCAGCACCGTAACGGTTAAATTTTAACGTATTGTTTTGCTATGTCACCCATTTACAGTAACTTTGCACTACAATAAGCAAATACCACTACAAATATATGGAGAAACATTTTAAACGAACCACTGTTACAGCTGCCTTGCCTTATGCCAACGGCGGTGTACACATTGGTCACCTGGCAGGCGTTTACGTGCCCGCCGACATATACGTGCGCTATCTGCGCCTGAAAAAACAGGACGTCATCTTTATTGGCGGCAGCGATGAGCATGGTGTGCCCATCACTATCCGCGCCAAAAAAGAGGGAGTTACGCCTCAGGACGTGTGCGACCGCTATCACAAAATCATCAAGGACTCTTTCAAGGAGTTCGGCATATCGTTCGACATCTACAGTCGCACCACCAGCAAAACACACAACGAGCTGGCAAGCAATTTCTTCCGCAAACTCTACGACGACGGCAAACTCATTGAGAAAGAAACCGACCAGTACTACGACGAGGAGGCTCACCAGTTCCTGGCCGACCGTTACATTATGGGCGAGTGCCCCCACTGCCACAACCCCAAGGCCTATGGCGACCAGTGCGAGAAATGCGGTAGCGACCTCAGCCCTATGGAGCTTATCAATCCGCACTCTACCATCAGCGGCAGCAAACCGGTGATTCGCAAGACTAAGAACTGGTATCTGCCTTTGAACGAATACCAGGACTGGCTCAAGAAGTGGATTCTTGAAGGTCACAAGGAGTGGCGACCCAATGTATACGGACAGTGCAAGAGCTGGCTCGACATGGACTTGCAGCCCCGTGCCATGACCCGTGATCTGGATTGGGGTATTCCCGTGCCCGTTGAGGGAGCCGAGGGCAAGGTGCTCTACGTGTGGTTTGATGCCCCAATAGGCTACATCTCAAACACAAAGGAACTGTGTGAGAAAGAACCTGAGAAGTTCGGCAACTGGGAGAAATGGTGGAAAGACCCCGACACGCGCCTCATCCACTTCATCGGAAAAGACAACATCGTGTTCCACTGCATCATCTTCCCGGTAATGCTGAAGGCTCACGGCGGATACATTCTGCCCGACAACGTGCCTGCCAATGAGTTCCTGAACCTGGAGAACGACAAGATTAGTACCTCACGCAACTGGGCTGTATGGCTCGACGAGTACCTGCGCGACTTCCCTGGAAAGCAGGATGTGCTGCGCTATGTGCTCACCGCCAACGCACCAGAGACCAAGGACAACAACTTTACATGGAAGGATTTCCAGGAACGCAACAACTCTGAGCTGGTGGCCATCTACGGCAACTTCGTGAACCGTGCTCTGCAGCTTACCCGCAAATACTGGAATGGCGTGGTGCCTGAGTGCGGCGAGCTCTTCGACGTTGACTGCCAGGCTATCAACGAGTTCAAGGATGTAAAGCAGAAACTGGAGAACTATCTCGACAACTTTAAGTTCCGCGAGGCACAGAAAGAAGCCATGAACCTGGCCCGCATCGGCAACAAATACATTACAGAATGCGAGCCCTGGAAGATTTGGAAGACCGACCCGAAGCGAGTGGAGACCATCCTGTACATCTCACTTCAGCTGGTTGCCAACCTTGCCATCGCCTTTGAGCCGTTCCTGCCATTCTCAAGCAAGGACCTCAGAAAGATGCTCGGAATGGACAAGTTCGACTGGGCCGACCTGGGAAGCACTAACCTGCTGGCTCCGGGCAAGCAGCTGGCCGAACCACACCTACTCTTCGAGAAGATTGAAGACGAGGCTATTGATGCTCAGCTCAAGAAGCTGGCCGACACCAAGAAGGCCAACGAGGCTGCTGCAGAGGCTGCCGCTTACAAGGCTAAGCCCGTGAAGCCCACCATCGACTTTGCCGACTTCGAGAAGCTCGACATACGTGTGGGCCACATCACCGACTGCCAGAAGGTGAAGAAGAGTAACAAACTGCTACAGTTCACCCTCGACGATGGTTCAGGCACTCCCCGCACCATTCTTTCAGGCATTGCCAAGATGTACAAGCCAGAGGAGCTGTTGGGCAAAGATGTTCTGTTTATAGCCAATCTGGCACCGCGCAAGATGATGGGCATTGAGAGCCAGGGAATGATTCTGAGCGCCGTGAACTTCGACGACAAACTGAGCGTTACCACCACCCTGGGCAAGGTTATGCCGGGTTCCACCGTAGAATAAGCATCACACAGAACCGCTATTTTACATATAAAAAAAAAATCCATTGCCAACCGCAAGGTGTGGCAATGGATTTTTTTATTGTTTTTGTCGCTTCATTTTAAGCATTGGCACCAGCTTTGGCAGCCAGAGGTGCTGCCTGCGTGTAAGTGCGGGTACCCAACTCCTTGTCGAGCATGTAGATGCCGTAGCCATTATCCTTAATCATCTTTAGGTTGTCAATAATGTTCTTGGCGCTCTCTTCTTCCTCTACCTGCTCGTCGATAAACCACTTCAGCATGCTCTGGGTGGCAAAATCGTGCTCTTCCAGAGCCGTGGCAAACAGGTTGTTGATGAGCGAGGTTACCTTCTGCTCGTGAGCCAGGGTGCTCTCGAAGGCGTCGAGGGGCGACTTCCATGTGGTGGGCACTGCGTCGATGGCCTTGAGTTCTACCTTACCATCGCGCTGGATAATGTAGTTAAAAAGAATCTTGGCATGGTCCTGCTCCTCTTCAAACTGCACCTGAAACCAGTTGCCCATACCGGGATTGCCGTTGGCATGTGCGTAAGCCGACATTGACAAATAAAGATAAGCCGACCATAACTCGGCATTAATTTGCTCGTTCAGAGCATCTTGAATCTTCTTACTTAACATATTGTATCAAATTTAGTGTAACTCTTTCTGATTGTTTGGTTGCAAAAATCATGCCGTGGCACAACTTTCCGTCAGTAGTAAATGCGTTGGGCAACAGGCATTTCATGCTTGTCGCGCCAACGGAATTATGATTTTTAACCGTAGTTTGGCGGTTTACTTGGCATTCAGGCGGTAAACCACAAAGCTCTTGGAAGGCACTTCTATATTTAATTCGCTGCCATTGGCCGTAACGGTTTGCTCTTGTGGCACCACAGCCTGCTTGTTGGCCAGTGTGTTTTCGGCGCTCATATCGTCGGCATGCAGCACCCATGCCTTGCCGCCAGTTAACTTCTTGCCTTTAAACTCTATGGTGATTTGCTGTGCGTTGCTGCCGCTGTTACCCACCTTAACAATGTATTGGCGGGTGGGTTTGTCGTAGCAGGCGGTGGCATACAGCTGGTTCTGGCCTTCAACGGGGGCTCCGTTCTCGGTAAGCGTGAGCACGTTGGTTCCTTTGTTCTGGCCATACAGCGCCTGAACGTACCAGTTGGCCGAGCGCACTGAGCTCAGGTTGTCGAACCAGATCAGGTCGGGTTTCCACTGCCAGCCTTCCACGTGGGCAAACAGCGGTGCATAAGTGGCCTGGTAAACCACGTCGGCATTGCGTTCAAGCCCCGTCATGAAGCAGGCTTCTGATAATGCAGCCTCAAAGTTATTGTGTTTGCCCTGTCCATGAGCAGCATATTCGCCTGCAAATACCTTCGGACCCTTACGACTGTACTTATCGTAGCGACCGGCATTCTTAAGGAACCAGTCGGGCTTCATGTAGTAGTGCTCATCCACCAGGTCAACATTCAACTTGCGCATTTGCTCCCAGCCATAATCGAAATTCTTGCCCGAAGCCGACGGACCACTTGTACCACATATCTTTATATCAGGATATTTGGCTCTAATCTGTTCAATAAACTTTTGCAGGCGCTCCGGATACATTGGTCCCCACTGCTCGTTGCCAATGCCAATCTGCTTCAGTCCGAAAGGTTTTGGGTGACCCATTTCGGCACGCAGCTTGCCCCACTTGGTGTTCACGCTCCCATTAGCAAACTCAATCAGGTCGAGGGCGTCGTCAATATACGGTTGCAACTGGTCAAGCGCAACGTGCGCATTACGGTCGGAATCTTTGTTCTGGTACTGGCAGGCCAGACCGCAGCTCAGCACGGGCAGAGGTTCGGCACCAATATATTCAGAAAGCAGGAAGAACTCATAGAAGCCCAGTCCGTAGCTCTGATAATAGTTGGGGTACATACGGTTGGAGAAGCAGTAGTTCCAGCGATTCTCGTTGAGCGGGCGGTTCTCTACCTGGCCCACCGAGTTTTTCCAGTTATAGCGGGTTGCCAGGTCGGTGCCCTCAACAATACAACCGCCCGGGAAGCGGAAGATACCAGGGTGCAAATCCTTTAAATCCTGCACCAGGTCGGCACGCAATCCATGCCAGTTATCTTCAGGGAAGAGGCTCACATGATCTAAATCCACTCCCTCGGTACCTTCGAGGCGCACTCTTAAGAAGCCTTTCTGCCAGGTATGGTTGGCCGTAAGAGTGGCAGTAAGTTTCTGCCATTGGTTATTCGAGATGGCAATGGTTTTATGGTCCATCACCGAGTTGTCCTCACCCACAAGCTCAACGCGCAGCTTGGCCGTCTTTCCCTGCAAATCATGCAGGCGGGAATACACCGAAAAGTCATATTTCATGCCTTGCTTGAAGCCCATGCCAAAGAAGCCACGGTTCTCCAGTCCACTGAATTTCTGGTCGTGGCCAGGGTTCAACAGTGCCACGTAATGCGGGTTACGATCGAAGGCTGGCTTTACATCCAGCAAGTCAACGTTGCCGAAAGTATTCCAACCCATCAGGTGGTTGGGGAATTCAAACGAGCGGTTCTCCACCATCTCAGCATAGAGTCCGCCATCGGCTCCAAAGTTAATATCCTCGAAGAAGATGCCGTACATGGTGCTCTGAATGGGCACTCTGGGCTTGGTTACTACATTAAAAACGTGCTGGGCACCTGCATGGGTACAAAACAGTGCCAACAACAGCATCAGTAAAAACTTAGGTTTTTTCATTTTCATTTAAATTTTGGTAATTAGTTTGTATGCAAAGTTAGTAAAAATCAGCTAAAAAGCGGGTTTAAATCGTGGCAATTCCAAGTTGCTCACTCAATTTTGCCATTGTAGAGCGTCGCGTTTCGCTATAGGTTTTGCTGTTTCCATCCACATAAGTAAACAGCTGCAAGGCCTTGCCCAGCAGCATGTCGCGCAGCGGATTAGCCTTGTACGAGCCCTCAGCCATCAGCAGTTCGGCCGCCATCTCAATACGGTCGAGCCTTTCGTTGTCAGGCCATTGGCGGTGGGCATAGGTTATGAGTTCCCCGGCAGTAAGGTTGCGCAACATGCTGTAAGAGCCCACATAGCCTTGCCAGAGCATCTGCAACTGTTCGTCACGCCGGATTTCATCGGTTCTCTTCTCCATAAACCGCTGCAGCGCAGCGGCAAACTCCTGTATCATTCGTATAAAATAATCACGTTGTAACATGGTTTTAATCAATTATGGTTTGTTGCAGCTGTTGGGTGTAAAGCCAAAGCTGGCGATAGAAATCATTATGTGTAAGGGTTTCGGCATCGCCCATGATGATGAGCTTCATGCGTGCACGGGTAATGGCCACGTTCATTCGGCGCAAATCGCGCAGGAATCCTATCTCGCCGTTGGCATTGCTTCGCACCATGGAAACGATGATGATGTCGCGTTCCTGCCCCTGGAAGCCGTCCACGGTGTTCACAGTGATGAATCGGCGGAAAGGCTTGAAGAACTCCTTCTGACGGATAAGTTTGCTTAGATACTGCACCTGGGCACGGTAAGGCGATATAATTCCCACGTCGATGTGTTCATCCAGAATGCGCTGTTTGCCCACCTTGGTAAGGTAAGCCTGCAGCACATCGAGCGTAAGGGCTGCCTCGTGGCGATTCACGCGTCCGAAGTTCTCGCCCACGTAACTCTCGCCATAGCCGTCGGCAGCCGTGTCGTTGCCATCGGGCTCAGTCACTTCGCCGTGTGTGTTTATCCATTCAATGGGCACGTCGTAATCGAGCACGCCACGGAACTTGATTTGCGGTGCCGTGGTAACCTGGTCGTGATAGAACCAATGCCCCGAAAAGCGCATTATCTGCTCGTTCATTCGGTACTGCACGGTGAGCAGTGTCACCACTTCGGGCTTATTTTCCACAATTCGCTCCATCAGGGTCTTGCCGAGTCCGCCACGCAGTGCTTCCATACTTTTGATGGTTGCCGGCAGCTGACAGTGGTCGCCGGCAAACACCACGCGCGTAACGCGCTTCATGGGAATCCAGCAGGCAGCCTCTAAGGCCTGAGCGGCCTCATCGATAAACAAAGTGGTGAACTTCTGTCCTTCGAGCAATCGACTTGCCGAACCGGTAAGCGTACAGGCTATTACGCGCGCCTGACCGAATACGTCGGCATTGATGCGCAGGCACAGTTCAGTTTCACGACTCTTCAGTCGTTCTATCTTCTGGTGAGTGTTGGCGGCACGATGCTGCCTTATCTGCCTGATGGTTTTACGCACAGCCCACAGCTCGGGATAGTCGGGATGGTCGGCAAAACGGCGCTCGTAGGTAAAAGCCAGCATTTTGTCGTTCACCCTTGTGGGGTTGCCAATGCGCAGCACATTGATGCCGCGGTCTACAAGCTTCTCACTAATCCAGTCGACTGCCATATTGCTTTGTGCGCACACCAGTACCTGACTCTCACGCATCAGCACCTCGTTGATGGCCTCAACCAGCGTGGTGGTCTTGCCCGTTCCGGGCGGACCGTGCACCACAGCCACATCCTTAGCACGCAGCACCTCGTTCACGGCTTTCTCCTGCGAGGGGTTGAGCCATGGAAACGACACGGGGTCGAAGGTAAACTGTTTGGCAGGTGTATTGCTGTAAAACAAGTCGCGCAAATAAGCCAGCCGGTTGCCCTTGGCATTAATCACCTTGTCAAGGGCGTTGAACATGAGCCGGTAGCTGGTTTCGTCGAAAAAGAGCTGCACCCCCAGTGTTTTGCCACTTTGCTGCAAATCAACGGCATGCAGTCCATCGGGCAGCACTATCACCATTTTGTCGCCTTCCACATACGACACCTGTGCCGTAAATTTCAAGTAGGCTATTTGCTGTTTGGCATCATCGGTAATGTAGAAAAACACCACCGGTTTGCCGTATTCAAAGTTGTGTGATATTTCCTGGTCAGCCGTACGCGTCACCTCGATAACCGGCTGGTTGAGCGAGTTGTAATAACTGCGCCCCACCTGCAGCGGAAACCAGGCATCGCCACGCTTCACCTTGCGGCTGATGCCCATCGACTGGGTCTGGCACCGATAAGCCTCCTTCTCGGTGTTATACTCTATTTGCAACAGCTGCCGCTGCTTAAGCAAGGCTGCGGTAGCAGAAATATACTTGTTCATATTGCAAAGTTAGCTTAAATTTTACAAAACATCTTATAAAGGGCGCAACATTTTTATGTATCTTTGCAGTATGGAAGCAAACGTAACTTTAAACAACCTCACCATAGGTTACCCGCACCACACCGTGCAGCAACAGCTCAACGGCACCATCAGGGCGGGTCGCCTCACCTGTGTGGTGGGCGAGAACGGCTGCGGAAAGTCTACCCTGCTGCGCACCCTGGCCGGTTTTCTTAAGCCACAGAGCGGTTGCATAAAAGTGGGTGGCGCCAATGTGAGCCGCCTTACGGTGTCACAGCTGTCGAGGCTCATCAGCGTGGTGCTTACCACCCGGCCCGACACCGACAACCTAACCGTTGAAGAGGTGGTTGCCATGGGTCGTGCTCCCTACACCGACTGCTGGGGCCGCCTCACCGCCGACGACCGGGAGCTAACCGCCCGGGCGCTGCAAACAACCGGCATCAGTGCATTGCGCCAACGCAAGTGTGGCAACCTGAGCGACGGTGAACTGCAGAAGACGATGATTGCCAAGGCTCTGGCTCAGCAAACGCCCTTGATACTGCTCGATGAGCCCACGGCATTTCTCGACTTTCCAAGCAAGGTGCTCGTTATGCGACTGCTTGCCCAACTGGCACACGATGAAGGCAAAACCATACTGCTATCCACACACGATGTAACCCTGGCCGCCCGGCTTGCCGACGATATCTGGATGATGCGCAAGCACCAGGGCTGGCAAAGCATCACCCGCGAGGAGCTTAAAGCCTATATCGAGTCTATTTGAACATCAACATACAACAAGGAAAATACACATGAACCTCTTCACAATAAAAAACACAAAACTAAAACTCTGGCTGTTTGCCGTTGCACTGGTGTGCACCGCAAACCTCAATGCCCAAACCCGCTTTAACCGTGCCGATGCCGTGAGGCGCTACAACCCCGTGGTTACCGGCATCGACTCGCTTTCGAGCCTTACCCTTGGCAATGGCAACTTTGCCTTCACAGTAGACGCCACCGGCCTGCAAACCTTCCCGCAAAGCTACCGCAACGGTATACCCCTTACCACTCTGAGCAACTGGGGCTGGCACGATTTTGAGAACCCTGCCCACATAAAAGCTGAGGACGTAAGGGTGATGCGCCAACTGCAACCCAACCGCAAGCCGGCCAGCTACGCCGACTGGAACGACAGCGAAGCCTGGCAGGCACAGGCTGCGCAATGGCTCATACAAAACCCCAACCGACTGAATCTGGGCATCGTAGGACTGAACTTCGAGCACCCCGAGCTCATCGACAGCGTGCATGAAACGCTCAACTTATGGGTAGCCAGGGTGCAGAGCCGCTTTAACTACAATCACCACCACTACGAAGTGCAGACTGTGTGCGACCCCGACGAGGATATTATGAGTTCTTACATTCATGCCGACACCACCGTGCAGATTGTGTTGCGACTGCCCAGGCCCACCGGCCAGTGCTACGACGACGCAGCCGATTACAGTCCCAACGGGCACGGGGTTACCATGGTTGACTATTACAGTCAGGGCGTGGTGCTGCGGCACGACATAAACGATGCGTCTTACTACATCAGTCTGCACTGGACTGGACGGCCCAGGATGAAGCGCACCAGCGACGGGCTCACCCTTACCTCGAACGATTCTACCTTGCAGTTCTACGTACATTATACCTGCCAGGGCGAGAAAGTAATTACAGCCGATATGCCTTTTGCCGACTTCAGTATGGCGGCAGCCGGACAAATGGCTGAGTACTGGACACGCGGCATGTTTGTCGACTTTAACGACTCTGCCGACAGCTGCACCCGGCAGCTGGCCCGCGAGGTGATGCTGAGCCGCTATCTGATGGGCGTTGAGGGCTGCGGCATGATGCCCATGCAGGATACCGGACTGGCTTACAACAGCCAATACGGCAAGTTCAACCTTTGCAACTCGCTGTTCACAATGGCTCACTGGGCCGTGTGGAAGTATCCCTATTTGCTCGACAACACTCTTACCTGGTATCTGATTGCACAGCCCGTGGCCCGGCTCATTGCCAAACGGCAGGGCTTTGCGGGCGTAAGGTGGATGCAAACCACCGATGCCATCTACACCGAGGTGCCTTCGCACACGGGCAGTTACCTTATCTGGCAACAGCCCCAGCCCATTTTACTGGCCGACATGCTGTTACAGAGCATCGACTCCACCTCGGCCGACAAACAGCTGATACTGACGAAATATGGCAGCATGGTGGAACAGACAGCCAACTTTATGAGCAACTTTGCCTGCCGTGATTCACTCAGCCACTGCTACAACCTTGCGGGCTATGCCGCAGCAGGCAGCACCACCCCACCCGCGCAAACCGCCAACACTGCCCTTGAGCTTGCCATGTGGCACTATGCACTCGGCACGGCACAGCGCTGGCGCAGCCTGATGAACTATAACCGCCGGCCCGACTGGGACAGCGTGGCCACCTCGATGCAGCCACTGCCGGTTTACGGCGCTTCGGGCTACCTGCCACCCACAGCCTGCAACCAGCCCGACACCCTGCAACCACCTTATGCCTGCATGCCTGCAGCACTTGGCGTGATGAGCTGGCTGCCCCACAACGCCATGGTGAACGACAGCATTATGCTGCGAACAGCCAACTATGTAAGCCAACACTGGCCCCGGCAACAAGCCGATGCAGTTACCCAGGCTCTGCTGGCACTAACCTATGCGCGCCTGAATCATCCCGAACAGGCCGCAGAGGCATTGCTTGAGCAACTGCCCGGCCGCAAGTGGCTCGCTAACGGCTACTACCGTCGTGATGCCCGTTTGCGTGCCTACATGCCAGCCAACGGTGCCTTGCTTTACGCCATTGGTGTAATGGCATGCGAGGGCAAACTGCCCAGGCAGTGGCATGCCACGGTATATGCACCCTACCAGGGCGAGGTTACCGCATTAAAGCGCCCCATCAGTATCAACTCCGGCAAGCCCGTAAATGCCCATTAAGCCCATAGTGCCCATTAAGCCCACAATGCCCATTAAGCCCACATTGCCCACTAAGCCCACATCGCCCACTAAGCCCACATTGCCCATTAACCCCACAAAATTTTTCTCCAATTGAAGTTTTTTTCGTAAGTTTGCAGAACTAAACAATTCTCAACCTCTATGACAGACACTGACATTGGCATTCGGCTCGGCGACTTTTCGTTTGGAATTCTCTTCATGTCGCAAATCATCATGACGGCAGCCTTATATAAAAAAGGCAAGACGCACCGTCTGCAGCGCATGATGTTTGGCTTCATGCTCTTCTTAACGTTAATAAGCGCCTTCGAGATGGTATTCTTCTATTTCGCACAAGCTGAGAAGTCGACTCTTAGCTCGTGCCTAACCGACATGCTCGAAATGTCGGTGGTGCCTTGCGCCCTTTTCATCATTACCCGGCTCACCCGGCCACAGGCCCGGCAGAAATGGCTCATCATCATTAACGCCGTGGTGTACGGAGCATTCTTCGTAAGCTATGCCATAACAGCCAACGAGCACATTTACCATCTGGCCCTTGGCCTGAATATTGTTTACTCACTCAGCATACTTATATACAGCTATCTGTCCACCCGAAGGTACAACCGCATACTGCTCGAGAACTTCTCTAACGAGTCACTGTCACTCTACTGGCTCAAATACGTGTTGTACCTGTATGTGCTGCTACTGCTTATCTGGACCACCGCCACCGTGTTTCCCGACCAGTACGAGATTATAGCCTACAACCTTAGCATGGCTGTGATACTGGGATTGTTCTGCTATTTTGTATACCGCCAGGAGGACATGCTCGAAGAGCTGGAAGCCTCGGCACTTACGATGGAAGGAAACAGTGAGCCCGTTAAACAGTTGGCCGATGCCGACACCCTGCACCGCGAGCACGATTTCACAGTGAATCTGGAGGCTGCTTTCGGCCAACAGCAAATTTACCTGAACCCAACACTCAACCTTTACGACCTTGCACGGGTGCTGAACACCAACCGTACCTATATTTCCAACTTTCTTAATCAGCAGTTGCACACCACATTTTACGAGTATGTGAACCACTGGCGCATAAAACACGCCGAGCAACTGCTACTCACATCTAATTTTACAATTGATGAGATAGCCAGTCGCTCGGGCTTTAATTCAGTGAGCAGCTTTCGCCGCTACTTTACGGTTCACGCGGGCATGTCGCCCTCGGAATTCAGAAAACAGAAAGCTTCTTCACCGTCGCACCCAGTCGGATAACGTAGGTTCCGGGTGCCAGATTCAGGGTGCGGTTGGCCGTGATTGTGGCCGATTGCAGCACCTTGCCGTCGATAGTGGTTACGAGCAGTGACGTGGGCGAATGTATTCCCGTGAGCATCACCTTGCCGTTTGCCAGACGAATGGCAGGGGCAGTTTGTTGCTGCTTGCCTATGTCAGCTTTCACCGGCACTGCAAAGCTGCGGGTTGCCATTATGCCCGAACCGTCGGTTGCCCTGGCCTGCACGGTAACAGTGCCGCCCGTGGTGCCGCTCAGCACTTGCAGGGCGCCTCTGCTGTCAACAGTGGCAAGCGTTTCGCCATCCACGATGCTCCACTCCACCGTACTGATAGTGGCCCATGCAGGTGTAACCAGTGCCTTGAGGTGCAGGGTGGTTTGCGTTTCCGAGAAGGTGGCATCGGCTTCAGTGGTGGCAATTTCGAGTGCTGTTACCGGTATAACGCCGTAAGCCTCGGCACTGCTTATCACGTTGGATGCCGGCATGGTCACCTCGCTGGCACGCTGTGCACGCTTCTGCGACGCGGCCGTTACATTGAAGCCAATGGCATAATAGGTTACACCGGTCGATGTGCGGTGATGCACGTAGCTGCGGGCATTGCCCGACAAGCGGTCTACTTCGCTCAGATTATCGGGCGATGAACCGGCATACACAATGTACTGGCTCACACGGGCACCTTCGTAGCCGCTCCACCGCAGGTTTATGTCGTTGCCTGTGCCACGGTTCACCATCAGGTGAACT
>Ga0256406_1000956_pt1 | contig 48723 bp, 40 predicted proteins | sample RumenRJG_03DNA_FD_185986 | JGI IMG/M metagenome (GOLD analysis project Ga0256406, IMG submission 185986) | Bovine rumen microbial communities from Lethbridge, Alberta, Canada - RJG_03 | ecosystem: Host-associated > Mammals > Digestive system > Stomach > Rumen | place: Canada: Alberta | collected... | reverse complement strand
TTTTTATGTCGGATGCAATGACCCAAAAACCCGCACGTCAGGCCAGCTGCTTCCCCTATTATATAAAAATAAGTGCAGCAGGATGAGAATTTCTTCTCTGTCTTGCTACACTTATATGGTACTAAAACAACCCGCTTGGATTTAATAAATCCAAACGGGTTATTTTTATGTCTGCAATGGGATTTTACTGTTTACTGCACAGCGTCATCTGTCGAAGCGGGTTCGTCGAGGGGTTCGGTAGTGGCGTCGGACGATTGGGTGTCGTCAGGCTGCTGCGCGATAATTGCGGCGTAAAATTCGGCGTCGGTCTGCTGGTAGTAGGGCATCACCCAGAAAATGCCGACGAGACCGCAGGTGATGGCAGAGAGAAGGAACCATCCGATGAAGGACAGATCGAGCACAAAGGCGTCCATTTTGTGGCCGTTCATCAGCGTCTTTGAGCGTTTGAGGGCGGCTTCGTACGTCAAATTGGGATCTTCTGCAACCAGGTAGCCGACCAGCCGGTACTGATAAGCCTTGACAATGCCGGGAACGACGAGCAGCAGAGACCAGAGGAAGATGAACAAGTTGCGCAGGAAGAGCACGAGGATGACATTGCCGTAATTGTGAGTAAAGCCGTGGGACAGGGCCTGACCGAAATCCACGTGGCCTTTCCGGTTTTCCAAGGCGTAATGATATTGCCCGATTTCCAGAGGCAGACCGACGAAAATGCCGAGCAGGGTGGTCACGATGGCCGGCCTCGCGATGAAGGAATTGAATTGGAAGATTTCATCGAGATGGGAGAAAGTGCCCCCACCGGAGAAAATGTAGGAGACGCCGCTGCCCAGGAAGCCGGAAATGAGGGCGAAAATCAAATAGCCGCCGACGAGGGCCCAGTAGTGGGCATGAAAGACGTTTTTGGCGTCTTGTTTTAATAATTTGCGATTAATCATAGTTTTTACACTCTTTTCTTTAAAAATAAAAATTGCCTTAATAATTTATTTTACTAAGGCAATAATACAATAAAAATTTTACGAAATCAAGGAATTTGTACAGATATTTCAGGGCTTAAGACTTAAGAAGGCGGCGCAGTTGCCTCGGCGTTCGCCGGCGGCCCGGTGGGAGAAGAGCAGCTTTGCGTTGCACCGGGTGCAGACGTCGGTGACCTGAATGTGCTCAGGCTTGACGCCGGCGTTTTCGAGGACGAGGCGGTTGGCCTGCCAGAGATCGAGCTGACAGTGCAGGGCGCCGTCACGGGTGTGGGGACTCAAGAGAATCTGATCGGCCTGGGTGCCGAAGCGGTCTCTGAACACCGCGGCCACGTCCTCGGAGATTTCGTAGCAGTCCCGGCAGATGGACGGGCCGACCGCGCAGACCAGGTCCGCCGGATCGGTGCCGAAATGGGTGCGCATCAGGTCGATGGCGCCCGCCGCGATGCCGGCGGCCGTGCCCCGCCATCCGGAATGCACGAGGCCGACCGCCCGATGCACCGGGTCGACCAGGTAGACCGGCGTGCAGTCGGCGGTGAAGACGCCGAGAATCAGCCCCGGCGTGTTGGTGACCATGCCGTCGACGTCCCTGCCCCAGCGGCGGAACAGCGTCCCCTCGCCGCCGTCGCGAACGTCTACGACCCGGACATTTGCCGTGTGGCCCTGATGGGCGCAGACGAAGTGGCGCAGGCTGCGGCCGCCGCCGAAGGCGTCGGCGATGCGCTGGTAATTGGCGTCGACGACCATCGGATCGTCCTCCCGGTCGTAGTTGAAATTCATGGCCGCGCAGTCGCCGGAGCTGACGCCGCCCTCCCGCGTCGTGAAGACGTGATCGACGCAGCCGGTCTGTTCGAGCATTGGGAAGGACAGCGTGCGCAGCGGCAGGCCTCCGATCGTTTCGCTGCGGTCTAAGAGAACCGGACGGTTCGGATCTTTTCGAATGAGTTGCATATCATGGCGCTCCTTTTATTAAATGATATTGTACTTTTTGAGTTTGCGTTCATTGTACCACGGCCCTTGCAAAATGCAAGGCGGTGCGCTATACTGGGGGCGTTGTAAAAAAGGCAGGGGAGTCTGTACGCAGGCTGAGAGTAGATCTAACGGTCTAGACCCTTACACCTGATTTGGATCATGCCAACGCAGGGAGCACCGGGAACGATGAGCTTTGCAGGCGGGTCCGCCTGCTTTTTTTTGTGCGCGGTTCATCGGGGGCACCACCTTGAATCGCCTTAGAAAACGGAAATGCGAAGTGAAAAGGAGCAATGAATGAGAACAGCATTGACGATCGCTGGCAGTGATACCAGCGGAGGCGCCGGCATTCAAGCCGATTTGAAAACCATGACCGTAAACGGCGTTTTCGCTATGAGCGCGGTTACGGCTCTGACGGCTCAGAACACCACCGGCGTCACGGACATTATGGAAGTCACCCCGAAGTTTTTAGGGGAAGAACTGGACGCGGTCTTTACCGATATTTTCCCCGATGCGGTGAAAATCGGGATGGTCAGCTCGGCCGCGCTGATCGAGGTCATCGCCGAACGCCTCGCCCACTATCAGGCGGCGCACATCGTCCTCGACCCGGTGATGGTCGCCACCTCCGGCGCGAAGCTTTTGCGCGACGACGCGGCGGACACGCTGAAGCGCGCGCTGATGCCGCTGGCGGAAATCATCACGCCGAACATTCCCGAAGCGGAAATCCTCTCGGGGCTCGATATCGCAACCGAAGCCGACATGGAAAAGGCCGGACAGGCCATCGGCGAGCACCTCGGCTGCGCGGTCCTCGTCAAGGGCGGCCACCAGGTCAACGACGCCAACGATTACCTCTGGCAGCCGGACGGCGGACAGTGGTTTACCGGCAAGCGCATCGACAACCCGAATACCCACGGCACCGGCTGCACCCTGTCGTCGGCGATCGCGGCCAACCTGGCCAAAGGCTACGCGTTAAACGACGCGGTGGCTCAGGCGAAGGCCTTCCTCTCCGGCGCGCTGGCGGACGGCCTTGATCTCGGCAAGGGCTCCGGCCCGATGAACCACGCCTTTGACATCAAGGACGCGTACAAGGCGGTGCGTGAATGAGCGGAGAAAAACGCACGACGAGCTTTCAGAACGGTTTGATCTGGTTTGGCGCCGGGGTGTCCATCGCGGAAATTCTAACCGGGACGTATTTCGCACCGCTGGGCTTCGCGAAGGGGCTGGCCGCGATTCTGATCGGCCACGTCATCGGCTGCGCGATGTTCTTCTTCTCGGGGCTCATCGGCGGGCGGACCCGGAAGAGCGCGATGGAAAGCGTCAAGCTCTCCTTTGGCGGCAAGGGCGGATTGATTTTCGCGGCTCTGAACGTCCTCCAGCTCGTGGGCTGGACGGCGATCATGATTTACGACGGGGCCGCGGCCATCGACGGCATTTTCCCGGGACACGCCTGGGTCTGGTGCCTGGTTATCGGCGCGTTGATTCTGATGTGGATCGCCATCGGCATCACGAACCTCGGGCCGGTCAACCAAATCGCGATGGCGGCGCTGTTCATCCTGACGATCGTCATGTGCCGGGTCATTTTCGCGAAGGGCTCGGTCTGGTCGGCGGCGCCGACCTCAGGCCTGAGCTTTGGGGCGGCAATTGAACTGGCGGTGGCGATGCCGCTGTCCTGGCTGCCGCTGATCTCGGACTACACCCGGGAGGCGGAAAAGCCCTTTGCGGCGACGATGGCGTCGACCCTCGTCTACGGCGGCGTCTCCACCTGGATGTACATCATCGGCATGGGCGCGGCGCTGCTCACCGGCGGCGGCAACATCGCGGCGATCATGGTCAAGGCGGGCCTCGGTATTGCGGCGCTGATCATCCTGATTCTGTCGACGGTCACGACGACCTTCCTCGACGCGTGGTCGGCCGGGATTTCGGCGGAATCGCTGTGGTCGAAGCTGTCGGGCAAAAATGTCGCGATGATTGCGACCGTGATCGGCATCGTGCTGGCGATGCTCTTCCCGATGGATGACATCACCGACTTTCTCTACCTGATCGGGTCGGTCTTCGCGCCGATGATTGCGGTGCAGATCGCCGATTATTTCATCCTGAAAAAGGCGGACAGTGCGGACAGCGATTGGAACGTGCGCAACCTGATCGTCTGGGTCATCGGCTTTGTCCTGTATCGGCTCTTGATGAAGGTCGATCTGCCGGTGGGATCCACCCTGCCGGATATGGCGATTACGATGGTGATCCTGCTCATCGCGTCGCCGAAAAAGAAAGCGCAGGTGTAAATGAAAAGAGCTGTTGCGCATGTGATTGAGCGTCACGGTGCGGCGGCTTTATTTAGTACCATATAGGTGCAGCAAGATAGAGAAGACATTCTCTCATCCTGCTGCACTTATTTTTTTTCGTAAAAGTCAGCTGCTTTAATACTGCATGTGGTGTACGGCGGCAGACACGTTATTGTATGTAAAATATTTTGATATCGTCAACATCATTTAAAGGCTTGACTTTATGTCGATAACGTCATAAAATAGTTTATGTAAATAACGACACAAAAGGAGATAAAAAATGGCAGATTTGAATCAACTGAACAAGAAAACATTTAAAACCCTTAAAGATTTCGTAGGTACGCATTTCATTTACACCTATGACAATGGTTGGGAATATGAATGGTATTGCAAAAATGATCATACTGTTGACTATCGCATTCACGGCGGCATGGTCAAGGGACGATGGGTAAAGAATCAGGAAGCGCATATTCATATGCTGACAGAAGGGATTTATAAGATCGCGTGGACAGAACCAACTGGAACAGACGTGGCACTTGATTTCGTTCCAAACGAAAACAAGCTGAACGGCACGATTTTCTTCCCACGTTGGGTCAAGGAACATCCGGAAATTACGGTATGCTTCCAGAATGATTTCATTCCATTGATGGAAGAATCCCGGGAAAAGTATGCAACCTATCCAAAATTAGTTGTTCCAGAATTTGCGACCATCACTTATATGGGAGATGCGGGAGTCGATAATGAGGCTGTCATCAGCGAAGCGCCGTACGATGGCATGACAGATGATATCCGCAACGGCAATTACTATGATGAAAACTATAAGCCGTTGAAAAGAGTTTAAACCTTTTTCACTATTTTTTCGGCATGATTTCTATGCTATGATAAAAATAAGGAGGAAATTCTATGCCGAAGAAGCGAACACTACCGTATATTATCCTTGGCCTTTTGGCACAGCATCAGGAAATGAATGGGCGTCAGATCACCCTGCAGTTTCAAAATGAAATCGGTGAATTTTGGAAGGCAGCTCACAGTCAAATCTATCCGGAATTAAAGAAGATGACAGATGAGGGGCTGATAGAGAAATTTACTAAATCAGATAATGATAAGGAAATCTATTATACGCTGACGCAATCCGGAAAAGAGGCATTAGAGACGTGGATTCGGGAACCGTTAAAAGAGCTTCCGGTCAGCCAAGACTTATTTTCCTTGAAAATGTTCTTTATCCAAGATGAAAACGATCCGGAACTCAAGCGTTTAGTACGGGAAGAAATACAGCTTTTGGAAACACAGCTGGCCCATCTTCGTCAGAGGGAGCAGATTATTTTTGGCGACAAGACAGCTCAAAATAACGCGTACGGGCATTATCTGATTCTTCGCCGAGCTATTGCACGTTTAGAAAGCCAATTGACTTGGTTAAAATCACTGCGCGTAGCTTTTTGACAGCAGCGATAATAGGGCGTGTGTTCATTTATACAAAGAGGGCCGCTGAACGAACGATATAAATCGTCTGTTCAGCGGCCTTTTTGTTGCCTGCGATGATGCAATTAGATATTTTTCGCGACGGTGAGCTTGGCGATGAGGCTCGGCAGCGTCGTTTCGAAATTGACGCCGTACCAGGGCTTCTTCGGATCCTTCAGGGTCACGGCGATGGTTTCGGCGGTGTAGTCGGACGCGATGGCCATGGCCTGATCCCAAGGCAGGCCGTTTAAGATGCCGCCGACGCAGGCGCTCGCGAACAGATCGCCGGTGCCGTGGTAGGACGCGTCGATCCGCGGATTCTGATGGGACAGGAATTCGCCGGTTTGGGTGTCGAGGCCCATGAAGCCGGTCATGCCGTCGGACAGGGAGACGCCGGTCAATACCGCGATTCTTGCGCCGAGCTTGCCGAGCTTTTCGAGCAGCGCCTTGACTTCCGCTTCGTTCATGTCGGCCTTGTAGGGTGTGTCGGTCATGAAGCAGGCTTCGGTGATATTCGGGACGATGATGTCCGCGTGGCCGCAGAATTCGGCGTTGCGCTTCGCGTAGTCGAGATCAAAGGCCGGGTAGAGGGCGCCGTTGTCGGCCATAACCGGGTCGACAAATTTCAGCGTCTTGTCGTCCGGCGCGAAGGTGTCGAAGATTTTTTCGACCATTTCGATTTGTTCGAAAGAGCCGAGGTAGCCGGTGTAGATGCCGTCAAAGGTGATGCCTTCATCCTGCCAGTGCTTGGTGATAGGCGCGATTTGATCGCTTAAATCGGCGCAGGTGAAATTTTTGAACATCGTGTGGGTTGAGAGCACAGCCGTCGGCAGAATCGCCGTTTCGACGCCCATGGCCGAAATGACCGGCAAGGCGATCGTCGTCGAGCATTTGCCGAAACAGGAAATATCTTGGATCGAAAGGACACGTTTCATGGTTTGCCTCCTGAGTGTGTGAATGTCGTAAAATGGGGACGCTTGTCAATCCCGCTGGCATTTATTATAATCGATATTGGACCGAATAAAAGAGTCAGTTTACGAATAATCAGAAAGGTCAGATGCGATGCTCACTTACCATTTCAAAAGCGGGGGTGACCCGCTGTACATTCAGCTTTATCAGGATATCAAAAGCGACATTCTCTCCGGCAGCCTCGCGCCGGGCGAGGCGCTGCCGGGCAAGCGGCCCTTTGCCAAACAGCTCGGCGTCTCGGTGTCCACCGTCGAAAACGCCTACGGCCAGCTGATGGCCGAGGGGTACATCACGTCCATGCCCCGGCGGGGGTTCTACGTCGCCGAGGTCAAGACCCTGCCCCAGACGCCCGAAGCGGTGCCGGCCCAGCGCGAGCCTGACCCGGTGCTGGCCTCACTGCACACGGTGCTGAGCCAGCGGCATTGGTTCGCTGATTTTCAGAGCAACCAGACCGACCCGGCGTCCTTCCCCTTCACCCTTTGGGCGAAGCTGACCCGGGAGGTGCTCAATGACGACCAGGTGGCGCTGATGACGAATCCGCCGGCGGGGGGCACGATGGCGCTGCGCACCGCCATCGCCGACCACCTTCGCGATTTCCGCGGCCTCGTCGTCGCGCCGGAACAGATCATCGTCGGCGCCGGCACCGAATACCTCTACACGCTGCTGATTCAGCTGCTCGGCTTCGACCGGATTTACGCGGTGGAATCGCCGGGGTACCGGAAAATCCTCCAGGTGTATCAGGCCCACCGTCTTAAAACGGCGAAGATCGCGCTGGACCACCAGGGGCTCAGACCCGATCTGCTCGAGGATTCCGGGGCGTCGATCGTGCACATCACGCCGAGCCACCATTTCCCAACCGGGATCACGATGCCCATCGCCAGGCGCTACGAGATGCTCGGCTGGGCAAACCGCTCGGCAGACCGGATCATCATCGAGGACGATTACGACAGCGAATTCCGGATGACCGGGCGGCCGCTGCCGCCGCTGGCTGCCATCGACATGACCGGCCGGGTCATTTACATGAACACCTTCACCAAGAGCCTGGCCTCGACGATCCGCGTGTCCTACATGGTGCTGCCGCCGGCGCTGACTGCGGCCTTTTACCGGAAGCTGAGGTTTTACGCCTGCACCGTCTCGACCTTCGAGCAGGCGGCGCTGAGCCGATTTATCGCCGAGGGGCATTACGAAAAGCACATCAACCGGATGCGCCAGACCTACCGCCGGCGACGGGACGCGCTGATGCGCGCGGTGGCCGACAGCCCGATGGCGAAAATCGCGTCGATCAGCGAGGAAAACGCCGGTCTGCACTTCGTCCTGACGCTGAAGACGAAGAAGCGGGACGCCGACATCGTGCGTGACGCAGCCAAGCGGGGCATTCGGGTGGCGCCCCTCGAGGACGCCGGCGCCCACCGCTTTCTGATCAATTACTCGTCGATTCCCGAATCGGTGATTCCCGAGGCCGTCAGGCGGCTCAGCGAGGCAGTGACGGCATAAAAGCGCTTAAAGAGGGCGCAGGGTCAGCTCGCCAGAGCGGATCAGCCTTTCGGTGCCGTTGGCCATTTGGAGCCTGAGGTGGCCGAAATCGTCGAAGCCGATCACCGTGCCGACAATGGGTGCGCCGGCGCCGGTGAGGGTGACGGCCCGGCCGATCAGGTTGGAGCGGCTGCGGTAGCGCTCGGCGTAGGGCGCCGGGTCCTCGGCCTGTCCGAGGGCGGTCAGCCCGTCGATCATCGCGGCAAGCAGACGGGCGCGCAGGTCGTCGGGGTCGCCGCCCTTTTCGGCGTAGGCCCGCGCGGTGGTGCCGGCGATGCTGCCGGCCCGCTCGGCGATCTCGTCTGGAAAGCCGCCTTCTGGGTCGAAGAGGTTGAACCCGATGCCGACGACGATCCACCGCTTTTGGGGATCGGGATCAGCCCGGCCTTCGGTGAGGATGCCGGCAATTTTTTTCGGTCCGATCATCAGGTCGTTGACCCATTTGATTTTTGGTGTGATGCCGGCGGCCTTTTCGACAGCCTGGAGCGAGACGGCGCAGGCCCCCATGGTCACGAAATCGGCCAGGGTGGGGTTGTCGGCAGTCCGGTAGCGGACCGAGAGGTAGAGGCCGGAGTCCTTCGGGGAGAAAAAGGCTCGGCCCATTCGGCCCCGCCCGGCGCTTTGGGCGTCGGCCGCGACGATGGCGCCGTGGGGCAGGTCTGGGGCGGCCTTCAGCACGTCGTTGGTGGAGCTGAGGACCTCCGCCCAGCGGACGCGGTCCAGCACAGCCGGGTTGCCGAGATAGGGAATCAGCGGCGCCGTATCGCGCCATTGGATCTTGTTCATGAGACACTCCTTGTCGGTGAATTTGGTTGGTTTTAGTATAGCACAGCGGGAAAATCGTGGTATAATATTAATTACAAATCAATATAGTATGTAATTGACAATCTGTGGTTTAAAAAGAGAATGGCAAAGAGAAAGGGAGGACAATATGCAGGCGTTGAGTGAGACGACACAGCAGAAATACGACAAGCTCAAGGATGAGCTGAAAGCCATTGGATCGGTGGCCGTGGCCTTTTCAGGGGGCGTGGATTCGACATTGCTTCTGGCGGTGGCCCACGAGGTGCTCGGGGACCAGGCCGTCGGCGTGACGATCGCGTCCAATCTGGTGCCGCCGAGGGAATTGGATGAAGCGAAGGCCTTTTGCGAAAGCCGCGGCATCCGCCACATCCTCTGCCCGGTGGACGCCCTGAAGGTGGAACAGGTGCGGGTCAATCCGCCGGACCGCTGCTATTGGTGCAAGCATACGAATTTCTCGAAAATTCAAGAAGTGGCGAAGGAATTAGGGCTTGCGGCCGTCGCTGAAGGCTCCAATATGGACGACCTTGGCGATTACCGGCCGGGTCTCAAGGCGGTGGCGGAGCTCAAGATTGAAAGCCCGCTCCGTGGCGCGGGCTTGACCAAGGCGGAAATCCGCGAAATTTCCAAGGCGATGGACCTGCCGACCTGGGACAAGCCGTCCTACGCCTGCCTGGCGTCCCGTTTTGCCTACGGGCACGCGATTACCGCGGAAGGGCTCAGTCTGGTGGACCGGGCCGAACAGTTTTTGATCGATCTCGGCTTTAAGTCGATGCGGGTGCGCATCCACGGTGACGAGGACCCGATCGCACGCATCGAGGTGGCGCCGGACCGCTTTGAAGACCTGATCGCTCAGCGCGGCAAAATCGTCCCGGCCTTCAAGGCAATGGGCTTCCGCTACGTGACGATGGACCTTCAGGGCTACCGGGTTGGGAGCATGAACGAAACCCTGAAACAGTCATGAGACAGGCGTTGATCTGCCTGGCGGTCGGCTACGGCTTCGGCTGTTTTTTGAGCGCCGCCTTCGCGGGACGCCGCCGCGGCGTCTCGATCTTTCAGGTCGGCTCGGGCAATCCGGGGATGGCCAACGCGATGCGCTGCTTCGGCTTTGGCACCGGCATGGCGGTGCTGGCCGGGGATATTCTGAAGACGGTCGCGGCCTGGCTGGTGACGGCGCTGCTTTTCGGGCGCACGGCGGCCGTCGCCGGGTTCACCGCTCTCGGGGCGGTCCTCGGACACAATTTTCCCTTTTGGCATCGGTTTAAAGGCGGCAAAGGTGTCGCCGTGACCTGCTCTGGCGTCGTGCTGATGCTGCCGGGCTGGGGATTTGCGGCGTTACTCGCCGGCGCGGCGGCGGTGATCCTGACCCATTATCTCTGCGTCGGGGCGGTCGTCATCCCGGCCGTGTTCATCGCTCCGGCGGCCCTCACTGCGGGCCCAGCGGCGGGCTGGACTGCCGCCGCAATGACGGCTCTGGCAGTGGCGGCCAATTGGAAAAGCCTGGTGAAGCTGGTCAGGGGCACTGAAGCGCAGGTCGACGTGATCGGGCTGATAGGGGAGAAGATCGGGAAAAATAAAAAGAGCTGACATTAAAAAAGCAGTACCGGATTTTAAAATTTAAAATCCGGTACTGCTTTTTTACGCGTTCAGACAGCTGTCAATAAAGGCCACACTCTTCTTGAGCACGTCCTTTGCGGCTGGGGTGTCCGTTTCCCGGTCGAAATCGTGGACGTTTCCGGTGGCGACAAAGCGTTCGGGCTGAAATTTATTGCACAAGGCGGTGAATTCAGCGAAGGGAACGTCCGGATCGGCGATGGTGTGGGCGGCGAAGAGCGGCGCGGGCAGGCGGTCGACGGTCCGGAGGGAATCGTTCAAATAGAAGAATTTGTCCCGTCCTTTGTAGATCAGGCGGCGCCAGGCGCCGGTTTGTCTCGCGTAGACGTAGAGGCTGTAGTGGGTGGCCATTGGGCCGTCGGCGTGGACGGTCTGAGGAACGGCGTCGAAGGCGTCCTTCGAAACCTGTGGCAGCCCGGCGTAATAAGGCGACGGGGCGGTGTCCCAGCGGTCGGTCAGAAAGCCGTAGCCGTAATAGGAGAGGATGCCGGCCGGCGGGGTGGGGAGATCCTCGGAAGCGGCGGTCATCAGCGCGAGGTAGGCGCCGGCGGAACGCCCCCAGAGGAAATAGGGCAGGCTGTCCAGCCCAAAGATTTCCGGATGCGCAATGTAGCATTTCGCAGAGGCGCGGACATCGGAGAGGATGGTGTCGAGGTCGGCGGCCGGCGCCAGCGGGTAGTCAAAGGCGATGACGGCGAGGCCGGCGCCGGTGAAGGCTTCGATGTGGGCTTCGGGCAGGTCCTCCCGTTCGCCGTAAAGCAGGCCGCCGCCGTGGAAATACAAGACGGCCGCCCGGACCGGCTTTTCAGGATTCAAGTAGACCGTGGCTTTTTTGGTGTAGTCGGGATGGTTCAGATCGATGACGCGTTGCATGGCGCGCACTCCTTTCTTCATTTCAAACTTTCTTTATTCATTCTTTAAATTTAATCTTGACGTTCAGTGTGAATGACATCGCGGCGAAAAGGGCTGCAGAATTTAATAGTCATCTTATATCTGATTTGTTTAAAATGCAACCGTCTGAACGAAAAATTAAAATCCGGTTGAAAAATAATAGATTTTTTAAAATTTTTATTAAAATTTGCTTGCATTTTTTCTCAGAACGTGGCATGATAGAGCTATCAAAAGAATTGAAGTTACAGATTTAGTTCAAAATTAAAAAAGGTTGAAAGAGATCGTTTTCGATCCCGAGAAAGTGAGGAATCTTTTATGGGTTATTTAAACAATCAGACGGGTTACCGCGAATCGCTTCTGGACAATCGTTCCATCGTTAAGAAAAACAATTACGTTGTGCTCGAACCAGACGGACTGGTCAAGAACGTGATTCCAGGTTATGAAAACTGCGACACCACCATCCTCGGCTGTCCTGAAATGGGCGCGACTTTTGCGGATTACCTGGTCACCGCTCACGAAGGCGGCAAAAACGCAGCAGGCATCGGCGGCGACGGCATCGAATCCTTCTTATACGTCATCTCCGGCGCAGTGAGCGTCAAGAACGCAGATGAATCCGCAGATCTGACTGAAGGCGGCTACATCTACAGCCCGGCTGACAAGCCAATGACTTTCGAAAACAAGGGCAGCGAAGACGCAAAGCTCTACGTTTACCGCAGACGCTACATCCCGCTGGAAGGCCACAGCGCTCACACGGTTGTCGGCAACGCCAACAACATTGAATACATGGATTACGAAGGCATGACCAACGCTCAGAGCAAGGATCTGCTGCCGTCCGGCGAAGATCTGGGCTTTGACATCAACATGCACTTCTTAAGATTTGCACCGGGCGCATCCCACGGCTATCTGGAAACCCACATTCAGCAGCACTCGATGTACTTCCTCCAGGGCAAGGGCATGTACAACCTCGACGGCGATTGGATGCCGCTGCAGGCCGGCGACTACGTCTTCATGGATTCCTATGTCCCGCAGGGCTGCTACGGTGTCGGCACAGAAGATTACGTCTACATCTACTCCAAGGACTGCAATCGCGACGTACAGCTATAAGCTATAAACGGACTTTTGACGAAGCTCCGAAATCAATCATTTCGGAGCTTTAAATTGGATTCATATTTAAACGATTAACACAACTTTTAATACAAGGAGATTGATCATGCGCTTATCGAGAGATGAACTGAAATCATTGATGAAAAACAAGTTGATGGCGGCAGGCCTTCACGAAGACGACGCGGACACCACAGCCGAAATTTTAACCTGGTCCGACGAACGGGGCTACCATTCCCACGGCTCGGTCCGCGTTGAATACTACAGCGAACGTATCGCCAAGGGCGGCATCACCGTCGATCCGAAGATGACCTGGAAACAGACTGGCCCCTGCAGCGGCATGCTGGACGGGGACAACGGCATCGGATACGTCGTCGCCAAACGCGGGATGGAACACGCCATCGAATTGGCGAAGGAAAACGGCGTCGCCATCGTCGGCATGCGCCGCCTCTCCCACAGCGGCTCCATCGGCTACTACACCGAAATGGCCGCCGAACAGGGCCTGGCCGCAATCTCAATGTGCCAGTCCGACCCGATGGCCGTGCCAGTCGGCGGCACCGAACCCTATTACGGCACGAACCCGATTTCTTTCGCGGCACCGTCGGCGGACGGGCGCACCGTCGTTTTCGATATGGCCACGACCGTTCAGGCCTGGGGCAAAATCCTCGACAAGCGCTCCCGCGGCGAATCCATCCCTGACACCTGGGCTGTTGACGAAAAGGGCGTGCCGGTAACCGACCCGAACAAGGTCAACGCGCTGCTCCCGATCGCTGGCGCCAAGGGCTACGGCCTGATGATGATGGTCGACATTTTCTCCGGTATTCTGACCGGCGTGCCCTTCGGCGGCCACGTCAGCTCGATGTACCACGACCTGTCAAAGGGACGCGACCTCGGCCAGCTGCACATCGTCGTCGATCCAGACCGCTTCTGCGGGAAGGACGCCTTCCTGAAGGCTGTGAGCCAGTCCCTCGACGAGCTCCACGCCATTCCGACCGCGCCGGGCTACGATCAGGTGTACTACCCAGGCGAACGGGCCAACATCCGCAAGGAAAAGGCTTACGCGCAGGGCGGCATCGAAATCGTCGACGATATCGTTAAATACTTAAAGAGCGACGACATTCACTACAACCGCTACGATCACAAGAACCGCTTCGCTGAGTAAGATCGGTTCTGCTTAAATCAATAAGGAGAAATTTATGCTGAAAACACTTGTGGAAAAGGGCAGTTACCATGACTCCGTCATGCTGATGCTCTTGACCAATGAATTGTCAAAACTCGACGGCGTTAAAAAGGTTCAGGTCATGATGGCCACGCCGGCCAACAAGGACATCTTCGCTCGGGCCGGTCTCCAGACCGCTGAACTCGACGACGCGACAGCCAACGACATGGTCATCGTCGCGGACATCGAAGACGACGCCCTGCTCGACCAGATGAAAACCCTGGCCGAAGCCTTTTTCGAAGATCAGTCTACCGACAGCGGCAAGGCTGAAGACCAGAGCGTCCACTCCTGGGAAGGCGCGATGCAGAAGCTGCCGGACGCCAACCTCGCGGTGATCTCGATCCCTGGGGCCTACGCCGCCCTCGAAGGGGACCGCGCGCTGGACGAAGGCCTCAACGTCTTCATGTTTTCGGACAACGTCACCCTCGAACAGGAAACGGCGCTGAAGCAGAAGGCCCACGCCAAAGGCCTCTGCGTGATGGGGCCGGACTGCGGCACCGGCATCATCGACGGCGTGCCGATCGCGTTCACCAACAGCGTCGCGAAGGGCTCCATCGGCATCATCGGCGCGTCGGGCACCGGGATTCAGGAATTGACCTGCATCATTGACCGCCTCGGCGAAGGGGTCACCAACGCCATCGGCACTGGCGGGCGCGACCTGTCGGAAGCGGTCGGCGGCATCACCGTCATGGACATGATCGACGCGATGGAACAGGACGACGCGGTCAAGGTTATGATCGTGCTCTCCAAGCCGCCGGCAAAAGCGGTGCGTGAACAGATCGAAAACTGCTTGAGTGTCTGCAAAAAACCGGTCATCACCTTATTCCTCGGTGAAAAGCCTGAACAGAACGAAGAAAACTTCTACCACTGCTACACGCTGGACGAAGCGGCCCGCCTGGCCGTCGCCCTGGTGCGCGGCGAAGACGTCGCGGACGGCAGTGTGCCGATCGCTGTCGGCGATGTGTTTGACGCAGCGGATCACAAGACGATCAAAGCCTATTACTCTGGCGGCACCCTGGCCAACGAAGCGGCGATGCTCATCAAGGACGCCCTGGATCTGAAGATTCCGCCGGAAAAGGCCGAAGGCTTTATGCTCCAGCACGACGGCCACGTGGTCGTCGACCTCGGTGACGACGTCTACACCCAAGGCCATCCGCACCCGATGATCGACCCGGCTAAGCGCATCGAATGTATGGAAGAAGCCCTCGACGATCCGACCACCGGCGTCATCCTCTTCGACGTGATGCTGGGCTATGGCTCCCACGCCGATATGGCCGGTGCATTAATCCCGACGATCAAGAATTTACAGGCGAAGGCGGAAGCCGCAGGCCGCAAAATTGTGTTCGTCTCGACCGTGTGCGGGACCCGCAGAGACTTCCAGGATTACGACGACACCGTCAAGAAGCTCAAGGACGCCGGCGTCGTCGTCTGCGAAACCAACAAGCTGGCCTGCCAGGCCGCTATTCACGCCATCGGTCTCGACTTTGACGAACCGGCTAAGCCGACGGTGCCGAGACGTCAGTCAGACGCCAAGGCCGGCACCCCGTCCGACAAGCTGACCGCGATGCTGAAGAGCAAACCGAAGGTCATCAACATCGGGCTCAAGAGCTTTGCCGACGTCTGCGCGGACTTCGGCTGCGAAACCGTCCAGTTCGACTGGGCACCGCCAGCAGGCGGCGACCTCGAAATGATCTCGGTGCTCAATTTCCTGAGAAGCTATGCAGAAGGCGGCGAAACCGTCGATGACATGAACCAGAAGGTCATCGCCAAGGTCGTCGCGGCCCAGCCGGTTTTGAAGGACAACGTGCCGGCGATGACGGTCATCCCGGAACTGAACACCGATCAGAAGACGATCCTCCACGCTGGACCGCCAATCACCTACGACAAGATGCCGCCGACCGTACAGGGCTCCTGCATCGGGGGTGTGCTCTTCGAAGAATGGGCCGACAACGAAGACGACGCGCGGAAGCTGCTCGAATCCGGTGAAATCCGGTTCATCCCTTGCCACCACGTGAACGCAGTCGGGCCGATGGGCGGCATCACCACCGCGCACATGCCGGTGTGGGTCGTCGAAAACGAAGCCGACGGCAACCGCGCTTACTGCACGATGAACGAAGGCATCGGTAAGGTGCTCCGCTTCGGTGCCTACTCTCAGGAAGTCATCGACCGCCTGCGCTGGATGCGCGACGTCCTCGGACCGACCCTGAGCCGCGCCCTGAAGACGAAGGAAAACGGCCTGGCCGTAAATCCGATGATTGCCAAGGCCATCGCGATGGGCGACGAATTCCATCAGCGCAACATCGCGGCGTCTCTGGTCTTCCTGAAGGAAGTGGCGCCGGCCATTACGGCTCTCGATATGGACGAAAAAGACAAGGTTGACGTGATCCAGTTCCTGTCGGATACCGACCAGTTCTTCTTAAACATCATGATGGCGACGGGCAAGGCCATTATGGACGGCGCCCGCAAGGTGCAGGAAGGCACCGTCGTCACGGCAATGTGCCGAAACGGCGTCGACTTCGGCATCCGCATCGCCGGCATGGGCGACACCTGGTTCACCGGACCGGTCAACACGCCGCAGGGGCTGTACTTCACCGGCTACGACGGTGAAGACGCCTGCCCGGATATTGGCGACTCGGCCATCACTGAAACCGTCGGTGTCGGCGGGATGGCGATGATCGCAGCGCCGGCTGTGACCCGATTTGTCGGTGCGGGCGGCTACGAAGACGCCCTGCGCACGAGCAACACGATGGCGGAAATCACGATCGCGCACAATCCGAATTACATCATTCCAACCTGGAATTTCAAGGGCGCCTGCCTCGGTCTCGACGCGAGACTCGTCGTCGAAAAGGACATCACGCCGGTCATCAACACCGGGATTGCCCACAAGATTCCAGGATACGGCCAGATCGGCGCCGGCACTGTCCATCCGCCGATTGAATGCTTCAAGAAAGCAATATTAGCGTACGCAAAGAAATTAGGATACGAAGGATAATCAATCATAAAAGGTGCGGCGGCGCATGCCGCCGTCTCCCTTTTTACGGTTCAACCATTTACAAAACGGTATCGAAGGAGAGAGGAAATGGAACAACAAACAGTCGTCATCGCCCTCGGGGGCAACGCCCTCGGCAATAACGTCGCCGAGCAGAAGGCGGCCGTGGCGGGAACGGCCAAGGTCATCGTCGACCTCGCAGCCGACGGCTACGCCCTCGTCATCACCCACGGCAATGGGCCCCAGGTGGGCATGATTCAAGACGCGATGGACGCCGCGGCGGCCAACGGAGACGGACAGGTGCCGCTGCCCTACAGCGTCGCGATGAGCCAGGGCTACATCGGCATCGACCTGCAGAACGCGATCAAAGACGAACTGCTCCATCGGGGAATGGATAAAAAGGTGTCGACGATTTTATCCCAGGTGGAGGTCGATCCAAATGATCCGGCCTTTGCCCATCCGTCCAAGCCCATCGGCAAATTCATGACCGAGGCTCAGGCCAAAGCGAAAGCGGCTCAGGGCATTGACGTCGTCGAAGACGCCGGCCGGGGCTGGCGCGAGGTCGTGGCATCTCCGAAACCGAAGCGCATCCGCGAGCTCTTGACGATCAAGACCCTGCTCGCAGCCGGCCACATTGTCATCACCTGCGGCGGCGGGGGCATCCCGGTGATCTGCAAAGACAGGCGCCTCGAAGGTGTCAACGCCGTGATCGACAAGGACGGCGTCAGCGCGCTGCTGGCTGAAAAGCTCGACGCCGACGAGCTGGTCATCCTGACCGCCGTCGAAAAGGTGGCGGTGCATTTCGGCAAGCCCGATCAAAAATGGCTCGACACGCTGAGCACGGCTGAGGCCAAGGCCTACATGGCCGCCGGGGAATTCGCGCCCGGCTCCATGCTGCCGAAGGTTGAGGCGGCGGTGCGCTTCGCCGAAAGCGGTCCGGGGCGGAAATCCCTGATCACCCTGCTCGACAAGGCGGAGGACGGCCTCGCCGGCAGGACCGGCACGGTCATCACTGATTGAGCCGTCAAATCTTCTAAACTTTAAGGTATAAAAGCAACAGATTCAGTATAATAGGAAGCGTAAAGGAGCAAGCATGCATATACCAGTGAATTTTCTGACGTGGGCGATGGCGTTTCTGCCGATCGTCGTGCTGATTGTCCTGATGGTCAAATGCCATTGGGGCGCCGCGGAGGCCTCGGCGATCGGAGTGGTCATCACCGTGATTACCGGCTTCGCCTTCTACAGGGCGAACATCGGTCTGGTCGCCTCAGAGATGGCCAAGGGCGTGTGGGACGCCGTGATCATTCTGTTGATCATCTGGGCGGCCATTCTGCTCTACCACGTCGGCGATGAGGCGGGCGCCTACGGCGTGATCCGCGACGGCATGCAGCGGCTTTTGCCCAACGAGCTGCTCCAGATCCTGGCCATGGGCTGGGTGTTCGAAAGCTTCCTGCAGGGCATCACCGGCTTCGGCGTGCCGGTGGCCGTCGGGGCGCCGCTGCTCATCGGCATCGGCGTCGGTCCGGTGTATGCCGTCATCATCCCGTTAATCTGTCAGGCCTGGGGCAACACCTTCGGCACCCTGGCGGCAGCCTGGGACGCCCTGGCCAATTTCGGCGGACTGACCGCTGGCACGCCCCTGTACTGGAAGACGGCGTTCTGGGCGGCGCTGTTCCTCTGGATTTGGGATGTGGCCACCGGGTTCATCGTCTGCTGGTTTTACGGCAAAGGCAAAGCAGTGAAAAAAGGCTTTGCGGCTGTACTCATTCTCTCGACGATTCAGGGCGGCGGCGAATTTCTCCTGTCCCAGGTGAACACGACGCTGTGCTGTTTCTTCCCGTCGCTGATTTCATTGGCCGCGATCTTTCTGCTCGGCCGGATGAAAACCTACAGCGAACCGTGGCGCATCGACGACTCGCCGATCATGAACCGCAAGGCCGCGAAAACGGAAACAGCGGCGCTGCCCAAGGGCATGACCCTGGTTCACGCCTTCATCCCCTACGTGTTCCTCTCGGCGGTGACGCTGATTGTCCTGCTGGTGCCGCCGGTGCACCAGGCCGCCTCGGCCTTTACCGTCGGCCTGTCCTTCCCGAAGGAAGTCACTGGCTACGGCTACACGACGGCGGCGGTTTCGGCGTACTCGGCCTTTGCACCGCTGTCCCACGCGAGCTTCTTCCTATTTTTGTCGGCGGTGGTTGGCCTGGTGTATTACAAGCACAAGGGCTGGATCCAAGCCGGCGGCACAGGCCGCGTCTTTTCGGGCAGCATCGCGATGACCATGCCCTCGGGCATTGCGGTGGTCGGCCTGGTCATCATGTCGAAGGTCATGGGCGGCACCGGGCAGACCATCGTGCTGGCGGAAGGCATCTCCGGCGTGCTCGGCACTGCCTACGTCGCCTTATCGCCCTTTGTCGGGCTCCTCGGCACCTTTATGACGGCCTCGAACATGAGCTCGAATATCCTGTTCGGCAATTTCCAGATGACCTCGGCGAAGCTGCTCCACGTCAGCCCGGCTCTCGTGCTCGGCGCACAGACGGCCGGCGCGTCAATCGGCGCGGCCATCAGTCCGTCGAAGATCATCCTCGGAACGACGACGGCGGGCATCCTCGGCAAAGAAGGGGAAGTCCTCAAAAAGGTGATGCCGGTCGCGATTCCGGCGGCGGTGGTCGTCGGGGTATTGTCCCTTATCGGTGTGCTGCTTTAGAAAGAGGTCGTTATGTCATCATTTTTTAAAACGGAGGCCGGACATCTGACCCTGGCCTTTATTGTCATTGTTATCGGCGCCTGTATCATCCGCGCCGGTTTGGCGTCGGGCGCATCGGCGCTCCTCGGCGTCGGCGCAGCGGCGGTGCTCGTCGCATTGTGCGCGGTGCCTTTTAGAACCTACGTTATCAAGCCGATTGCTAAAAAGCAATCCGCTGCATCCAATTCCGAACCCAATCACAATAAGGAGTAAGTCATGGATAATAATCAGATCGAAAAATCAACGGGCCGTATCGCGGAAAATCTCGAAACCCTCAAAACCTTTACGGCCACGCCGGACAACGGCTGCACCCGTCTGCCCTTCACGAAAGAAGCGCGGGACGCCGTCGATTACTTAAGACAGGTCATGGAAGACGCGGGCCTTGAAGTCTGGGAAGACGCCGCGGGCAACATCTTCGGCCGTCTGGCTGGCTCAGATCCCACGCTGCCCTGCGTGATGAGCGGCTCCCACTACGATTCTGTCGTCAACGGCGGGGATTACGACGGCATCGGCGGCGTGATTTCCTCCATCGAAGTGGCCCGCCTGCTCAAGGAAAGCGGCAAAACCTTCAAGCACGATTACGTCGTCGCCGGCTTCTGCGACGAAGAAGGGATGCGCTTCGGCACCGGGTATTTCGGCTCCGGCGCGATGCTCGGCCACCGCAACCCGGCTTACTGCGACAACTTCAAGGATGCGGACGGCATCTCCATCGCCGAAGCGATGCGCGGCTACGGCCTCGACCCGGAAAAGATCGGTGCGGCGGCCTGGCCGGAAGGCAGCATCGGCCACATGATCGAAGCCCACATCGAACAGGGCCCGGTTCTCGACGCTGAAAACATCGAAATCGGCTTGGTTACCGGGATCGTCGGTATCCAGCGCTACGTCATCACCGTTCACGGCCGCGCCGACCATGCCGGCACCACGCCGATGGACATGCGCATCGACGCAGTGGAAGCGGCCTCAAAGGTCATTTCCAAGATTCCGGACTGGGCGCGTGAAAAAGCTGACGGCACTGTCGCGACCTGCGGCGTCGTCCACGTCGAACCCTGCGGCATGAACATCGTGCCGGAAAGCTGCGAATTCTCTGTCGATATCCGCTCGATGAACAACGACAACATCAACGACATCACCCGCCGGATCCGCGCCGCCCTCGACCGCGAAACCAAGGCCATCGGCGCGACCTACGACATGGACACGAAGCTCGTCATCGAACCGGTCGCCCTCGACGAAGACATGCTGAACGTGCTCGAAGACGACTGCAAGGCCCGCGGCTATTCCTACAAGCGTCTGCCCAGCGGCGCCGGCCACGATTCTCTCGAAATCGGCCAGGTGCTGCCGACGGTCATGCTCTTTGTACCGAGCAAAGACGGCCGCAGCCACTGCCCGGTGGAATTCAGCCGCTACAGCGATTTCGCCAAGGCCGCCGCGCTGATGACGACGCTGATCGGCAAGCTTTTGGACGAATAAACCGCCAAAATCCGGCGGATTATGGTAAAATATAAAAGTATTCATTTACATCCGCAGGGATAAAAAGAGGAGGGGCATAATTTGGTCATATCGGAAATGAATCCAGACGCGAAATCGCGGAATCTGAGGCTGCTCAGGCGCGCGCTGCGCATGACGCAGCAGCAGTTCATGGAGCAGTTTCTGTCCGGGCCGTCCGGTAAATCGGCGATGAGCATCGCCACTTACTCCAATCTGGAGCGCAAGGGCGGCAAACGGCTCAACGAGGTGATTTCGAAGGTCAGCCGGCAGCTGAATCTCGACCCGATGGTCTTTTCAATGGATCCGGGGCAGTTCAGCGAGCAGGTCGATCAGATGATCGCCTCCTCGCCGGAAAAGCAGGCGGTCGTCGACGGCAGCACTGGTGATATCACCGAGCTGGTCAATCGGCTGACGGTCTATTTCGCGGACGACATCATTTCCGGAAAACTCAAGAAAGGCAGCCGCATCGAATCGGACCGGGAGCTCGCCCGAAAAATGGGCGTCGGGCGCTCGGCCGTGCGCGAGGCCTTGAAGGTCTTGAGCGTATTGGGGATGATCGACATCCGCCCGGGTCAGGGCACCTTCATTTCTCAGAAGGAATCGAACTTCTTCACGGTGCCGCTGAGCTGGTCACTGTTTTTGAGCCGGCCCCAGGTGGAGGACATTCTCCAGGTGCGCAACCTCATCGAAGTGGGGGCCGCGCGTCTGGCCGCAACCTCTCACGATGAAGAGGCCCTCTCGAAGCTCTACGCGCTGTCCTACGAGATTTATAACGCCTACGATGCAGGTGACCACAAGCGCTTTCTCGAGGCCGATGTGGCCTTTCACACGAGCGTCGCGGCGTGCTCAGGCAACACAGTGATCTTTTCGATGATCGAGACGATCCGCAACCTGCTGAAGCGGGTGAGCCAGACTGGGATGGTTACAGACGAGCAGATGACGGCGATTTACACCGAACACAAGGAGATTTTTGGCGCGATCATGTCCAAGGATCCCGACGCTGCCGGCGAAGCGATGCGCCGCCACCTCGAACATTCCCTCGACCGTTACAATTATCAGTAACATTTGTACAAAACCGTATATTGCAGCAATTCGACACCGGAGAGCGGAAACGCTCTCCGGTGTTTTTGACTGTTTGAGTTTAGAAAACTTAAGTGAATAATAAAGAAATGAAAATTTCTGAAAAAGCGTTGCAATTTGGTGGGAAGTATTCTAAAATACATTTAGCACTCAATCAAATGGATTGCTAATAAATCACGAAAATAAAACCAAGATACACCATTTTCAGAAAGCGAGGGGTTACAATTGGCAAAAAAGGAATTTAAAGCCGAATCCAAACGGCTGCTGGACCTGATGGTCAATTCGATTTACACAAACAAGGAAATCTTCTTAAGAGAGCTCATTTCCAACGCCAGCGACGCCATCGACAAGCGCTACTTCAAGGCGAGCCAGGAAGGGCAGACCGGGCTTTCCAGAAACGATTACCCGATTTACGTCGCCCGGGATGAAGACGCCCGCACCCTGACGATCACTGACTGCGGGATCGGCATGACCGACACCGAAATGGAAAACAACCTCGGGACGATCGCCCAGTCCGGCAGTCTCGATTTCAAAACCGAAAACGCGAAGGAAGACGGCACCGACGCCCTTGACATCATCGGCCAGTTCGGGGTCGGCTTCTACTCGGCCTTCATGGTCGCGAAGAAGATTCGCGTCGTCTCCAAGGCTGAAGGCAGCGACAAAGCCTATGCCTGGGAATCTGAAGGCGCTGACGGCTACACCATCGAACCGGCAGAACGGGACGACGTCGGGACGACGATCACCCTGTACCTGCGCGTCGACACTGACGACGACAAATACAGCGACTACTTGAAGGAATGGAAGCTGCGCGACTTGATCAAGAAATATTCGGACTACATCCGCTACCCGATCATCATGAACGTCACGAAGCAGGAACCTTTATCTAAGGAAGAAAAGGAAGCAGCTGAAGCCGACGAAAACGGCAAGAAGCCGGAATTCAAAACTGTTCATGAAGACGAAACCATCAACTCGATGGTGCCGATCTGGAAGCGCAGTAAATCCGAAGTCACCACCGAAGAGTACAACGAATTCTACAAGGATAAATTCGTCGATTGGGAAGACCCGCAGAAGATCATCTCGACTAACGTCGAAGGGCTGCTCTCCTACAACGCGCTGCTGTTCATCCCGTCGCGGGTGCCTTACAACTTCTACTCCAAGGATTACAAGCGCGGCCTGCAGCTGTACTCCTCCGGCGTTTTGATCATGGATAAATGCGAAGACCTGCTGCCGGATTACTTCGGCTTTGTCCGCGGCCTCGTCGACTCTCAGGATATTTCACTGAATATTTCCCGGGAAATGCTCCAGCAGGACCGCCAGGTTCAGGCCATTGCCAACCGCCTCGAAAAGAAGATCATCTCCGAACTCAAGGACATGATGGCCAAGGACCGTGAAGGCTACGAAAAATTCTTCAATAACTTCGGCCTGCGCCTGAAATTCGGCATTTACGACAATTTCGGCGCCAACAAGGACAAGCTGAAGGACCTCGTCATGTTCTACAGCTCCACCGAAGACAAGCTGGTCACCTTCCAGGAATACGTCGACCGCATGAAGGAAGATCAGAAATACATTTACTACGCCACCGGCGATTCCATCGACAAGATCAAACGGATGCCGCAAAACGAAATGCTGATGGACAAGGGCTACGAAGTCCTGTTCTGCACCGAAGAAGTGGACGAATTCGCGCTGAAGGTGCTGAATTCCTACAACGACAAGCCCTTTAAATCCACTGCGGAAGACGACCTCGGTATCGAAATGTCCGACGAAGAAAAGGCGATCCGCGAAAAACAGAGCAAGGCCTCTGAAGGGCTGCTGAACAGCATCAAGGACGCCCTGGGCGGCAAGGTCGCCGACGTCAAGCTGTCGACCCGTCTGAAGAGCCATCCGGTCTGCTTCTCCGCCGGCGAAGGCATCTCCATCGAAATGGAAAAGGTGCTTGCCGAACAGTCCAAGGCCGTGGGCCAGACGCCGACTGAAGACATGAAGGCCAAGAAGGTCCTCGAAATCAACGGGGATCATCCGGTTTTTGCCGCGATGCGCCGGGTCTACGAAGCCGACGACAAGGACACGTTGAAGGATTACGCCGAACTTCTTTACGACCAGGCCATGCTCATCGAAGGCATGCCCATCGACGATCCGGTCGACTTCTCCAATCGGGTCTGCCGCCTGATGAAATAATGGATGAAATAAATTGCAAATCAGCGCAGATGAACAAAAGCAAAAGTATTGCCTTTCAATTGTAAATCACTGAAATTAAGGCAATGTTTTCGAGAAAAGATTAAATAAAAAAAGGGATTCGCTTGACACGAATCCCTTTTTCATATTTAATATAGAATTACAAGGTCCAGATTAGATATTGCGGGAAAAAACATCCCTAGGCGTCCATATCGAGCACGATTTTCGAGTTGGCCTTCGCGGCGTCCTCGAAGGTTTTGACGATCTCGACGCCGTACTGGCCCAGATTGTCGGTGAGCACATCGGGATCGAAGAAATGAATCGCGGTGGTCTTGCGGATGCCGACGAGTCCGTCCCACAGGGCGTCAAGGTTTTTGCCGTACGAGTCCGGCCAGTCCATTCGATGCTGAATGTGAAGCTGGGCGCGCTCCTTTGTAACCATCTTCCGACCTTCAATGTTAATCTCACGCATCACGGCACCTCCTGTATGGCTGATTTGTGATTTCATTATAAAAAAAATACAGATTAAAGTCAAGATATGACCGTTTTCAATGGCTATACCGCATAATTCTATTGAAAATCTAATGAAAATAATAGGATTATTTACAATTTGATCTTGAAAAGGGCATACCTTCGTGATAGAATGTGATAATGATTTTGAGATGTAGTTTACTAACCTATTTCCCTAATATAGGGGCTCATCTCACACATTAACTATAACATAAAGTTATAACAATTTAAATAAGAAAACAATCTACATATTATATAGAAGTAACATTGATCTCCCAATTGAAAGAGAAAGGAGGTTCGCGTCGAAAACGCAGGGTGGATCAAGGATCAATATCGGATCAACAGTTTGGACTTATTTTTAAAATCTACAAATAATTGAAAGAAGTGAGTAAACAAATGGCATCATTTAAATATAATCTTGAAAAATTTGGTATCGAACGTGTTGTGGGCTGGTTAACCAAGAATCCGGAAAAGAACCTGCCCCGTGTTATGAACTGGGTTGATAAATTTGCACACGGTGAATTCGTCGGTCAGAGAAATGCGATCCGCGCAGCCATCAACGACGAAAACCACCCGTATCATCCGGTTGTACAGAGAGTGGTCCACATGGATCCCAACGTCCTGAAGAAAGCATTCGTCAATTTCTTCATGAACGCCAACCTCGTGGGCTGGGACAAACAGGAACAGGTCCGCAACAAATACGGCTGTAACGCACCTTGGGCCATCCTGCTCGACCCGACATCGGCCTGCAACCTGCACTGCACCGGCTGCTGGGCTGCTGAATACGGCAACAAGCTGAACCTGTCCTTCGACGAAATCGACGATATCATCAGACAGGGCAAGGAAATCGGCGTTTACATGTACATCTACACCGGTGGCGAACCGCTGGTCCGCAAGGATGACTTAATCAAGCTTTGCGAAAAACACAACGACTGCATGTTCCTGTCCTTCACCAACGGCACCCTGCTCGACGCGCACTTCGCTGACGAAATCAAACGCGTCGGCAACTTCATCCCAGCGATCTCCCTCGAAGGGTTTGAAGAAGCGACAGACGCCCGCCGTGGGAACGGCGTTTACGACAAGGTTATCGCCGCAACTGAACTTCTGAAGGAACGCAACCTGCCTTTCGGCTTCTCCTGCTGCTACACCAGACAGAACTTCGAATCCATCACCTCCGAAGAATATTACGACAAGATGATCGAACTTGGCGCCCTCTTCGTATGGTACTTCCACTTCATGCCGACCGGCGTGAACGCGGTGCCAGAACTGATGGTTACCCCGGAACAGCGTGTTGAAATGCACAGAAGAATCCGCGACTACAGAAACCGCAAGGCCCTGTTCGCAATGGACTTCCAGAACGACGCGGAATACGTCGGCGGATGCATTGCCGGAGGCCGCCGCTACCTGCACATTAACGCCAACGGCGACGTCGACCCGTGTGTCTTCATCCACTATTCTGATTCCAACATCCGCGAAAAATCATTGCTGGATGCGCTGCGCTCACCGCTGTTCATGGCTTATCACGATGGCCAGCCGTTCAACGAAAACATGCTTAGACCGTGCCCGATGCTGGAAAATCCGGAAATCCTGCCGGAAATGGTCAAGAAGACCGGCGCACACTCCACTGACTTGGAATGCCCGGAACCGGTTGACGATCTCGTCGCCAAGACCAAGGAATACGCAAAGAACTGGGCACCTGTCGCACACGACATGTGGGACGGCAGCCCTGAAGAAGCCCGCTACATCGCCAAACGCGATCGTCTGCGCAAAGCTTCCGAAAAACGCCAGAAGGAATTGGCGGAAGATCAGGAAACTGCATAATTTAAGCATTCGACAAACAGCCGCACTGCCAAACAGTGCGGCTTTTTTGCTTTTTTAAACGCAATACATAAAGGGGAAAACAGGTGCAAAAACGCAGGAAAAGGCGCCGGAGCCGATCGGACCAGCGCAAAGCGCAACGGAAAAAATTTGCAAAATCGGAAGAGAATTTAAGACGGCAGCAACTGATGCGGGACGCGGTCTGGCCAACGGACGAGGACGCCGCGCATATCGCCGCAGACGTGTTCAGAAAGAAGCTCGTCAGCCAGCGGCTATACACGAAAAAGCGCCACCGCGACCAGGAAATCACGCCGCAGATCGAATTTGACCTGCGGACCTGGACTGAGAGCGGGAAGGCGCCCTACGATTACTTTCATTTCAAGCACAACACGCTGCCGATGAAGAAGCTGCGCCAGCGCTTCGCCGAGGCCAATCCCGAGCTCGACGGCCTGACCCGCTACGTCTCCCAGCGTGGGAATTGGGTCAACATTCCTGAGCATGTCGAAAAGCGGCTGCACAAAACCCTCGATCGGGGCGAGCGGCTCGCGGCGTCGCAGATTTCGCTGAGCGAGACCATCGATCTGCTCGAACACAACGGCCACTACCCATTCATCAAGAACCGCTCCCGGGAGCGGGAACTGATCAAGAAGCAGATCCCCGAGCACATCGCCGAGCTCTTCCCGGTGGCGCGCAGCGTCGAGCGGCACTTCGTGCTCCACGTCGGGCCGACCAACTCCGGCAAGACCCACGAGGCGATCACCGACTGCGAACAGGCCGAAACCGGCGTCTACCTCGCGCCGCTGCGCCTGCTGGCGATGGAGGAGGCCGAGCGCATGAACCGCGACGGCGTCCCGTGCAGCATGGTCACCGGCGAGGAGGAACGGCTGATCCCCGGCGCGATGCACATGGCTTCGACGATCGAAATGATGTCGGAAGAACGGCTCTACGACGTCGCCGTCATCGACGAGTGTCAGATGATCGCTGACCGGGACCGCGGCTGGGCCTGGACCCAGGCCGTGCTCGGTATCGCGGCGAAAACCGTCCACGTCTGCATGGCGCCGGAGGCCCAGGCGTTAGTTACCGCGCTGATCGAAGAATGCGGCGATACCTGGGAGGTGGTGACCCATCATCGGGCGACGCCCCTCGAAATGGAGGGCGGCGGCTTCGTCTTCCCGCGGGACGTACGCGCCGGAGACGCGTTGGTGGTCTTTTCGAGAAAATCGGTGCTGCAGGCCGCGTCGATTCTCGAGGATGAGGGGCGGCGCGTCTCGGTGATTTACGGCGCGCTCCCTTACGACGCGCGCCGGGCCGAGACGATGAAATTCCTTTCTGGCGAAACCGACGTCGTCGTCGCGACCGACGCCATCGGCATGGGCATGAACCTGCCGATCAAACGCATCGTCTTTCTCGAGACCGACAAATTCGACGGCATGCGCCACCGGGATTTGACCCCGGCGGAAATCAAGCAGATCGCCGGACGCGCCGGGCGCCGAGGCTTTGCCGAAAAGGGGCTCGTGACGTCGAGCTTCAACCGCAGCCTGATCGCGGAGGGACTGGCCGCTGGGGTCGAACCCCTCGAAAAGGCCAGGGTGTCGATGCCGCGCTTCCTCGTGAACATGGACAGCCGCCTTTCCCAGACCATCCAGGATTGGCAGGGTCTGCCGGACGACGGGCTCTACCTCAAGACCGATATGACCCGCGCCTTCCACCTGTGCGTGTGGCTCGAGGTGAACTGCGAGCTCACGAAGACCGACATGCTGCGCGCGGTGACCATTCCCTTCGACGAAAACGATCTGGGCATGTGGGCGCTGTGGCGCCACGCGATGAAAAATTACGACAAAGGCCGCCCGATTTTAGACGGCTTTGAGCGCGTCGCCTACCAGCCCGGCGACGGCCTCGACCGCCTCGAGAAAAAGTACCGGACCCTCGATCTGATGTATTACCTCCAGCGCAGCCTCGGGGAAAACGAGACCTACGCCGACGAGGAAAAGCGCGACATTTTGGGCTGCAAGGCCGAGGTGGCCGACGCGATTATCCGCCGGCTGAAAAAGGCCAAGCGCGTTTACCGCAGGTGCCGCATCTGCGGCGCGAAGCTGCCGTGGAACGATCCCTATTCGGTCTGTGACGCGTGTTATCAAGCGGGAAAAGCCGGCGCACGGCATTAGATGAATGAATCAGTGTTTTTGGACGTCGGCCCGTCTGTATCGTAAATGGCGTTGATTTCGGCGGAATAAACGCCGGGTGACTGATAGATCGACAGGGGCGGCTCGACGATGGCGCCGGGGTGGCCCCGCTTGACGGCCTGCAGCAGGATCTGGTTGGCCGGCTTGTCCGGGAAGGGCTGCACCCCGCGGACGCGCTTGACCTCGAGCTGGTGAGCCCGCAGCACCGCGCAGAGATCGACGAGGCGCTCGGCCCGGTGCACCATGAACAGCCGCCCCCGGTCTTTGAGCAGGGCCTGAGCCGCGGCGGCCACGTCGTCCAGGGTACAGGTGATTTCGTGGCGGGCGAGGGCCAGCGCGCGGTCGGGGTTCACCCCGCCCTTGCCCTTGGGCATGTAGGGCGGATTGGTCACGACCACGTCGTAGGCCCCGCGGACGAGAGTGGTGCCTGGTTCGTTTCGGATGTCGCCCTCGTGGATGCGGATCACGCCCTCGAGGTGATTCATCGCGACAGAGCGCGACGCCATGTCGGCCATCGCCGATTGGATTTCGACGGCGTCGATGGATTGGGTGTGAGTGCGGCCGTAGAGCAGCAGCGGCAGCACGCCGGTGCCCGTGCCGATGTCGAGGGTGCGGGTCTTGCGGTGGACCGCCGGCGCGGCATACCACGCGAGCAGCACCGAATCGATATTGAAGCGGAAGGCGTCTGGGTCCTGGAGGATGTAAAGCCCGTCCAGGCCCAGGTCCTCGAGACGCTCACCCGGCTTTTGATAAGGGCGCGCAAAATCAGTCGTCATGTTGGGTCTCCTTCTGTGCATTTGCAAATGTTTAACCTGTTGATAAACTGTGACAGGATTTGGGCAGTTTTCCAGAAGTTGTCCACAATTCTGTGGAAAATTCTGGGGATTGGCCTGTCACCGCCAAAAATCCGGCGGCGGTTTGTTGACAATTTTTCGACAGCCTGTGGAAAATCTGACGGCGGATGGGGACAAATAGACAGATTTATCCACAAAAAGCCACAGCCATAAACAGACTTTTCCACAGGAAAGTGGCATTCTGGAATTTTTATACATCTTATCATATCAAAAGGCCGAGAACGCAACTTTTTTCGGCATTTTCCTTTTTAAAATAAGCGCTTTCTGATATAATGCAAATAGCACGGTTTATAAGCTATTTATCGTTTTCTGTCATGAAATAACCGGAAAAGAAAGTGGGTGGAACCATGGATGATCAAAACAATCGCGACAATGAAATGTCGAAAATCGTAGAAAAGGCTGAGAATCTCAAAACGATGCTCGCCAAGCAGAAAAACGGCGAGGCGGAAGCGCCGGCCGAACCTGAAGAAAAGGCACCAGAAGCGCCGGTCGGCAATCCCGATCTCAAGGCGGCGCACATGCCTTTCCAGCACACGCGCACGGTGGCGGAAAAGCGGCGCGCCATCGACGCGCAGTTTGAAAGCGCCATCGCCGACAGCAAAAAGTCCGTCGGTCAGCTGATCGACGAAGCCGTCGAAGCCAAGGTCCAGGCGGCGCGTCAGACCCTTGCGGACGAAAAGCAGGCTTTTGAAGCGCAGATCCGCGCCGAAGCCGATGCGAAGGTCGCCGACGCGAAGCGCGCACAGGCTGACGCGGAATCGGCCCTCGAAGACCAGAAGGCCCAGGCGGAAGCGGCTGCCGAAGACTTCAAGGCGCAGCTCGCCCAGAAGGACAGCGTCATCGCCGACGCTAAACGGGAAAAAGCGGAAATTGCGGCGCAGGTCGAAGCCCAGAAAACGGAAAAAGAAGCGTTGCGCAGCCAGATCGAAGAAGCCCGCCAGAGCGCGGCGGATTACGACGATGAGCTCACACAGCTCAGACGGGCTATCGCCGAACGCGATACCAAAGTGGCCGACATCACCGCTGAACGGGACAATGCCCTGAGAGCGGCCGACGGCGCGAAGCAGCAGCTGAGCGATTACCAGAAGCAGGTTGAAGCGGCTCAGGCTGAACCGGCATCGGATTCCACCACGGATGCCGGCTTGACAGCACAGCCGGAAGCCGAAAAGATTGCGACAGAAAACGAAACCGAACCAGCCCCGACGGACGACGACATCAAGGCTTTCTTTGCGATGGATGGCGGCGAAGCGGCAGACGACAATGACGCGCAGGCCACATCGATTTGGGACGAAGGGGACGAAGACGATCTCTTTGAATCGGAAGAACCGGCCGAAGACGACAGCCTGTTCGAGACGGAAGAAGCGGTCGACGACGGCGCCGAAGCAGCCGAAGAAGACGAATCAGCTGACAGCTTCGTGGTCAGCCACGCAGCCTACCGCACGAATCCGAAGGAAGACGTGGAACTGAGCGAAGACATTCCTTGGGTCTCACCGAACACCGCAGAAGAAATGAAGAAGCGCCGCAAGGCGAGAGCCGAACTGATGCAGCAGGCCGCGGCCCGCGAAGCCCAGGCGGCAGAAGCGGCCCGCAGCGCGGAATCCAAAGCCAAGCCGGCTGGCAGCCGTCAGGCTGAAGAAGAACACGACGTTCTCGACGTATTGAGAAACGCAGGCGCCGAACCTGAAGAAGCGCCGCAGGCCGAAACGGCGGACGCGGTTCAGGATGTTCAGGCTGGAGACGCGGTCGAAAACCTCGACATCAGCGCGCTGACCGAAGACGAAGCGCAGTTCTTCGAACAGGTCGGTCGGGAAACGGCGGAAGAAACCGACGAAGCCGAATTGTTCGAAACCGAAGAACCGCTGAACGACGACGAAGGCGGCCTCTTTGAAGACGTCGAAACCTACGATCAGACGGAAGATCAGCCGGCTGAAGATCAGAGCAGCAGCATTTTCGACGATGTGACGAATTTGGACGACGGCGACCAGGGCGACGTCTTTGGAAACTCCAAGGGCTGGAGCGATCTCCAGCAGGAAGCAGCCGAACAACCGGAAGCCCCGACAGCAGAAACAGCTGAACCAGAAGCTGATGACGATTTCGGCAGCCTGTTTGAAGAAGACGCAACCGATCTCTTTGAAGAAGAAGCACCGGGTGAAGATGCCGAAGCTAAACCGGAAGAAGCAGCGGAAGAAGCCGCGCCGGCAGAACCGGCCTCGGCGGAAGCACAGCTCGAAGACTTCGACAGCCTCTTCGCTGACGACAGCGCGGACGATTTGTTTGAAGAAGACGAACCGGTTGAAGACGCCCAATTTGAAGAAGAACCTGCCGAACCCGCACAAGCGGCACCGGCAGAACCGGAATCGGAAGCTGAACCAGAAGCGCCGGCAGAACCTGAAGCCAAACCGGAACTGACCCAAGACGAAATCGAAGAAAAGGCGCGCATCGCGGCGAAGAACGAGGAAATCGACAAGGACATCGCCAGACTCGGCGACACCCAGGTGCTCGACACCGGCGCCATCAACGATTTCTTCGAAATGGCCGAAAAGGACGACGACGTGCCGTCATTGTTCGACAACCCGTCGACCGACGACAGCGGTGACGATCTCTTCGAAGAAGAAACGACGGTAGAAGAAGGCGACGACGTCACCCAGATTGTCAGCCCGAGCGAAATCGAAGAAAAGCTCGACGCAGGCGACGACGGCAGCCCGAAGCCCTATCACGACGATTTTGACGATCTCTTCGACGAAGGGGATCAGGATCCTTTTGGCGACGACAACGGCAATGAAGACGACAGCCACGCCGACAAGAAGCGCAGACGGGGCCTGTTCCGCCGGAATCGGTAAAACCCACTTATAAAAAATGCGAAAGCATAAAAATAAGCACTTGTCTGAAAATTTCAGACGAGTGCTTTTTTAATAGATCTAATGGATCGGTTTTATTCGTAGCGCAGGGCGTCGATCGGGTTGAGCTTGGCGGCTTTGTTGGCCGGATAAGCCCCAAAAAACACCCCTATGGCCATTGAAAAGAGGACGGCCACAAGAATGGACGACAGCGTCGGGTAAACCGTGATATGGACGAAATGGCCGCCTGCAGCGCCAATGGCGGCGCCGACGCCGATCCCGATCAGCCCGCCGACAAAGCAGATGATGATGGCCTCCACGGAAAACTGGAAGCGGATGTCCCGGTTGCTCGCGCCGAGGGCCTTGCGGATGCCGATTTCCCGGGTGCGCTCGGTGACCGAGACGAGCATGATGTTCATGACGCCGATGCCCCCGACGAGGAGGGAAATCCCAGCGATGAGGGCGATGCCGAGGGAGAGCTTGTCCATCTGGTCGTTGACCTCGTTCGCCTGTTTTTCGATGTTGGTTGTCTCGATTTTCGCTTCGGGATTGGACGCGTAGTAGTGGCGGTTGAACCAGGTCTTGATGGTTTGGCTTAGGGACTCAGTGTCCGCGTGCTGATCCAAGGTCACGATGACTTCCGAATAGCCGGTGTTGCCGGCGCTGGTCATGGCGTTGGCCGCCTGGGCCGGAATGTAGATCATCGGGCTTGAGTCGTAGAAGGCCCCAGACATGAAATCCTTGGACCCCTGCTTGTACACCCCGATCACGGGGCAGGTGAAATCCCCGTCAATGCCATTCACAGTGATGGTCTGGCCGATGGGGTTCTGGTGGCCGAACACCGACTTGGCCAGAGACGACGGGATGATGGCCAGGGGCCTCGTGGCCGCCGCCTCCTCATCCGTAAAACTGCGGCCCTTGATGATTTTGAGCTGCATGTAGTTGAGGTAGCCGCTGTTCGCCCCGATGATCGAGACGGATTTGGGCTTTAAGCTCTGGACCTTCCCGCTCGAAGGAGAGGTGGAGTAGGCGATGTCTTTGACGTCATCCCCGAACTGCTTTCTGAAGGCGGTGAGCATGGTCTCGGAGATGTTGTCGTAGGAAGAGATCGTAGAATTGTCCGGGTCCCGGGGCGCGATGCTGATGTCGATGCTCTTGGTGGACATAGCGCTTAAGGATTCGTTGACGGTGCGGGTGACCGCCGAACCGATGGACGAGATCGCGATGACCGAGCCGATGCCGATGATGATCCCAAGCATGGTCAGAAAAGAGCGGAGTTTGTTGCGCCTGAGGCTCGTGACCGCCAGGCGGATGTTTTCTCTGAGATTCATCGGCGCACCTCCAGAATTTTCGTGGCTTCAGCCGGCACATCCCGGCCCGGCCGGGCGCCGGACAGGCGGCCGTCCTGAATGGTGACGACCCGTTCGGCCTCTTCGGCCAGGGCGTCATTGTGGGTGATGAGGACGATGGTTTTGCCCCGGTTCTGGTGCAGGTCGTGGAAAATGTCCATGACCATCCGCCCGGTGTGGGAGTCCAGGGCGCCGGTAGGCTCGTCGGCGAGGACGATCGGCGGATCGTTGGCCATGGCCCGGGCGATGGCCACCCGCTGGCACTGGCCCCCGGAGAGCTCGTTGGGCATGTGGCCGGCCCAGTCGGCCATGCCGACCATTTCGAGGAGGGCATAGGCCCGTTCCCGCCGCTCCCGGGCGCCGACCCGGGCGTAGAGCATGGGCAGCTCCACGTTGGACAGGGCGGTGCTCCTCGGAATCAGGTTGAAGGACTGGAACACGAAGCCGATTTTCTGGTTGCGGATCATCGAAAGCTCGGTGTCGGGCACCTGGTCGATGGGCAGCCCGTCGAGGACGTAGCGCCCTTCGGTGGGCCGGTCGAGGACCCCTAAGATGTGCATGAGGGTCGACTTTCCCGAGCCTGAGGGGCCGACGATGGCCGTGAAGCTGCCCTTTTCGATCGTGAGGTTCACGTCGTCGAGGACGGTGAGCTCGTTGGCCGTGCCGATGAAGTAGCGCTTGGTGATGTGTGCCAATTGGATGAGTGCCATGGCGCCTCCTTATTCTTTAACCTGCTGGCCGTCGTGCAGGGATGCCGGGTTCAGCGCGACCTTGTCGCCGGCTGTCAGGTTTTTACCCGTGATTTGGATGACGGTGTCGTTTTGGAGGCCGGTCTCGACGGTGACGGCCTTGACGGTGTCCGGCGCGTCCTTGTGGTGCTTGACGACAAAGATTTCGTATTGACCCTTTGCGTCCTTGGTCACCGCGTCGATCGGCACGGTAGTGACGTTCTGGCGGGTTTCCACCGTGATTTCCTGACTGGTCTTCATTCCGATTTTCAAGCCGTCTGTAGGATGGGAAATGTCGACAGTCGCGTTAAAAGTGGGGGCGGCGGCGCCGGAGCTGACCGAAGCTGAACCGGAAGAGGTAAGCGCGGTGGTGTCGCTGCTGAGGGCGGCGCCCGTGTCTGCATTGCCCGTTGCCAAATCTGTGCTTGTCGGCGCGACGCTCGAGACGACGCCGGTGTAGCGGCGGCCGCCCGTGCCGTCGGCGGTGATGGTCACAGCCTGTCCAGTGGAGACCGAACTGATGTCACTCTGGTCGATCTGCATCCTGATCTGCAGATTGCCGGTGTTTTGAATCGTGAAGAGCTCGCCGGAGGTGGGATTGCCCTTGACCGCGGCGACGTGGGTGATGGTGCCGGAAATCGGGGCGGTGACGGCGCGGACCTGCCCGGTTTGGGCGTCGACGAGGGTGCAGAGCCGTGTCCCCTTGTTCACCGTGTTGTTCAGCGCCACATCGACGCTCTGGATGACGCTGCCGGTTGAATCGGCGACGACGCTGACGTTTTTGCTTTCGACAGTGCCGTCGGCTGAGATGGTCTTCGTCAAATTGCCGTAGTTGATTTTCCCGGTGGTGATCGACTTGAGCTTCGGCTGGCTTTTCTTGTAGAGGGCCGAGGCGGCGATTAAAGCTGCGGCCGCAATCAAGACGACCGCGAGAATGCGCTTTCGGCGTTTTTTTCGCATTTCGCCCGCCGCCATTGGGTCTGGCGCCAGGGCTTCGCCGTTTTCAAAAACCGGACCGCTTGCGTCGTCCGGCAGGGATTTTCTTTTAAAGGGATTTTTCATTGCATCCTCCTTCAATTGTATTAGTTAAATAATACAACAGGAAATAATCTTTGTCAATTGAATTATACCGTGCAGTGAATTTTGGACGGCGACAAAAAAAGAGCTGCCCTGAGGCAGCTCTGGTTGAATGATTTATCGAATGATGATTAGTTTCACGCTTTGTCGATGGAGCCGAAGACTTCCATTTTTTCCTTAACCTTGGCCTTGATGGCTTCTGTCCCAGGCAGGAGCAGTTTTCTCGGGTCAAAGCCCTTGCCGACCTTGTCTTTACCGGCTTCAATGTATCCGCGGGTCGCTTCTGCGAAGACGAGCTGGCATTCGGTGTTGACGTTGATCTTGGAGACGCCGAGCTTAATCGCGTGCTGAACCATTTCGTCTGGAATGCCTGTGCCGCCGTGGAGCACCATTGGCAGGTCGCCGATTTCCTTCTGGATGTTGGCGAGCACGTCGAAGTTCAGTCCTGGCCAGTTTTCCGGATAAACGCCGTGGATGTTGCCGATGCCGGCTGCGAGGAAGTCGATGCCCAGATCTGCGATCTGCTTGCATTCCTTTGGATCTGCGAATTCGCCAGCGCCGATGACGCCGTCTTCTTCACCGCCGATGGTGCCGACTTCAGCTTCAATGGACAGGCCTAAGATGTGAGCCGCAGCGACGAGTTCCTTCGTTTTTTCGACGTTTTCTTCGAAAGGCAGATGAGAGCCGTCGAACATGATTGAGGAGAAACCAGCGTTGATGCAGGCCTTTGCGCCTTCGTAGGAGCCGTGGTCGAGGTGCAGCGCAACTGGAACGGTGATGTTCAGGGATTCGATCATCGCTTTGACCATAGCCGCGACGGTTTTGAAGCCGGTCATGTATTTGCCAGCCCCTTCGGAGACGGCCAGAATAACCGGTGAGTTGTTTTCCTGCGCGGTTTCGAGAATGGCCTTCGTCCATTCGAGGTTGTTAATATTGAAAGCGCCGACGCCGTAATGTCCGGCTCTCGCCTTGACCAACATATCCTTTGCTGAAACTAACATGTGATACCTCCATATCAAGTAAATGTGTTATCCTTATTATAACGGACAGCGGCGTCAATAACAATAGAATTGACGCAAAATTATGTAAAAATCAGCGAAAACACTCAAAATTAATCAAATTTTATCAAAAATGAGAACGACACGCAGGCTGAACAGCAGACTGTGTTATAATGAAAAGACATTGAATTTGACCAATCGGGAGGCTGTGATGAAAAAAGATCCGTACCGGTCCCAGCGGGGCTGTTTCAAGTCTCAGGCAGTGGTCCCCGGCGCCGAGAAATGGGCGGCGGCCACGGCGAGAAGGGACGCGCTCTACCAGCGCGACGAGGACATCCGTACGCCCTTCGGCCGAGATTACACCCGAATTCTGCACTCGTCGGCCTACCGCAGGCTCAAGTACAAGACCCAGGTGTTTTTTCGGCCGCGCAACGATCACGTCAGCACCCGGATCGACCACGTGCACTACGTCGCGTCCATCGGCCGGCTCATCGCCGACTTTCTCGGTCTCAACGGCGAGCTCACCGAGGCCATCGCCATCGGCCACGACCTCGGGCACACGCCCTTCGGCCACGACGGGGAGGCGGCCCTTTCGGCCATCGTCCGGCGGGACGGCCTCGCGCCGGCCTTTTGGCACGCGGCCAACGGCCTGCGCTTCGTCGACGATTTCGAGCTGCTCTCCGGCCCCGACGGCAGGCAGTACAATCTCGATTTGACCTACGCCGTCCGGGACGGGATTGTTGGCCACAGCGGTCCGGTGAACGCGCCCCTTTTTCCTCGGGAGACGGCCATTGATTTAAAGCAGTTCACCCGGCCGGGGCAGTTCAACCCCTTTACCTGGGAAGGGTGCATCATCAAAATCGCCGACAACATCTCCTATTTGGGGCGGGACATCGACGACGCGGTGCTCCTCGGACTGATGAAGCCGGAGGACCGTCGGGTCTACGCCGAGGTTGTTGACCGGTACGCCCGCGCGGCCGGCGTCTCGTCCATCGACGTGAACAACGCCAACGTCATTCACCTGATGGTGACGGATTTGTGTCTGAACTCGACGCCGGAGCGGGGCATGGGCTTTTCCGAGCCGGCGCGGACGGCGATCGGCGAGGTCACGCGGCTCAATCGGGAGCTGATTTACTTCAACGATCGGCTCAAGGCCTACAAGGATTACGGCCGTCAGGTCATCGAGACGATTTACGCGGCCCTCTGCCGTTACGCCGAGGAGCCTGGCCGCCGGGATTATTTCAGAGAGCAGTTCCCGTCGCTGACGGTCGGCTTCGAGAAATGGCTCATCGACTACATGGAGGGCTTCCACGACGAAAAGCGGGCGGACACCGTGGCCTGCCACTGGGTCTATACCTATCAAAAAGGGGAGGCCGGCGCGGCGGAGATGAAACGGGCCGCAGTGGACTACATCTCTGGCATGACCGACCGGTTCATCGAGCTGCTCTACCGGGAGCAGGTGGTGTTCAAGAGCCAGCGCACGCCCTACGTGTCGCTGTAAATATTTAAAAGGGTAGAATAAATGAATACAGAAAATAGAGGCAAGACAATGGAAATCGAACAGGTACTCAAAAACAAAAGCGTCGTCATCATCGGGCTCGGGCTCATGGGCGGGGCGCTGGCCATGGCCCTCAGAAAGGAAGGACCGGACTGGATCGGCGCCATCGACACCGACAGCGAAGTGCTCGAGGAAGCCCTCGACCGCGGCGTCATCGATCAGGGAGAAAATGACGAGGAAGGTGCGGCGCGCATGCTCGCTCAGGCGGATTTCGTCTATTTCTGCCTGTACCCGCGTACGGCGGTGAACTGTTTCAAAACCCATATGGGCAACTTCAAGCCCGGCGCGGTGATCACCGACATCACCGGGGTCAAGCAGATTCTCGTCGACGAAGTGCTGCCGATTCTCAGAGACGACGTCGACTTCATCATGGGCCACCCGATGGCCGGAAGCGAAAAGGAAGGCTTCGGCGGCGCCGACGAGGGGATTTTCCTCGGGCGCAACTACATCCTCGTGCCGATGCCCCAGAACGACCCCGACCACATCAAATGGCTCAAGCGCGTGATCTACAACATGGGCTTCACCAACATCGTCGAGACGACCCCAGAAGGCCACGACAAGAAGATCGGCTTCACGTCCCAGCTCTGCCACGTCATCGCCTGCGCCCTGATCGACTGTAAAGAAGAACGTCACCTCTCGGATTTTGAAGGCGGCAGTTTCATGGATTTGACCCGGATTGCGATGATCAACGCGCCGATGTGGGCGGAGCTGTTCGTCAGCAACCGCGACGCGCTGTTGTCTCAGATCGATGATTTTGAAAATAGTATGAAAATTATGCGGGGGATGATTGAAAATTCTGATGAAAATGGCCTGTCGGATTTGATGTATTCGGTCCGTAAAAAGCGCGTAACGATGGAAATAGACCGCAAAAACAGGACTTTGGCCATTGAAAATCAGTTTAAACATAAAGAATCTGAATAAATTCTTAAAAGAATCTCGATGTAACAGTTTACATTAGGATTATTTCAATTTACATTCTTACAACACTTGACGTATTTTTCATAACGCGCTATACTATAGTCACATCAAGGAAATACATTCGATTGAAGCACACACCCGGTTGGATGTATTTGATGTTCAGAACTTGCTGAATATGCGAGAATTCAGCAAGGAATCATAATATTACCCCCCTCTCTCCAAAGGACTTCGAACTCCTCCCCCTATATTGGTTCGGAGCCCTTCTTTTTTTGCTTTTTTCAGCGATCGATGCGCATCCCATCCAATTATCTTCAAATCATTAAAATACAAAAAATAAAAAAGCACAATAAAAAAACCTGTCTGAAAAGATTCAGACAGGTTTTTGTGTGTGAGATAAATTATGCAATCCCTTTGATTTTCTTGACTTCTGCAGTCAGAGCAGGGACAACAGCGAAGAGGTCGCCGACAACACCGTAATCTGCGATGTCGAAGATTGGCGCTTCTTCATCTTTGTTGATGGCGACGATGCAGTCAGAGCTGCTCATCCCAGCAACGTGCTGAATTGCACCGGAGATCCCGCAGGCGATGTAGAGTTTCGGGCCGACGGTTTTACCAGTCTGGCCAACCTGATGGGAGTGAGCGATCCAGCCAGCATCGACAGCTGCACGTGATGCACCGACAACGCCGCCTAAAACGTCAGCTAATTCCTGTAACGGTTCATAGCCTTCCGGTCCGCCGACACCACGGCCGCCAGAAACGATGACGTCCGCGCCGACCAAGTCGACCATTTCGGAAGCGTCTTCCTTCATTTCTTTGATTAAGCGGGTTCTAATATCTTCAGGAGCAACGTGGATGTCTTCTTTGATGACTTCGCAGGTGCGGCCTTCTTCAGCTTCTGTCGCTTTGAACACGCCAGGACGGACAGTACCGAGTTCTGGACGATGGTTCGGGCAGAGGATGGTGGCCATCAGGTTGCCGCCGAATGCCGGACGAGTCCAAGCGATGTTGCCGGTTTCGTCGTCGTAGCCGAGTTTTGTACAGTCAGCGGTCAAGCCAGTCTGCAGACGGGATGACAGACGAGGTCCGACATCGCGGCCGTTGTTGGTTGCGCCGATGAGCATAGCAGTCGGTGCGTATTTGGTGATGACTTCGTACAGCGCGTTGACATAAGCGTCTGTGGTGAAGTGTTCGTATTCTTCGCCGTCGATCACGATCACCTGATCTGCGCCGTGTTCCTGAGCGGCTTTAACCGCTTCGTCGGTGTTGTGGCCGATGACCAGACCAACCAGTTTGCCGCCCTGTTTTTCAGCCAGTTCACGGCCAGGGTTTAACAGTTCCAGACCCACACTCTGAGCGGAGCCATCAGGATAAGTTTCAATAAATACCCAAAGATCCTTTGTTTTCGGTTCCATTTCTGATCTCCTCTCTTATATTATAGTAAGCCTTCTTTATCGAGGGCAGCAGCCAGTTTTGCAGCGACTTCTTCTGGTGTTTCGCCAGTGAGCATTTCGCCGCCAGTCTTTACAGGTGGTACGAATGTCTTCTTGACGTTTGTCGGTGAGCCCTTCAGGCCGCATTTTGTGAAGTCGATATCGAAATCTTCTTCGCCGAGAACGTGAATTTCTTTTTTACGAGCAGCCAGTTTGTCTTTGATCTTCGGCAGACGCGGATCAAATGAAGGTTTGGTTGCAGTAACCAGGCACGGGAAGCTGGCGCCGAGGATTTCCTGGCCGTCTTCTGTTTCACGGGTAACCTGGATTTCATCGTCGGTCATTTCAGCGGTTAAGCCGTAGGTGATTTGCGGAATGCCGAGGTGTTCAGCCAGTTCCGGACCAACCTGAGCGGTATCGCCGTCGATAGCCTGTTTGCCGCAGAAGATCACATCGAATTTGCCTTCGATTTCTTCGATCTTCTTGATCGCGCAAGCTAAAACGTAGCTGGTTGCGAGGGTATCGGATCCGCCGAATTTACGGCCGGAAACCAAATAAGCTTCGTCGCCGCCGACTGCCAAGCAGTTCTTCAGCGCTTCCTTAGCCTGATCTGGCCCCATTGATACGACGACGATTTTGACGTCATCTCTTGCATCCTTAATGCGTGCGGCCATTTCCAGCGCGTACCCATCGAAAGGATTGACAATGCTCGGCACACCTTTACGAATCAGAGTATTCGTTTCCGGGTCGATACGGATTTCGGTTGTGTCAGGCACTTGTTTAACACACACGAGAAAATTCATGATATTACGTTGCCTCCTTAAGAATAATCAATGTGTATCATCTGGACAGGAACGTGTCCAAATAATTTGTGAATATTGTAACATAAAGACAAGGCGCCCGTAAAGGGTTTTAATGGCGAATTAATGCAAATTTAATGCAAAAAATTACCAATATTTTGCACACTTGAAGAAAAAGTAACCGTTTATAGGCTATGTCAAATGCGAATCGGGGATTGACCAAAAATCAGGTTGAAGGGGAGAAGGGAATAAGCGTATAATAAATGAAACAATCTAAGACAATCAGGCTGTGTCAATCGGCATAGTTTTGAGAGATAGCGGGGTTTAATTTAAAATGACAACCAATCAGACAACCGCGCAGCCGATCCGCGTCGGCATCGGTTACGACGTGCACGCTTTTGAGGACGGCCGGCCGCTGATCCTCGGCGGGGTGCACATTCCCGGCCACGCCGGACTGGCGGGCCACTCGGACGCTGACGTGCTGCTGCACGCGGTGATGGACAGCCTCCTCGGGGCGCTGGCTCTCGGCGACATCGGTGCCCATTTCCCGGACACCGACGAAAAGTACGCCGGAGCGGACAGCATGGCGCTGACCGATCAGGTCTGGCAGCTGATCGACGAGGCCGGCTATAAAATCGGCAACGTCGACGCCATCGTCGTCGCCCAGGCGCCGAAAATGGCGCCCCACATCCCGGCAATGCGGGCCAATATCGCGGCCTGCCTGCGGGCGGACGTCTCGCAGATCAGCGTGAAGGCGACGACGGAGGAACATTTGGGATTTACCGGAAGGGAGGAAGGCATCGCGGCCAAGGCCGTCGCGTGCCTGATTAAAAAATGATCGGAATTGTTGCGGCCATGCAGGAAGAAGCCGACGCCTTCGCGCGCTGGATGCAGGACACCAGCAGCTTTACGAAGGCCGGCGTGGATTTCGTCACCGGAAAAATCGGCGGCAATGACGTCACGCTTGTGGCGTCGGGCCTCGGCAAGGTCAACGCCGCACTGTGCACCCAGATTTTGATTGACTGCTACGGCGCCGACCCGGTCATCAGCTTCGGCGTGGCCGGCGGCATCGGCGAAGGTCTCGCTTTCGGCGAGCTCATCGTCAGCACCGACGCGGCGGCCTACGGCTTCGAGCCGGACAAGGGCGGGCTCAAGCCCGTGGACGTGCCCTTTATGAACGGGACGGTCTACTCGGCGGATCCGAAGCTCGTCGCGGACGCGGTGCAGGCGGCTGAAAAGCTAAAGCTCAAATACCGCAAGGGTCGGGTGCTCACCGACGACCGGGTTCTGGCGGATTCTAAGCTCAAGGCGGCGCTGCGGCAGCATTTCAAAGCCGAATGCGTCGAGATGGAAGGCGCGGCCGTCGCCCAAACGGCTCAGGCCAACGGCGTGTCCTGGCTGATTCTCCGCGGGATCTCCGATCTGGCGGACGAAAACATGCAGGGCACCTACGACAATCATTACGGAAAAGCCATTGAGGCGGCCGCGGCCACCGCGGTGGCCGTGTGTCTGGTTCAGGACGCGCAGACAGGCTGCGCGGCACAGCAGTAAAAATCGTTACATTATATAGAAAGAAAATTAGAGGCAATCATGAAAGATAACAGCGAAATCAAATCGACGGCGTCGGGCTCGGCGCTGGTCGGAGACGACGAACGGGAATTTGACGAATTGGGCATCAAGGTGCCGGTGCCGGCCCACCGGCCGACCTGGGCGGAAATCAGTCTGGACAACGCCGTGCTCAATCTGCAGGAAATCAAAAAGCGGGTGGGCCCGGGCCCGAAGATCATCGCAGTGGTCAAGGCCGACGCCTACGGCCACGGCATTGAATTCACCCAGACGATTCAGGACGAGGGCGTGGACATGATGGCCGTCGCCTTTTTGGACGAAGCCATCGCGCTGCGCCAGAAGGGCATCGACCGCTGCGACATTATGATTCTCGGCCTGACTCCCAAAAATCAGATTCCGGATCTGGTCGAATGGGACATTCAGCCGGCGGTCGATTCCCTCGAATTTGCGCGGGCCCTTTCGGAATACAACGTGAAAAACGGAACGGTGACCCGCATCCACGCGAAGGTGGACACCGGAATGGGCCGCATCGGCTTCCGCTGGGACGAAGCGGTGGACGCCATCGCAGAAATCTCAGAAATGCCGGGTATCGAGCTTTACGGGATGTTCACTCACTTCGCGACGGCCGACGAAGCAGACAAATCCTTTACCGAGCTGCAGATGAAGCGCTACCTCGACGTCGTCCGCGGCCTCAAGGCCAAGGGCATTGAAATTCCGCTGAAGCACGTGGAAAATTCCGCGGCGATCATTGACTTCAGCAAGTCGGTGTTCAACGCCGTGCGCCCAGGCATCATTCTCTACGGGCTCTACCCGTCAGACGAAGTCAAGAAAGAAAATTTGAAGCTGCGCCCGGTGATGACCTTTAAAACGACGGTCATGCACCTGAAGACGATCCACGCCGGGGATTCCTGCGGCTACGGCCGGAAGTTCATCGCCGACAGCGACCGGAAAATCGCAACGCTGGCCGTGGGCTACGCCGACGGCTACACCCGGATGCTCTCGGGCAAGGGGACAGAAGTCTATTTGGACGGGCACCGCGCGCCGGTGGTCGGCAACATCTGTATGGACCAGTGCACCGTCGACGCGACCGACGTGCCGGACGTGAAGGTCGGCGACGAGGTCGAACTCTTCGGACCGCACATTCCGGTAGAGGAATTGGCCGAAAAGCTCGGGACCATCAATTACGAGCTGGTCTGCATGGTCAACAAGCGGGTGCCGCGGCTCTACAAATTCTTAGGGGATGAACACCTCGAAGTCGAAATCTTAAATGACGGCTTCTACGGAAGTCTTTAAGATTAAACCCAAAAGCAATAAAAAATGCTGTCTCGTGGTCATTCACGGGACAGCATTTTTTTGTTGATGTTATGCTTATATTATTTTGCGTTCGTCGCGTCAATGACGGCCGTCGCGTTATGGATCATCTCTTTTAAAGTCTCGACATGATCACCAGCCGTAATGATGCCGATGACGTCAGCCCAGTCCGCGTAAGCAAACTGCGCGGTCGTCGTGCATTTTGTGCTGTCGGCCACAACGTACGTCTTTTCAGCGGCGCGCAGCATCCAGGATTTGACACAGGATTCGTCGTAGGAAACCGTTGTCGGCCCGTTTTGATTTTTGAATCCGTCAGAGCCTAAAAATGCGATGTTCGCGCGGATATTTTTAAGGCGGTCGAGGAGCCAGCCGCCGATCAGCGCGTGGGAGCTTCTGCGGATTTTACCGCCGCAGAGAAAAACCTGATGATTGGATTCCGATAAAATGCCGGCAGCATCGAGGGAGTTCGTAATAATCGTCAGGTCGCTTTTGATCGTCAGCTGCTTGGCAATGGCGCTGGTCGTGCTGCCCGCGTCGAGGAGCACCGTGTCGTGTTCGCCAATCATCGCAACCGCCTTCGCGGCAATTTCAGCCTTTTCGTCGGCGTGAACCCATTCTTTTTCATTCAGCGGCTTTTCGACGGCACTGACCTTTGGGATCGCGCCGCCGTAATTTTTTTCGGCGATGCCCATTTTTTCGAGATAAATGATATCTTTGCGGATCGTTTCGGTCGAGACATCAAAAAATTCCGCCATTTCACCGACTTTGATGCTGCCGTTTTTGAGTAAGATCTGCGCCATGCGGTTGCGCCGGTCTGCCGTTAAGTTCGCCATAATTTTCTCCATTTCTATAGATTCATAAAAATAAAACTTGCGGTTGATTGCTTTTCTTGTTTATTCTCATTTCATTTTAGCATATTCCCAATGAATCACAAGAAAAAACTTTGATTTTTGTTAATTTATGCTTGACAGGCAAGCAATACCATGCTATATTATTGTCAACAACAATAAAACGCAACAAAAAATAGTTAGATAAGTTGCGAGCTGAGCATCATTAAGGATTATATTTCATCGAAATAGGAGGATAAGATGAAAGAGAAAGTTCAATCGTTTGGCCGGTTTTTATCCGGGATGGTCATGCCCAACATCGGTGCGTTTATTGCATGGGGGCTGATGGCCGCATTGTTTATCGACACGGGCTGGCTGCCGAACAAGGAGCTCAACACGATTGTCGGACCGTTTTTGAGTTATGCTCTGCCGCTGCTGATCGCGTACACCGGCGGCAAGATGGTCGGCGGACAGCGCGGCGCCGTGATGGGTGCGATCGCCACGATGGGCGTCATCCAGTCGAATCCAGGCACCACAATGCTCATGGGCGCGATGGTCATGGGCCCCCTCGCCGGCTGGGTCATCAAACAGTTTGACAAAGCCGTCGACGGCAAGATCAAGCCGGGATTCGAAATGCTGGTCAATAACTTTTCGGTCGGCATCATCGGATTGCTGCTCGCGATCGTCGGCTATTACATTTTCGGACCGATTATGGCCGGGCTGCTCGCGGTCCTGCAGGCAGGCGCGAATGTTTTAGTCAAGCACAGCCTGCTGCCCCTCGTTTCCATCTTTGTGGAACCGGCAAAAGTCCTGTTCTTGAACAACGCGATCAACCACGGCATCTTTACACCCCTTGGCGCTGAACAGGTCAAGACGGCAGGCAAGTCGATCTTCTACATGATCGAAACGAATCCGGGACCGGGAACCGGCGTCCTGCTCGCTTACTGGCTCTTCTCAAAAGACAAAGCCACGAAAGATTCAGCACCGGGCGCGCTGATCGTTCATCTGCTCGGCGGGATTCACGAAATTTCCTTCCCTTATATTCTGATGAACCCAATTCTGCTGCTCGCGACGATTTCCGGCAGCTTTGCGGCCATGATGTACAATACGATTTTCCATTTGGGTCTCAACGGTCCGGCTTCACCGGGTTCGATTATCGCCTTTGTCGGCATGGCGCCGAAGGGCTCGACGTTCGCAGTGCTGCTGTCAGCTGTGATTGCGGCGGCCGTATCCTTCGCGATCGCAACGCCGATCATTAGATTCTCGAGTGTGAAAAACAGCTTGGACGATGCGAAAGACCAGATGAACACGATGAAAAACAGCGCGAAAGGTTTGGTCCATCAGGGTGCCGAAGTCGATTTGAGAACCCTCGACCAGATCGTATTTGCCTGCGACGCCGGCATGGGCTCGTCGGCGATGGGCGCGGCAGTGATGCAGCGCAAACTTGAAGAAGCCGGATTTAACAACATTAAAGTCGAACACTCGTCGGTTTCTGAAATTCCGGATGGCACGAAGTTCGTGATCTGCCATCAGGATTTGGTCGAACGGGCCAAGAAAAGTGCGCCCCAGGCTAGAATTGTGACCATTACGAATTTCATGAATGCGCCGGAATACGACCAGGTGGTCGCTGAAATCGTCGCATCCCGGGAAAACAAGCCGGAAGAAGCAGAAACAAACAATACAGAATTAGAAGCGCAAAATAATCAAATAGAGGCGCAGTTGGAAGCGCATGAAGATTACAAAGGCGGTGTGCTGATCAAGAAAAACATCCTCCTGAACCGCCCGACCCAGACCAAAGAAGAAGTCATTCGAGACATCGGCAAAATCATGTACGAAAGCGGCTATACCACTGAAAAATACACAGAGGCCATGCTCGAAAAAGAAAAAGTCTTTAACACGGCAATCGGCAACAATCTCGCGATTCCCCACGGGATCGAAGGGATGACCGGTGAAATCTTAAACGCCGGGCTCGTGATCTTCACGTATCCGGACGGTGTGGACTGGGGCGACGGCCAGACGGTAAAATTAATCATCGGGATCGCGTCGGTCGGCGACGAACATGTCGATACCCTGGCGAGAATCGCAGTGGCCTGCAACTCGGAAGAAGCTGTCGACAAGATTTTACAGATGAGCGTTGACGAAGTCTACAATACATTTAAATAAAGAAATAAAAGCAAGATAAAAATTAGAAATTAAATCGAAAGGAAGTAATATCATGGGACAGAGAACAAAAGCGGTCAGAATGTACGGCGCAATGGATTTAAGACTCGAAGAATTCGAATTGCCAGAAATCAAAGATGACGAAATTCTGGCCAAGATTTACAGCGACAGCATCTGCATGTCGACCTATAAACTCGCAAAACAGGGGAAAAACCACAAGCGCTGCCCCCAGAACGTGGACACCAACCCGGTCATCACCGGTCATGAATTTGCCGGTGTCATTGTCAAAGTCGGCAAGAAGTGGCAGGATCAGTTCAAACCGGGCATGCGCTTCGCACAGCAGCCGGCATTAAACTACAAAGGCAGCATGGATTCTCCGGGATATTCTTATGAATTCTTCGGCGGCGACACCGAATACTGCATCTTCCCCCACGAAGCGATGGAAGTCGGCGCGCTGATGCCTTTTGACGGGGACAGCTTTTACAAAGCGTCCCTCGGCGAACCGATGTCCTGCTCAATCGGCGCCTTCCACGGCATGTATCACACCAAGCAGGCCAATTATCATCATCAGATGGGCTTGAAGCCGGACGGCAACGTGATCATCATGGGCGGCTGCGGGCCGATGGGGCTCGGCGCAGTGGCGTACGGCTGTGTCTGCGACTATCATCCGAAACGCATCGTGGTGACCGACGTCGATGACGCGAAAATCGCCCGCGCAAAAGAAGTGATGCCGGAAAGCAAGGCGGCGGAAAACGGTGTGGAACTCATTTATGTCAATACGGCTAAGATGGACGACCCGAAACAGGGCCTGTTGGATATCTCCGAAGGCCACGGCTACGACGATGCCTTCGTATACGTGCCGATCCCGGCCGTTGCGACCCTCTGCAACTCGGTTTTGGCATACGACGGCTGCATGAACTTCTTCTCAGGGCCCCAGGACAAGACGTTCTCGGCAACGGTCAACCTCTACGACTGCCATTACAATGCGACCCACATCATGGGCACGACTGGCGGCAACAACGACGATATGATCGAAGCGAATGAACTCGCGGCGAAGGGCTTAATCGACCCGGCGATCATGGTCACCCACGTCGGCGGCATCGACTCCATTGCGGAAACGACGATGGACCTGCCGAACATTCCAGGGGGCAAAAAACTCGCGTACACGCAATTCAACATGCCGATGACGGCGATCGAAGACTTCGGCAAGCTCGGTGAAAAAGACCCGTTCTTCAAAGAACTCGACGCATGCTGCAAGGCCCATCACGGTTTGTGGAATCCTGAAGCGGAACGCATGATCTTCAAACACTTCGGGGTCAAGATTTTCGGCGAAGACGAATAAATCAAATCCCTCTCAATCCTCTTAAAAAAATGAAAAGTCCGGCATACGCGCCGGACTTTTCATTTCAGACTGTAGACAAACGAGGCTCTGAGAAAATACTCAGAGCCTCGTTTGATTTAATATCAAGCTGCAATTTGTAGATTTATAAATTGAAATCGAAATATAGGACGATTCGGTCCTGAGTGGTTC
>Ga0256406_1000955_pt1 | contig 48787 bp, 62 predicted proteins | sample RumenRJG_03DNA_FD_185986 | JGI IMG/M metagenome (GOLD analysis project Ga0256406, IMG submission 185986) | Bovine rumen microbial communities from Lethbridge, Alberta, Canada - RJG_03 | ecosystem: Host-associated > Mammals > Digestive system > Stomach > Rumen | place: Canada: Alberta | collected... | reverse complement strand
GGAGAAAAGGCAGCAGACCATGTTGGGTCTGGAGTAGGATTGAACCGCCCATTGCCGAACGGCACGATGGGTGGTGTGAGAGGCGACGGAAATGGAAGAGGACCTTCCATTTCCTAGCCTACTCGATGAGGGGATCCTAGGCGCTCCGAAAATAATGAGCGGGTATCAATTGTCAGATACTGGCAAAACTGTATTAACAACTGGAATTCATCTGCTTAAAAGGCAATCTTCTAAAGGTGAAAACTATTATCAACTGATTTTTGGGACTTCCGCTCTTGAGGCCGGCCTCGATGGTGCTCTTAATGCCTCTTTTGCTCAACTCAGAAAAATTATGGATCGAAGGGAACAAGAAATTGATGTACTAGATGGTATTCATTTTTCTGACTACTTTGGTCAAGACCTTGCCGATTCGGTTCATGATATTATTTTCCCTGACTCATTAAACAAATCGGGACCGATTACTGCCTTTGGAGTTTTTATTGGCTATCAGATTCATGTAAATTTCGAACAATGTGAAACACCAACGGAAGTTCAAGAGGCAATTGAAAATCAAATTCGTGTAGACATTGAAAGTAGGATTGGCCTCATTCGCAAGCTTCTTTGTGATTATGGTTTGATTGATTATTCAATCTATCTTTACCTTTTGCCCTTTGATGATTTGGATAAAGAAAAAGCTGAGATCATTAATGGTCTTCAGTCGTGGTAGTAGAGAAAATGGGAAATGAAAGCAAATCTTCGGAGGAAAACTTCTTTAAGAAGTTAAACACCGATCCCGAGCTAAAGAGAATTTACAACGCAATTCTTCACAACTACACCTGTTCCCTTTTTGGCATTGTTGGGAAGAGTGAGGAATTTTCACTGAATAACGCTCTTCGCTACATTGCCCTTTTATCAAAATCAAGAAACTGGAGCGGAGCGGAAAGGCAGAGACAGATAGCTCAGGAAATGATATCTTTGCTCTATTTTCTTAATCCTGATAATCCATTCGTCAAACATTTTTTGGGGTCGACATTGACGAGCATCGGCAATTTCCCGGGGGTTGCCTTTCATGCAAGCGACTATCAAAGCTCGGACATTCTTGAAAGAATTTACGACCGATATAACGATTGCGCTTTTGCGATTCCTACCGAACAAAACAAAAAATTCAGCAGCTCACAGAAAGAAGTCTTCGATCATTTATCCAGTGATTATTACAGCTATTCTGGCCCAACCTCTATGGGAAAAACCTTCCTCATTAGGATTTATGTAAAAAGCCAGATACTACATGGCTCAGATAAAAACTTTGCCATCATCGTTCCAACAAAAGCTTTGATAAATGAGGTATCTTCTGACGTGATTTCAGATTTGAAAGACAGCTTAGAGGAACGAAATTACCGTGTAGTTACCTCCTTGAACTCTATAGCACTGGATCAACCCCATCGATTTATCTTTGTTATGACGCCAGAACGACTTCAGTATCTTTTGATTCAAAAGCCTAAAACAAAAGTGGATTTTGCCTTTTTCGATGAAGCCTATAACATCTCTGAAGAAAAAGAGCGTAGCGCCGTTTATTTCAAATTGACCGATATGCTTGTGTCTAAGCAAAAGGCTAAGATTATTTTCGGCTCGCCGAACGTTCCGAATCCAGAGCTATATTTAACGTTTGCAAACCCCAGGATGGACGAATCAGATAAATCTAAACATTCATGTCGTTCAGAACAAGCTCCGGTTAGCCAAATAAAGTATCTTCTTCTTCCTGAAGAAGGGATAGTGAAGCCATTCGATGATCTGCTTGACACTTTTTCCGAAAGCATCAAATTACCAAGAAAAGAAGATTTGGTTTCTCTTATTCGGAAAATTTCCGAGTGCAGCAAGACTACATATTCGGAATCTCAATGTTTGGTTTATTGCTCGTCAAAAGAAAAGGCAATCCAAGGCGCAAGACGTTTTTACGAGAATTCTCCTGATTTAGAAGATGTCGAACTGAATTCTTTTTCTAACAAGATCTCGGAGGAAATCAGTCATGAGTATTTCCTTGCTAAATTTGTAAAAAGAGGAATTGCTTTCCATATCGGTTATCTACCTTCGTCCATCCGTTTGGAAATGGAACGGCTCTTTAAGCTCGGAAAGATTCGTGTAATTTTCTGCACAAGCACGCTAATAGAAGGAGTGAATTTGCCTGCAAATAACCTCTTTGTCACAAGTTACAAAAACGGAATGTCAGGTCTTTCGGTAATCGATTTCAAAAATCTGATTGGAAGAGCGGGCCGAATCAATTTCAATTTGTTCGGAAACGTGTTTCTGGTGTGTCAAGGAAATGAAAAATTAGAGAAGGAGCGCAAATTTTCCGATTTGGTTAACGCCAAACCTGAGATGCAAAAGCTATCGGTCACAAAAATCATCAAGAAGAAGGCGAGTAGTTCTATCATCACCAATCTTAAAAATGGCGATCCTTCCTTAGACAAAAGTCAATTGCCAACTAACACGACCTTTGAGAAATATAGCTTAGCTCGAAAATTCTCTTCAATCTTATTAACAGATGTCGTTTACGATCACGACACTTTTGTTAGAAGGACGTTCCAGGCCAACGGAATGACAAAGGAAGATGAGGCAACAATTCGAAAGAATTTCTTAGATCGCCTTTCTCTTCAAGGAGATGATATTGATACATCCTTGGATCAAAGCGAATCCTTATCTCGGGAAATAGCAAAGGGTGATCTTGCTTATCCGATTAGACATAATGGAAAATTTGATTTTACTGAAACAAAGCAGTTTTTGAATCGCCTTGCCGATATTTTCTTATGGGATAAATACGAACAAGAGCTTGTGGGTAAAGATAGAATCAATTTGTCCAGATACGCCGCCTTGCTGATTGCGTGGATGGGCGGATACGGGTTGGGCCAAATCATTACAAGCGACCTGAATTATAGAAAGCAGCGTTATTTGATGGGACGTAAAACTTGGGTTCTTTTCGAAGGGCATCCGACTCAATACGATCCAAACCGCCTTGAATTTAGAAATGCTGCTATGGCGGAGGTTTTGGATAATATTCAAAGCGTAATTCTCTTTAGTTTTTCGAATTATTTTCTTAAGTTTTCCACTGAATATAAACGACAATATGGGGAAGAAGCCCTGTCCGGAAACGATTGGTATGAGTTTGTGGAATTCGGGTCATGCAATGTCGATTCGATTTTTTTACAGAGGAGCGGTTTTTCCCGCGAATCAGCGGACTATCTTCTAAGTAAACGTGACTTGTTTACAGAACACGTGGACGGGAAATTGAAACTCAAAAAATCGGTCATCGAAAAGCAAGCAAAAGCGGATGTAAAGATGGAGGCTGAAGATGTTTTCTACAACAATTCAGATTTGTTTATATAAGGATCATTAAAATGGAAAATGAATTTACTAGTCTGTTCGGTACTTTGGATTTTGACGGGTCTAAAAGCGATTTTTACTATTCCGATGGGAAATTGACAGTGATATTGACAGAGGAAACCTTTCGAAAGTTAACATATGAACAGCAATGGATTAACCAGATAATGGTCTTTCTTTCCACCGAAAAGAAACCAATAACAGCGCCTCTCAAAGGAGTGACAAAAGACCTAAATCGACCGGTTTATTTCTTCTTTCAACCATTCGCTTATTCGTTTCACTCTAAATGTGATTCTTTCGGTCCTTCCTTTCGAATTGTTATCTATGTTGATTTAGTTTTTCTTGCTAAGAAAAGGATTGAAGATCAAACCGTTAATTCATTCAGTCTGTATTCAAAGCAATTCCATCAGTTCTTAGGAATTTGTCCGAAAAGAGCGGAAACATTTTCTACAGATTTACGTTGCTCGATTGACTATTCCTCGCCTTCCTTAAAAATGTCGTCAGAATTCTCAATTGGCGAAAAGTTTTTTCGGCTCAAACCGAATATCTGGTTCAATGAATTGAAACCTTTTTTCGAATTTATCCCTGGTCTCACAGTATACTTTAATGACAACGACGAAAAGGAAATCCCTCAAATATACTTTGCTGCTATTGATTTTCTTCGTTTTGCATTTATGCGTAAGGACATCTCTCCAGATATGGTTTGTTTTAATATGAATCATTTTGAAGGTGAAATAGACTGCCCTCGACTTAAGAAAATCCCGTATATTCCCGACTATGATTTTAACCACAGTTCAGGATCGTTAAGGTGGCCCGATTTTTACAAGCATGCAGCTAGACTGTTTTGCTTAATCTTTGAAAAGAAGGTATATTTGGACCATATCCCACAGGACTTTGAAGGAAGAAAGTATGTTGACTATACCTCTATTTCTAAGATTTCATCTGCGTTTGAATACGAGGAGAAAGCGAGTGTCGCTCAAGCCAGAGCCAATTGTAGAATTGAAGAGCAGGTAAATAAATTAAATCATAGTAATGCTAATGATTCTTTCTGCTCCAAAGAGAAAAAAGAGAAGAATAAATTGGGAGAAAGAATAGAAGCCATGCTTGATAAGCATGAGAAAAGCCTATCCTCTCTAAAAAAGAAATTAGGAATTACTAGAAGTAATAAAGAAATTGCTATAGATTGCGCAAACGCTCGTAACAAAGTTGATCATGGCGATTATTTTGACCTGAATGAGCCGGATTTTCATGCTGAATCAATAGCAGTTCTGAATGCCCTCGTTTATTCCCTACAATTGACAAGGGTTGGGTATTTGGAAGATGAGATAAACAACTTGATAGCCGAATTATATAAATTTTAAGGATTGGGACAGTCTTCCAGTTGAAACTTGCAATTTCTTATAAATTGTTCGGAAAAGATCTTTTCATAACATCTACGCAAAAGAACAAATCAGGGTATCAATTGGGCACTATTCTTTTATTACTATTTGTTTGTTGGTTTCAAAAATTGCCGGATCAAATCCGCTAGTTAATGCTCTTTCAGCTAAAAGCAAGAGCCCCTCTGCTGTGATGGCCGAGCCTTTTTCTTTAGAATAGCAGTGAGCTGAGATATCTTCCAATTGGTTATTGATTTCGTTGCTAAAAGATGATGAGACATATTGAAAAGCATAGTGGGTAACTGAATCGGAAAAGTCTTTCCACCATTTGATGCTTATATTATCGGGTTTCTGATCCGCTTCGTTTACATATCTCGCCATTTCATCTTTTAAAGAGCGGTTAGCAGAAAACCCCTCGCCATAAGCTTTCGAATCAATGATGAGGCCAAGATTTCCAAATTCCGCAATTACATCAGGTTTATTTGCTCCGCCTAACCATTTCGTGTTTGGGCAAAAGAGTTTATAAACTTGATACGTATAATTCTCGAACCAAGTTGCCCCGCTTTTTCCAGATAAAGAAAAATCGATAATTTTAAGAAAATCATGGTTTACATGTTTGAGTCGTGGCCGTAGATATTTCTTGATCTCGTCAGCTAAATCTTCTTCGCCTAGGACTACTCTGCTTGGAATATCCAGGTTATTTATCGTGTCTTTAAGAGCAATTAGAGAAGAAGAGACGGAAATATTTATCCCACATCGTTCCATTGAAGCGATGTCATCTAATAATTCTTCCTTATTAGTTGAAATCGAATAGTCGGCCATTTTCGAGCTGATCGATTCCAGGTTGGTTATTCTTTTCTCCTGAACGAAATATAGAATCATTGCCCTTCTTTTCATTATGAACTCACGATTTTTCGTGGCCATTGAAAGCATCGAAAACTGAACATTGATATTGGTTGATATATCTATCTTTCGGGCAAAATCAATTCCGAAAGGCGTAAGAAAATAGATATTTAAGGGAGCTTTGTCTGATTGAGCAGGCTTTCTTACAGCTACTAATTTAAGCGTTTGAAGCCAGGAACATATTTGTCTGGCATATTTATCGCTTGAGCCTTCCTTGTCGGATAACAGGGATTTCCTAGTTTCGTTATCTGAGATTTGATACATACTATCGAAAAGGGATTGGCCAATGTTGGTAAAGCCTTTTTCACCTACACAACCGAGTTTTTCACCGATTTCGAATTTTGTCATACCCTCGGGGTGCGATTTCAAGAGTCTAACAATACGTCGAACCGGAGGATAAGCTAGAAGCGCTTCTTCAAGTATTTTATTACGTTTATTTTCGTCTTTTTCTCGTGTGAATTTTTGACCCAGTTCTGTAATTTGATATTCATCGGATTCCATAATATATCGTACAAAGCCAAGCAAAAGTGCCCACCTTAGAAAATTATCGGCTGGCCAATCACCAATAAATGGCCTTTTTTGCCCTTCAACAGCAGCTTGTCCTATGCCATTGCAAACAGTCGTTGTTTTTCGAGAACTTCCGCCTTTATGATGTCCTACTATTTGCCCATAGTGATATTTTTGCTTTGAAGATAACATTACGCTTTTCAAACTTTGCTTTGTTGATTCGGGCGACACGTATGTATTTACCCTATTTAGAATTTCAGCAAAATTTGGAGAGCTCTTATCAAACGCACAGCAAAACCACCAAAGATGGTAAAAGTCACTAGAATCTTGAACCCATCCGTTGGCTCTAATTTGATAATCGTTAGCTGTTGTTTTTATGGTAATCATTTGAAATTTCTCACTAGGACCTCTTGTTGCGCTTCAATCTTTTTATGATAATTTGAATTAAGATAATTTGAATCTAATTTTGTAATAATAAATTTCGATGAGAAATTTTGTAACATGTGATTAACTCGGCCACCGGAAGTAAGAAAATTAGTAAGTACAAAATTAACTCCGTTCTTATCCAATTCTTCTAAATAATCATAAAGCATTTTTTCGTCGTTTTCATCCCAAGACACGACACCTCTGTTGCCATCGTTATAGCTACCGACAGATATAAGATAAGGAGGATCGGCAAAAACGACCCCTTTCCCCGCAGGAGTTGTTACAGAAGTAAAATCTGATGAGGAGAAAACGATATCTTTTTCCTGGATGAGATCAATAAAGTGGCTCAAGGCTTGCCTTGTTTCTAAATTATAAGAACTTCGATTTTTTCCAAACGGCGTATTGAAAAGGCCGCTTTGGTTATATCTAATTTGATGATTAAAAGAGAAGCAAATCAGCAAATATAATAAATCTGGCGTCGGGTGTTTATTGTAATCGTTTCTGAGTTTGCGATAAGAATCAGCGTTGGTCTTGCTGAGGCCCCTATTTTCTATTTCGCCTTCAATTTTTTGTAAAACTTCTTCTTTATTTCCTTGATAGAGCCATTCAATTAATTCTACGAGCTGGGCGTTTTTATCATTGCAAATGACTTTTTTGCATTTGCAATTTGCGCCAACACTAAAACCGCCTGCAAATAAATCGATAACCCAATCAGGATTCGGCTTATCTAGAATAGGCAATATTTGAGGTAAAAGCTTCGCTTTACTACCGATGTAATGGAAAGGACATTTATATTTGGTTGGCTTCATAATCATCAATTCGTTTTTCGCAAGCATCGAAATATTTTTTGTCAATTTCAAAACCTATGTATCTTCGCTTTTCGTTCACGCACGCTAAAGCTGTTGTACCGCTCCCCATAAACGGGTCTAGTACTAAGTCGTTGGGATTAGAATGAGTCAAAAGAATTGATGTAATTAATTTGAGAGGTTTTTGCGTGGGATGTATTCTTTTGAATCCGCCACCACTTTCTACGGCAAATGTTTTGACACAGCTCATATAAGGTTTGTTGATGCAATTAAATGTCCATGAAGCACCAGGCTTTACAAACCAAATGGCTATTTCAATGTCTGACACATAACGCCTTTGGATGTTTCGAGGCATAGGATTTGTTTTGTGCCAAATCAAAGTGTCTTTGTATTGTAGCCCAGCCTGTTCAGCCTGCTTGATTATTGTGGATATTTTTTTGACGTCATTAAATACCACGAGGGATCCCCCTTTTTTCAATACCCTTCCGGCTTGTTTCAACCAACTAAGGTTATTGAATTCCTTATCCCATTGGCCGAAGTCTGTTCCAGTTCGCGGATTTTTCCTATCAGGCATGGTGCCAAGTTGTGAAGGACGAGAAATAACGTAAGGTGGATCTGTTAAGACGAGATCTACCGATTCGTTTTGGAGTTCTTTCCGCATCCCTTTGACACAATCTTCGTTAAGAATTGTATTTATTGTCATAGATATATCAATTACTCCAGTGGTATTTTATTTTTTTTACAGAGTTCTCGGATCAATCGCTTCGCCTTGTAGGATGGTTCGTGATGTTTGTTCTCCCATCTATTAACAGTTGCATAAGAGACACCAAGAATTTTTGCCAATTCGGTTTGGGAAACAAGCAATGATTCGCGAAGGGACTTTAACAATTTTGAATAATCCATATATTTAATATAACATATTTGTGCTAATTATGGAGCATTCGTTTGAAATAATGCCCGTTGCTTTTGGAGTAAAGAAAAGAGATTAGATGAAACTTTTCAGAGCAAGGGAAATGCACATCCTTGTTTTTAGAAAATCGAGAGAGCTAGAAGCCAAACAAACTTTCATTTGCTCTAAAACATTAGATAATTCTTCTGCTGAAACACACGAAACAAGCATTTAAAAAAGCTTTGCCTCCGAATTCTCACGATTTAAGAATGTACATTTGTTTTTTCTTCGTTAATCTTTCTTTTCCCGCATCAGATAGACAACGTGTAAATCAGCTTCCGAATCCCAGGCAGCAGCAACGACTTTCCATCCCTGCTCTCCAAGTTCGTTCAGTTTTGCTTCGACTGCGACATCAGATCCCATGTGGATGACTTTGTATTCGTATTTCATTTCTTCTCCTCCTTATCGGTTTTCTCTTTGGCATTATTATCTTCGATTGTCCCTTGCTTTTCGAGTAGGGGATCCCAATATTTTTTCTCCCCTTCGATTCTTGCCTGTATTGCTTCTTCTTCTGTGGGAAAGTAGCCAAGGAAATGTTCTTTTCCCTTTAGGACGATACGTGCCCTCCATTTCTTTCGCTTCTGGTCGTACCAGACGCCGCTAACGCCTGAAGTAGAATTGGAGTAAACTGCTCTTTCCGTTTTCAGCATGCACAGCATAGTTCCGTCTGTGTAGCCGAGCGAATTACGGTTCCTTGGACCAGGTACTATGCTGATAGCGGGTTTGGGAGTGCATCCACAGGAATAGGGATGCCTTGAGATTTCGTCCCCGGAGAAGATCACTTCCCTTCCGCAGTCACATTGACAGAGGTAATAGACGTGGTTCCTCCCTTTATGGCCATCCCCGCACCCGCAGGTGTACCTCTCCTTCACGGTCAGCATACCGGTTCGGTATGGTTTGAAATTTGGATCCATAATACCCTTTGCAGAGCGCAAAAAACGGTCTCTGCGTTTCCTTTCTGGAAGTAAGAGACCGTTATATTCCGATGGTGCGTTAGACAGGGCTCGAACCTGCACGGGATTTCCCATGCGCTCCTAAGGCGCACGCGTATACCTATTCCGCCACTAACGCGTATGTGATGCTTCGGTGCGGACGAACTTGTCCGCAGTCCTTTTCGGGCTTGTCCTCACCCTCTTTGGGAAAGGGGACGAACGGCCTTCCAATTTTAGCACCCTGCGGACAGATTTTCCGAATTTCCGAGGAATCTTTTGGGTTAGAGGGCTTGTCCGCATCTGATTTTGTCCGCATCTTACCCGAATCTTGCCGTAACCATGGCGTTTTAGGCTTGACGTATTCCCGGAGAATTAGAGTTCCTAAGTCTTACGTGTCTACCAGTTCCACCACGTCCGCATAACAGATAAGAGATTACTCTTCCTTCTTTGTCGGATTTTTCTTAGGATCCTTCTCTGGATTGCGCTTTACATAGTTGGAAGAGATAGCGGTGATAGCAATCGTAAGAAGAATCAGAAAGAGAACGACACAGCCGACGATCAGAAGAGGAAGAGAGATTTCTCTTTCTTCTTCTCCTCCGGGATTATAGTAGATCAATCCGACGGTGAGCAAGGCTGTCGCCGAAAGAAAAGCAAATGTCAGCACCGAAATGAAGATGGTGCTGGCTTTTTTAGACATATGGGCGATAGCAAAAGCAAACTTGATGCAGAGATTGATGAACATGATCCCTCGAAAGGTTGGTGCGCCCGAAGGGATTCGAACCCTTGGCCCCTAGCTTCGGAGGCTAGTGCTCTATCCAGACTGAGCTACGGGCGCACTTCTATATGGCGCTCCCAAAGGGAATTGAACCCTTGGCCTACCGCTTAGGAGGCGGTCGCTCTATCCGGGCTGAGCTACGGGAGCAGCAAGGAGATTATATCACTCTTTTTTTCCTTTCCTTTGGAAAAACAGCGCCGAAAAGGAAATATTTAGAGTGAGAGGTATTGTTTATGAAATGCAAAGTGTTATCCCTATGTTCTTTCCTTCTTTTTTCTCTCTTTCCGCCACGTTATAAAACCGGTGAATTCACCCCTATCTATCACGGGGCACCTTTTGAAACCACGGTCTGTTCGTTCGGTATTCTTCCTTTGGAGCTTTACCAAAACGGTTATTATGACTTTCTTCCGCAAGGGTATCTCAACCCTTCAAGCGAAGAAGGAAGCTTTACGATCGGAGAAAAAGAAGAAACGGATCTTGCTCCCTTGCGTTTTAAAAACACGAGCGAAGAATATATGACGCTTCTTTTCTCTTTTGAGACTCCTCTTTCTTCTTTTCCTCTCAATAGAGCCAAAGACAGAATCGGTTATAGGTTGGAATATAAAAAGAAAGGAGAAGAGAAGAAAAGCGTATCGGCTTATATCAAGGCCTCGTCTTTAAAGAACAGTTTTACCTTTGATCCTTTTACCAATACCAAGATCCTTCAGACTTTTTCTCCTTTACAGAGCTCTCTTTTTTATCTTCCGGTGAGTGAGATGTTTGCTCTTCCTTTTGCTATCGAAGAGGAGTGCACTCTCTATTCCCTCACATTTGATTACGGAGATAATCCAGAACCTTTGAAGAAAGTATCTTTAGTAAAAGGAAAAGTCTTACCTACTGGTATTCCTACGATCCAGGAAAGCTATATCTCTTCCTGCAATTGTTCCAAGTCCTCTTATGATCAGGAACTCAACGATACGATGACCTATTCCTTAGAGAGCAATTTCGGACACACTTTGAATCCGGAATATCTGAAGACCAGATTCGCTATCCGAGATCCTAACGATGCCCTTATCTTCGCTTATCCGGATACCTTAGTCGATAAAGACGGTTATTACCGCCTCGGAGGAAATGCTGCTTTAGGTTCTACTTTCCATTTAGAATTATCTTCTTCTCTTTATCCCGATGCCGGAACCATTCATCTAAATATCACGGTTGTCGATAAGAAAGCCCCTACGATAACGCAACTTCTGGAAGAAGAAATAGAAGCTTCCTATACGACGGATTTCTTAGGAGAAGAGTTCCTTCAAAGCCATTTCCATTACTACGATAACTACGATGGAGAAGATATCACCTTTTCTCTTGCCGAAGAAAATGGTTATGCCTTCAACCGTTTCCAGATGGGAAAAAGAACTGCTCTTCTGAAAGGAAAAGACAGCCACGGAAATACGAGGAGTTATCCTTTCTCTTTATCTCTCTACGATGATGTTCCACCGCTTCTGGAAAGCAGTAAAGATGAAATCCATATCACATCGGATACTCTCTATTCCGAAGAAGATCTTCTCTCTTTCTTTGAAGCGGAAGACGAAGTAGACGGAATTGTCGAAATCGTCTTTAAAGAGAACTCCTACTCCGGAAAAGAAAGACAGACCGGTAACTATGAAGTAAAAGCTCTTGCCAGAGATAAAGCCGGAAACGAAAGCGAAAAGACTCTCTATCTTTCGGTCGTTCCGAAAGGTGCTCCGACCTATTATGTCAAAGGTTCCTTCCTTTCTTTTTTACAGGGGCAGATACCGAGCAAAGAAGAGCTCCTTACTACCTTGATCCGAAACGGACTTCTTCCGGATCGGTCCTATAAATCTTTGAAAGTTTACGAAGGAGAGGAACTCGATGACAGACTCAAACCCGGTACCTATGACATCACCTTAGAAGCTATCTCCGAAGAAGGAGAAAGCAACTACTGTGACTTGACCATAGAGATTCTTCCGAAAGAGAGCAAAAAGGAAGAAGAGACAGAAAGCGGCGGTTTCTTTGCTCGGATTGTCGCTTTCTTCAAGAAGCTCTTCGAAGCAATCCTATCTTTCTTCCGTAGACTCTTCTCCCTTTCCTGACTTATTCGGCGGGAGCAGGCTCTTGTTTTCGCTGTTGAAAATGACCCGGGAATATTGTAATATTACTATCCGCGGGGTCATGGCGGAACTGGTAGACGCGCTAGATTCAGGTTCTAGTGGGTAATTCCATAAGGGTTCGACTCCCTCTGACCCCACCAACGAGACCATAGTCGAACCTAGGTCTTGGAGGTCTTCCTCCTCGACGGCGGGTTCGGGATAAGGCCCGAAACAAGGCGAACCTTGATAAAGGCCAAAACAAGGAAGCGGGTGCAATAGCCCGCTTTTTTCATTGCTAAAATCTTATCAAATAGAAAAGTACATCCGTTTGTAAACATGAGATTTCATATACTCCGCGTCAGGAAAATACACTTAGAATAAGTAATCACCTTTAGTTGTGAACTTACGATTAGAAGAAATCTTAGATTTCATCTAGTGGGAGATAAACTAAAAAAACTTTTTCCAAAGCGGAAGAGGAAAGAAGTCATTCTGGGACGTGCAATTCGCAAGTTCTTCTTGCATATATATATATATATATAATTGTACTCAAAAGGAAGGTGTCAAAATGGCTGAACCTGATCAAGTGTTTTGTAAATTCTGTGGCGAGAAGATAGATGCCGACTGCGTTGTTTGTCCCCATTGCGGAAAACAAGTGAAGGATCTGAAGTCTGAGCAGACTCAGCCCCAGATTGTCATCAATAACGCCAACAACAACTCCAATACCAACGTTAACGCAGGTATTGCACCCGAATTTAGAATGGTTATTAGTGGGTTTCCTTTTGGCTCTGTGTTTTCTTGGGCTATCTTGGTGCACATAAGTTCTATGAAGGAAAGATTGGAATGGGAAGCCTCTATATGTGCACGGCGGGTCTTTTCGGCATAGGATGGATACTTGATATTTTTACCATTCTTGCCAAGCCGAATCCTTACGCGGTTTATTAGTTATCCTTTGTTTTTATCCCGCTTCCTTTATGGAGGCGGTTTTTTATGGCAAATTATCTGATTAGCGAAAAAACTCAGAAATCGAACATGCCAAATATAGAAATCAACCATCCTGTCACAAAAATACGAAGTTTTTTTGTGACAGGATAAATGATGGTTTCCAGAACTTATCCAACCGAGTGAACAAAACTCGTGATAGGAACTATTGCTAGACCTATTGTGAAATTAGCGGGTAACAGCAGCTTCTTTTCTGCTCTGGAAACGTGTCGGAAAACGTAAGTGTTGCTGACGGGCTCGAAGAAGAATGAATTCGGATACATTCAGGAAGTCAAGGACCTGCGACCGAGTAACGCAGTAACTCTTCTGCCAAGGACTGCACGTTCTTTCGAGGACTGATCTGTTGTTCTCTCAGTACTGGCAGGGATGAAAAGATTAGGTTTTAAAGGGAATATTGAAATATCGAATCATGGCAAACGCTTATTTTAATAATATCTCTGAATTTATCGATGAATTCACCAAAACGGATGCTTATGCCCCAAATCTTTATGGCGGCATCATCTGGGGAATGGAATTTGCTTTCCACGGTAAATTTTTCCGCGTTACGAGAGATCAGAGCGCGGATGATGAAACCTATGCCCTCATCTGCAGGAAATTCCATAAACCGACTATGCACTATATCGAAGTCTATCGCCTTCCCCGTGAATACTATGTTCCTTTTAATCCGACTCCCGATGTCTATCTTGGTCTCTATGATGATGTGAATGATCTTTTAGATCATTGCATTATTGATGAAAAAACGCATCGGGAGATCATCCCTTCGGAAAAAACCAGAATCACTAGTTTAGATTAGACAAATTATTCTTCTGTATTTTGCCCAAATCACAAAACAGGATAAGAAGTTGGATCAATTTGCGCCACCTCCCCTCCAAGCATAGCCCGACAGTGGGAGACCCACATGATAGCAGTACCCTTCCGAAAGCAGTTTCCTGTAGGGTCGCATTCCTTGGTATAGCGACCAAAAAAACCAATCCTCTTGTGTAAATATCTATGCCCCGTTTTCAATAGAAATTCAATACTAACTTACCTGTAGTATAAAATCGGCCAAAGTGACCTCCTAAAATTTATTAAGTGGCCAATTTGACCTTTTATATTTACATAAGAGGACAATTTTGCTAAACTGAATCTGGTGATGCATATGACATTAAAAGAAACAAGATTGAACTATCGCTTAACTCAGACTCAGGCTTCCAGTATCGTCGGTGTTCCGCTAAGGACATACCGCAGATATGAAACTGATGAAGACTATGGGGATGAACTGAAACGTTCAAAGTTCATCGATATTTTGAATGACAAATGCAGTATCACCGAAACAAAAGGCTTGTTAAGTGTTGACCAAATAAAGAAAAGCTTAGTTGCTTTATTTGACAGTCAATATCAGGGAGTAGTTGAATTCTGTTATCTCTTCGGCAGTTATGCCAAAGGATATGCGACTGAGACCAGCGATGTTGATTTATGTATTTCCTCATCCCTGACGGGAATGAAAGTCGCCGGTCTTGCGGAAGCTATCAGAAACGTCCTTCACAAGAAGATAGATCTCGTTAGATTCGATACACTAAAGGACAATCCTGAACTTCTTAAAGAAATCATGAAGGATGGCATTAAGATTTATGGATAACCGGAAAAATAACAAATATTATGCTCAGAAAGCCATAGAGCAGATAGATGCTATCGATAAATACATTTCCAATAAGAATTATGATGAATTTGTTTCCGATGAGGAGCTGATCGATGCTGTCATGTTCCGCCTGATCCAAATGGTTGAAAATATCAAAAATATCTCTTCTGATTTTAAAGTCAGACATCCAGAGATTCCCTGGGGTGACATTGCTGGCTTCCGTAACGGCATTGTTCATGACTATGGAAAAACTGATTATCTGACCATTTACGAAACAATTACGAAAGATATTGATGAACTGAAAGAGGTGCTTAAAACGATTTGATATAATACCGACATCTATAACGATTTCCGGGAAAGCACAAGTGAAAGTAAAAGTTTTACTCAAAGGTTCGACCACGTACATGGGTTGGTCCACCAACTAGACCATAGTCGAACCCATCTCTTGGAGGTCTTCCTCCTCGACGGCGGGTTCGGGATAAGGCCCGATACAAGGCGAACCTTGGTAAAGGCCAACATCAAGGAAGCGGGTGCAAAAGCCCGCTTTTTCTTTGTAGAAATCACGCATTCAAGATAAATTCTGGCAAATCCTCTTTTCTTCTAGGTGGCCTTGGTCATGGCGAGCTAAACGTCTTCCTCCGTCTTTTTCTGAAGTCCTCAAAGACGGTTTTTTCTATCGTGCTGAAAATCCCTAGAATCTATCTGCTCTCCTTCCTTTTTCTTCCCTTCCCCGTCTTTGTAACCTATTGCTTTTCCTCAATCGGGAAAGGAGAGTCAGCCATCCTGCTTTCCTTTCCTAGAGGCCTACCCGTTCCTTTGTTCCTCCTTTTTTCTTCCCGCCATGTTCGGCAAAAGTTGCTATCTTGTGGAAGAGGATCGGGTGCAAAGGCGTGATCATCTTTGTTTTCCTTGTTCTTCTTCGTCATAACATCAAGCCGCTTTCCAAGGCGGAATCTGCCTCAGAAAAGGAAAGATCCTATGGATTTCTCAAAAGCCGTGCTTTCCTCTCCGGATCGCTTTTGGATGGCTTCCTCTTTTAAACCGACCATGGTCCTTCCGGTGTTATCTGGATTCAATTCTTTTACAAATACAAAGATAAGGTTCCGGCCTGTTGAAAAGAGGAAACAAGGTTATTAATATATTCACATGCATCAATGTAATGAACACCACATGCAGGAAGAAATACGGAAAAGCCTTGAAGCGATAGGCGATTCCACGAGACTGGATATTTTATGCCTGCTGTCCAAGAACGGGACCATGTGCGGCTGTACGCTGCTTAAACAGCTTTCTATTACGCAGGGCACCCTTTCGCATCATATGAAGATTCTTTCCGAAGCCGATCTCGTTCGGATCAGGAAAGAGGGAAGATGGCGTCATTACACTTTGAACAAAACGAAAATCTTCCAGATGGCGGATTTCCTGAAGGGCCTCTGTTCCGGTAGGAAACGTCTCTGTAAAGGAAGCGGAAAGGATAAAGAATGATGGAATATACCATGCAGGAAAAATATGCGTTGATAAAACGTGCCTTAAGGAAAGAAAAAGGGACAGACCCCTTAGCCATAGCCGAAAACGTAATGAAAAACGATTTCGTCAGCATGCATGGCCCGGAACATCATTTCCTCGACGGGGCGTGCTTCTTGACGGCCATTTATAACGCCAATCCCTTTTTCGACCTGGAAACGTCTCTTGACGAGCTTTCCGAAAGAAGCATCCGAATGCCCGGGCGATGTGCGGATATTGGGGAATCTGCGGTTCAGCCGCCTCCATCGGTGCAGCCCTGTCGGTGCTCTTTGTGGGTGCAGTCAGGCCCCCGTTCGTTTGAGAGTATTGTTAAATCAGATTCTTCTTTGACGCTTTCCTCAACGGCGGTACCCTATGGTTTCAAGCGCACAGGGAAGTACATGTGGGAAGCCGATGAGGAAGAGGCAAAGAAAGTCCACTACCTCTTCGATATGGGCAGAAATACGGATATGACGGTCGACGGGTTCGTAGAGCTCCTGAGGCGGAAAGGAGTCTTCGGAGGCGACGGAGAGTCTTTCAAGAGCAAAACCGTCTACTGTATGCTTTCTAACCGGAGGTACGTCGGTGGTTACCACTGAGGAGAGGTCTTAAGCAACTGCCTGTCCGTCCTCGTGGGCAAAGAGGTCTTCGATAATTTCCGAAAGACGAAGTCAAGAAACAGCATTCCTCTTCCGAGTTCGACTACCAAAGTCGGCTCTTCCGCCATCGCTAGGAACCTTCGGACTTCACGTTCTTAAAAGGGTATAGATCGTACGTTTTTTTATAAAATCAGCACCATAAAAAGCGGGCCTGAAACCCGCTTTTTGCTTTGCGGAACGAATCCTTCCGAAGAATCTTCTTTAGGGACTTCTTCAAAGAGGCTTTCTTGCCAATTGACGAAGACCATCCTCGGATAAGAGATGATAGAGATCTTCTTTCGTATTTATTGTAATATCCTTCATGGCTTTGAAGAGAGTGAGAAGATTGTTTTCTTCGTCGTCGGTCGGTTCAAGATAGTCTTTCTCTTCATATCCGCTGAGGTTCTCTTCTATCAGAGTGAGAACATATCTCCGTAAGAGACAGAGTAAAGAAGGCTCGATCCAGAAAGAAAGAGTAGGACCACCAACCTGTTCTTCTCTCCGTAATCTTAAATAGGTCGAAAGACCATCTTCGGCCGTATGGTAGATATCGACAAAGAGGAAATCATAGTTCTGCTCTCCCATCTTTCTTTCATAATAGTGGAAGCAGTCTTCTTTCCGAATATGAATCTTCTCTTTATGAGGGAACTGAGGTAAGAGGTTCTCTTCGAAAAGACGGATGACGTTGTTGTCTTTCTCGAGGATGGTAACCGAAGACACTTCTTCTTTTTCACTTGCCATAAAGGCAAAGTAACCTAACCCTAAACCGAAGGTGAGGACATTTCCTTTGGCTTCCTCGATCGGTTTCTGCATGGTCAGGATCTCATGCGGGGTAAGAGACATCCAGACTTCGTTCTTATCGGTCAAGACCGGATAAGAGACTTTGGAAGAGAAATAACCGAGCGTGTTCTTCTCTAAGAAATTTGTCTCTTCTCCGGAAGAGATTGTATCTTCGAGATTGAATCCTTCGTAGGGAGCAAAGTAGTTAGTGCTTAACGCATATCTTCCTCTTGCCGGGTTTCCTTTGATATGGATTGTTTTTCCATAGGGGTTCTCTTTCATCAGCTTCTCATCGACCGCTTGAAAAGCGCCGAAGCCGTTCTCTTCTTTCCGTCTTTCGACTTCCGGATCGTCCGGATCAAAGCCGAGCAACGCATAGAAGCATTCTGAGAAAGCATCCTCTTCTTTCTTCTTGGCGATAGCTTCTTCATCAATGGCATCGTACTGGTTTTCGAGATAGTCGTTGAGCCACTGACTCACTTCGATATTCTGCTCTTTTGCTTCCAGAAGCTTCTTAAGGGCTTCTTTTCCTTTTTGATCAAGTTCGATTTTCATAGCGAGAAGATTCTACCCGAAAATGGGATAGAAGGAAAGAGAAGAAACGCCTTGTAAGGTTGTAATGAGGAGACTCTATATATATCCTTATATATATGTGACATCGGACAAAGTGAAAAAAGATCATTTTTTTGTTGACTGCAATCCTTTGCTCGTGTATACTCTTACCCGCTGAATGCCATTTCAGCCCGTATTGACGTGTGAAGTTGCGGAAACGCCGACAGCGGTTGTCAACGTATTCCGGTAATTCATACCGAACGGATGCCCACACAAGATCGTGGGTAAAGGAGGAAAAACAATGGCAGAAAACAAATCGATTCGTGTTCGTCTCAAGGGCTATGATCACAAGGTCCTTGACCAGGCGGTCGCAAAGATCGTCGAAGCCGCTAAGAAGACCGGCGCTACGGTAGTCGGACCTATTCCGCTTCCTACCGAAAAACAGATCTTCACCATCTTGCGCTCTCCGTTCACCGATAAGGATTCGCGTGAACAGTTCGAGATCCGGACGCACAAGAGACTCATCGATATCAATCGTCCGACTAAGCAGACCATCGACATTCTCAAGAATCTCAATCTTCCTGCTGGCGTCGACGTTGAGATCAAGCTGTAAGGAGGATAGAGAGAGTTTATGAAATCTATCATCGGAAGAAAGATCGGTATGACTTCCGTCTTCGCCGAAGACGGCTCCATGTATCCGGTCACCGTCGTCGAAGTTCTTCCTAACGTCGTTCTCCAGGTCAAGACCAAGGAGAAGGATGGCTACGAAGCTCTTCAGGTCGGTTATGAAGATAAGAAGGAAAGCAGAGCCAATAAGCCGCTACTCGGCGTCTGCAAGAAGGCTAACACTGCTCCGAAGTACTTCATCCGTGAGCTCGAAGGCGATGAGCTCTATGGAAAGTACAACGTCGGTCAGAGCATCGACTGCACGATCTTCCAGGTCGGCGATATGGTCGATGTCACCGCCAAGAGCAAGGGCCATGGTTATTCTGGCACTATCAAGAGATATCACGGCACCATCGGTCCGAAGGGCCATGGCTCCGGTTATCACAGACAGATCGGTTCGTTAGCCACCAACGGCCGCTGCAACAACCGTGTCCACGCCGGCAAGAAGATGTCCGGTCAGTGGAGACCGCAGACGAGAACCGTTCTCAATCTGCCGATCGTCGCTGTCGAACCCGATAAGAACTGCATCCTGATCCGCGGTTCCGTCGCCGGTCCGAAATATTCGATCATGAAGATCCGCTCCACGGTCGAAATCAAGAAGAAGTTCGCCGCTTCGCCGGTTGTCGATTACACCAAGGAGTCTATTGCGGATATTGAGAAGAAGGAAGCTGAGGCCTTAGCGAAAGCCGCCGCTGCTCCGAAGAAAGCTCTCAACCCGATCAAGAACTCCAAGAAGATCGCGAAGAAGTAAGGAGTAACAACCAATGTCTGAAAATCTCAATTGGCCGGTCGTCAACTACGCCGGCGAGAAAGTCGGGGAAGTCGTTCTCCCTGGCGATCTCTTCAACTCGGATGTCAATGAATACGCTGTTCAGAGAGCGGTCCGCGTCGACCTTGCTGCCCGCAGAGTCGATACTGCCCACACTCTTACCCGTGATATCGTCCATGGTTCGAACCGCAAACCGTGGAGACAGAAGGGTACGGGCCGTGCGAGAGCCGGTACCACCAACTCTCCGGTCTGGAGACACGGCGGTGTCGTCTTCGCTCCCAATGGCGAACAGAACCACGACATCAAGCAGAATAAGAAGGAACATTATCTTGCCTTCACCTCGGTTTTAACCGACAAGGTCAAGAACAACAATCTCATCGTTCTCACCGACGATGTCTTCTCTTCCAACAAGACCAAAGACTTCGTCAAGGCGTTAGAAGCCATCAAAGCCGATGGCAAGAAGAATCTCCTCGTTCTCTCGGGAATCGACGAGAATCTCATCAAGGCGGCCAGAAATGTCGCGACGGTCGAAGTGACCACTGCGGACAATCTCTCCGTCTACGATGTTCTCAATGCCAATAAGCTGATCCTGGTCAAGGGCTGTGTCCCTGCTCCGCTCGAAGATGAGCACGATGAAAAGGAGGCCGAATAACCATGGCGGAAGAAATCAAGAAGGAAACCGAAGAAGTCAAGGCCGAAGAAGCCAAGGCTCCGAAGGCGAAGAAAGCCGCTGCCAAGAAGACTGCGACCAAGAAGGCTCCGGCGAAGAAAGCCGCTGCTAAGAAGACCGAGGAAAACGAAACCAAGACCGAAGAGGTCAAGGAAGAAGCAAAACCGGTCGAAACTAAGGCCGAAGCTCCGAAAGCCGAAGAGAAGAAAGAAGAAGTCAAAGAATATATCACCCGTCCTGTTCTCTTAAAGGATATGCATATCCTTAAGCATCTGATCGTCTCCGAAGAGACCCAGAGACTCGAACAGAAGGAAAATGCCCTTGTCTTCGCGGTTGACCGCAAGGCCACCAAGACCGAGATCAAGGGTGCGGTCGAAGCAATCTTCCATGCCAAGGTCAAGAGCGTCAACACGATGAACCTCCAGCCGAAGACGAGAAGAGTCGGCCGTTACGAAGGAAAGCTTCCGGTCTATAAGAAGGCGATTGTCCGCTTCGATTCTGCTTACGATCTTGGCAAGATCACTGCGGCTACTGCTAACGAAGAGCGGAAGGCTAACGACGAAGCCAAGTAGACCAAAGAAACGTATAGGAGAAAGTTATGGCTATCAAACAATATAACCCCCTCACCGGAGGTATGAGAAATCTCGCCACCTTATCCACCAAAGATCTCACGAAGAAAGCTCCTGAAAAATCTTTGCTCAAGCCGATCAAGAAGACCGGTGGCCGCAATAACCAGGGCTATATCACCACCCGTCATATCGGCGGTGGCAACAAGAAGATGTACCGTGTCGTCGACTTCAAGAGAAGCGGTGAAGCTACTGCTACGGTCCGCGCGATCGAATACGATCCGAACCGCAACTGCCGTATCGCCCTCATCGTCGATGTCCACGGCAAGAAGCGTTATATCCTCTGCCCGAAGGGTCTTGAAGTCGGTGCCACTGTCACCGATGGCAAGACTGGAAGCATCGAGACCGGCAACTGCATGGAGCTCGCTGCTATCCCGGAAGGTATCATGGTTCATAACGTTGAGTTAGAACCTGGCAAAGGCGGACAGGTCTGCCGCGCTGCCGGTACCTCTGCTCAGATCTTAGGTAAGGAAGAGAAATACTGCACTCTGCGTCTTGCTTCCGGCGAAGTGAGAAAGTTCTTGCTCACCTGCCGCGCCACCATCGGCGTTGTCGGAAACGAAGATTATAACCTTGTCAGCAAGGGCAAAGCCGGCCGTACCAGATGGCTTGGCGAACGCCCGACGGTCCGTGGTGCTGTCATGAACCCGAATGACCATCCGCACGGCGGCGGTGAAGGCAAGAACCCGGTCGGCCACGATGCGCCTCGTTCCCCTTGGGGACGTCGTCTCATGGGTGTCAAGACCCGTTCGAAGAAGGCGAGAAGCAATCGCCTTATCGTCCGTCGCAGAAACGGCAAGTAATTAGGAGGAGAACAAACAAATGTCCAGAAGTTCCAAAAAGGGACCGTATTGCGATCCGAAACTCCTGAAGAGAGTTCAGGAACAGAACAAGACCGGCAAGAAAGAGGTCATCAAGACCTGGTCGAGACGTTCGACTATCTTCCCGGATTTCATCCAGCACACGATCTCCGTCCACAACGGAAGAGCCTTCGTCCCGGTCTATATCACTGAGGATATGGTCGGCCACAAGCTCGGGGAATTCGTTTTCACCCGTACCTTCGTCAAGCATAAGTCCGGTGCCGATGATACGACTGCCGCTGCCGCTAAACCGGCTGCTCCGGCCGCTGCTGCCCCGGCTGCTAAGAAATAAGGAGAATCACCATGGCAGAAGAAAAAGAAACCAAACAGCAGGAAGTCAAACCTGTCGCTGAGGAAAAGAAATTCACCGAAGCCAAGGCGAAGCTCCTCAATTACGGCGTCACTCCGCGTAAGGTCCGTCTTGTCATCGATCTTGTCCGTGGCAAGGACCTCGATACGGCGTATGCCATTCTTGATAACACCCAGAAGCTCTGCGCCAAGGATATCAAGAAGCTCATCAAGTCGGCGGAAGCCAATGCGGTCAACAACTATCATATGGACCGCGATTCGCTCTACATCGCCGAGATCACCGCTAACGATGCGATGAGACTTAAGAGAATCCTTCCGCGCGCGAGGGGTTCGGCCAGCGGCTTAATCAAGCGTTGGTCCCACGTCTATGTCACGCTCCGCGCTAAGGAGGCCAAGTAACTATGGGTCAGAAAGTCAATCCGAACGGCTTACGTTTAGGTATCAACCGCGATTGGTCCAGCCACTGGTATGCCGATAAGCACACCTTTGCTACCTATCTCGATGAAGACATCAAGATCCGTTCTTATCTTGAGCCGCTCCTCAACAAGATCGGTGCCGGCTTAAGCCACATCGATATCGAGCGTATCAAGAACAACATCACCATCTCCCTCTTCGTTTCCCAGCCGGCGATCGTCTTAGGCAAGGACAATGCCCAGCTCAAGGAGATCTCCGCTAAGGTCTCCAAGATCCTCAAGAAGGATCCTTCCACCATCAAGTTCACTCTCGTCGAGATCAAGAATCCGGATCTCGATGCCATGCTTGTCGCTAAGGATATCGCCAAGCAGCTCCAGGAACGCGCTTCTTACCGTGTTGTTCAGAAGAAGGCTATCCAGAGAGTCATGCGTGCCGGTGCCAAGGGCTGCAAGACCATGACGAAGGGCCGTATCGGCGGAGCCGAAATCGCCCGTTACGAAGAATACCGCGAAGGTGTCCTTTCGCTTCATACCCTCCGTCAGCCGATCGATTATGCCTACACTCCGTGCAACACCACCTATGGTGTCATCGGTGTCAAGGTCTGGATCGCTCTTCCGGATAACTATGAAGAACTCCGCAACCGCCGTCCGGACGAAGGCAGATTCGGTGGTAGAGGTAGATTCAACCGCGGTGGTTTCGATCGCCGCAATGGCTCCCGTCCGCAGGGACAGGGTGCTAAACCTGCCGCTCAGCCTGCCGCTAAGCCTGCTGAGCCGAAAGGAGAATAAAGATGTTACAGCCTAAAAGAATGAAGTGGCGCCGCAACCATCTTGTCCGTCCTAGCGACAAAGCTAGCCGCTGCAATACGGTTGACTTCGGCGAATACGGCCTTGTGGCGACTCAGCCTGGCTACATCAATAACCGCCAGATCGAGGCTGCCCGTGTCGTCTTATCCCGTTATACCAAGAAGTTCGGAAAATCCTATATCCGTATCTTCCCTTACCTCGGCATCACTAAGAAGCCGGCTGAGGTCCGTATGGGTAACGGTAAAGGTACCCTCGACAAATGGGATGCCGTTGTCGATAAGGGAACCGTCATGTTCGAAATCGGCGGTATCTCGGAAGCCGATTGCATCGAGGCCTTACATCAGGCCGGATACAAGCTCTCCGTCACCAGCCGTGTCGTCAAGAAAGGCGAGGAAAACAAATAATGACAATCGAAGAAGTAAGAAAATTGTCGGACGCTGAACTCGCCGGCAAAGTCTACGAACTCAAGAGCGACCTGCTCAATCTCCGCTTCCAGGCGAAGGCCGGTCAGCTCGATAACGGTGCCAAGATCACGGCCTGCCGCAAGGATATCGCCCGTTGCCTCACCGTTGAGAATGAGCGCAAGAAAGCAGCGAAGACTGCTTCTGCGAAGTAATAGGAGGCTAGAACAATGGCTGAAGAAAAGAACGAAAAGGTCATCCCGGCCTCGAATAAGAGAAGACTTCAGGGAACCGTCCTTGAAAGCAAGATGCAGAAGACGATCGTTGTCCAGACCGAGACCTATAAGGCCCATCCGATCTACGGCAAGAGAGTCTCTGTCCGTAAGAAGTATAAGGTCGACGATCCTCAGGGCTTAGCCCATGCCGGCGATGTCGTCGTCATCGAGGAATGCCGTCCGATCTCTCACGATAAGCACTTCCGTTTAGTCGCTGTCGTGAAGAAGGGAGAGTAACCCATGGTCGAAACTGAAACCAACTTAGTCGTCGCCGATAACTCCGGCGCGAGAAGCGTCCGCGTCTTCCACCTTGTCGGTGGCTCTCACCACAAGTCGGCCGGTGTCGGAGATGTCGTTGTCTGTGCCGTCAAGGATGCTATCCCGAACGGCAAGGTCAAGAAGTCCGATGTCGTCAAGGGCGTTATCGTCCGCGTCAAGAAGGCCTATCAGAGAAAGGATGGTTCCACTATCCGCTTCGATGATAATGCCGTTGTCCTGATCAACGACGATGGCACTCCGAAGGGTACCCGTGTCTTCGGACCGGTCGCCCGTGAACTCCGTGAGAAGGGCGATATGTATATGAAGATCGTCTCTCTTGCGATCGAGGTCCTTTAAAGGCTAGGGAGGAGAAATCATGAAAATCAAAACTGGTGATACTGTCATCGTCCTCTCTGGCGACGACAAAGGAAAAATCGGCAAGGTCCTCAAGGCCATGCCGAAGGAGAACAAGGTCTTAGTCGAAGGCGTCAACGCTGCTAAGAAGCACGTCAAGCCTTCGCAGGCTAACCCGCAGGGCACCGTCAAGGACATCAATCTTCCGATCGATGCTTCCAATGTTGCCGTTGTGGATCCTAAGACCAACAAAGCCACCCGTATCGGTTATAAGACCGTCGATGGCAAGAAGGTCCGTATCGCGAAGAAGAGCGGTACCGAAATCAAGTAAGGAGAAGGAAAATGGCTGAAGAAAAGAAAAACGGCGTGTCCGTCAAGAAGGCCCATTCGCAGGGCGCTCCCAAAGCTCAGTACGTCTCCCGTCTTGAGACCTACTACAAGGAGACCGTCGTCCCCGAGATGATGAAGGAATTCGGTTACAAGTCCGTCATGGAATGCCCGAAGCTCGTCAAGATCGTTCTCAATATGCGTCTTGGCGAATCCGGCTCCGATGAGAAGATCGTCGAAGAGTGCGTTTCCGAGCTTGCGACTATCTCCGGTCAGCATCCGGTCGTCACGAAGGCGAAGAAGTCCATCGCGAACTTCAAGCTCCGTGAAGGTGTCCCGGTCGGCGTCAAGGTTACTTTACGCCGTATCCGCATGTACGATTTCCTCGATAAGTTCATCAACATCGATCTTCCGCGTGTCCGCGATTTCCGCGGTATCTCGAAAGATTCCTTCGATGGCCGCGGTGACTATTCCGTCGGCGTCAAGGAACAGCTGATCTTCCCGGAAATCCAGTACGACAAGGTCACTCATACCCAGGGTATGGATGTCGTCATTGTCACGACTGCGAAGACCGATAAAGAAGCGTTTGCCTTACTCTCGAAGTTCGGCATGCCCTTCCAGAAGTAATTGGAGGAAAGCAAGACATGGCAAGAAAAGCTTTAATTGTCAAATGCGCGAAACCGAAGAAGCATCCGAAGACTCAGAACTATACCCGCTGCTCCCGCTGCGGAAGAGTCCACGGTGTCCTTCGTCAGTTCGGCATCTGCCGTATCTGCCTCCGCGAGATGGCCTACAAGGGCGAAATCCCCGGAATGCATAAGTCGAGCTGGTAATCGAGGAAAGGAGATACCACATTATGGTCAACGATACCATCGCGGATCTTCTGACCCGCATCAACAACGCCAATATGAATAAGGCGGACAAGGTCGAATTACCTACCTTCAAGATGGGTGAAGAGATCTGCCGCATCCTCAAAGAGGAAGGCTTCATCCAGGGGTATGAAGTCAAGGTCGTCGGAACCAATCCCTACAAGACCTTAGTTGTCACCCTCAAATACGATTCCAAGGGCAACCGCGTCATCTCCGGTATCCGCCGCATCTCCAAACCTGGCCTCCGTGTCACGGCGAGTGCGGACAAGCTTCCGAGAGTTCTCAACGGTTTAGGTATCGCCATCATCTCGACTTCGTCGGGTGTCATGAGCGATAAGGAAGCCCGTAAGAAGAACGTCGGCGGGGAAGTTCTCGCCTACGTCTGGTAAGGAGGAGAGAGCATGTCTAGAATCGGAAGAGAACCGATCGCGATTCCGGCCGGTGTCACCATCTCTGTCGATGGCAATGTCGTCACCGTCAAGGGTCCGAAAGGCGAGCTGAAGAGCAAGTTCAATCCGCACCTCACTTATGAAGAGAAGGACGGCAAATTCCACGTCCTCCGTCCGAATGACTCGATCGCGATGAAGATGCAGCACGGCACGGCCCGTGCCACCATCGCCGATATGGTCAAGGGCGTCACCGTCGGTTATGAGAAGAAACTTGAGATCAAGGGCGTCGGTTACACCGCTTCGATGAACGGCGAGAACCTCGTTCTCCGTGTCGGTCATTCTCATCCGGATACGGTCACTCCGCTTCCGGGAGCCAAGATCAGCTTCGATTCCAAGACGATGCAGATCATCGTCACCGGTATCGATAAGCAGATCGTCGGTCAGCAGGCTGCTCTTATCCGTGCGGTCCGTAAACCGGAATGCTATCACGGCAAGGGTATCCGTTATGTCGGAGAAGTCGTCGTCTTACGTCAGCCGGCTTCGGCGAAGAAGTCTGCCGCCGGTGCGAAGTGAGATAGGAGGAAAGCAAAATGTACACTGCATTCGATAAAAATTCTCAGCGTCTCCATCGCCACGTCCGCATCCGCGCCAAGATTCACGGAACGGCTAGTAGACCGAGAGTTTCGATCTATCGTTCGAACAAGTTCATCTATGCTGCGCTCATCGATGATGAAGCCGGAAAGACTCTGGCTTCTTCGTCCTCGGCGAAGCTCGGACTTGATAATCCGTCCAACGTCGCTGCGGCGACGAAGGTCGGCGAGGATTTAGCCGCTAAGGCCAAAGACCTCAAGCTCACTTCGGTCGTCTTCGACCGTTCGGGCTATCTGTATCACGGCCAGGTCAAAGCCGTGGCCGAAGCCATGCGTAAAGCTGGCTTAGCCTTCTAAGGAGAACTGAAACAAAATGGCAGAAGAAAATAAGAACGTCGCTCCGGCGGAAGCCGGGGTCAAGGCTGAATCCGCTCCGGCTGGTAAGCCGCAGGGCGGAGAGAAGTCTGCCGTTGCTGCTAGAGGAAACGGAAATAGACGTTTCGGCAACAATGGTCGCCGTTTCTCCCGCAATGGCCGCGGAGGCCGTCGCGAGGATGACGAATTCACGGATAAGGTCATCAAGATCAACCGTGTCGCCAAGGTCATCAAGGGTGGTAAGCGTGTCCGCTTCACCGCGCTTGTTGTCATCGGGGATGGCAAGGGTACCTTCGGTTATGGCTTAGGCAAGTCCAACGAAGTCCCGGATGCCATCAAGAAGGCGATGAATGTCGCCCGTCGCAATAAGATGAAGATCGTTATCGCCGATGGCGATACCATCACTCATCCGATCATGGGTGAGTTCGGTGCGACCAAGGTCTTCTTAAAGCCCGCTCCGAAAGGTACCGGACTTGTCGCCGGCGGTGCGGTCCGTGCGATTCTTGAGTTAGCGGGCGTCAAGAACGTCTACTCCAAAATCTACGGTTCCCGTACGCAGGGTAACGTCGTCAAGGCCGTTGCCGATGGTCTTGCCAAGCTCAAGACCAAGGCTCAGGTCGAAGAGATTCGCTTCGGAAAGAAGCCGGAAGTCAAGGCTGTCAAACCGGCCGAGAAGACTTCCGAAGCCAAGTAATGAGGAGGGTGGAATTCTATGGAATTAAATAATCTTAAGATTGCCAAGGGATCCCGTCATCTCCCGAAGAGAGTCGGTCAGGGTATCGGCTCCGGCATGGGTAAGACTTCTACCCGTGGTCAGAAGGGTCAGGGTGCCCGTCAGGGCCGCAAGGTCCCGAACGGCTTCGAAGGCGGTCAGCTTCCGCTTTACCGTCGTCTTCCGAAACACGGCTTTGTCAATTATGGAAGAGTCGAGTATAATATCGTCAAGCTCGGTCAGTTAGAGGCTTCCTTTAAAGATGGCACGGAAGTCAACGACACTGCCTTGCTCTTTGCTGGACTCATCCATAACCTCAATGCCCCGGTCAAGATTGTCGGTGGCGGTGAACTGAAGAAGAAGCTCAACGTCACGGTTCAGGCTTTCACTGCTTCGGCGAAAGAGGCTATCGAGAAGGCCGGCGGAAAGACTTCCGTCCAGTCCCTCAAGGAAGCGAGAGTTGCCCTCAAGGCTTCTCTTGCAGCCCTCAACGAAGGAGCGGGCGAAACTGAGGATAAGTAATGAAAAAGCTAGCCGCATTTTTCCATAACAAGGACGTTCTGAATCGTATTCTCTTTACGTTGGCGATTTTCCTTGTCTTCCGAATCGGCTCAGCAATCACCGTCCCGGGGGTTCATACTTCGAGTAACCTCTGGGACGATTCGAATTCGTCTTTCTCTCTTCTCAACATGATGGGAGGAGGCGCTCTGCAGAATTTCTCGATTCTCGCCTTGGGTGTCTCTCCTTACATCACGGCGCAGATCATCATCCAGCTTCTCTCGATGGATGTCCTTCCGGCTTTGACCGCTCTTACCAAAGAGGGCGAGACGGGACGTCGTAAACTCGATGTCGTCACCCGTATCCTCTCGGTCGTCTTAGGCGCGGTTCAGGCTTACGGCATCACGGTGGCGGTGAAGAACTCCGATGGTATCTCCTTGGTCGATGATTCGGCCTGGGGGTACACCAAGATCATCATCGTCATGGTCGCGGGAACGATGATCATGACCTGGCTCGGTGACCAGATCACCGACAAGGGTATCGGTAACGGTATCTCCATGATGATCTTCGTCGGTATCATCTCTTCGCTTCCGAGTCAGATTTCTTCCGCCTTCCAGAACTACCTCTCCGATAAGGTTCAGTCGGGTGATCCGACGCTGATCCTTCAGGGAGCGGTTCAGATTGCGGTCTACTTCTTAGCCATGCTGCTGATCGTCATCTTCGTCACCTTCATGGAGAAGAGTGTCCGAAAGCTTCCGGTGAGTCATTCCAACACTTCCCAGAGCCAGGATCTCTCTTCCCAGCAGTCTTCTTTCCTTCCGATCAAGGTCAATGCTTCTTCGGTTATGCCGGTCATCTTCGCTTCTTCTGTCATGGTTGCTCCGGCGATTCTCATCTCTCTGTTCTCGAACGGCAATCCGCCGTCCTGGGCACAGACGCTTGAGGACGTCTTCAACTATCAGAAGATGACGCAGATGGGCGATAACTTCTCCTTCCCTTGGGGTACGATCATCTACGCGATTCTCATCATCGCTTTCTCTTACTTCTATGCGCAGCTTGAAATCAACCCGGAGAGAATCGCGGAGAACTTCCAGACTTCCGGCACCTACATCACCGGTATCAAGCCGGGTGTGGAGACCGAACAGTATATCTCCCGTCTTCTCAACCGCATCACCTTCATCGGTTCGATGGCTTTGACGCTCGTCGCCTTGCTTCCGGTCATCCTTTCCATGAGCGGTGCTGTCCCTTCTTCGCTATCGTTAGGCGGAACCGGCCTCATCATCGTCGTCGGTGTCGCGCTTGAAGTCGATAACCAGATCAATGGCATCCTGGCTGGCCAGGGCTTTGCCGAAAGCGAGATGTAAATCATGAACGAAAAGAAAGAGCTGAATATCATTCTGATGGGTCCCCCTGCCGCTGGCAAGGGAACCCAGTCGGAACGCATTGTCGGGAAGTATCATGTTCCGCATATTTCGACCGGTGACATGTTCCGTGCGGCGATTGCGGCTAAGACCCCGTTAGGAGTCAAGGCCAGCGAATACATCAACGCCGGTAAGCTTGTCCCCGATGAGGTCACAATCGGCCTTGTCGAAGAACGTCTTTCGCAGGACGACTGCAAGAAGGGATTCCTCCTCGACGGCTTCCCGCGCACCATTCCGCAGGCCGAAGCGCTTGACGCTTTACTTGCGAAGATGGGTCGCAGGATCACGCACGTGATTCTCTTAGAAGCCGACGATAAGGTCCTCACTTCCCGCATCGTCGCTAGACGCGTCTGCCCGAAGTGCGGTGCTTCCTACAATCTTGAGACGAAGAAGCCGAAGGTTGAAGGAGTCTGCGACAATTGCGGTTCTACGCTGATTCAGCGTAAGGACGATACTGCCGAAGCCTTCAAGGTCCGTCTCGATAGCTATGCCAAGCAGACCTATCCGATCGCCGAGCACTATCGGAAGCAGGGAGTCCTTTCCCGCATCGATGCGCTCCAGGATATCGGAAGCGTCTTCTCCGACATCGAAAAAGCATTAGAGGCGTAAGAATGATCATCGTCAAGACGAAAGCAGAATGTGAGAAGATGATCGTCGCCGGGAATAAGCTCGGAGCTATCTTCGATGAGTTAGCCAAAGAGATCCGCCCGGGACGGTCGACTTACGAGATCGATAAGATCGCCGATGAACTGATCGTGAAAAGCGGTGGGAAACCGAACTTCGCTTTGGAGGACGGCTACCACAACGCGATCTGTGCCAGTGTCAATGAGACATTGATCCACGGTATCCCTTCAAAGAGCGTCATCCTGAAGGACGGAGATATCCTCTCCGTCGATATGGGTAACCTCGATGAGAACGGGTACAACGGCGATGCCTGTCGAACCTTCGCCATAGGAAATATCTCCGATGAAGCGAAAAGGCTCATCCGCTGCACCGAAGAGTGTTTCTTTGAAGCCTATAAAGTCTGTCTGGTCGGCCATCATCTCTTTGAGATTTCGATGGCGATCCAGAGAACTGCCGATAAATATGGCTATTCGCTCTGCAAGGAGTACGGAGGCCACGGAATCGGTAAGGAAATGCATGAAGATCCGTTCATCTACAATTACTACTCCCCCGAACTCGGTCTTGGACCTTTCTTAAGGCCTGGGATGTGTCTAGCCATCGAACCGATGGTCATGTCCGGCAAGAGCAATATCATCACTCTCAAGGATGGCTGGGGAGTTGTCTCCGAGGACCGCAAACTTACGGCCCATTACGAGAATGACGTCATCATCACCGAAAACGGTCCGATCATCACTTCGGTCGATGAAAATGTCCGGAGACATCTGAGCAAGGAGAATAAACAAGCATGAGCAGAGAAGATTTCATCAAGATGGAGGGAAAAGTCCTCGATTCTCTCCCCGGCGAGAAGTACTCGGTAGAGCTCGACGGGGGTGCCGTGATCCGCGCCCGGGTCTCGGGAAAGATGCGTCTGAATAAGATCCGCATTCTCCCTGGGGACCGCGTCACGGTCGAAATCTCCCCGTATGACGTGACCAATGGTTGCATCGTCTACCGATTCAAGTAAAGTTAAAGGAGAACTAAAGCAATGAAAGTCAGAGCTTCAGTCAAGCCGATCTGCGATAAATGCAGAGTCATTAAGCGTAAGGGACGTGTTATGGTCATCTGCTCGAATCCGAAACATAAGCAGAGACAGGGTTAAAGAAAGGAAATAGATCAATATGGCTCGTATTGCTGGGGTAGATATCCCGAACGATAAGCAGTTAGTCTATTCTCTCCGTTACATCTACGGTATCGGACTCACCAGAGCGAAGAAGATCTGTGAGGATGCCAAGGTCGACGGAACCAAGAGAGTCAAGGACTGCTCCGAAGAAGAACTGACCGCTGTCCGTAACCAGGTCAGCAAGTATGTCGTCGAAGGTGACCTTCGCCGTCAGGTTGCTCTTGATATCAAGAGACTTGAGGAAATCGGCACCTATCGTGGACAGAGACATAAGAAGAATCTTCCTTGCCGCGGTCAGCGCGACAAGACCAACGCCCGTACCTGCAAAGGTCCGCGTAAGACCGTCGCCAACCATAAGAAGGCGACGATGTAGTCAGGGAGGAAATGAATCATGGCTGCAACTGCAACTACTACTACGAATACCAAAGCGAAAGCGAAATCTACCACTATCCGCAAGAAGAAGGGAAAACTCAGCTTCACCAAGGGTGTCGCTCACATTCACGCTTCTTTCTCTAACACCATCATCTCCATCACCGATGAGCAGGGCAGAGTCATCGCTTGGGCCTCTGCCGGTACCTCCGGTTATACCGGAAGCCGTAAGTCGACTCCGTTCGCTGCGCAGATCGCGGCGGGCAATGTCGCCAAGACCTGTGTCGACCGCGGACTGAAGTCCGTCGATGTCGAGATTAAGGGTCCGGGTCCGGGTCGTGAGACTGCGGTCCGTGCCTTGGAAGCGGCCGGCCTCAAGGTCGTCTCCATCGCTGATGTCACTCCGATTCCGCACAACGGCTGCCGTCCGGCGAAGAAGCCTCGCGGCTAAAGTCGAACACGTACTGCGGAAAGGAGAACAAAATCAATGAAAGAATTCGCACAGCCGAAATTCCAGATCAGTCCGGCTACCGTCTCCCCTACCGTCGGTGAATTCACCGTCACTCCGCTTGAAAGCGGCTTCGGTGTCACTATCGGAAACGCGATGAGAAGGGTCCTTCTCTCCTCTCTGCCGGGACTTGCTGTCTATGCGATCGAAGTCGAGGGTGCCCGTCACGAGTACACTCCTCTTCCGGGTGTGAGAGAAGATCTGACGCAGATCGTCCTCAACATCAAGCAAATCGTCCTCAAGGATTTAAGCGACGATGAAAACGCCGATTATACCTTGAAGCTTCAGATCAACAATGCGACCGACCAGGAGAAGGTTGTCACCGCTGGTGATATCCTCTGCCCGGATATGGTTTCCATTGTCAATAAGGATCTTGTCCTCTGCCATCTTGCCAAAGACGGCCATCTCCGTATCACTTTCCATGCCCGCAAGGGTCGTGGCTTTGTGACCGCGGAAGAGAACAAGTCGGCGGATTGGCCGGTCGGCATGATAGCCGTCGATTCCAACTTCTCGCCGATCCTCAAGGTCAAGACCGATGTCAAACCGACCCGTGTCGGTCACGATGCCAACTACGAACAGCTGATCATCGATGTCACCACGGATGGTTCGATGGAAGCGTCGAAGGCGGTCGCTTTGGCCGCGAAGATCTTAGACGAGCACTTCAAGCTCTTCGAGGAGCTTGACGCCGCCGTCAAGAGCGCCACTGTCATGGCGGCGCAGCCGGAGAAGACGGAGAACAAGTTCAACTCGATGACTCTCGAGGATCTTGATCTCTCGGTCCGCTCCTACAACTGTCTGAAGAGAAACGGTCTCAAGACCGTTCAGGAGCTCTGCAACATGAAAGAGAGCGAGCTCATGACCGTGCGCAACCTCGGCAAGAAGTCCTATAAGGAAATTCTTGATAAGCTTGCTTCTTTCGGTCTTTCTCTGCAGCATGACGACAACACCAAGAAGTAAAGTGAGGGTATTGAACTATGGGTACTATTGGTAGAAGAAATGTCCACGGCAAGGGCGGTGTCCGCTTCAAGGCCGGTTATACGAGCGACAAAGAGTTGAACATGCTGAGAAACGTCGTTTCCCAGCTGATCATCTCCGGTCAGGTCGAAGTCACTCTGGCGGTGGCAAAACGCGCTTCTCAGGAAGCCGACCGTCTTGTCACTTTCGCGAAGAAGGGTGATCTTGCTTCCCGCCGTCAGGCAGCGAAGTTTGTCCGCGAGCAGGGTTTCGTCGATCCGAAGACGAACAAGAATGCTCTGCAGAAGCTCTTCGATGTCTATGGTCCGAAGTACAAGGACCGCAACGGTGGTTACACCCGCGTCTTAAAGACCTATAACCGTCGTGGCGACAACGCTCCGATGGCGATTCTCGCCTTCGTCGACTGATTCCTAAAGACAGAAAAAGGGAGAGGCGAATAACCTCTCCCTTTCTTATCGCTAGAATGGTGCCGCCAAGAAGATTCGGACTTCCGACCTGCTGATTACGAATCAGCTGCTCTACCAACTGAGCTATAGCGGCAGCGGATAATATTCTACTTGTTCTCCCCTTTGATTTCAACATTTTTCTTTTTCTTTCCTTGCTCCTCTCCTGCTCCTTTCCTGTATAATCGTAACGGAGTCAAAAATCATGGAAAACCGTTCTCGCGTCACGCTTTATAAAGATTATCGAGGTAAGATTGCTTCAATCCAGGAGTTCTCTTTTGTAGCGGATGAAAGTAAGTTCCGTCACGAAGCCAGAACCCCGAAAAGCTCAAAACAGGAAGAACTGGAAGCCCTGATGAGTAAGAAAGAAGAAAAGGAAGCAAGAGCCAAAGCCAAAGCACAGCGAAAGGCACTGAAGAATGAGGAGAAGAAGAACCGCCCCTTCTGGACAAAGAGGAAGATTCTTTTTATCCTGATCGCTTCGATTGTGGTAGTTGCGGTAGGGTTAGTATTGCTTGCTTACTTTACGAGGGTTTAGAGATATGGAACATTATGCGATTGCGATTGACGGTCCTGCCGCAAGCGGGAAATCCACGGCAGCCAAAGGTGTTGCTAAAGCTCTTTCCTTCCTTTATGTCGATACGGGAGCTATGTATCGGGCTTTTACGCTTCTGATGCTGGAAAAAGGTAAGGACTGTGCTAGTAGAGAAGATGCTCTTTCGCTTCTCCCTTCCCTTGAGATCGAAGAAGACGAAAAAGGAAGAATCTATCTTTTCGGAAAAGACGTCTCTTCGAGAGTAAGAGAAGATGATGTCAGTAAGAACGTATCTCTGGCCTGCGCCCATAAGGAAGTGCGGGAGAAGATGGTAGAGATTCAAAGGAAGATGGCTTCGACGAGATCCGTTGTGATGGATGGTAGAGATATCGGAACGGTGGTTCTGCCGAATGCTACTCTCAAGATCTACCAAGTAGCTTCGGTAGAAGCAAGAGCCAAAAGAAGATACGAAGAAAATCTTCAGAAAGGATTCTCCAAGGAATCCTTAGAAGAGATCAAGCAGGATATCGAACAACGAGATAAGATCGATTCGACCAGGGCAAATAGCCCTTTGAAACAGGCTGAGGATGCTATTCTTTTAGATACCTCGGACCTGACGATTGAGGAAGAGATCCACGAGATTCTTGTTCTCTTCCATAAGAAAGTAGGTGAAGAAACATGGAAACATTTGGTACCGTCGCATTAGTCGGTTCTCCTTCTTCCGGGAAATCGACTCTGTTTAACCGTCTCTGCGACCAGAGAAAAGAGATCACCGGAAGAGAATACGGCATCACCCGAGACCGCAATTACGGAACCGGACACTGGCTGGATAAGGAGTTCACTCTCATTGATACCGGTGGTATCACCGGAGAGAACATTCCTTTCCAGAAGGAAGTTCAGGCGCAGGTCGAGCTTGCCTTACAGGAAGCAGACCTCATCCTTTTCCTTGTCGACGGAAGAGCTGGTTTAACGAATAACGACGCTTTTGTCGCAAAGAAACTTTTCCCTTATCGGAAGAAAGTGCTTCTTGTCGTCAATAAGATCGATGACTCGACTTTGGTCGGGAACGGATACGATTTCTACTCGTTAGGATTCGGTCATCCTTACCTCATTTCTTCCGAGCATGGCTTAGGCTTAGGCGACTTGCTCGACGAAGTGATCAAACGTCTTCCCAAGAAGGAAGAGAATCCTTATAAGGGTGCTTTGACCTTTGCTTTGATTGGAAGACCGAACGTCGGAAAAAGCTCTTTGGCAAACCGTATCCTCGGGGTCGAAAGAGTCATCGTTTCGCCTCTTAGCGGAACTACCAGAGACTCCGTCGATATCCGCTTCACCAGAGACGATGTCCCCTATGTTATGATCGATACCGCGGGTATCCGTAGACCCGGAAAAGTCGAAGAGGATTTAGATAAGTACGCTCAGATCCGTACCGAAGATGCCTGTAAAAGAGCGGATATCATTCTTCTGTTGCTCGATGCTTCGACCGGACCGGTAGCGGAAGATACCCGTATTGCTTCCTATGCGGTCGAGAACAATAAGCCGGTCATCCTCGTCGTCAACAAATGGGATATCCATTCCCACGGCATGGACGATCAGAAGAAGTTCTCTTTGGAACTGAAGAACTATTTCAAGTTCCTCGACTTTGCTCCGATCGTCTTCCTTTCGGCAAAGACCGGAAGCAATTTAGGAAGACTCTTTGCGACTCTCAACGAAGTCAATACGACGATCCATAAGTCAGTTCCTTCTTCGCTTCTTAACTCTGTGCTTCTCAAAGCCCAGATGGATAATGAGGCACCGGACTTCAACGGCGGACGTCTCCGCATCTCCTATGCGACGCAGACCAAGGATGTCCCTCCGACTTTCATTCTCTTCTGCAACAATCCGAATTATTTCCACTTCTCCTACCAGCGATATCTGGAGAATGTGATCCGCACCCAGTTCGGTTTTACCGACTGCCCGATCCGTCTTCTCATCCGCTCGAAGAGAGAGGATGATATCCTGAAGCAATAAAGAGCTTTCAGGAAGTTCTACCTACGTTTTCTTTTCTTTGTCAACACGAAAGAAGAAGGCCCTCTCTGTGCCTTCTTCTTTTTTCTTCCCCCTTCTTTCTTTTTCTTTCTTAAGGAAGAGGAAAGAAGTTTTCCCGGGTGCTTTTTCTTGTATGCAACCTAGAAAATTTCCCATAGCTATCGAAAAAAATTGAATTTCCAAAGCGGTTATGCTAGGCTAGGGATAAGAAAGGTGGACATTACCATGGATGAAAAGAAAAATGCTATGACGAAGGAAGACATCGCTGAGCAGCTTTCGAAAGACGGCCGTATGCAGAAGGGTGAAGCCTTCAAGGCGGTTGAAATCGTTTTCAACACCATCGCCAAGGGTCTCATCGATGAAGATTTCGGCGCGGTCAAGATCGCTGGCTTCGGTCAGTTCGTCTTAGTTGATCGTCCGGCGAGACAGGGTGTCAATCCCTCCGATCGTACCCAGAAGATCGAAATCCCGGCCTCGAAGGCGGTCAAGTTCAAACCTTCTAAGACCCTCAAGGATTTAGTCAATCCGGAGAAGTAGTTTCTTACCCGATATTAAGGTATCTACCCTGCCGTCTTCTCTTTTTAGGAGGCGGCAGTTTTTATTGCTATGACCTTTAACCCTGTTGTCCTATCTCTATTTGAGGAATGCGAAGAAAAGCTTTCCTCTCCTATCTTTCTTGTCGGCGGATATCTTCGCGACACTCTTTTAGGTCGTCAATCCTCTGACCTTGATTTTGCTTGCCCTGTCAAACCGGAAGTGCTTGCTTCGGCTTTTCCGGATGCCACGTTATTTATCAAATACGGAACGGTGACTTTTAAGGAACAGGGATATCATCTGACCCTGGCTTCTTTCCGGAAGGAAGGGGAGTATCTCGATCATAGACATCCTTCTTTTTTATCTTTTGATGCCACTTTAGAAGAGGATTCCTGTCGGAGGGATTTCACCGTCAATGCAATCTATGCAAAGAAGGATGGAAGTTTTATCGATCCTCAGAATGGATTAGAAGATCTGAAAGCAAAGAAGATACGGATCATCGGAAAAGACAAAGCAAAGAGGCTGAGAGAGGATCCTCTGAGGATACTGAGAGCTTACCGTTTTGCTCTCCGGTTAGGCTTCTCTCTTGAAGAGGAGAGTGAAAAAGTGCTTCAGGATTCTCTTCCTTTACTTCAGGAACTCAATCCCGATAAAATCAAAGAGGAAGTGGCTAAAGCCGGAAAAGAGCATAAGAAAGCACTTCTAGAAGCCTGTCATCTATACTATCTATATCCCAATAACGAAGGAGAAAAGAAACACCATGGAAATTGATGTCCGCGATATCGACTGGAAGGAACTTCTGATCAAGAAGTACCGCAATTACGATCTCGATGAAGAGGAAGTGATGGTCCTCTTTGTTTCCGATGCGATTCTCACATTGGAACCGAAGACTCTGATCACCAAGGATATCCTCTCTCCCTATATGAAGGATCAGGAGGGGATTGACGAAGCCTTGAGTAAGCTGCTTTCGAAGAAATTCATGACCGTCACAAACGACGGACAGAATTTCTTCACTTCGTTAGACGATTTCAAAAAGAAACTGTTCCTCGACAGCCTGAAAGATCTCACTTTGCGCAATTCCCCCTCTTCCCAGACTTCCGATAGCTTCTATTCCGATATCGAAAGCATCGTCAATCGGACCCTCACTCCTTTGGAAAGGGATCAGGTCTCGGCCTGGCTGAAAAGCGGAGCCGACGAAGGGATGATCAAAGAAGCGTTGCAGCGCTCGATCACCAAGAGCGGAAACGTCTCCTTCAAGACCGCCGATAAAAAGATTCTGGAGATGGAACGGAGCCAATCGCGAAACGCGATCGGCGCCTCGACCGTAAACGAAGGCGAGAAGAAGAACGAGGAATTGCGGGATCTTTTCCGCAACACCGACTGGATCCATTCCGATAATGACCGCTGAAGAAAGAGCCAAAGCGATAAAGCCGCTTTTAGCTTCTCTTTATCCGAACTCCAAGACCTTCCTTCACTATAGCAAGGATTATGAGCTTCTTTTTGCGACCATCCTTTCCGCTCAGGCGACCGATCGGAGCGTCAATGCCTGTACGAGAGTCCTTTTTAGTGAGTATCCTAGCCTTGAGGATTTTGCAAAGGCGAAAGAAGAGGACTTGCTTCCTCTTTTACGTCCGGTAGGACTCGGGAAAAGCAAAGCGCATTATCTGGTGAGTACCGCAAAGATTCTGTTAGAACAATATGTGGGAAAAGTCCCCACCGAAAGAGAAAAACTGGTGGAACTACCCGGCGTCGGAGTCAAAACCAGCGGAGTCGTCTTAGGGGAACTCTACGATTATCCCTATTTTCCGGTCGATACCCATGTTTTCCGTGTCAGCCATAGGATAGGATTGGTCTCTCAGAAGGTTAAAACCCCCGAAGAGACCGAAAAAAGACTCGAGAAGCTCTACTGTGGAGAACCTTCGTTAATCACCCTGCACCGGCAGTTTATCCTTCTAGGAAGGAATTATTGCTTAGCGAGATCTCCCCACTGTGATACCTGCCCGCTTTGTCCGTATTGCAAGGAAGGAAGTAAGAATTTGCTCAAGAAACAGAAATAGCGGAACCCCCACGAAGAGGATTCCGCTATCTTTTTATCTGGTTTCGAAGATGAGATGATTCTTATCGGCGGTGAGTTTGACTTCCTTACTGACTTCACCGGAGATGATCTTACTGGCTAAAGGAGTCTCGACATAGCTCTGGATATAACGGCGGATCGGACGGGCACCATAGGCAGGATCGTAGGCGTGTTTATGGATATAGGTGACCGCATCTTTATCCCAGGAGAAGGAGATACCTTTGACCTCAAGACGACCTTTGAGAAGATTGAGGAATTTCTCGACGATCGCATCGATGACATTCTCGGTGAGAGAGTTGAACATGACGATCTCATCGATACGGTTGAGGAACTCCGGACGGAACTTGCTCTTGAGAAGCGTCATGACTTTGGCGCGGTTAGCCTCGGTGTTGCCATCGAGAAGATATTCCGAACCCAAGTTCGAAGTCATGATGATGATGGTATTGGTGAAGTCGACCGTTCTACCCTGACCATCGGTAAGCCTTCCGTCATCGAGAACCTGAAGAAGGATATTGAAGACATCCGGATGGGCCTTTTCGATTTCATCGAAGAGGACGATCGAATACGGTTTTCTTCTCACCGCTTCGGTGAGCTGTCCACCTTCTTCATAGCCGACATAACCAGGGGCGGCACCGACAAGACGGCTGACCGACTCCTTTTCCATATATTCCGACATATCGATACGGACGATCTGCTTTTCGGAATCGAAGAGCTGTTCGGCTAAAGCCTTCGCAACTTCGGTCTTACCGACACCGGTAGGACCTAAGAAGAGGAAGCTACCGATCGGACGGTTGGCATCGCTGAGTCCGGCACGGCTACGGAGTATCGAATCCGCAATCTGAGTCAAGGCTTCATCCTGACCGATGACGCGTTTAGAGAGTTCATCCTTGAGGCCTAAAAGCTTCTGAGAATCGCTCTTGGTGAGTTTCGAAACCGGAATGCCGGTCTGCTGCGAGATGACAGAGGCGACGGTCTCTTCGGTGACGGTATCGGAGAGCATCGTCGAGTTCTTGGTCTCTTCCAAAGCCTTCTTCAGCTTCTCACGGAGCTCCGGAATATCTTTGTTCTGAAGTTTCGCGGCGGTGTTGTAATCGGCATCCTGCATCGCTTTCTGAAGGTTGAGATTAGCGATATCAAGCTGTTTCTTGATGTCTTTCTGCTTTTCGGCTTCGCCTTTCTCGGCTTTCCACTGAGCCGTGAGCTCGGTTTCCTTCTGCTGGAGATCGGCGATTTCCTTCTCCATATCGGTAAGGCGCTTCTGGGCGGTCTCGGACTCATCTTTCTTGAGGGAGACACGCTCGATCTGAAGCTGCATCAGTTTACGTTTTACTTCATCGAGCTCTTCCGGCATCGTATCGATCTGCATTCTCACCTTCGCGCAGGCTTCATCGATCAAATCAATTGCCTTATCGGGAAGATAACGGTCGGTGATATAGCGTTTCGAAAGAGTGACGGCGGCGATGATCGCATCATCGCTGATCTCGACACCGTGATGCTGTTCGTAGCGGTCCTTGATACCGCGGAGAATCGCAATCGAATCTTCGACGGTCGGTTCATCGATGAGAACCTTCTGCATACGGCGGGCGAAAGCCGGATCCTTTTCGATATACTTGCGGTATTCGTTGAGGGTCGTAGCACCGATGCAGTGCAAAGCGCCACGGGCTAAAGCCGGTTTTAAGATGTTAGCGGCATCGAGAGAGGAATCTCCTCCGGCACCGGCACCGATCAGGGTATGGATTTCATCGATGAAGAGAATGATTCTACCATCGCTCTCTTCGACTTCCTTCATGACGGCTTTGAGTCTTTCCTCGAATTCGCCGCGGTATTTTGCCCCGGCGATCAAAGAACCGACATCGAGCTCCCAGATGGTTTTATCCTTGAGGGTTTCCGGTACATCGCCTTTGAAGATACGCCAAGCCAATCCTTCGACGACCGCGGTCTTTCCGACACCCGGATCACCGATGAGGACAGGGTTATTCTTGCTCTTACGGGAAAGAATCTCCATGACTCTGCGGATTTCCTCATCTCTTCCGATGACCGGATCGATCTTACCGGAAGCTACTTCCGAGACAAGGTCTCTTCCGTATTTCTTCAAAGCCTCATACTGGACTTCCGGATTATCGGAAGTGACGTGGTTATTGCCACGTATCTGCATGATCGCTTTAGAGAACGATTCCTTATCGTAGGAAGGAAGCTGCTCGAGCTTCAGAAGTAAAGAATGACGGCAATCGAACTGGGCGAGAAGAAGATGTTCGACCGACATGTATTCATCGTCCATCTTCTTTTCAATCTTGGAGGCATTGTAAAGGATGTTCTTGACATCGCTCGAAGCTTCCGGATCGGAAGTGGAGGTTGTCTTCACGGAACTGGAGATAGCCTCATCGATGAGCTGAGAGACTTCCTTCGGATCGATATCCAGCTTCTTGAGGATATTGACATAGAAGGAATCCTCCTGATCGTATAAAGCACGGAGAAGCTCCGGGACATCCAAAGTGGGGAGAGACTTGTCCTTGGCGATTTCACTTGCTTTGTTGATGGCCTCGATCACTCGGGTCGTATATTTCTGTTCTTGTTCTGCCATAGTGTTTTTCTCCTTTCGGCTAAGATGATTATAAAGCAAAAGTTAGCAGATTCAAGTATAGAGTGCTAAATTTCTTAAAATGATAGAAAACCAAGACACCTTCCCTGTTCCGGAAAGCCCTTCTATACCGCTTTTCCTGAGATTACGGAAAGGTTCCGTATCCTTTTTCTTAAGAATGCGTTATCTTATACCTATGTCTTTCAGGAGGGAGAAGCAATGGAACTTTGGAGTCTTGTCTTTGTCATAATACTGATTGTTCTCTCGGTCTATTTTTTAGTGGTCGCTTTGATTGTCTATCAGCTCAATAAGAAACTTTTCTTAGTGAGAGGGAAAGATCCCGATAACCCCTGTTATCTCCAGTGGGAGGACTTCCCGACATTGACCCATACCCCTTTTGCGATGAAAGTGGATTACGAAGACAAGAAAGGGAATCCGGGTTCTATAACCATAAGAGGATATTATTATAAGGATCAGAATAACCAGGGCGAGAAAGGTTTCATCGTCTTAGTACACGGCATGTTCGGAAGCCATCTTCAGTATCTTTGCGATATCTCGTATCTCACTCAGGCTGGTTATGAAGTCCTTGCTTTTGATCAATACGGAGTCGGGGAAAGCGACGGAGATAACCAAGTTTCTCTTTCGCAGGGTATCTATACGCTGAGCCTTGTTCTCGATGAAGTGAAGAAAAGAGGCGATGCCAAAGGAAGAGATCTGATTCTCTATGGACATAGCTGGGGCGCTTATTGCTCCTTAGCGGTCTTAAAGAAACATCCCGAAGTGAAAAAGGCGGTTCTCCGCAGCGGACCCTGCGATGCTGTCAGTTCCGCTCTCCATCTGATCGGGATGAAGAATAAACCCTTGGAGATCTTCTTAGCTCCCTTCCTGCGTCTTGCCTGCGAGATGATGTTCACCCACCGTAACCTCATCAATGCCGCCAGTTGGGGAGAAGAGAATAAGACGACCAAGGTGCTCGCTCTCTGTGCCGAGGATGATCCGATGGTCGCAAAACGCAATTCCATCGTGACCTATTTCCAGAGACATCCTCAGGAGAACGTCGAAACGTTTACCACTGAGAAAGGTCTTCATAACTCCATCATCACGGAAGGGAGCTATGCCAAATTCGTCGCTAAGGCAAAGGAATACTATGCCATTGTCGATAGCAAGGATGCGGACGAAGAAAAAGCCCGGAAGAAGGAAGCCTTCATCGCTTCCTTAGACCGGGCTAGCTATCTCGAATACAACGAACCGGTGAAGGAGAAGATTCTCTCCTTCCTCGGAGACTAATACTTCAGAGCCGCGTAGAGTCTCTTACCTCTCTTGACGAAGATATAACCTCCTTCCAGAGCATTCTTAGCGGATAAGGTGGCGTTGAGGTCATTGACCTTGACGCCATTTACTTTGACCGCACCGGCAGAGACGAACTCACGGGCTTCACGCTTGGAAGAAGCAAGTTTGAGAGCGATCAAGGCATCGAGAAGCGAGATCTCGTCTTTTTCTTCGACGACGGTGAGGGATTCACTGAGTTCCTTCAAAGCTTCGGCGCTGAGACCGCTGAAGGAATCGGAGAAGAGAGCTTTCGACATCTTTTCGCACATATCGGCAGCTTCTTTGCCGTGGAGTTTCGTGACGATGACTCTGGCAAGCTCCTTCTGACCCTGACGGAGTTCCGGATGTTCCATATGGGCTTTGACGATCGCATCGATCTCTTCGATCGGACGGTCATCGAAGATATAGAGATACTTCTTCACATCGCTATCGGAGACGTTCATGAAGTACTGGTAGATGTGATAAGGGCTGGTCATCGTCGGATCGAGATAAAGGGCACCGGATTCGGATTTACCGAACTTTCTTCCCTGGCTATCGGTGATGAGCTTGAAGGAGAAGACTTCGGCTCCGCAATCGTCGCCTTCCTTCTTCTTGACGAAGTCGAGCGAAGTCGTGAGGTTACCCCACTGATCTCCGCCGCCGAACTGCATGGTGCAGTGATAATCCTGATAGAGGCGGTCGAAATCACCGGCCTGAAGAATCATATAGGAGAACTCGGCATAGGAAATACCGACTTCCAGACGGCTCTTGACGACATCTTTCGCAAGCATATAGCCGACCTGGAAGTTCTTACCATACTCTCTCAAGAAAGCGAGGATGTTGGTCTTCGACCACCAGTCGTAGTTATTGAGGATCATGCCCTTGTTCGGATCGGAAGTATCGATATACTTCGAAAGCTGGGCCTTGATAGCCTCGGCGTTTTCCATGACCTGATCGGCGCCTAAGAATTTACGTTCGGCTTTCTTTCCGGAAGGGTCACCGATCATACCGGTAGCGCCACCGAGCATCGCGATGACGCGGTGACCGGCTTTCTGGAGTCTCTGAAGGATGGTGATCATGATGAAGTTTCCTAACTGCAGAGACTTCGCCGAAGGATCGAAACCGCAGTAGACGGTCTGCGGTGTATCAAACAGCTTATGGATCTTCTCTTTATCGGAATAGTTGTCGAGAAGCCCTCTTCTCTCTAAATCGTCGATGATGTTCATAATGTACCTCTCAAATGCTCCTTAGTATACCGCAAGAAGAGAGGGTTTGCACCTTCTCTGAGCTGGGTTTCTTTCTCTAGGACGTGAAAGGGAGCAAGAGAAAGAGAAGAAGAAGGAAACAAGGGAGCAGAGCGGGAGAAACGGAGATGCTTTTCTCTTTTCCTTCCTCACTTTCATAAGCCTGAATCAGGCGGTAGAGTTCTGCTAGAGATTCTTGTGTCGGTTCCTCGGGCTGATTTTTCTCTTGGTTGAGGAAATCGATGAGTCTTGTTTCTTCTCGGCTTCCACTTCTTTTCAAAGGAAGCTCGAAGGCATTTGCCTCTTTCGCATCGGTTAAATCATCCTTCAGATGGGAAAGAGGAAGAAGCTCATAGGCTTTTTCAAAACCTTCGCTATAGGAAGAAAACATCGAGGAAAAGAGGTAGTAGTTCCGATAGAAAGAGAGATAGATTTCTCTTTCGCCGCTTTTCTTCTTCTTTTCTTTCTTCGAGAGATATTCTTCGGAAGTAAAGAGATAGATTCCGGTTCCTACTAAGAGAGGAAGGGCGAAAAGGGATAAGTCCTCTTTGAGAGCATAAAGAAGAAAACCGAGAACCAAGGATAAAAGAAGAAGGACGAGAAAATAGGAATCGAAAGAAGAATCCGAGAAGAACTTCTTAGCTTTTCTGGTTGTCTTTTCCATGGTCGCTCTCCTTTAGAATCAATAACTTACTAAGCTCGTATGCCGGAAGAATCGATAAAAGAAGAAGAAAAGAGAGGACTTTTCCGGCGGTTGTCGTCTCCCCAGTTTCCCGATAGGAGATAAGAGGTGGATAAAGGGCAAAAAGAAGAGCTGCTAAGGCTAAAAGCAGGAAAAGAAGGAAGAAACTCATTTTCTCTCTTTTCTGATTCTTCTTCAGAATCTCGGTGATTTCTTTTTCTTTCCGATAAGCCTCTTCTTCGACCTCCCGTAACGTAAGAAGAGTTGCTTCATTCTCTTTATCTTTTTCAAGGACGGTCAGATAGATATCCTGAAATTCGAGAAGAGACAAAGAAGGCGATTCCCTTTCGTCCTCATAGTTCTTGATCGGCTGATAGCCGACTAAATACCGGGAGGCGATTTCATAAGATACCTTTAGAGACTGGTTGACCCGGATGCCGTGGAAGAAAAGCTCACAGAAAGCATAAGTTGCTCTCTTTGCCTCTTCTCTCTGTTTGTCTTTTTCCTGAAGATAGAGAAAAAGACAGGAGAACAGAAACGAAAGCGGGGAAAGGAAATAACCGCTCTTTGCTTCTTTCGGGGAAAGGAGCAGAAGCAATAACGAGGAAAGGAACAACAGGAGAATCTCTTTTTTCTCCTTCTTCACAAAGGCTAAAAATCTATTCATCGAAAAAGCCTCCCTTCAAACTATATATTGTCTTCGGGGAGGCGTTTTGTCTCACAGGATTTTAACCGAGCAGCTTTTTCTCGGCTTCGAGGTTCGCAAGACGCTCTTCATAGGTAGCGAGTTGTGTCTTATAGACCTTCTGGGCGGCAGGGTTAGAAAGAGCCTTATCCAGAAAGTGGGTGATCCCCAGTTGAAGATTGCGGTAGTAGGAGGATTTGGAGAAGCCGGCACGTTCTTTCAGATTCTTGCGGGAAATCGAGAAATAGGCTCTCCAGAGGAATAGACCTTCCGGCGGTTCTAAAGAGTTGAGAAGTAAAATGGTCGTATTGATTAAAGTGGCATCGTCCTTGTGCGGCCCATTGAAACTGGGCTTCAGGTAGCGCAGAGCTTCCGGCTGTGTCGGAAGTGTATTATCTTTGTTGAGCAACAGATCAACGCGCGGATTATCGATAGACAGTGTCACAATGGCGGTATGGAAGGAAGCGGCGATCCCTTTAAGAATCGATCGTTGTAGGGTATTGGGTGAGACATTTTCCTTTTCTTCGTCTTCGGTATTGCTTTTCATCAAAATTGTTCCTTTCTATAGAAGGCTTTTGGCCTCTTCGGATATTAAAAAAGTACAAGTCTGAAAGCGGGAAAGCAACACCGAAAAACGCATTTCGTCTCTCGTGGAATCTCCTTTTTCCAACCTCGGTTTCAAACTTGTTTCAGGCCTTCTCAGGCAAGTCCTCTAACAGTCTTAAAAGTGTCTCATCCATTGTATAGAGGTATTCGGGTTTTAGTGCGATATTTCCGTCTTTTTCGACCAATTGATCCTTCACAGAAGGCAGACTTTTTCGGTGACGCTCAAAAAAATCAACGCCGAAGAGAGAAGAATATTTTGACAAAGAAAAGCCTTTGGTAAGGCGAAGATTCAGCATCAGAAACTCGAATTCATGATCGAGCGGCGTGATTTCTTCTTCGCTGAGACGCCACTTTCCCTGGAGATAATGGTTGAGAGAACGGGTGTTGTTATAGCGGATGGAACCGATATAGCCGCTTGCTCCTAAGCCGGCTGCGTAATAGGTCCTATCTTCCCAGTAGGTCAGGTTATGCTGACATTCATATCCGGGAAGAGCAAAATTGGAGACCTCATAACGTCGGTAGCCGTATTTGGCAAGCTGAGAAACAACGTAGTCGTATTGCTCTCTTAAGATGTCGTCGCTTGCGCTTCGGACTTTGTGGATGAAATAGCTTGTCCCTTCTTCGATCTGCAGGGAATAGAAAGAAAGATGTTTCGGAGCTAAGGAGAGAGCGAAGGCGATATCTTCCTTCAGATCCTCCCTCGTCATCCCCGGTATTCCGTAGATGAAGTCGAGATTGAGGTTGCCGATGCCTTCCCTCTTACAGGCTTCAACGGCTTCTATAACCTTCTCTTTATCGTGGTGGCGGTTGAGCGAAGTAAGCAAAGCAGGGGAGAGGGATTGTACCCCGATGGAAACCCTGTTTACACCATAAGCGGCAAAAGAATGGGCGACCTCTTCATGGAGGGATTCCGGATTTGCTTCTATCGAGAATTCCTTTACATGGGGAAAAGAGGTATGAAGGAAAGAGAGGAGGTCGTTCAATTGAGATAGAGGAAGGGCGCTTGGCGTACCGCCTCCGATATAGATGGTATCGAGAGAATCATAAGGTATCCCAAGCGAAAGAATCTCGTCTTTCAGAACCTTGCCATAAACGCTAGGATCCTGAGAGGAGAGAAGGACTTTCGGGAAATCGCAATAGGAGCAGATATGCTCGCAGAAAGGAATATGGATATAGAGAGCCTTCGGTAGCTCAGTCATGGTGTTCGAGCGGAATCGGGGTGTAGACGAATTTCTTTCCGATCTGCATCTTCTTATAGAAACCGCGGTTTGCCAGATCTTCCATCGAGGTTCTGGCGGTTTCATAGACGGTGTTTTCGCATTCCTTGAACTGCTCGATCGTGTAATGGAGACCGACCTGGCAGTGTCCGGCATAGAAATGCGCCTGCTTCTTCTTCAGCTGCGGATAGACTTCCCGTAACTTATGGGCGAGTTCCTCTAAGGCAGTAGGACTGTTCTGAGAGACAGGGAAAGAAGGTAAGGCGTATTCGATCTTGGATTCGACTTTGATATCGTTACCGGTAGCCGGACTAGAAGAAGCATCGGTAGATACGACACTCTCTTCCGGAGAAGAGCTCTGCTTCTCCGTGAGAATCTTCTGACTGTTAGCTTCATCCAAAGCGAGATATTCAAGGAAATAGGAAAGATCATAGGTGAGATCTAGACTTGTCTCGGTTTCAAGAAGCTTGCGGTTCGTGTATTCGCCTTTCGAATAGGCGATAGACTCAAAATCAAGGGTGAATCCGCTGACTTCAAAACCGTCGTCCGCCAAGAAAGCCTTAGCGAAGAGAGCGGAGGTTTCTTCGTTATAGTATTCAAAAGGTTCTAAGGCCCGGAAGAAATAGAGGATGCCTAAAGCTCTTAAGACCGATGGGATCTCTTCCTGTTTCAGGAAGGAGAAAAGTTCTTCTAAGTGTTTCGGGATGCTTTCAGAAGGAACCAAGGTAAGAGGATTAAGAATATCTTTTCTTTCCTCGGTTCGATAGAGAGCTTTTTCTTCTAAGGAAGAACCCGAAACGAGCTTATTGATGTTCTCTAAAGAAACAAGATCGATGGTCTTCAAAGTAGAAGCATAACGGAACGCTTCCTGATAGGCTTTCAGGATATAGAACTTCGAATTGAAATTCTCAATCTCCCCTTTCTGAAGCTTCCGTAAGGTTTCCGGAGCAATCGGAACGGAATTTGCTTTTGCGGCGTTCTTCAGGGAATTGAATTCCTTGTTCGAAAGATATTCCTGCTGGTAAGGGGCAGGTAACGAAAGGAGATGGAAAAGATCCTGGGAGAGCTTCTTTTCTAAGCCATAGGCATGGGCGAGGATATTTCTGGTGAGACAGACTTTATAATGGGAAGAAGAGGAATCGGAGAGATCCGTTTCGCAATCGAAAAACTGCCGGTAGGAGAGAACGTTCTCCCACACAGAGTCGACATTTTCGGAATTATAGGCAGCCTTCACTTCGCTTTTGCTCGCGTAAGTGTCTTCGGTGAAACGCCGGCCGTCTTCGATTTTGAAGTGAATCATACAGAGGTTATTATAAACCCAAAAGGAGGCAAAATACTATTTTCTTACTAAGATTATTAGGGCAATCGCAAAGTCGTGTCGCCTTTGACTTTGGCCAAGGGTGGAGACCTGAAAAGGGACGGGCATAGGA
>Ga0256406_1000954_pt1 | contig 48810 bp, 39 predicted proteins | sample RumenRJG_03DNA_FD_185986 | JGI IMG/M metagenome (GOLD analysis project Ga0256406, IMG submission 185986) | Bovine rumen microbial communities from Lethbridge, Alberta, Canada - RJG_03 | ecosystem: Host-associated > Mammals > Digestive system > Stomach > Rumen | place: Canada: Alberta | collected... | reverse complement strand
CAACTGGAGATGGACATCAAGGATGGCAGGACAAACTGTCCATTATGATGGTTCTTGAATTGTCAATCTGTCTAAAAACAGGGGCGATGACCTTAAAAACTGTCCTTGACAAGGGGTACGGTTCAGCATTCCGCAGGCCGCAAATCGCGGCTGACTGCTGGTTGTTGACGGCTGAACGCAGATTGCGAACCGCTGACCGCGGCCGACTGCTGGTTGCTGTCCGCTAACGGCAGATTGCAGCACCACAGCACCAAGGCTCCACAGCATCAAAGCATCTGTACTGTACCCCTAAGTGTGGACACTTTTCAGGAGCTGACTGCTGACCCCTGGCTGCTGGCGGCCGAGAGCTGACGGCTGGGCGCTGCTCCACAACGCCACCGCCCCCACTGAACGACAAAAGGCACACCTCTTGCGAGGTGTGCCTTTTGATTGTAACAGAGGATCATCCTATCCGCAGGGGATGGAATTATTCAGCATCCAGCTTTACATAACCAGCCAGACGGGCTTCAGCATCCTGCTGCGTCTTAGCATACAGCTCTTCTGCAACATCCGGGAAGGTCTTGGCCAGAGAAGCATAGCGGACTTCGCCCTTCAGGAAATCTTTGAAGGTATCGAACTTCGGAGTCTTCGTGGAATCCAGGAAGAAGCTCTTCTTGCCGGCAGCCTTTTCCACAGGGTTGTAACGGTAGCAGGACCAGTAACCGCATTCCACAGCAGCCTTGGCTTCGAGGAAGGAGTGCTGCATACCGCGTTTGATACCGTGGTTGATGCAAGGAGAATAGCAGATGATCAGGGAAGGACCATGGTAAGCTTCAGCTTCCTTCAGGGCCTTCACAGCCTGGTTCTTATCAGCACCCAGGTTGATCTGAGCTACATACACATAACCATAGGTCATGGCCATCATGCCCAGATCCTTCTTCTTGGTTCTCTTGCCGCTGGCAGCGAACTTGGCAACTGCAGCTTCAGGAGTGGACTTGGAGGACTGCCCGCCGGTGTTGGAGTAAACTTCGGTATCGAAGACCATGACGTTGACATCGTCGCCGGAAGCAAGGACATGATCCAGTCCGCCGTAACCGATATCATAGGACCAGCCGTCGCCGCCGAAGATCCACTGAGAACGTTTCACGAAGAACTGCTTGGCTTCGTAAATAGCTTCCAGTTCAGGTTTGCCGGCTTTTTCAGCTTCCAGCAGAGCCGTCAGCTTGTCAGCGCGTTCACGGGAGCCTTCGCCTTCGTTTTCGTTGGCCAGCCAGTCTTCCATGGCAGCCTTCAGATCAGCAGAGCAGCTGTCTTTCACAGCCGTGATTTCCTGAGCCAGGCGATCGCGGCAGGCTTTCACGCCGAGATACATGCCGAGGCCGTATTCAGCGTTATCTTCGAACAGGGAGTTAGCCCAGGCAGGACCATGGCCCTTATGGTTCTTCGTATAAGGCATGGACGGAGCGGAAGCACCCCAAATGGAGGAGCAGCCCGTAGCGTTGGCAACCATCATACGATCACCGAACAGCTGGGTAACCAGTTTAGCATACGGAGTTTCACCGCAGCCAGCGCAGGCACCGGAGAACTCAAGCAGCGGCTGTTCGAACTGAGAACCCTTGACGCTGAACTTGTTCATCGGATTGACCTTCGGGGTGATGTTCTTCTGAGCATAATCCCAGGCATCCTTCAGGTGTTCCTGAGTAGCGAACGGCTTCATTTCCAGAGCCTTCACAGGGCAGGCATCCACGCAGTTGCTGCAGCCCTGGCAGTCCATCGGGGAGATGACGATGCGGAAGTTCAGGCCCTTGGCACCGGTAGCCGGCTTGGTAGCCAGTTCAGCAGGAGCAGCCTTGGCTTCTTCGTCGCTCATCAGCAGCGGACGGATAGCGGCATGCGGGCACATGATAGCGCACTGGTTGCACTGGATGCACTTGTTGATATCCCATTCCGGAACGTTGATGGCAATACCGCGTTTTTCGTAAGCAGCGGTGCCGGAGGGGAACGTACCATCGGCCTGGCCCATCAGTTTGCTGATCGGCAGAGAAGCACCTTCCTGTTCGTTCATCGGAACCATGATATCGTCGACCCATTCGTTTCCGGTCTTCGGATAGAGGACTTCGTCTTCAGCCGTAGCCCAGGAAGCAGGGATCTCGACCTTATGGATTGCATTGACACCTTCGTCAACGGCCTTGTTGTTCATATCGACAACGTTCTGGCCCTTCTTGCCGTAGGAGTGCACAATGGATTCCTTCAGGTATTTGATTGCGTCATCCACAGGGATGATGCCGGTCAGTTTGAAGAATGCGGACTGCATGATCATGTTGATGCGGCCGCCCAGACCGATGCTGGAAGCGATCTTGACAGCGTCGATCGTGTAGAAGTTGATCTTCTTGGTAGCGAGGTAACGTTTCAGCTGGCCAGGGAGTTCCTTATCCAGTTCTTCATCGGTCCACGGGCAGTTCAGCATGAACACGCCGCCTTCCTTCAGGCCGTTGGCTACGTTGTAGCGGCGGACATAGGAAGCGTTGTGGACAGCCACATAGTCAGCGAAGTTGATGAGGAACGGCATATGGATCGGAGTATGGCCGAAACGCAGGTGGGATACCGTTACGCCGCCGGACTTCTTGGAGTCGTAAGCGAAGTAGCCCTGTGCATACATATCGGTCTTGTCGCCGATGATCTTGATGGCGCTCTTGTTGGCACCGACGGTACCATCGGAACCCAGGCCCCAGAACATGCAGCTCGTGGTGCCTTTCGGGGTGATATCCAGAACCTTTTCCTTCTTCAGGGACAGGTGGGTCACATCATCGGTGATGCCGACGGTGAAGTGGTTCTTCGGTTCAGCAGCCTTGAGGTTGTCGAATACGGCAAGGGCATCGCCAGGATAGTATTCCTTGGAACCCAGGCCATAACGGCCGCCGATGATCAGAGGCTTGTCAGCTTCATTGTAGTAAGCGTTGCGGACATCCAGGTACAGAGGTTCGCCGTCGGAGCCGGCTTCCTTCGTTCTGTCGAGGACAGCGATGCGCTTAACAGTCTTGGGCATGGCAGCCAGGAAGTGTTTGATGGAGAACGGACGGAAGAGGTGGACGTTCAGGACACCGACCTTTTCACCCTTGCCGACCAGGATCTTGGCAACTTCTTCAGTGGTCTGAGCGCCGCTGCCCATCATGACAACCACGTTTTCAGCGTCAGGAGCGCCGACGTAGTTGAACAGTCTGTAGTCACGGCCGGTCAGTTCGCTGATCTTGCCCATATATTCTTCAACAATGTCAGGCAGTGCATCATAATACTTGTTCACTGCTTCACGAGTCTGGAAATAGATGTCCGGGTTCTGGGCAGTACCGCGGATAACAGGGTTGTCCGGATTCAGGGCATGCTTACGGAACTTTTCGAGTTCATCGTAATCAACCAGTTTAGCCAGATCATCATAGTCCAGCAGTTCGATCTTCTGGATTTCGTGAGAGGTACGGAATCCATCAAAGAAGTTCAGGAAAGGAACATGGCCTTTGATAGCAGACAGGTGAGCCACAGCAGTCAGATCCATGACTTCCTGTACACCGCTTTCGCAGAGCATGGCAAAACCGGTCTGACGGCAGGCCATGACGTCGGCATGATCGCCGAAGATGTTCAGGGAGCTGGTTGCCAGAGCACGGGCAGACACATCGAATACTGCAGGAAGCAGTTCGCCTGCGATCTTGTACATGTTCGGGATCATCAGCAGCAGACCCTGAGAAGCAGTGTAGGTGGTGGTCAGAGCACCGGCGGCCAGGGAGCCGTGTACAGCACCGGAAGCACCAGCTTCAGACTGCATTTCCATGATCTGCATCGGGCGCCCAAAGATGTTTTTCTTGCCATGGGAAGCCCACTCATCACTGACTTCTGCCATCGGAGAAGAAGGAGTGATAGGATAGATCGCTGCAACATCACTGAATGCGTACGAAGTATACGCGGCGGCGGTGTTACCATCCATCGTCTTCATTTGCTTTTTAGACATTGTTCAAAGCCCCTCTTTCTTAGATAAATGACTACGGCGTGACGAACGATATCGTCTTCTGTAGTCTCCCTAATCTCCTATAGTATATAACAAATTTATCATAATCACAAATGAATTTTTTCCCAATTCACGACAATTTACCTAATTTTCATAAATGTAATGTCGCTTTTCCCCCTCGTCAGGATTGCAGCGGACTTTTTCGCGGCCTTGCAGAGTCTTATCCCAGCTGCCTGAAAAATCACAAAACGGGAACCGCCCCACGCGGCGGACACAGGCAGGGATACGCCTCTTTCCCTGCCGGGTTCCCCCGTGGTTCCGCCGGCTCCGGGCCGGAGCAGTTGCTTTTTTCTCAGCGGTCTGCTACAATCGGAATCAGCACTGGGGGTGCTATCGCTGAGAGGCCTTACGGCCGACCCTTCGTACCTGACGCGGATAATCCCGACGTAGGAAAGTGTTTCAAGGTCAGATTTTCCTGAGAACTGCTTTCTCCCATGCGGGAAAGCAGTTCTTTTTACTTCCTGCGGATTTTCCCCGGCCCACCGGGGCTGGAAGGCGGCAGCACCCCAGCAGACAGACCAAGGAGGAAGAACAAACATGCAAACACAACGCCAGGCCGCTTTAGCCGGCAAGATCACGGACGCCATGAACGAGGTCGCCCGCCAGGAAAACATCGATCCTGAAGTCATCAGAGAAAGAGTTGCCAAAGGCACCGTTGCCATCTGCGCCAACATCAACCACACGAATCTCGTGCCGCGGGGTGTCGGCGAAGGCCTTACCACAAAGACCAATGCCAACATCGGCACGTCTTCCGCCTATCCCGATCCTGCGCCCGAGCTGAAGAAGCTGCAGGCTGCCATCGATGCCGGAGTCGACGCCGTCATGGATCTGTCGACGGGCAACAACATCGATGCCTCCCGGCGCGCCACCATCGCCCATTCCACCGTGATGGTCGGGACCGTGCCCATCTACCAGGCCACCGTAGCCGCCATCAAGGCACACGGCAAGGTCACCGACATGACGAAGGATGATATTTTCCAGGTCATCGAAGAGCAGGCCAAAGACGGCGCCGACTTCATGACGATGCACTGCGGCCTGACCCGCCAGTGCCTCCACAACCTCATCAATGAAGGCCGTGAGATGGACATCGTAAGCCGCGGCGGTTCCTTCATCTCGGGCTGGATGCTGGCCAACGGCAAGGAAAATCCGTTCTATGAATACTTTGATGAGATCCTCGACATCTGTGCCCGCTACGATGTCACCATCAGCCTGGGTGACGGCTGCCGTCCCGGCTGCCTGGCCGATGCCACGGACCGGACCCAGATCCAGGAACTGCTGAACCTCGGTGAACTGACCCAGCGCGCCTGGGAAAAAGGCGTCCAGGTGATGGTCGAAGGTCCGGGCCACGTTCCCTACAACCAGATTGCCACAAATATGCAGCTCCAGAAGCGCATCTGCCACGGCGCTCCGTTCTATGTCCTCGGGCCCCTCGTCACCGACATCGCCCCGGGCTATGACCATATCACTTCCGCGATCGGCGGCACCCTTGCGGCCGTCAGCGGCGCCGATTTCCTCTGCTATGTGACGCCGGCTGAACATCTGGGCCTGCCCGACATCAACGATGTCCGTGAAGGCGTCATCGCCGCACGTATCGCCGGCCATGCCGCCGACGTCGCCAAGGGCATCCCTTCCGCCGTCGCCCAGGATCTTGCCATGGCCCGCGCCCGCAAGAAGCTCGACTGGGATCTCCAGCTGAAGCTTGCCATCGACCCGGTCAAGGCAACGGAATACCGCAAGGCCAAGAACAAGAGCACCGACGAATACTGCTCCATGTGCGGCGACTACTGCGCCGTCCGCATCATCGGCGAATATCTGGACAAGGTCAAGGCTGAAAAGAAAAAATGATCCGTCCGCTTCCTTTCATATAAAGTAAAGGACGCAGCCGGATGAGCAAATGACGCGATGCCCCCGGAAGGTCAGCAAAAGCAGAGACCTTCCGGGGGCATCGCTGTATCGGGGGGGGGCGCAGGCCGCAGGCCGCGGGTCGCAGGTCGGGGCCGTCAGCAGTCGGCCGCCAGCAGCGGTCCGCGATTTGCGGCCTGCGATTTGCGATCTGCGAATCGCGTTTTTACACCGGCCTGCAAACAGGACAGGAGCTGTGAAAGGATGATTGCTCTTTCACAGCTCCTGTTTCTATGTTTCTTGCTCCGCCGGCGGGCAGAACCCCGGAAAGTCCGGCAGTTTTTCCTTATCCTGTCAGGCAGCACTGAAATGCTGCGGAACGTCTCAGATCTGTCCGATGAGTTTCAGGATGATCTGTGCAATGATGGCGGATCCCAGATAGGTGCCCATGAAGATGACGCAGCTCAGCAGGATGATGCGCCAGCCCGTATGCTTGAAGGCATCCATATCCTTGCCGATGGAAACACCGGCATAAGCCAGGATGACCGTACAGAGGGACACGAACCCGACCTTCTTCATATACATATTGATGATATCGGAACCCGGGAAACCGGGATAGGTCAGGATGCAGCCCAGCGTCACGACGTACGCCACCGCCGGGATATGGCCGGGCAGATAGCGGCCGAGCAGGATGCCCGCCATGGCAATGGCGATCAGGATCAGCAGGCCCGGGATCCCGTCCATGATCGCGACATGGCTCGAAAGGGTATTGCTGACCAGCGAAAGGATGCCCATCAAAAGCAGGATCACAAACGTTTCTGCAAGGTTATATACTTTCATTCTGCTTCCTCCTCCTTCGTCAGGACATGGCCATATTTCAGGATGCAGCACTTCTTATAGAGCCATTCGGTCAGCGGCAGGGCCAGCCAGATGGACATGTAGATGCCGTCCAGGCCGGAGAGCATGTTGCTCGCTGCGCCGAAGGCAGCCAACTGATCCGTCATTTCCGGATAGATGACCGAAAGGGAACCGACGGCCGCGGTCATCATGCTGGCACTGCCGACACCGGCAGCCATGGCCAGCGCATAGGGATGGAAGAGATTGAGCCCGGCGAGGAAGCTTGCCATCAGGCCCACGAAGATCGTCCCGAAGACCGTACCGGAAATATAGACGCCCATGACGCCGCGTCCTTCGGCACTGTCCAGGCCGTACCGTTCGCCGATGAGAGCGACATTCGGTTCACGCGCCACGGAGTGGGCCGCGCCGATGGTTTCCCGTTTCAGTCCGAGGAAGACGGCGAGGGGCACACCCAGGAGGCAGGTGCCCAGGTTGCCGAATTCCTGCAGGATCAGGGCCGGGCCGGCGCTGATGATCTTCGGCAGGGTCGGTCCGACGAGGGTGCCGTACCGCGCCATCAAAAGCATCAGCGTAAGTCCGATCAGGGACCCGGCATCCTCCATATCTTTCTGTTTGGTGATCTTGAGCAGGCTGGGCGTAGTCAGGATACCAAAGATCAGTGCATACAGCATGGGCAGGAGGACCACTTTCCCCGGCCCGATAGAAAAGGACTTGACCCCGATGAGCTCAGCGATGACGATGATGACCAGCACAATCAGGTGCAGCTTGATGTTCTTCATGCTTCCTCCCCCTTACTGAAATAGCTGTCCAGCTTGGCAATATACGCTTCCTTCGTGAGCGCCGGTTTATAATCTTTGAGCAGCGCTCTGGCACGGGCCGCATCGTCGCTCAGAAGGTCGATGACCATGCCGGCGAAGGCTTTCCCCGGCATCAGGGCCGCCGCATTGAAATCGACGACCTTGAAATCCGCCCCGTGGAGAAGGCCGTCCGTCCCGCCGATGAAAGGATGGATCGCAGGCATCAGATGGGACACATCCCCCATGTCCGTGGACGCGCTGAAATGACCGGCATCGATGATCTTCACATCCGGCATGGCGGCTTCCGCATTGCTGACAAAAAGTTCGTTCAGCGTGGGATTGCAGATCAGCGGCAGCTGTCCCGGCAGCGTATCGATCTTCACTTTGGCACCGATGGCCATGCCGCCCGCGCGCAGGGCCGCATCCACTTTTTTGTGCGTCCTGTCGATGGCGTCCATCGTGGCACCTCTGACATACGTTTCGATGCGCACGTCATCGGGCACGTTATTGACCAGGTCCCCGCCCTTGGTGATGATCGGATGGACCCGGATATGATCATCGTCACGGAACGTTTCCCGCAGGGAATTGATGCCCATGATCCCGAGCATGGCCGCATTCAGAGCATTGATGCCCTGATCCGGAGCATCCGCTGCATGGGCGGATTTGCCGATGTACTGGATCGTCTTGCCGATGAAGCCGTTGCTGCTCGTGCCGATGGCCACCGTCGCGTCCGGCGTGTTCTTGCGGGAATGGATCTGCATGGCCATATCGATATCATCGAATTCCCCTTCGTAGATGAGTTCTCCCTTGCCGTGGATGAAATGGAGCTTGCCTTCTTTTACGAGTTTCTTCCGGTAGGCCAGCTGGACATATTCTTCAGCCGGCACTGCGAAGAACACCACATTCCCGGCGAGGTCCTTCATGACGCCCGACCGTGCCAGGCCGTAGGCAGCGGCAAGCATGGCCGACTGCTGCATATGGTGCCCGCAGGCATGGGCCGCTCCCGTATCCGGATCCGCTTTCGGATGTTCCGGGCAGCCGATGGCATCCAGTTCTCCGAGGATGGCAATGGTAGGACCCGGTCTGCCGCCCTTCAGGATGCCCTTGACCCCGGTGATGGCGAGCTGTGAACGATAAGGGATCCCCAGCTTGTCGAACTGGGCCGCCACCTTTTTGGCAGTCTTGAATTCCTTGAAGCCGAATTCCGGCTCTGCCGCCACACTGGAAGCATATTCCCTGAGTTCATCTGCAGCCTCGTCGATGATGGCAAATACTTTTTCTTTTTCTGCTTGCTTATCCGTAATACCCACTCCCCACCTCGGGACTTCTGGCTTGCTTTTGCGGTCCCGAAAATATATGTACCCATACAGCATACTCTCATTTCACAATTTTTTCAAATATTTCTTGCAAATGATTTTTACATGTGGGATTTTGTAATATTTTTCTAAAAAATGAGCTCCGGATATGTGCACAAAAGGAACATATCCGGAGCCCGTTCCCGTTTCGCCTGCAGGGAATCCTTCCCCGTTTCCCGTCCGGGACCCCCTGCCGTACGCTTTTAAGGACGGTCGATGAGCAGCACCGACAGATCATTGACATTCGTTCCCGTCGGCCCGGTGATGATCAGGCCGTCCGCTTTCTGCAGCGCATGGTATGCGTCGTTCGCATCCAGGACTTCCGGGATGGAAATACCCTGAGCCGCCAGCTTCTCCGCCGTCATGCCGTCCGCATAGCCGCCGGCCGCGTCCGTCGGCCCGTCCGTCCCATCACTGCCAAAGGAGAAGACGGCGGCATTCGGGATGCCGCGGATGCCCTCTGCCGCGGAAAGAGCGATTTCCTGGTTCCGTCCGCCCTTTCCCTTGCCCAGAAGGTGCACCACGGTCTCGCCGCCGGCGAGGAAGGCGAGCTTTTCCCCCTTGTCCCGGTATTCCCGGGCAATGGCCGCAAGGAAGCTCCCCGCCTCCCGGGCCTGGCAGTCCAGACTGGACGTGAGGACAAGAGCCTTGTAACCGCGGGCTTCCGCCGCGCGTTTCCCGGCCGCGGCAAGCTCGGTCACACTGCCCGTGATGACGGTATCCACATTATCGAGCGTCTTCGGTGTCTCCCTGTCCAGGCAGGCCTGCGCCTCCGGAGAAAGCTGGATATGGAACCTTTCACAGACTTTCCGGGCATCGCTGCAGGTCGTCGAATCAGGGTACGCCGGACCGGAGGCGATCATATCGAGGGGATCGCCGATGATGTCGGACAGGACGATGGCGTACACCCGGGCGGGTCTGCACAACAGGGCGAACTTGCCGCCCTTGACAGCGCTGAGCCGCTTGCGCACCGTATTCATGGAAACGATGTCAGCCCCGCTCGCAAGGAGCTGCGATGTGATCTGCTGCAGTTCCGCGAGCGGCACCAGCGGTTTTTCAAAAAGTGCGGATCCTCCGCCGCTCAGCAGGAGCAGCACCGTATCGTCCGCAGTCAGGCCCGACACCATCTCGATGGCGCGCGCCGTGGCAGAGACGGAATTGGCATCGAGGACCGGATGGCCGGCTTCGCGGATTTCGAGCGGCGGCAGCGGCCCTTTGGCGTGATGGTACTTGGTAATGACGATGCCGCCGGAAACGCGGTCTTTCAGCAGTTCCACCGCCGTCTTCGCCATTTGCCAGGATGCCTTGCCCACAGCGACGACAACCACTCTGCCCCTGCCGAAATCCTTGTGCGCCAGCGCTTTTGCCACTGCTGAATCAGGCAGTGCAGCCTTGAGTGCCGCGTCCATGATGAATTTTGCATCATCCCGTATTGTCATGATGATTGCCTCCCGTACAGATCCAGTTTGTTTCTTCTATTTTCAGACAAAATACAGAATTTTGTCAATGGAATAATGGAGAGTTTTGGAAATTGCCGGCCCTTCCTCCGGACTCCTGCCGGGACCGCGGCTTTTCCTTGCAAGGGCCGGGGCACCATGCTACAATTTGTCTGACCGGCACAGCTGGCGGACTGCTGCCAGCGGCGCCCTGCCGGTTCCCTGCACCTGTAAAGGAGATCCCATGCTTACTTCCCATGCTCTCAATGACTGGCTGCCCGCCCTGACGGTCCTTGCCGGTACGGTCATCGTATATATCCTCTTCCGGATCATCTCGGTGCGCGTCATCCACTTCATCCTGGACAAGCTGCCCGATGACGCGGACCTCAATATCGCCACCGCCCTCTATCATCCCGGACGCATGGCCATCGTCGCCGGCGGCCTTGCCGGTTTCCTGCAGGCCGCTCCCATAACCCTGGGATTCTGGGAAGATGTGGCCATCGTCTTCTTCAAGACCCTGATCATCATCGCCTTCTACTGGGTTCTCTATAATTTCTTCAATTCCACGAACTATGTCTTCCGGCTGCTGACGGAAAAAGGCAAATGGAAACTTGACGCCACCATCAGCAACTTCATTTCGATCCTGCTCCGCCTCCTCGTCATCATCCTCGCCACCGCTTCCGTCCTGAGTTTCTGGAGCATCGACATCAGCGGCCTGATCGCCGGGCTGTCCATCGGTGGCCTGGCCGTTTCCCTGGCGGCCAAGGATTCCCTGTCGAACATCTTCGCCTGCTGCATCATCATGCTGGATCATCCTTTCCGTGTCGGGGACTGGATCGTCTGCAATGATATCGAGGGAACGGTCGAATCCATCTCTTTCCGCAGCACCAATGTGAGGACCTTCGTACAGGGCCTCGTAAACATCCCGAACTCCATGATCATCAGCACGCCCATCACCAACTATACGAACAGGGACCGCCGCCGCATCGAGCTGAAGCTGGGCGTGACCTACGACACCACACCGGAACAGATGGAAGCCCTCGTCCAAAAGATCAGATCCACGTTAAAAACCCTGCCCGACGTGCTCGACGAAGATATCACCGTCGCCTTCACAGAGCTTGCGGACAGCAGCCTGAATGTGGCGATCGTCTGCTACACCCCCTGCCTTGCTTTCACGCGCTTCTACAAAGTGAGGGAAGAAGTCAACCTCGCTCTGCTGAAGATCATGAAAGAAGTCGGTGTCAGTGCCGCTTTCCCGAGCCAGAGCGTGTACGTGGAGAAGATGGCGAAATAAAGCTGGAAGCTCTCTTTAACTGCACCGCCCCTCTCCCCGGACATGGAAACGGACCTGCATCCCCCTGCCGTACCCGTACGGTACGGTAAAGGGACACAGGTCCGTTTTTTGCTGCAGAAAGCCCGGATCCCGCTGCGTTCAGTCCCGGTCCAGGCTCTTCAGGATCAGGGCCAGCCGGTCCGCCGGGATCTGCCCGGGAGCGGAACTCTTCCCCGCCGTCCCGAAAGTCACGGCACTGCCGAAAGTCTCTCCCGCAACCCGGCTGACAGCACCCAGGCTGCCCATGGCCATCGTGATCACCGGTGTCGAGGGATGGTGTTCCTTCATCACCAGGGTCGCGTCGAGCAGCCGGAGCACGTCCCGCTCACAGTGCGGCATGACGGCGAATTTCACGATGTCCGCGCCCATTTCTTGCATCAGGCACAGATTGCCCACGATGACATCCCGGTCCGGTGTGCGGCTGAAATCATGCCTTGAGATAATGACTTTGACGCCCGCCCGGCGGGCCGCTTCGACAAGGGTCCTGACGGCTTTTTCCCCGCGGGACAGTTCCACGTCGATCAGGTCGGCAAGTCCGCTCTCCAGCACGGCGAGGTTCAGCGCCACATAGGTCTCCGTGTCGATTTCCAGCATGCCCATTTCCGCACTCGTCCGGATGGTGAAGAGGATGGGGCTTTCGGGCAGGGCCTCCCGCAAAAGCTGCAGGGCGTCCTTCCGCAGGGCCGGATCGGCCAGTCCCTTATAAAAATCCGCTCGCCATTCGATCAGATCATGGGGCGCATCCTGGATCTGCCGGACGGACTGGCGGATCCCTTCCAGATCGGGATCCGTGGCGGGGATGCAGATCTTGGGCATACCCTTCCCGATTTCCAGTTTGCGGACTGTCACAACCGTACTCATAACTCGTATCCCTCCCGATCCGTATGCCGCCTTCCAGGCTTGCACTGCCGGAATTTCATGCTAAAATAGTAAAAATATGATAATATCTGTATTCTATGGCCGCCCTTCCGGTTTGTCAACCGGCGGGCCGGCCGCAATTCTCACACAGTATCAGAGACGAGGAGTCCCCATGAACAACATTGTATTGATTGGAATGCCCGGTTCGGGCAAATCGACCGTCGGCAGGCTCATCAGCAAAGCCCTGGGCCGTCCCTTTGTGGATTCTGACGACTATCTGCGCCAGCTCATCGGCCGCGACATCAGGGAACTGTTCCGGGAAAGCGAAGCTGCCTTCCGGGACGCCGAAACAGAAGCCATCCGTCAGCTCGCTGCCAGAGACGGGTATATCATCGCCTGCGGCGGCGGTGTGGTCAAACGGGCCGAAAACATGGAGCTGCTCCGCAGCACCGGCAGGGTCATCTTCCTGGACCGGGACGTCCGCTGCATCGCCCGCTCCGTCGATACGCAGGGCCGGCCTCTGCTAAGCAGCTCCGCGGACCGGCTGCAGCAGCTCTATGACGAACGGATCGGGCTCTACCGCAAATACAGCCATTATACGGTCAAAATGCCGGAAGGTCCTGAAGAGGCCGCAGCCAGCGTCCTCAGCCTGGTCCGGCAGAAGCATCTGTGACGCATCCCGCCCGGACATCCGGATCAGGACAGTTCCGTACGGACAAGCCGCCCCCGCCAGATGGATCGGGAGATCCATCTGGCGGGGGCATTCCATTTTTTCCCGTTTCTTCAATGATCCTTCTGCAGGCAGTCGATGGCACGTTCCAGTCCCTTCAGCGTCAAAGGGAACATGGGGACTTCCTGCGAGACGAGCCCCACTGTCCGCATGCCGTAATCGTAATTCCACAGTCTTTCATCCAGGGGATTCAGCCAGACCATGTCGGGAAAATGCTTTTTGGTCCGCTGGATCCAGTACAGGCCGGACTTGTCGTTGCTGTGGTAGTAATCGATGCTGCCGCCCTCGTAGATCAGCTCAGCGGGGCCCATATAGGCGTCCCCGATGACGATCACTTTATATTCGCTCTTGATATTGTTCAGGATCTGCTCCGTCGGGATCCTCGCCTGCCAGCGGCAGCTCGGATCCACAAAGAAGTTCTCGTACCAGCAGTTATGGAAATAATACGTCTGGAGGTCCTTGAAATGGTTCGAGTCATGGACGGCCTGGAACAGGCGGGTGCACAGCGTCAGGTACGAATCCATGGAACCGCCGCTGTCCATCAGGAGGAGCAGTTTCGTCTGGTTCTTCCGGGGCTTCTTCATGACCACCTGGAGCATGCCGGCATGTTTCCCCGTCTCCTCGATGGTGCGGTCCACATCGAGCTCCGTCGCAGCCGCTTCATCCTTGTTGGAAAGACGGCGCAGCTTGCGCAGGGCCACCTGGAACTGGCGGATGGCGAGGACATGGTCGTCGCGGAAGTCCCGGTAGTTGCGTTCCTCCGCCACCTTGAGGGCACGGTTCCGCATGCCTTTGCCCCGGATGCGGATGCCCTTGGGTGCATAGCCCGAATGGCCGAACGGCGTGATGCCGCCCGTGCCGATCCATTTGCTCCCGCCGTGGTGCTCTTCCTTCTGCTCGCGCAGGCGCTGGCGCATGATGGCTTCGATTTCCTCGAGGCTCTTGTCCTTCCACAGGAAATCCGCCATGACCTTGTCGAACTCCTTGCGTTCCAGGACATGTTTCAGCCACGTTTCCATGGCCTCGGACAATTCGCTCTGAGAACTGTCGGCAAGATGCTTGAAATAGGCTGCAAAGGCCTGGTCGAACCGGTCATAATCGGACTCCCGCTTGACCAGGATGGCCCGGGCCATATGGTAGAACTCCAGCAGGCTTTCCCGCTCGAGTCCCAGCGCAAGCGCATCCATCAGGGTGGACCATTCCACGAGGCTCACTGCCAGTCCATAGGCACGCAGGAGATACAGAAAATCCGTAAACATCTCACTGCCCCACGCGCTGCAGGTCTTCCGTCTTCTTGAGGAGGACGCCGGCAAAGGGCAGTTCCTTCTCGATCCGTTCCGCCGGGATCCCGCCGATGACGAGTGCCTGGAGCCAGTCAAGCAGTTCCGACGTCCCCGGCTTCTTCGACAGGTCCAGCTTCCGCAGCCCATAGAAAGCCCTGACCGCCGCTGCCACGAGCGTTTCCTCCAGATCCGGGTAATGGGCCTTCACGATGCGCCGCATCATGTCCGGGTCGGGGAAAGCGATGTAATGGAAGATGCAGCGGCGCAGGAAAGCGTCCGGCAGCTCCTTTTCCGCATTGGACGTGATGATGACGATGGGGCGCTGTCTGGCCCGGATGGTTTCTCCCGTCTCAGGGATATGGAATTCCATCTGATCGAGTTCCCAGAGCAGGTCGTTCGGGAATTCCAGGTCCGCCTTGTCGATCTCGTCGATGAGGAGGACGCTTTTTTCCTCGTCACTGAACGCTTCTCCCAGTTTGCCGAAATGGATATATTTTTTGATGTCGTCCACGCCGGCCTCGCCGAACTGGCTGTCATAAAGGCGCTGGACCGTATCGTAAACGTACAGTCCGTCCTGGGCCCTGGTGGTCGACTTGATATTCCAGATGTACAGCTTCAGCCCGAGGCTGTCCGCAATGGATCTTGCCAGCATGGTCTTCCCCGTGCCGGGTTCGCCCTTGATCAGCAGAGGTTTCTGCAGCGCCGCCGCGATATTCACGGTCCGGATCAGTTCTTCTGAAGCGATATAATCCGCACTTCCCCGAAATTTTTCCATAGGACACTCCTTTATGATGTAGATTTGGCACTATCATACCTTTTTTCTTTAGCAACTGCAAATAGAAAAGCTGCTGCACGCGGTAACAGGACTTGCCGCATGCAGCAGCTTTTCTTTTCTGGGATTGAAATATTCAGAGGTGGACTGGTTCCTTATTCTTCATCCATATCAGGTTTGAAGAAATCGCCAAACAGTTCTTCATTGCTGGGCAGATCTTTCGGAATCGGGCGAGCTACCCAGGTCGTATTCATATAGTGTTTCAACGTAATGTTTTCAGAAACGATATTGCCGCCCCAGGTGCCGCAGCCCATGGAAGAGGTCGGAGGCATCCCATTGGTGGGAGATCCTGCATTGCCCTTGTTATTGGGCTGGCGGACCATGATACGGGAAACTGGAGCCGCAAGGCCCAGACGGTTGATGTGATCATCGCTGAAGGAATAGATGCCGCAGGAATGGCCTTTGCCTCCGACGTCGAAGATCTTCTTCATCATCGTCAGGGCATTTTCAAATTCTCCTTCATATTTGAAGAGTGCCAGCAGCGTGGTCAGTTTTTCACTGGAGAAGAAATGATCCTTACCGATATCGTTGATGCCGCCGCCCGTTACGGCGATGAACTTCCGGTCTTCCGGGATTTCAAAGCCTGCCATCAGGGCCAGTTTTTGCGGGCTGATGGCAACGGTATTCGGCAGACGGTGCCCCGTTTCATCCCACATCACGTTCTTCAGTTTCTCTGCTTCTTCTTCATTGGCCAGATATGCGCCTTCGGCCACCAGTGCCTTGACAAAGTCATCATAGATAGATTCGTGGATGACCAGGTTGCCGTCGCAGGAGCAGCCGGAGCCAAAGTCAGAAGTCTTGGAAATACGCGTATTTTCAGCTGCTTCTTTCTGGCGTTCCGGAGTATTGCAGGTATCATCGATAATAACGGTTGCATTGCCGGCACCGGAACCGTAAGCCGGTGTCCCGGAAGAATAAGCGGATTTGACCATGGGCCGGCCGCCAGTAGCGATTACGAGATCGCATCTTTCCATCAGTGCCTTGGAGAGATTGATGGAGGGTTCCTTGATGCATTGGATGATATCGGCAGGAGCTCCTTCTTTTTCCAGAGCGGCACGGATAATGTCGATGCACTTATTTGTTACCTTCTTTGCTCTCGGATGCGGAGAACAAATCATCACATCTCTTGCCTTGACCGCATATACGACCTGGCCGGCAGGCGTCAGGCAGGGATTTGTTGTCGGCACGAGAGAAGCGATGACCCCGGCCGGTTTAGCATATTTCACAAGGCCTTTTTCAGGGATTTCTTCAATGACTCCGACGCTGGGCAGGCGGAGACAGTCTCTGAGGATCAGTTTGATCTTGTTTCTCTTGTTTCTCTTGGAGATGGGGTCACCCAGATTTGTTTCCGCAACAGCTTCATCACACATCGGTGCCCAGACCTTCATGTCGCAGACGGCCGCTGCTACGGCCTGGCAAAGCCTGTCGACTCTGGCCTGGTCATATGTGGCAATGATATCAAGAGCCTTATGAGCCCGTGCTACCATTTCATCGATCATCGCAATCTGTTCAGGGGTTACTTCCTTAGCCATAATACCATTCTCCTTTTCGCTTTAAATATTCAAAGAATTCAATTGTTTCATGACTTCACTCTTTACTTTAAGTGTAAATCACTCTGACTTTCCTGTCTAATACTAGATTTCGCAACAGATAATAGAAAACATCTATCATTTTTTCAGGGCCTGATTCTGAATCTGCCGTTTTGGGATTTCACGGATCAAATCTTTTGCTTTACCCGCACGAAGGATATAACTATCTGTTGTATGGCCCAGGATCTTAACAACCTGCCTGCTGATTTCGATAGCCTGGTCCAGATCGATTCCAGTCTTTATACCGGATTCATCGCACATATGGAGCACATCTTCCGTGGCGACATTGCCCGCTGCACCGGGTACGAACGGACAGCCTCCGACGCCGGCGAAACTCGTATCGAAATTCGTAAATCCGCATTCCATCCCGGCCATGATATTGGCGATTCCCAGGCCTCTTGTATTATGGAAATGCAGCCACCATTTTACCTCCGGATAAGCCTTTTTCATATGACGGCAAATTTCCTTGACCTGGACCGGATAAGCCATCCCGGACGCATCGGATAAAGAAATTTCGGAAACACCTACGGAAAGATATGCTTCCACGATTTTTTCGACACTTGAAATCGGTATCTCTTTGTCCCAGGGCGATCCAAAGACCATGGAAATCGAACCGGAGATTCCTATACCCGCTTCTTTTGCTCTTGCCACACATGCTGCAAAACGGTTCACCGATTGTTCCGGAGTGCAGTTCAGATTGGCTAAATTATGAGCCGTGCTTGCAGACACATTTAATTTAACTTTTTTACAGCCGCAGGCAATCGCCCGGTCGACGCCCCTTAAATTTGCGATAAGAGCTCTGTACTCCACACCTGGAATTTTATGTATCCTGGCAAATACTTCGTCCGTATTTGCCATTTGAGGAACAGCTCTGGGACTTACAAAAGAACCAACTTCAATGACCTTGAAACCAGCCTTGCCCATTGCGTCGATGAAGGCAGCCTTGTCGTCTGCTGACACGGTTCCTTTCTCATTCTGCAGCCCGTCCCGGGTACCAACTTCACAAATTACAATCGATTCCGGAAGTTCATTTTCTGCCATTACTCATTTCCCCTTTCTGGAATCATTTCTTATTGGCAAACATGACCCAGCCGATGACAAGAGGGATGAAGAAACTGGCAGCGCCAATTCCCACACAGGCAGCCAGGTTGCCGCCAAAGTAAAGCGCGGGCAGGATTGCCGGCATGGAGCCATAGACAGGCGCCCATGCTGAAGAAGCAACGCCCTGGGCATCCGGAGCGGAGGATTTCCCGTCAGGATCAACGGCACGGACCAGGGCCAGGCCTGTCGGGACAGCTCCCGATGCCATACCGAACAGACAGCAGGCCTTCTCGAACCATTCAAGTTTGCAGTATTTCCTGCAGAAGAACAGAGAGACCGCGATGGTAAGAGCCAAAAGCACGGCTGAATAAACCACGATGGGAACAATGAAAGTACTGACAAGGCTCAGTTTCATAGTGGATACAGCACCCAGGATCAGGACATCCAGTGCACAGCCCGATACCTGACTTACAGTAGGTTTATCCAGATATCCATCCCAATGCATTTTAGACATGATGATCCGGATAATAGCTGCACCAAGCATTCCGTTGACTAACGAGCCCAGTTTTTTGACCCAGGGGAAGATCGTATTTCCCAGGGTTCCAAGGATCAGTTGACCAAGCCACATGCTGAACAGGATGAGACAAATCTGTAAAACCAGAGCATTGATACCATTTGTGGATACTTTTACATGACCGATGGGTCTTTGGAGCTCTTTGGGCAGCACACCGCTCAAAGTCGGATCATAACCGCTTTCAGGGATTTTTGTGTATTGAGCATACCCTTTCCTGATACCCCAGTTTACAATGACCATGCCAATTGTGACAGCTGACATCAGTCCTACGGTAGAAAGAATCATTCCCATACTCAGGGCGCCTTCTGCCCCCAGTTTATCAAGAGCAGTACCGGCTGCCCCGGCAGTACCATGGCCGCCCCAGAAGGAGAATACACCCAAAAGGCCCCATCCTTTGGGAAGGGATGGCCAGAATTTGGAGAGAACTTCTCCAAGCGGAGCACCCACCATCAACTGCATGCCCCATACAGCGATGCAGACACATGCATAGTCCACATAATTGCGGAAACGGCTTCTGTCAAAAGTAATCCCCAAAACGATACAGGTAAGGACAAGGCCTATCAAAGCACCCGCATAAGAACTGAAAGATTTGGGGACCGTAATGACCCCCAGGACCTGCGGCCCCAGGATCAGTCCCAGGAAACCAGCCAGCATCGAGGTTGGAATATATAATTTTTGGATAGGTTTACAAACTTCTCTGACGACAAAGCCAAGCAGCATGAGTGCGGCCAGAACCTGCCAGTCTTTCAGCAAAGATGCAAATGTCATTATCTCCTCAACTCCCTTTTTTGGATTTTATTTATTTAAGTTCAGATAGATCTGTCTGATTTCATCTGCCGTAAGCGTTACCGGATTGCCTTTCATGGCCGGATCATTTTGCGCATTCCTGACAATCGTTTCCAGGGAAGCCTTGAATTTTTCCTGGCTGATTCCAAGCGAAGAAATCGTAACCGGAGTCTTTGTCACGGCAAGCAGTTTTTTCCATTCTTCGACCAGACCATCCACAGCTTCCTCATCCGTGGAAGCTGCGACCCCCAGATATCTGGCAATTTCAGCATATTCTTTCAGGCATTTCCGGGAATTCAAACGGATGACCTGTTCCATGGGCGGTGCCACAGAAGTTCCATGAGGCATATGGGCAAGGGTGGCTAACTGTTTCCCGGACCCGTGGGAAGCCCCCGAGCCTCTTCCGGCTAATGCAATTCCTCCCATCGTAGCTGCAATCTGCATCTCAGCCCTGGCAGCCAGATTCTTTGGATCTGCCAGGACGACGGGTAAATTGGCTGTAATTTTTTTCATGCCTTCCAGTGCAAACAAATCCGTAAAAGCATTCCTGGGATTCTTGTTCACATACGCCTCGATACAGTGGGCAAAAGCATCCAGGCCGGTAGCACCTGTGATTTTAAATGGCACAGTTACGGTAAAGCGTGGATCCAGCACCACATAATGCGGAATCAGCTGATAATCAGCGATGCCTTTTTTTACCTGCGGCACTTCCGGATTTCCCGTAGGGACGTAAATGACAGCAATCGGTGAAACTTCAGATCCCGTCCCGCTTGTTGTCGGAATATACAGCAGCTTTGCCTTTCTCTGTACGGGAGGCAGATGGAACCGGTCCATCAGCTGCTCATCTGTAATGTCAGGATGTTCGTAATAAACTTCCATGACTTTAACAGAATCCATGACGGCGCCGCCGCCGATCGCGATGATGAGATCCGGCTGTTTCTCGGTCAGTTTCCTGGAGTTCTCCTTGATAAATTCCAGCGTCGGTTCTTTGCCCTCATCGTAAAAAAGCCAATGCCGGACGTTTCTTTTTTCAAAGATCGAATCCATCAGTTCCAGGACGTCTTTGTTGTATTCGCAGAAAATCCGGTCAGCGAACACCACAATCCGGCTCATGTCCACTTGTTCCAAAAATTCCAGCGAGCCTTCACCATAGACAATTTTGTTTGCAAAATTAGCCTGCAGCACTTGAACCATCCTTTCTTTTTTGTTACGCATCCTGTCAGAATGCGCTTTTGATAATACAGAATTTTCACGATTATCAAATTACTCTTTATTCTTAGTTTTCTCTGGCTTTCATTCTATCTATGGATGTGATAAGGGTCTAATACTTGATTCGGATTGAAATGATAGATGGTTTCTATAATCTTGTTTTTAGTTTTTTCTGGAAATACGTTATAATAAATACAATATAATAAATACAATCAAATTCTGGTTTGGCAATAAAAAAAGGAGTTTGCCATGAAATTACTACAGCTCAAATACTTTCAAACACTTGCACGGATGCTTCACTATACGAAAGCGGCAGAAGCTCTGCACATTTCGCAGCCAAGCCTGAGTTACTCGATCACGGAACTGGAAAAAGAGTTAAAGGTCCCGCTTTTCCACAGAGACAAGAAAAAAATATTCCTGAGTCCATACGGGGAATGTTTCCTTGATTACGTGGATCAGGCGTTAAACATCCTCGATAAAGGGGTGGACCACGTGCATGCCATGAAAAACGCCACGTCGGGCGTTGTGGGGATCGGGTACATCTATAGTTTGAGTACGGATTTCATTCCCAAAATCGTCGATGGATTCAAAAAAGAAAATCCCGATAACATAAAATTCAAGTATTTACAGGATCTGCACAGTGGACTGGTAAAAGCATTGAAGGAAGAGCAGGTCGACCTGATCCTTTCTGCCGACACAGACCCGTCCCTTGTTTCCGTCCCTTTATGGAAACAGGAATTATACGTCATCGTCCACAAAGACCATCCACTTGCAAAAAAAAATGAAGTTGAATTTGCGGACATCATCCATGAACCCTTTGTCATGCTCGACGAAGGCAGTGCACTGCGGCGGATGCTGAACAAAAAATTCGAGGAGTTCCAGACAGCTCCGAATATCGTGTCAGAGCCCAAGGAATGTGCAGCAGCCCTGCAGTATGTAGCGCACGATGACGGAATTGCGGTTTTGCCGGATATCCACCAGACTTCTCTCATGCCTGTAAAAAAGCTTAAAATCCTGACACCGGGATTTGTGCGCACCATTTATCTGTCCTGGAAAAGTGATACGACACTGATCCCCCCTGTCCAGAAAGTAAGGAATTATATTTTGAAATATGTCATTGCCCGCACAGACAAAGGGATGTAACCCGTACAGGATATTTTCGAATGCTGTAAATATAAAAGCTTCTTCGAATGGATGTATCTCCCTTCGAAGAAGCTTTTTCTGCTGCAAAGAATCATTTCATGAGATCCAGCATTGTATTTTCCAGGCCTTCCGCATCATATCCGTATTTATGATACAGGGTCCTTGAAAGGGCAACATGAGGATAACAGTCCGGAATCCCCAGATTTGCAAAAGCAGGATGCATTCCGGAAGATGCCAGGACAGCAGCTGCACTGTAACCCAGTCCTCCCACCATATTATGATCCTGTGCCACCACTACATACCCTGTCTCAGCAGCTTCCAGGACAGCCTGGGTATCAATGGGCTTTACCGTATGCATATCGACCACACGGATCTTCCTGTGATATTTTTCTTCCATATGGACAGCTGCCTGCACTGCGAACTGCGTGGTGATGCCGGAGCAGATAAAAGCTCCGTCATTTCCCTCATGCGCAATGGATGCTTTTCCGATTTCAAAACGATAGGTATCTCCATCATAGATCTGTCCAATGGGTTCGACCGTGCTCCGCATATAAACAGGCCCCTGATAATCCAGAAAACTTTTCAGCATTTTTCTTGTCTGGACAGGATCACTGGGCTCCACCACAGTCATATTTGCCATACTTCCCATGATGGCACAATCTTCCATTCCCCAGTGCGTCACACCGGAAGTCCCGCTGGAAAGACCGGAATAGATTGCGATCAGGCGCACATTCAAATCACTGTAGGCTACATCATTCCGGCATTGTTCACAAGCTCGCATGGAAATGAAATTTGCCATGGAAAAGGCAAATGGCAGAAATCCTTCGCTTGCCAGTCCGGCAGCAAATCCCACCATATCCTGCTCTGCAATCCCCACATTAAAAACCCGTTCGGGATATTTTTCCTGAAATTTTCTGGTACGGCAGGTTTTCCCCAAATCCGCGTTAATCACAACTACTTTATCATTTTCTTCTCCCAGAGAAGGAAGATAATCACCTATTACATCTCTTAAAATATATGTATGCGAAAAATCATAGGCAAGCATCTTAGTCTCTCCCTTCTCCAGGCTCCGTTTTTGTTAAACAAGCCATCGCTTCCTGATACTGCTCTGCATTCAGTTTTCCTTTATGCCAGGCAGGGCTGTTTTCGAGGAAAGGAACGCCCTTTCCTTTTACAGTATGACAGACGATTACCGTAGGCAGGTCTGCTGCAGGAGACGGCAATTGTTTAAAAGCATCAAGAATGGAGGGGATATCGTTTCCATCGATTTCCTGTACATTCCAGCCAAAAGCCCGGTATTTTTTTGCGATATCTCCAAGAGCCGTTATTTCATCGACGAATCCATCTGATTCCAATCCATTTTGATCGATCAAAGCAATCAGATTGCCCAGTTTGTAGTGAACCGCATTCATGGCAGCTTCCCATACGGATCCTTCTGACTGCTCTCCATCACCCATCACAACATAGACACGGTTCTTTTGATTCTTTTTTAGCTTTAGAGCCATTGCCATACCAGCAGCAAGCGCCAGACCATGTCCCAATGAACCCGTGGAGAATTCGATATACGGGTTCAGGAATTTGCATGGATGCATCGAAAACCGTCCCCCATCACTGTCAAATTCCCGCATCACATCTTCCGGAGGATAGCAGCCGATCGCAGCCTGGCAAAAATTCAGGGCAGCCGAAGCATGGCCTTTCGAAAGAATAAAACGGTCTCTTTGTTCATCCTGAGGATTTGCAGGATTATACTTCATCTGATACTGCCATAAGACCGTCAGCACATCCGCAATCGACAGATCGCCTCCCAGATGGATCGATTTCTTAGAGGCTAACGTCAGGATCTGTTTCCTTAATTCACAGGAATCTCTCTCTAATTTTTGAATCAACTGCTCAGGCATTCGAATTTCTCCTTTCGTATGATTTTGCGGAGCATAGTTTTTGTATTTTTCTGTCAATTATTTTCATAAAATCTTTCTGTTTTTCATTGTAATAATGGACCTGAGCAGCGTCTAATACCTGTTTTAGATTAAAGCGATAGAATCCATCTATCATTCAGCAAAGAAAAACAGCAGAGCAATCATTCTTGCCTCTGCTGTTTTTCTTTGCTGATTCATTCCATTTGCAGTTTACTTATTTTTTTTCGCCGAAAAATATTCCGCCAGTTTCTGCACCGTCTTTGCGAAGGGTTCTTCCACCGGCACGGTGATGTCGCTGTAGCGCTGGTACAGCGGCCGCCGCTGCGCATCGAGGCGCCGCACTTTTTCCGCGCTCTCTTTCAGCAGCGGGCGCGTCGTGGTGTCCACGCTTGCCACGATATCATCCACGGAGCGGTCCAGGAAGACGACGGTCCCGGTCTGCCGCAGCGCTTCCATATTGCAGGCCCGGGTGACCACACCGCCCCCGCAGGCGATGACAACACCCTGTTTCTGCGCCAGGGCCCGGATTGTCCCGCTTTCGCGGCTGCGGAAATAATCTTCACTTTTGGCAAACATTTCCGCAATGGTTTCGCCCGCCATTTCCACCACCGTGACATCGGCGTCGAAGAAAGGCCTCTTCAAACGGGCTGCCAGGGCTTTGCCGATCGTGCTCTTGCCGCATCCGGGAAGCCCGATGAGTACGATATTACGCATGGATCCTGGCCTCCATCCTGGCAGCGATGCGGGCCGTCACGCCGTCTTCGATCTTCCGGCCGAGCCAGATCTCCTCCGAAGCGAGGGCCTGGGCCACAAGCATATAGAGGCCATTGCAGACGGCAAGCCCTCTTGACGCAGCAAGCCTCAGAAATTCGGTCTCCGCAGGATTATAGACGATATCCACGGCCGCTTCCCGCGTCTTTCCGAGCACATCCATGCCCACTGCCGAAACGCCCGTATGAGGGTACATCCCCACCGGTGTGGTGTTGACGATGATGTCATGGCAGGGCAGCTCCCCGGCATGGGCATAATCCATGATCTTAAGGCCCGGATGGGCCGCAAAGAAGCGGGCCAGGTCCCGCCGGCCTTTGGAGACGTCCCGCGCCATGACGGTGAGGCTCGCCGGCTTCTGATCGAGCAGGTTCTGCAGCACGGCCCGGGCAGCGCCGCCGCTACCCAGAAGGACCACGTCTTTGCCCGCCGCGGAGATCCCGTTATGGGCGAGCAGGCGGCCGAAGCCGAAATAATCCGTGTTGTGCCCCTCCACCCGTCCGCCGCTGAATTTCAGTGTGTTCACTGCCCCGATGGCTTCCGCTTCCGGGCTCACACGGGATGCGCTCTCAGCCGCTTTCACTTTATAGGGGATCGTCACATTCAGGCCGTCGAACTGCTCGCCGGCGTGCCTTAGAAAATCATCGATCCGTGCTTCCGGCACCTCGACCAGCTCATAGGAACCGTCGATCCCGGCTTCTTCGAAATAAAGCTGATGGATCTCCGGGGACCAGCTGTGGCCCAGCACCTTTCCCAACAGTCCTAATTTCACCATATCTCCTGCCTCCCTGTCCGGTCAGACACTGCCGGAGCCATCAGCCACATAATTTCCCAGCAGCTTGTAGCGGGCATTTTCCAGGCTCAGTCCCGCCAGCGCCGCCTGCACGGCCGCATCGTTCAGATGGCCCGTGATGTCCATGTGGAAGAAATATTCCCAGGGCCGGCCCTCGATGGGACGGGATTCGATATTGGTCATATTGATGCCGTGCTGCTCGAAATGGCCCAGTACATGGTACAGGGATCCCGGTTTGTGGGGCAGGCTGACCACGAGCGTGATCTTGTTGGCCTCGGGCGGGATCTCGGCCTGACGGCTGACGATGACGAACCGCGTGTAGTTGCTCTGGTTCGTCTGGATGCCGCGGAGCAGCACTTCCAGGCCGTAAGGCTCCGCTGCCTGAGCACCGGCGATGGCTGCCAGGGAATGGTCTTTCTGCCCGGACACGAACTGCGCCGCCTTGGCCGTGTTCGTATAGGGACATTCCGCAAGTTCCGGATGCGCCTTGAAGAAGGCGTGGCACTGGGCAAGCCCCTGGGGATGGGAATAGACTTTCCGGACTTCTTCGAGCCGGGTCCCGGGGCAGACCAGGAGACAGTGCTCCACCTTCACGATTTTTTCGCCCACGATGTTGATATCGTTGTGCCGGATCAGGTCGTACACAGTGGTGATGCCGCCCGTCGAAGAGTTTTCGATGGGCAGGACACCGTACTGGATGCTTCCTTCCTTCACGGCCTCGACCACATCGTCAAAGGACGGATACGCTTCGGCAGTCAGGGTGCAGCCAGCAAAATACTGCTTCATGGCCAGATAACTGTAGGCCCCCGGCACGCCCTGGTAGCCGACATGAAAAGTTCCGCTTCGCAGCATGATCATCCTCTCTTCATCAAATAATACAGATCGAGCAGCGTCCAGGCGGTCACTGCTTCAATGACGGGGACGGCACGCGGCACGACACAGGGATCATGCCGGCCCGTGACCTCGAGGGTCGTCTCTTCCCGGGTTCTGACATTGACCGTGTGCTGCGTTTTGCCGATGGACGGCGTCGGCTTGACGGCCACCCGGAAGACGATGGGCATGCCGTTGCTGATGCCGCCCAGGATCCCGCCGTTGTGGTTCGTCGTGCAGGCTACCCGGTCCTGGCGCAGGATCATGGGATCGTTGGCTTCGGATCCGCGCATGGAGGCAAGAGCAAAGCCATCCCCGAAGGCGACGGCCTTGACTGCGGGCACGGAAAAAAGGGCATGGGAAAGCCTGCTTTCCACCGAATCGAAATAGGGTTCTCCCAGCCCGACGGGGACGCCGATGGCCATGCATTCGATCACACCGCCGACGGAATCCTTCTCTGCCCGGGCTGCCGTAATGGCATCCGCCATGGGCCCGCGCACACTGCCGTCCAGCACGGGCAGGCTGTCCGCAGCAAGTCCCAGCAGGGTCTCCCGGCTCTCGCCGCAGGGATCGAAGGCCCGGTCGCGGATGCCCGCGATGGCGGCGATATGCGCCCCCACCGTGATGCCTTCTTTTGCAAGCAGCTGCTTTGCCACAGCGCCGGCAAAGACGAGGGGCGCCGTCAGGCGGCCCGAGAAACTGCCGCCGCCGCGGTAGTCATTCGCTCCGTGAAATTTCACGAACCCCGGATAATCCCCATGGCCGGGACGCATGACATCTTTCAGGAGCGAATAGTCCTTTGAATGGGCATTATGGTTCTCGATGCGGGCGCAGAGGGCCATACCCGTCGTACGGCCTTCGAAGAAGCCGCTTTCCAGCGTGAAGCTGTCCGTCTCTTTGCGCGGCGTGGCCAGTTTGCTCTGGCCCGGTGCGCGCCGTTTCATTTCTTTTTCGATTGCCGCAAGATCCAGGGGCACTCCGGCGGGCAGTCCGTCCAGGACGATACCGATGGACGGGCCGTGCGATTCCCCGAAGATGGTCATCCGGATCCGGTCTCCGAAGGTACTGCTCATATCTTACCTCCTGCTGCTGCAAAATCCTGCCAGAATGCAGGATAGGATTTGGTGACGCTCTGGGCCCCCGTGATGGTGACGGGGCCGCTGCAGCGGCTGCTCGCAACGGCAAGGCTCATGGCGATGCGGTGGTCGTTCCAGCTGTCCACCGTGCCGCCCTGCAGCGTCTTTACGCCGTCGATGGAAAGGCCGTCGGGCCGCTCCGTGATGCGGGCGCCCAGTTTGTTCAGTTCCGTCGCCATCGCCTTCAGGCGGTCACATTCCTTGAGACGGAGCCGCTCGGCATGGATGATTTCCGTATGCCCTGCAGCAAGGGCTGCCGCCACGGAAAGGACGGGCACAAGATCCGGGCAGTCCGAAGCGTCGATGACCGTGCCCGTAAGAACTGCCCCTTCGCTGAGGATGCCGTCCTCCGTCCGCGTGAGCCGGCCGCCCATGCGCTGCAGGATGGGGACGATGGCACGGTCCCCCTGCAGGGAGTCCATCCGGGTGCCCCGGACGAGGAGCTTTTTGCCGAGAGCGCCTGCCACCAGCCAGAATGCGGCCTGCGAGAAATCACCCTCCACGGGGCCGCTGCAGGGCTTATACGTCTGGCCGCCCGGGATCCGGTACACGGCGGGTCCCTCATGGCTGACCCGGATGCCGAAAGCCTTCAGGGCGGACAGGGTCAGATTGACATAGCTCTGCGATTCATACGGTCCCGTGATGGTCACGGCCGAATCCTCCGGAAGGAGCGGCAGAGCAAACAGCAGGCCGCTGATGAACTGGCTGCTTACGTTGCCGGGCAGCGTAAAGGAGCCGCCGTGCAGGGGTCCCTGGACGGAGAGGGGAAAATGCCTTTGCGATCCGTAATGGAAAAGCAGGCCCTGCCCGGCAAAGATCTTTTCGTAGGGATCAAGGGGCCGGCTGCCCAGCTCCCCTTCACCGTTGAAATTGTAGCAGTTCCCGTCGATGGCCGCCAGCGGGATCAGAAAGCGCAGGGTCGATCCGGATTCCCCGCATTCCATCAGCGGCGAATGCTGATGCGGGCGGCACCCTTTTACAGTAAAGGCCACCCGGCCGGCCGCGTCCGGCTGCTCCGTGATGACGGCGCCCAGGGCCTCCAGGCAGCGTTTCGTCGCCGTGATATCCCGGGAAACACTGACCTGTTCCACCCGGCTCTCCCCGGCGGCAAGAGCCGCGCAGATCAGAGCCCGGTGTCCCATGCTCTTGGAAGAAGGCACGGTGACGCTGCCTGTAAGAGCAGCCGGGGTAATGGTAATGTCACTCATGATTCACGCTCCACATACGGTTCCAGTTCATCCATCGAGATATTCTTCAGCAGGCTGCTTCCCAGTGCCGGGACGATGACCAGGGTGATCCGGTTGCCCCGTTTCTTCTTATCCATGGCAATGCCTGCAATGACGTCCTTTGTCGCGATCGGATCGTCCACCGGGATCCCGTGGCGGGACAGGAGGCGCGCGATCCGGTCAGCCGTCCCCGGCTGCGTCAGCCCCAGGGCTTCCGTCCGGCGGGTCAGGCGGATCATCCCGATGGCCACACCCTCGCCATGGGTATATTTCTCATAATGATAGAACCGTTCCACCGCGTGGCCGATCGTATGGCCGAAATTCAGGACCATGCGGGCGCCCGTATCCCGCACGTCCTCCTCGACGACTTTGACTTTGATCCGGATGCAGCGGCTGATCAGCAGCGGGGCCTCGCGCAGGATGTCCGCGTCGCTTTCCAGCGTCTCGAGCCGGGCAAAGAGGTCTTTGTCACCAAAAGCGGCACATTTGACGACTTCGGCGAACCCGTCGTGGAGATAGCGCGGCGGCAGGGACTGCAGCAGGTCCGGGTCGATGAAGACGGCTTTGGGCTGATAGAACGCGCCGACGAGGTTCTTCCCTTCGGGCAGATCCACGGCCACTTTGCCGCCCACGCTGCTGTCGATCTGGGAAAGCAGCGTCGTCGGGATCTGGATGAACGCCACGCCCCGCAGATAGCTTGCTGCCACATAGCCGCCCAGGTCGCCGGGCACGCCGCCGCCCAGGGAGATGACAAGATCCTTGCGCGTCATGCCGAAGTCCGCGCACTCCCTGACCATCCGCGTGAACGTCTCCAGATTCTTATGGTCTTCGCCGGGCGGCATGACAAGCCGCCGCACATCAAACCCTGCGGCGCGCAGTTTCTCCTCCAGGCCTGCCCCGTAGAGGGCATCGACGGACGCATCCGTAAGGATCGCCGCCTTGTCCGCCTGCGATACCTGCCGGATCCGCTGTCCCAGCGTATCCCACAGTCCCCGCTCGACAGCAATCGTATAGGAATCCTTTCCCAGCTCGACCTTAATGTTTTCCATAGAACATGTCCCTTCTTCTTGATTTCGCCGTATCCATCATCCGGTGCAGCGTTTCGCGGTCCTCCGTGACAAGCGCCTTCTTCCATTTCTGCAGCTGCGTCTCCAGGCGGTCCAGTTCGGCAAGGACCGGTCCCCGGTTGAGCAGGAACAGATCCGTCCAGAGATCCGCATTGATATCGGCCACGCGGGTCGCATCGCGGAAGCTGCCCGCCACAAAGAATTTCGTCTGCTCATTCATGGACTCGCTGTTGATCAGCGAAACCGCCATGATATGCGGCAGGTCACTCGTGTACGCGATGATGCTGTCGTGCTCCTTTGCCGTCAGTTCCACCACCCTGCCGCAGCCGATCTCGAGCGCGATGTCCCGGATCCATTCCACGTTCTCTCTGCGGTTCTGCGGCCGCTTGATGATGATGAAGTTGGCGCCTTCAAAGATGCGGGAAGAACTCTGTCCGTAGCCGCGGCCTTCCCGTCCCGCCATGGGATGGGCGGAAACGAAATCCATCTCCGGCCCCAGCAGGGCGTCGATCCGCTCCGGGATGTCCCCCTTGATGCCCATGGCATCCGTCAGTACGGCGTCTTTCCTGAAATATTTCACATGATCCCGCACAAAAGGGACAAACGCACCCGGATACTGGGCGCAGATGATGATATCCGCCTCGCCCAGCAGTTCCGGCTGATCGTCCGCGATATCCGTGATATAGCCTTCATTTTTGGCCATCAGGGATACGATGTGGTTGCGGTTCATCCCGATGACCCGGCCGGCTCCGCGGTTCCGCAGGGCCTTGGCATAGGAGCCTCCGATGAGGCCCAGGCCGACGATGGCAAATACGGTATCTTCCAGTTTCTTCATCTCATCCGTCTCCCTCCGGCAGGCTGCCCGCTTCTATTATAATGTCCGATCCACGACCGGCGCAATCTTCCGCAGATCGTCCATCAGCGCGGCGAACTCATCGAGGGTCAGGCTCTGGGCGCCGTCACACAGGGCGTGTTTCGGGTCGTTGTGGGTTTCGATGATGAGGCCGTCCGCACCGGCAGCGAGGGCAGCTCTTGCCATGGCGGAGACCATCCAGGACTTGCCGGTGGCGTGGCTCGGATCGACGATGACCGGCAGATGGCTCAGCCGCTTGACTGCGCAGATGGCGGACAGGTCCAGCGTATTCCGGGTGTACGTCTCAAAGGTGCGGATCCCGCGTTCGCAGAGGATGACGTTCTCATTGCCCTCGGACATGATGTATTCCGCACTCATCAGCCATTCTTCGATCGTGGCCGACATGCCGCGCTTCAGGAGGATCGGCTTGTCGATCTTGCCCAGTTCCTTGAGCAGCGTGAAGTTCTGCATGTTGCGGGCCCCCACCTGGATGAGATCCACCTTGTCCACAAAGAGATCCAGTTTGTCCGCCGACATGATCTCCGTCACGATGGGCAGGCCGTTGGCCCGTCCGGCCTTCTCGATCATATCGAGGCCCCTGTCGCCCAGTCCCTGGAAAGAGTACGGGGAAGTACGGGGCTTGAAGGCTCCGCCCCGCAGCATGACGGCGCCGCTTTTCTTGACGGACGCGGCGATGGTGTCCATCTGGGGCTGGCTCTCCACGGAACACGGACCGGCGATGACCGCAAACCCCTTGCCGCCCACTTTGACGCCGCTCACATCGATGATGCTGTCTTCCGGATGGAACATGCGGTTGGCCCGTTTGAAAGGCTGCTGCACGCGCATGGCGTTTTCGATCTCCGGATTGACGAGGAATTCCTCCGGATCGAGGACACTCGTATCACCGATGACGCCCAGGATCGTCTGGGTGGCTCCGATACTTTCATGGATGGCGAACCCTCTCTTGACAAGACCTTCCTTGACTTCCTCCACTGCTGCCTGGGGTGCTCCCTTTTTCATTACGATGATCATTTCTGCTTTCCTCCTCTGCTCACAAAAAAAGCAGACTCGCAAGGAGTCTGCTCATCCACGGTTTTCCACCGTTCCGGAATGTCTTTCCGGAACCTCAGCAATCTCGCTTTACGACCGACAAATCATTCAGTTTCAGGCACGCAAAATAGCCAAAGCCATAAAAATAGCTCTGGTAGGCGTAGCTAAACTGTTCAGTTTGCCAGGAAAGCACTGCATTCAACATAGATAAAACCGCCTTTTTTTAATCGATGGCGCCATTTTACCATTCCGGGCGGACTGGCGTCAAACTTTTAAGGAAAAAAATCTTCTCTGTCTTTTTTCAGTGAAAATTTGTTACAAATCTTATAATCCCAGAGAGACATCCACGTCGTCCAGCCCGTGGCCCGACAGATCCACGAAACGCACCCGCAGGCTGCCGTACTGCGGAAGCTTCTTCAGCGGGATCGTGACAGCCTGGTCCTTGTAGAGAGCCTCGGATCCGTCCGCTGCAGGGGACGCGCTGTCCCTGACGGCAACGGTGACATTGAGCAGGCGGCCAAAGAGTTCCACCTTCTGGATGGCCAGATCGCCGTCATTGCCGTTCGTGTTCATGGCTGCATAGATGACGAGGGATCCCTTGTAGCTGGCTCCGCTGTATTTCTTTTCTGCCGCCCGGATCTTCTCTGTCGTATGGGTGATTTTCTTGATCTGGTCGATATCCGGTTCCTGTGTATCCGTACTGCTCAGGATATCGGGCACGAAAGCCGTCCCGACAAAGCCATCCGGCGCTGTCTCACGGGTCCGTTCCCAGCTGCTGCGGTCCGTCTTGTCCTGATAGAGTACATGGCCGCTCTTTGCGACCTGGTTCGTCGCGAAGATCTCGCCGTCGGCCAGATGGCCCCGCTCCGCGGCAAATGCGGCCGGTGCCGCACATAGAGAAAGCAGCAGTGCGCCTGCCGCCATTTTTTTCCACTGCAGTTTCATGGTAATCCTCCTCCTCGGTGATACCCCTATTATACATGAATTGCCTGTGTAAATCATGAAGGAATTGTGTTTTTTGGACTTTGCAGTCAAAATTTCACCAGTTCGCGGAGAAGGGCCCGGATACCCGCTCTGCGGCAGTCACTGCCTGCGGGGCTGAAACCGCCCGGATTTATTTGTTTTTTTGACCAATTGCTTTTTTATGTAATCTTTTTTATAATTGGGAGAGCTGTACAATAGAAGAGGAGGCATAAAAACGTCATGAGTGAATGTGATAACTGTCAGGCTGGCAGCTGTGACGGCTGCAGCAAAAAAAATACAACGAATCCCCAGGATGCAGCCATTTCCCGTTTCCTGGGCCAGGTAAAGCACAAGCTCATCGTCATGAGCGGCAAGGGCGGCGTCGGCAAGAGCACCGTCGCTGTGGATCTTGCCCTCATCCTGAGTGAAAGAGGCTTCCGCGTCGGCATTATGGATGTCGATCTGCACGGCCCCAGCATCGCCGGCATGCTCGGCTTCGAAAACGCCCACCTGCGGGCAGAAGGCGACAAGCTGCTGCCGTTCCGGTATAATGACAATCTGTATTTCCTGTCCGCCCAGGGCCTTCTGGCCAACGAGGACGATCCTCTGGTCTGGCGCGGCCCGCTGAAGATCGGTGCCATCCGCCAGTTCATGTCCGATACGGAATGGCCCGCCCTGGATTACCTCATCGTGGACTGCCCTCCCGGCACCGGTGATGAACCGCTGACGGTCATCCAGACCATCCGCGACGCCAAAGCCGTCATCGTCACGACACCGCAAAGAGTATCCCTGGCGGATGTCCGCAAGTCCGTCAATTTCTGCCGCATGGGCAACGTCCCCATCTGCGGGGTCGTCGAGAACATGAGCGGCTTCATCTGCCCGCACTGCGGCAAGGAAGTCGACATTTTCAAGAGCGGCGGCGGTGAGGCTCTGGCCAGAGAAAAGAACCTGCCCTTCCTCGGCAGGATCCCCATCGATCCGATGGTCGTGACCGCCGAAGACGACGGCAAACCGCTTGCCAATCTGAGCAAGGGCTGCCGTGCGGCCCTCGATGCCATCGTGGACAATGTGATCAGGAACGCCTGACGGCGGGGCGTGAATTTTCGCGGTTCGCAGGTCGGGGCCGTCAGCAGTCGGCAGTCAGCAGTCAGTGGTCGGCTCTTGAAAGTGTCCACACTTAGGGGTACAGTACAGGTCAGCGGTCAACAACCAGTGTGCAGCCGCCAGCAGTCGGCCGCGGGTCGCGGATGGCGGTCTGCGGATTGCGGCCTGCGGTCCGCGGCCTGCGATCTGGCCTGCAGCCATCAAAAAAGGACTTTCGATTCGTAAGAACCGGAAGTCCTTCTTTATTTTTCAGGAGCTGTGATTTCACAGCTCCTTTTTGCTGTGCGTTTCTTATTTCTTTGCCTGCTGCTGAGCATTTTCCTGCTTCAGGTCAGCGGACATGACGCTCACGCCGTCCAGCAGGGGTTTCTTGCCCTTCGTCTGGAATACGACGATGGTCCGGACAGCCGGAGCCTTCTTGGCGTTGCCGGCATAGATCAGGCGGTCCGCATCGACAGCCTTTTCCAGGACGACCAGTTTCAGATCGGAGATCTCACCGATCTGGGCGTTGATGTTCTTCTTCATCTGGGTCAGGGTATCTTCCGTGAACTTTTTCTTGAGTTCCGGAGAGAAGTATTCCTGAGCGGTGGCCAGCGGGGCTTTGCCGGTCAAAACCTTCATGACAGCGGCAACTGCGTCTTCTTCCCTGGCCAGGGTGTCACTGGCCGGGCTGGCGAATCCCAGGCTGGAAAAGCCGAGGCACATGATCATCATCAACACTGCTGCGATTTTCTTCATTTTACATCATCCTTTCTGTCTGACGCGCCATTACAGCGTATCCTTTTCGATTCTTTCCATTGCTTCCTGCGTACCTTCCCGGCTCCCGAAGGCGGTCAGCCGGAGGTATCCTTCGCCCATCCTGCCGAAGCCGGCACCGGGCGTACCTACGATGGCCAGTTTGTTCAGCAGATAATCGAAATATTCCCAGCTCTTCATGCCGTTCGGGCACTTCAGCCAGACGTACGGGGAATAGACGCCGCCATAATAGGTGTACCCCTTCTTGTCAAAGGTACGCATCATGATGCGGGCATTTTCCCTGTAATAAGCGAGCATTTCCTGGCATTCTTTCTCGCCCTGGGGCAGCATGGCCGCTTCAGCGCCGCGCTGCACGATATAGGGCACGCCGTTGAATTTGGTCGTCTGCCGGCGGAGCCACATCTTGTTGAGGTTCAGTTCCCCGCCTTCCGGCGTCCTGCGGGTAAGTCCCAGGGGCACCACTGTATAGCCGCAGCGCGTCCCCGTGAAGCCGGCGGTCTTGGAGAAAGAGCACATCTCGATTGCACAGTCCTTGGCACCGGGCACGGCGAAGATGCTGTGCGGCACGGAATCATCGGTGATGAAGGCTTCATACGCGGCATCATAGAGGATGACCGCATCGTTGGCCTTTGCATACTTCACCCATTCCGTCAGCTGCTCCAGGCTGTAGGCAGCCCCGGTCGGGTTGTTGGGCGAGCACAGATAGATGATGTCAGCCTTGACGCTGGGATCCGGCATCGGCAGGAAATGGTTTTCCGGCGTGCCGTACATGAACAGGATCTTCCGGCCGCGCATGATATTCGTATCCACATAGACCGGATAGACCGGATCCGGCAGGAGGATCACATTGCTGTCATCGAACAGATCCGTCATATTGCCGCAGTCGCTCTTGGCGCCGTCACTGATGAAGATTTCCTTCGTGTCGACCTGGACACCATGCCGGGCATAATAGTCCTGGATGGCCTTGTGCAGGAAATCATAGCCCTGTTCGGGGCCGTAGCCGCGGAACGTTTCCTTGTGGGCCATTTCTTCCACAGCCTTCTGCATGGCTGCGATGACCGTCGGGGCCAGCGGCAGTGTCACGTCGCCGATGCCCATCTTGATGATTTTCTTATCGGGGTGTGCTGCCGCAAACTCGGCCACCCGTTTTGCGATATCGGAAAACAGATAGCTTTCTTTCAGGTTTGCGTAGTTCCCATTCACTAATGCCATAGATTCGTCCTCCTTGCTGCCGGCACGTTCCCGGCGGGCTGCAGTTCCTGCAGCTACTTTTCCATTATAAAGGAATACAGGTGCTATTTCAAATTGAAGATGCAAAATATCACAAAAGATTCCCCATTTCCATTCCTCATCGCAGGAGCTCGTCGGGGATCTCCATTTCGCCTTCATAGACCGTCTCGGCCGGCCCGCGCAGCATCATATGGCCGTCGCTGCCGTAGTTCAGTTCCAGCATGCCGCCGAGGGCCTGCACTTTGAGGAAACTGTCCCGCCGGCCTGCAAGGCCCTGCGTCACCATCGTATAGGCCACGGCACAGGCACCGGTGCCGCAGGCATAGGTCTCGCCGCTGCCCCGCTCCCAGACACGGAACTTCACATGGTCCCGGTCCACGATCTGGACGAATTCCACATTGACCTGTTCCGGGAAGAGAGGCGAATGTTCGATGACCCTGCCCAGCGCCTCCACCGGCGCCGTCTCCACATCGGGGACGAGCGTCACGAAGTGCGGATTGCCCATGGAAACGGCCGTGCCGCGGACTTTCACCTTTTTTCCCTGGAAAAGCACCTCGATTTCCTCGTTCCGGCATTCCGCCCCGGGCCAGTCCATGGGGATGCGCTTTGTATCCGCGATGGGTTCTCCCATATCCACCGTCGCTTCCCGGACTTTTCCGTCCACGACCTTCATCCTGATCTTCTTGATCCCGGACAGGGTTTCCAGGGTGATCTCCGTTTTGTCCGTCAGACCCTTGTCATAGACATATTTGGCGATGCAGCGCGTCCCGTTGCCGCACATCTTCCCCTCGGACGCATCCGCGTTGAACATGCGCATCCGGAAGTCCGCCACTTTGGAAGGACAGATGCAGATCAGCCCGTCCGAGCCCACGGACAGGTGGCGGGGACTCACATATTCCGAGATCTTCCCGGGGTTGGGGAGCATTTTTTCCATGCAGTTCACATATACGTAATCATTGCCGCAGCCATGCATTTTGGTAAATCTCAGCTTCACAGCTCATTCCTCCCTATGGAACAACAAAATGGTCGAGCAGAACTACTTGTCCCCTATTCTACTGTATATCCCCGGCGGGGTCAACAAAGGAGCCGGCCGATCCGTTTCCGCAGAAGTTCCACGCTGCGCGGATGGATTCTGTATACAATATTACAGGATGTATCATTTTTGCCTTTTTCGGTTCAAAAAATTTGACAAAGGAAAAAAGTGTTGATAGAATAATGACCGTTAACTTCAAAGGTTGAGCAAATCCGATGAAGGGAAAAGTAAGCTGTCCATTCCGGATCGCAGAGAGCCGATGGCTGGTGGAAATCGGCATCCGCGGGCAGAAGAAGATCATCCCAGAGGATCAGCACTGAATCCAGTAAGTGCTGCCGGCTGTTCCCCGTTACAGGAAACGCGTATGTCCGTACGCGAAAAGCGCCTGCGCTGCCTCTTCAGCAGCCGGGAATCAGGGTGGTACCACGGTTTTTCGTCCCTCACATTGCTGTGAGGGACTTTTTTTATAGGGATATGATTTTCCCTTTCGCAGCATCGGCTGCAGGCATCGTATCCGCAGAAAAAACAAAGCCACAAACTCATATCTGAGAAAACACTGCAAAGCTGTCACACACAAAGGAGGATTCTTATGAGAAGCGACATCGTCAAAAAAGGAAGTACCCGTTCTGCCCACCGCAGCCTGTTCCATGCCCTGGGATACTCCGATGAGGATCTGAAGAAGCCCATGATCGGCATTGTCAATTCCTTCAATGAAATCGTACCGGGCCACGGCCATCTGCGTGAGATCGCAGAAGCGGTCAAACTCGGCGTCTCCGCAGCCGGCGGCATGCCCGTCGAATTCCCGGCCATCGCCATCTGCGACGGCATCGCCATGGGCCATGACGGCATGAAGTATCCTCTGGCCAGCCGTGAACTCATCGCCGACTCCATCGAAGCCATGGCCAACGGCCACGCCTTTGACGGCCTCGTCATGATCCCGAACTGCGACAAGATCGTACCGGGCATGCTGATGGCCGCAGGCCGCGTCAACATCCCGACGGTCGTCGTCAGCGGCGGCCCGATGCTGGCAGGCCGCTGGAAGGGTAAGAACATCAGCGTCAGCACCATGTTCGAAGCAGCCGGCAAATTCGAATCCGGCCAGCTGTCCGCCGCAGAGATGGAAGCCATGGAGCAGCGCGCCTGCCCGGGCTGCGGTTCCTGCGCGGGCCTCTTTACGGCCAACACGATGAACTGCCTGACGGAAGTCCTCGGCATGGGCCTGCCCGGCAACGGCACGATCCCTGCCGCCTACCAGGGCCGCCGCCGCATGCTCGCCAAGGAAGCGGGCCGCGTCATCATGGACCTCGTGAAGAACGATGTACGGCCCCGTGACATCATGACTCTGGATGCCTTCAAGAATGCCATTGCCGTGGATATGGCCATCGGCGGTTCGACCAACACGGTCCTCCACCTGCCCGCCATCGCCCATGAAGCCGGCGTGGATCTGCCCCTGTCCCTCTTCGATGAGATCAGCCGCAATGCCTGCTACCTCACCAAGATGAGCCCCGGCGGCACCTACCACATGCAGGATCTGGATGAAGCGGGCGGCATCGTCGCTGTCATGAAAGAGCTGACCAAGCTGAACCTCATCCATACGGACTGCAAGACGGTCACGGGGACCATCGCCGACCGCATCGCCAACGCCCGCATCGAGAACCCCGAAGTCATCCACAGCGTGGAAAATGCCTATATGCACAAGGGCGGCATTGCCATCCTGAAAGGCAACCTGGCCCCGGACGGCGCCGTCATCAAGGAAAGCGCCGTCGATCCGGATCTTCTGACCTATGAAGGCACGGCCAAGTGCTACGATTCCGAAGAAGAAGCCATCAAGGCCATCACGGGCGGCGAGATCAAAGAAGGCAATGTCGTCGTCATCCGTTACGAAGGCCCCAAAGGCGGCCCGGGCATGCGCGAAATGCTGAACCCGACCGCAGTCATCACCGGCATGGGCCTCAAAGTCGCCCTGCTGACGGACGGCCGCTTCTCCGGTGCCAGCCGCGGCGCCTGCGTAGGCCACATCTCCCCGGAAGCCATGGAAGGCGGCCCGATCGGCCTGATCGAAGACGGCGACCGCATCCTCGTCGACGTCCCCAACCGCAAGCTCGAGCTCCTCGTCGATGACGCCGAGCTGGCCCGCAGAAAAGCTGCCTGGAAGCAGCCTGAACCGAAAGTCAAGACGGGATACCTGTCCCGCTATGCACGGCTCGTCACCTCTGCCAATACAGGTGCCGTGCTGAAATAACCACCATTAGGAAGGAAGTTCGATATCCATGAAAAAGCTGTGCGCTCTGATCGGCAAATATTTCGGCGTGCTCGCCGTGATATTCCTCGTCCTGGGGTTCGTTTCCCCGGAAAGTTTTCGCTGGGTCCTCGGCAAGGCGGGCGGGATTTCCGTCCTCTCCCTGCTCCTCGGGGTCGTCATGTTCGGCATGGGGACGACGCTGTCCCTGCATGATTTCGTGCTCGTGCTGAAGCGCCCCAAGGATGTGTTCCTGGGTGCGGTGGCTCAGTTCTTCATCATGCCGTTTCTGGCCTACGTGCTGGCAACCGTTTTCCAGCTCTCTCCGGCCCTGACGGTCGGCGTCGTGCTCGTGGGGACCTGCCCGGGCGGCACCTCCTCCAACGTCATTACGTACATGAGCAAAGGCGACCTGGCCCTTTCCGTCACCATGACGAGTGTTTCCACAGTCCTTTCCCCGATCCTGACCCCGGCCATCACGTATCTCCTCATTGGCCAGCGCATCAGCTTTGATCCCGTAGGCATGTTCATCAGCATCGTGCAGATCGTGATCCTGCCGATCTGCCTCGGCGTCGCCCTGCGGACCTTCCTGCCCAAACTGGCTGCCGTAGCCACGGACTATACGCCCGCCGTATCGGCCCTGGCGATCTCTCTGATCATCGCCGGCGTCATCGGCGGCAGCAAAGCAGCCATCCTGGCAAACGTAGGGATCATCTTTCTCGTTGTCATCCTGCACAACTGCCTGGGCTATGCCCTTGGTTTTGCCGTCGCTCACTTCGTCGGCATGCCCTGGAAGAAAGCAGTTGCCCTCTCCATTGAAGTCGGCATGCAGAATTCCGGTCTCGCTGTAGGGCTTGCCAAGGCACACTTTGCCTCCATGCCCACGGCCACTGTGCCTGGCGCCATCTTCTCCGCCTGGCACAATATCTCCGGTGCCCTGCTGGCCTGGCTGTATCAGAACTACCTGAACCCCCGCTTTGATCCTGATTATGGCAAAGACCAGGAAGAAGCCGCAGAAGGCCAGCTGCATACGGCAAACTGAACAGTTGATCCGGCAAAACGTCCTGCCCCCGGGCAGGGCGTTTTTTTTCGGGAAAAAAACAGGCGATTCGCAATCCGCAGACCGCAAATCGCTGACCGCAGCTGGCGGCTGGCGGCTGGCCAATGCCGGCTGCTGGCCCCGACCCGCGTCTCACAACTCATAACCCACAACTTATGACAGCCCCACAGTCCGGCCGCAGAGCTGTCTCCCTGTCAAAAACGGAGGTTTTTTTTAAGTTACGGTGTCAAAAACTATGGGTACAGTAATACGCAACCCGCAGGCCGCAAATCGCTGACCGCAGCTGACTGCTGACTGCCGGCTGCTAATGGCAACACCACAGCATCAAGGCACCACAGCACCAAAGCACCAAAGCCTGCGACCCGCTATCCGCGATCCGCGAACCGCCCCACCGCTCTTTTCCCCCCAAAAAAAAATCCGACCGGCCGACTTACCCATCGGCCGATCAGATTCCAATCTCTGCTGTGCGGTTTCCCGCATGCAGCTTTCTGCTCGAAAAACGCAGTCGCTGATTCAACGGTTCGCTATCGCTCTCCTGCTGTATTTTGGACTCACTCCCTTCATTATACCCGCTGGCTGCCCACAAGTCCTGAGGCCAGCCGCTCTATGATCGACGCCCCATCTGCTTCCGGCAGACGGTGACGCTGCAAACCCAAAAACCACAATCACTGCTTATTTGGATATACACTCGAGCTAACATTCCTACACTTGTCAGCGAACCATCGAATTTGATTCCCTATTCAATTGTACCAGGATCCAATCAATCAGGTTTCCCACCGGAATTACGGTTCCGACTCCTTGCCTCCCTTTCTGAGGCTCATGTCCGGGAATTTTCCTTGATCTTGTTCCTCACTGCACTCAATTGCGTGATCACTGCGGGCGATCACCTTTCTTTTGGCCCATTGGACTATCCCCCTTCTCAGTGCTTTGCCTGTACATACCGTACATCACTCAGAATCATAACCATGAGAAAACCTCCTGTCACATCGTGACACCTCTCCGGTTACGTACCAGTACTGCCCATTGGACTCGCTTCCTTGTCAGTTCCCTTCTCTCTGTCATACGGACCAGAGCGGGACTTTTTCTTTGCGGCTGCGCTTTTCTTGACTCTATTGTATCGTATCATGTCAAAAAATACCAGTGTCCATTTTGCGGAATTTTCTGCATAAAATGCGCAGAGCCGCATCACTCCTTGCTTTTTCCCGTTATTTTTTATTTTTGCGGATTTTTCGTTGTTTACATCTATGTAACGATTATTTCAATTTATATGGATATCTGCAAGTTATGGCATTTTTTATTTCCGCATTTTTCCATTCGATAAGGACAGTTGTATCCATTCCCGGCATGGAAAAGAGGATGGCCCTGACACAGCCATCCTCCGTCAGCCCGCTTCTGCAGGCTCTGCATTTTCCCTTGTCAGAAGGTATATCCGAAGGACTTGAACGTGTCTTCTCCGAATTTATCCTTATACTTGGCATACACCGGTCCCATGGCCTTCTTCATCTGCGCCACGGACTCCGGAGAAAGCTCATCCACCTTCACGCCGGCTTTTTTGAACTCATCGACGATCGTCGCATCCAGTTTGCGCGATGCGGCGACCTGTTCGGCGCAGGCCTTCTGTCCAGCTTCTTCAAAGATCTTCTTTTCTTCCGGCGACAGTTTCTTCCAGACTTTGCCGCTCACGCTGAGGACGATGGGGTCATAGGAGTAGTTCCAGGTGGTCATGTACTTCTGGACCTCCTGCAGCTTGGCCGAACGCATCGTGTCATACGGATTTTCCTGACCGTCCACGGCACCCTGCTGCAGCGCCGTAAAGCACTCGCTGAACGGCATCTGGGTCGGATCGGCCCCCAGGGTCGAAAAGACGTCCATCAGGATCGTGATCGGCGGGACGCGGATCTTCAGCCCCTGCAGATCCTCCGGTTTGGTGATGGGCCGTACATTGTTCGTGATCTGGCGGAAGCCATTTTCCCCGAGGCCCAGACAGTGGACGCCCTTGGATTCCATTTCCTTCTTGATCAGCTTGTCGCCGGGGCTCCCGGGCTTCAGGACATATTCATCGACGCTCTTGTATCCATTCGGGAACAGCCAGGGCATGCTGACGATACTGACTTTGGGAACGACGTTCGATACAATCATGCTGGAATGTATATCGACGTCCGTAGCGCCGTTGAAGAGCATTTCGATGCCCTTCGTAAGGTCACCCGAAGCGAGTTGCTCATTCCCGAAGATCATGACCTTGTACTTGCCTTTGGTCTTTTCTTCGATCTCTTTCTTGAAAGTCTTTGCTGCCACATGCCAGACACTGCTTTCGCTGGTTGTGACGTTCATCTTGAGCTGGATGGCCTTGCCATCGCCGCTTCCCTGTTTGCTGCCGCAGCCTGCCGCGGCAAGTACCGCTGCCGTCATACAGACCGTACCTGCTGTGAACTTCCAGTGACCCATTTCCCTGCCTCCTTTGTACTGCCATCACGCGCTCCCCGCATGTCCACTGCCGGGAGCCTCCTTTCCTTTCTCGGCCTTTAGCATCTTGTGTACCATCGGTCCAGGGCCACGCGTGTGCCGGAATGCTGCCAAACGCCCGGAAAGTCTGCGTCATGGCCCGGATCTGTCCCATTGTGTACCCAAAAAAGAAAGCTCCCCCTGAGGAGGAGCCTCAAAACCAACGTACACAGACACCCGTGGGCACACAGCCCGGCAACATCCGTTTCTGTCGAATCACTCTGCAATCATCCGGGGAGACACTCAGTCCTGACACCTGCATGGAACTGTATCGATTCTTATCCTGATTATCCTATATCCTCCGCAAAAACGCCAGAAAATTTTATATTTTCTAACTATTGAGTAAATTCAATCATCCAAGTGATACGATTATTACATCTTTTAAAAGGGATCATTTTTTCTGATCGGACTGCCCCGGCGGCCTGACCCTGCCCGGAAGCGCAGTCTCCGGATAAAATCAGGGAAGGGCTGTCGCAGTCAGCCCTTCCCGATCCATACGTACGTCAGAGATCAATCACACCTGCTGCGGAGGGTTCAGACTTTTTCCTCCCCCGATCCGACTTTTACGTCCATCTTGTCCTCGTAATACTTCACCATGGCAGCCTGGTCCTCATCGATATGACCGTTGTCATTCATCCAGTCCATCACGGCCAGCACCACATCCGTCATCGGCGTATCGATATCGAGCTTGTGTGCATAATGCTTGGCATTGATGATATCCTTGCGGTGGACGGCGATCCGGGCGCCGGGCACATAATCGCGGTGGATGATCTTCGGCACCTTGTTGTCATAGGCCGGGCCGCCGGCAAAACCGCCCCGCGTGGCCTCGAATGTCGTCTGCAGATCGATGCCCGCCTTGGCTGCAAAGGCATACCCTTCAGCCATGGCGACCATATACGCGCCGGCGATCATATTGTTGACAAGCTTCGTGACGCTGCCGCTCCCGGTCTTGCCCGTATAGACAGGATCGCCCATGCAGGCAAGATACGGCTTCATCCTGTCGAAGATTTCCCGGTCCCCGCCCGTCATGATGGCGAGGGTCCCGGCGATGGCAGCAGGGTTCCCTCCGCTGACGGGGGAATCGAGCAGATACAGGCCTGCAGCTTCCACTTTCTGATACAGTTCCTGGATGATGTGCGGCGCCGTGGAGGACAGGTCGATGATGATATTGCCGGGCTTGCCGTATTTCACGGCCTGTTCCACCGAATTGATGATGATCGGATGAGTCGGCAGGATCTGCATGATAACGTCGCAGTTCCTGTAAATCTCCACAGGATCCTTGACGGCGGTCCCGCCGGCTTCCACAAAGCCCTTCATGTGGCTTTTCACCACATCATACCCATAGACTTCGCAGCCGCATTTTTTGACTACGTTGATCGACATGGGTCCGCCCATGACACCCATTCCCAAAAAACCGATTTTCATACAAATGCCTCTTTTCCTTGCCAGCTGGCTGCACGGGCCCTGCGGCCCGTTTTTTCAGCAGGGGGCGCCAGGAACGCCCGCTCTGCCGTTATCCTTTCCGGTTTGCCGGGCAAATCCCGGTGTGCCGTCAGAATGTATAACCAAAAGTCTTGAAAGCATCGACGCCGAATTTGTCCTTGTACTTGTCGTACACGGGCTTCATGGCCGCTTTCATTTCCTTTCTCATTTCCGGAGTCAGTTCATTGATCGTCAGGCCCTTGTCCTTGAACTCCTTGACGATCTGGCTGTCGAGGGAACGGGAAGCCTTGATTTCTTCTGCGCAGGCATGCTGGGCCGCTTCGGTGAAGATCTTCCTGTCTTCCTCGCTCAGCCGTTTCCAGGTCCTGTCACTGACGCTCAGCACCAGAGGATCATAGACATAATCCCACACCGTCATATACTTCTGCACTTCTTCGATCTTAGCCGCACGGATCGTGTCATAGGGGTTCTCCTGCCCGTCGATGGCTCCCTGCTGCAGCGCCGTAAAACACTCGCTGTAGGGCATCTGGGTCGGGTCCGCGTTGAAAGTGCGGAAGACATCGACCAGGATCGCGATGGCCGGGATGCGGATCTTCATGCCGGACAGATCGGAAGTCTTCGTGATCGGCTTGACGTTGTTCGTGATCTGCCGGAAGCCTGCTTCGCCCATGGCCAGGACGTGAGGGCCCTTCGCTTCGATTTCTTTCTTTACGAAGGCAAAGCCCGGAGCATCCTTTTTGAAGAAATACTCGTCCGCGCTCTTATACCCTTCCGGCAGGATCCAGGGCATATTGATGACGGAAAGCCGGGGGACCACATTCGTGTGGATGATGGTGGAGTGGAGGTCGCAGTCCGTAGCTCCGTTGTAGAGCATCTCGATGCCCTTTGTCTGATCGCCCGAGGAAAGCTGTTCATTGGAATAGATCTGGATCTTGTAGCGGCCGCCCGTCTTTTCTTCGACTTCTTTCTTGAAGCCGCGGGCAGCGACCTGCCAGACGCTCGCTTCCGAAGTGGTGACGTTCATCTTCAGCGTAACGGGATTTTCCTTTGTCCCGCCCGATGTCTTCTTGCCTCCGCAGCCCGCCATGGCAAGGGCTGCTGCTGTCATGCACGTCATTCCGATTAAAATTTTCCTGTCCATCTTACAAGCCTCCTTCTGGCCAATCAACGCGCGACAACTTCCACAACAGCTTTCTGTTTCCAGACAGGATGGACGGCCGCCTCCAGGCCGTACGATCCGCCGCACAGCGCCCCGTTCCGGATCGGCACGGGTCTTTGTGCGATTTTTCTGACTTTTTGATTAATACCCCGGCACATCAAAAATCCCCGCGGCAGTGGACCGGCCATTTCCTGCCCGTATTGACTTTGCGGCGGAAATGCTCGAAAATAGAGTGGATACAGTATACCGAAAGGTTTTCCAGAACGGCCTTCCGGAAAACCGGAAAAAGCATCTGCCCTGCCGCACAGGGAACCTGCTCCCGGGATGGACGTCTCTTCACCAGCCGCCCCTCCCGGACCTTTCCGGTCATGCCATCTCATTTCATCTGCCGAAATCATTCTAACAGGATTGGAGGGTGGAGTTTGTAGCGGATATTACCAAAATAGTTATTTATTTTAGAATAGTCGAAAAATTTTGCGGGCTCTGCCCGCAGGGAGGCAGATCACAATGAGCAGCGCTGGAATGATCCCTGCTCTTTTCAAGGAGCACGGGATCCTGCGGAAATACGCAAAAGGCGAAATCATATTCTATAAAGAAACCACGGCCAAAGATATCTATTATGTCAAGTCCGGCCAGGTCCGGGCGTATCTGCTCTATCCGGACGGAGAAGAAAGGACGCTCTGTTTCATCGGCCCCGGCAACCTCATCGGCGAAGAGGCCTTCGGCAATCCTTCCATCCGGATCGTCTGTGCCGACGCGGCAAGCGACCTCCAGTGCTATGCCATGGACAGCCGGCAGCTGCTGACACTTTGTTCGGGGCAGCTGAAATCCATGCATGAGCTGCTGGAATTCTATATGAAAAAGATCGCCCTGCTCCACGGCTGGATCTTTTACGCCCAGTTCCTGCACAACGAGGAAAAAGTCGCCTGTCTGCTCTATTCCGCGTCGAGCCACACTCCTTTCGTCCACTATACGCACGAACAGATCGCGTCCGTCACCGGCATGAGCCGCATCAGTGCCACAAAGACCCTGAACAAGCTGAAAAAAGAGAATCTGATCGACCTGTCCTATAAAAAGATCAAAGTGCTCGACCGGGAGGGGCTGCTGGCAGTGTTCAAAGGAATGGAATTCATCTGACGCAAAGGGAGTTCCCTGCAGCCATGCGGGAGCTCCGTCAGCATAAAAAGAAAACAGAAAAACAATGGGAGCTGCTGCAGATGCGGAATACTCACACCTGCGGCAGCTCCTTTTTTGCCGTCAGCCCGAGGGGGCCTGCAGGGCTAAGGCTTTCCGAAAAACCGTTACCGGGCCAGCTGGCTCACCAGCGCTTCGAGTTTGGCGATCCGTTCATCCTGGCTGCGGGTCCGGTCCTGCAGCGCACTGATCTCACGGGCCTGGCTCTCCACTTTGCCGATCAGGGCATGACGGCTCATCCCGGCATAGGGACTGTTCTTGCCAAGCTTCAGGCTGAGGCCGACATTGATCATATTCTCCCCGTTGCCGAAAGTCCCGCCTGCAGAAATCATGGTCCTGTGATCCGGCCGGTAAAAAGCGCCCACAGCCATGGCATTGGCATCCCGGTAGTTGCCGTAGCCCATGGCAAAATCCCACTTGTCCTCGGGATCGAAGTCCTGGGGATGCAGCGCAGCCAGTGCTGCCGCTCCGGCACCGACCTTACTGATCCGCGAATCCAGACGGCTGACACGGTTATCCAGACGGGAAATCCCTTCCGCATTGGCCTGGACGCCCTGCTGCACCTGATAGAGCTGTCTGCCGTTCACGGCATCCCGGGAAGTTTCCGAAATCTCTCCATCCGTGACATTGATGATCTTGTGATCCTTCATGTCGATGCCTTCATTCTGGATGACCGGTCCGCCCTGGTTGATGGTAAGACTGTTTGCGGTGATGTCGGAACTCAGGGCGATATGGAGGGTATCGACGGCGCCGCCGTTTGCGTCTTCCGTGATGGAGGACGTGACATCGATGTTGTCGTCCCCCACGACTTTTACGACATCCCCGTCGTTGAGACCCAGGCTGTTCCCGTCCTCCGTCATGACCGTGACTTCATTGGCCAGATACCGGACAAACACTTTGCCGCCGTCATCCGTCTCGGGTTCCTCCGCGGCAGCGCGCATCACGGGACTCTTCCTGGCAGGCTGCGCCCGGTCCTGTCCGGCATCTTCTGCCTCAAAGTCACCGCTGCCCAGGATCTCGACGGTACCATGGACGTTGGAAAGCCCTTCCAGGTTGCTCTTGATCGTATAATTCGTGCCGGATCTTTCCACGATGATCCCTTCTCCTGCAGAGATCGTGACCGGCGCCGCAACGGACCGCAGCTGAGCGACATTGACGGCGTCCGTATCAGCGACACCCGGTGCCACATTCGTGATGACCCGGCCATTGGCATTGATCCCGCGGCTCGTGATGAACGTCAGTCCGCCCAGCGTCAGCGCATCCGCGCTGAAGGAAGTGCGGTCGCCCACGCGGATGCTGCCTTCGCCTTCATCGTTCCCGGTCAGATCGAGGTGATCCTGCAGGGCCAGCGTGACACTGGAACCCTCCTGCGTCAGTTCAAGATTGTCATTGCCCGTCAGGAGATCGACCGTATCTCCGGGCGCGATCCGTGCCTTTGCAGCATCGCTGCCATTCGTCCGGAGCGTCCAGCCCGCCTGAGCGGTTTCATTGACAGCCTTCAGCTGAGCCACATTCACAGCGTCCGTGTCATCCGTACCGGCTGCGAGATGCGTGATCTGACGGGTCACCTGCGCGGTGGGCCGGCCATTTTCATCCGTTCCGGCCGCTTTCCCCAGAGAGACGGCACCCTGTGTCGCTTTCCAGGCCGGCGAAGCATCCCCGGCGCCGGCAGCGGGCCGATAGCCCTCCCTGCCCGCTGCCACGTCCGCCTCGGTTCCAGCGCCCAGAGCCACGCCGCCCACAGCCGTGACAGAAGCACCGTACCCGAGAGCCGTGCCGAAAAGGGCGCCGGCTTTGCTGAAGCCGCCCAAAGCGGTGGAAGCGGTCTCGGAGGCGGAACTGTACATGCCTACAGCGCTCGCATGTGGCGCGCTGCTGCGGGCCATGGCACCGACACTTGTGCCGTATTCACCGGCTGCCGCCTGGTGGCCGAGAGCGGTGCCGCCGATGGCTGTCACCTTCGTGTACCCGCCGATGGCAAGAGAATAATCCTGGACCGTAGCTGCCTGGGCTCCGATGGCGATGGAATTGGATCCCCGGGCGCCATAGGAGGCTCCGGCCGTGCCGATCGAAATCGTATCGAAGCCCGTGGCATAGGCGCCCGAACCGACGGCAAGGGCCCGTTCCCCGTCCGCATGGGCATCATTGCCGAATGCGGCAGCGCCCATCGTCCCATCCGCATGGGCGCCAGCCCCGACAGCGATCGAATTGGTCCCCACAGCGCCGTCATTCAGATAATTGCCCTTTGCATTGCCGCCGTGAGGCTTGACACTGAAATAATGGATGGTATCAGCATCCCCGGACGGCGGTCCGTTTGGCCCGTTTCCGCTTCTTTTCTCCAGCCCGTCCAAGAGGTCTGTCATTTTGCATCGCATGGATATTGTACATAGCCGTTCCTCCTTTACCAGTACATGACTCACAGGGAGCGATAGGGATTTTGGCAATACCATGTTCGGCAGCCTTTAGATAACCATCCAAACTTCTTATCAACATTGTACTGAAAAGGAAAGAATTTGAAACTGTACTAAAATACAGGTTTTCTGAAAATACGGAAAATGTGTGAGGTCATAGGGTGGGGGCGCGGAGCGAGGCCAGCCGTCAGCAGCCAGCATTCAGCAGTCGGCCGTGAACCGTACCCCTTGTCAAGGACAGTTTTTAAGGTCATCGCCCCTGTTTTTAGACAGATTGACAATTCAAGAACCATCATAATGGACAGTTTGTCCTGCCATCCTTGATGTCCATCTCCAGT
>Ga0256406_1000953_pt1 | contig 48851 bp, 33 predicted proteins | sample RumenRJG_03DNA_FD_185986 | JGI IMG/M metagenome (GOLD analysis project Ga0256406, IMG submission 185986) | Bovine rumen microbial communities from Lethbridge, Alberta, Canada - RJG_03 | ecosystem: Host-associated > Mammals > Digestive system > Stomach > Rumen | place: Canada: Alberta | collected... | reverse complement strand
GCAACATCCTGATGAAGAACATGATGGACTTCTGCATCGGCACCCCCTGCTTCTGGCTGATCGGATTCAGCCTGATGTTCAATGGAGGTCTCGGCGGCATCATCGGCACCCCGGATCTGCTGATCCGCGGAAGCTATACCGCTTCTAACAGCGTTGTTCCGCAGACCATGCCGCTGTGGTGCTACGTGATTTTTGAAACTGTGTTCTGCGCGACGGCTGCCACGATCGTTTCCGGATCCATGGCAGAGCGCACGAACTTCAAGGCTTACTGCGTTTATTCCGCGGTGATTTCTCTTTTTGTCTATCCGATCTCAGGCCACTGGGCGTGGGGCGGCGGCTGGCTCGCAGATCTGGCCTTCCATGATTTCGCCGGAAGTGCTCTGGTTCACAACGTCGGCGGCGTGATCGCCTGCCTCGGTGCGGCAATGCTCGGACCGCGTATCGGAAAGTACGATAAGGACGGCAAAGCAAAGGCCATTCCGGGTCACAACCTCACGGCATGTGCGCTCGGCGTTTTCATCCTCTGGTTCTGCTGGTTCGGATTCAACGGCGGTTCTACCGTTGCGATGGACAGCGATGCGGCAGCCTATGAAGCTTCGCTTGCCTTCATGAACACGAACCTTGCGGCGGCGGTTGCTACCGTGGTGGCGATGATTTTTACCTGGATCAGATACGGCAAGCCGGATGTGTCCATGACGCTGAATGCTTCTCTGGCAGGGCTTGTGGCCATCACGGCAGGCTGCGACTGCGTATCTCCGGTGGGCGCATTCTTCATCGGCTTTATCGCAGGTATCCTCGTTGTGCTGTCTGTTGAATTCTTCGATAACGTTGCAAAAATCGACGACCCCGTCGGCGCCGTTTCGGTTCATATGGTAAACGGCATCTGGGGAACCATCGCCGTCGGCCTGTTCAGCACAGGTGATGACGGTGTCGGTGTCGGCCTTTTCTATGGCGGCGGAGCAAAGCAGCTGGGCATTCAGCTGCTCGGACTGATTGCCATCGATGCCTATGTCCTGGTGGTTATGTTCATTGCTTTCAAGATTATTGATAAGACCATCGGTCTCCGTGTACCGGCGCAGGTAGAGATCGACGGACTGGATATTCATGAGCATGGCCTTGCATCCGCTTATTCCGGCTTTGCCATCACCGATGTCACGGATATGGGCGTTGATGCCAATGAAAACACGGATCTCGGCGAGGACGAGTACGCAAAGGCATCTGACGCGCAGAAAGGTGCCGCGGTGAAGGTTTATCAGGAAGCACCGCTTGCGCCGGAGCTTGATACCGGTATTCACAAGGTATCCATCATCTGCCGCCTGTCCAGCTTCGACAGCCTGAAGAAGGCGCTGAATGAGCTCGGCGTTACCGGCATGACCATGACACAGGTCATGGGCTCCGGTATCGAGAGAGGCTCAACACAGAAATACCGCGGCGCTGTCGTCGATTCGACGCTGCTGCCGAAGGTCAAGGTTGAGGTCATCGTGCATTCGATCCCTGTGGACAGGGTCATCGAGACGGCAAAGAAGACACTTTATACGGGCCACATCGGAGACGGAAAGATCTTCGTATACAATGTGGCGAAAGTCGTGAAGATCCGCACCGGCGAAGAAGACGCCGCCGCGCTTGCGGATGTGGAGTGACAGAAACATCTGACATTTTTCTCCTGATATGTGTGTTATGTGTGTGTGCGGGAGCCGCATCGGATTTTTCCGGTGCGGCTTCCGCGTTTCTGTCACCGGAAAATGAAAGGTTACACACCGGTCCTTCTGAAATGAAAGGTTACACACCGGTCCTTCTGATGTGTTATAGTTTAAAAGACTGCAGATCATGATGGCAGGCATGGAGGTTCGCAAAATGGAAATCAGAGCACGCGGTGATATGGTTTTTGATCTGAACGAACAGAGAAAACAGCAGAAGGCGGCATCCGGTCCGGTATGCACCTGGACCCTTGCGGACGGCGAGATGGGAGAAGTATCCCCGGAGCACCCGCTGATGATTTTTGCCGTGTCAGGAGACGGAGATGCCTTTCCGCATCACATCAGGGGACACTTTCTTGACCCTTCGAGACGCACGGGATTTGCCCGCACTGACGCAGGCGCCCCGGCGCAGACGGATATCATCAGGATCGACAGAAGATTCGTATCGCTTGTGAAGTGGCTCGGCGAGAATCAGACACAGGTACGGCTTTCCGGCACGATGACAGAAGAGGGGTACGCCGTGACACGAATCCGCGCCGTGAATTACACGGGCACTGCGCCCTCGGGGGCAGATGCTTTCCTTCAGTTTACGGCCGGCCGGCTGCTGAAATCGGAAAACCGCGCGTTTGAAGAGGAGGCACAGAACGGTGCCGGACAGGATGAGGCGGAGAATACGCAGGTGCGTCTCACAGATCTGGACAGCATCACGGATTTTCTGGACTGTGCCGGACCGACGCTGCCGGTCAATATCCGCCGCTGGGCGCGCCGGAATCTGGCGCTGATCCGCTCGGGGGCCATCAGCATGGATGAGAAGCGCCATGCGCAGCGCTCGCTGTCCATGATGCTGAACATCGAATGGAAGAATTCTTATTTCGAGTCCATTGATCCCGTGCAGGCGAGAAAAATCCTCGACGAGGAGCTTTACGGCATGGAGATGGTGAAGCAGAGAATCATCGAGACCATCATCCAGATCAACAGGACGCATACGCTGCCGGCGTACGGACTGCTGCTTGTCGGGCCTGCCGGTGTCGGCAAGTCTCAGCTTGCCTATGCGGTGGCGAGGATTCTGAAACTGCCCTGGGCCTCCTTCGATATGAGTGCCATCAACGATCCCGAGGAACTGACGGGAAGCCCGCGTGTCTACGCGAACGCCAAACCGGGCCTGATTATGGAGGCACTTTCCAGAGCCAACACGTCGAATGCGGTTTTTATTATAAATGAGCTGGATAAAGCCGATGAGGGAAAGGGGAGCGGAAGTCCCGCGGATGCGCTGCTTACGCTTCTTGACAATCTCGGTTATACGGATAATTATATTGAATGCATGATTCCGACCGGCGGCATCTACCCGATTGCCACGGCAAATGACAGGTCAAGAATCAGCGCACCGCTTCTTTCCAGATTTGCGGTGATCGATATTCCGGATTACACACCGGAAGAGAAGAAAGTGATTTTTACAGATTATGCGCTGCCGCGTGTCCTGAAGCGGATGGGCATGAAGGCCGGCGAGTGCGTCGTTCCCGAAGAGGCGGTCGACGTGGTGATTGACAGCTGCAGGAGCACGACGGGCTGCCGTGATCTGGAGCAGGCAGCGGAAAGACTTGCCGCGAATGCGCTGTATCAGATCGAGACAGGCGCCGCGGAGGGCGGCGTGATTTTTGCGGCGGACGACGTACAGAAGCTTCTGGGCATATAAAGCGTTCAGGATGAGAGATCAGGAGGTTTCCGTTGAATCCGAAAGACAGAGAAGATGACGAAACGCGTTCATTCCGGGATCAGATCCGGGCAGATATCCGGGGAAGGGAACCGGATAACGGGACAGCATCAGAGACGGACAGCAGAAGCGGGGATAACGGAGAAACGGAAGAAGCCGGCGCGAACCGGAAGAACAGTGCGTCCGGAGACGTGGTGTCCGATGAATACACGGACGGCTGGGTGGACCCTGAGGAGGCGCAGAGAGAAGATAACGAGTTTCAGAGGAGACAGAAAAACAGGCCGATGGCCATTGCTGTTTCCGTGCTGGTGATTGCGCTGGCAACCGTCATAGCGGCAACGGTGATCAACCACACGGAGGCCGATGCGTCGATTACGGAGGCTGAGGCAGATCAGATGGCGCAGGGTTCGACCGACATGGAAGCGGTGCAGGTCTCTTCCGCGTCGGCAGCATCCGCCTCTGTCCAGAAGGACAGTGCAGCCGTCGGGGCAGAAACGACAGGAACATCGGAATCTGCAGAGACGCAGGCAAAGGAGAGCGCAGCTTCCGGATCCGGAGAGACCGTATCTTCTTCAGAAAATCAGAACCCCGGGCTTTCCACGGAGGAAGAATATGCCTGGGTGCAGGCACATGAGAACCTCTATCCTGAGGACAAGGTGCCCTTTGCCGAAGGAAATGAGGGTCTGATCCATTTTATGTACAATTACGGCCGAAATATCACCCCTGAAGTGGGAGATACGGGCCTGACAAAGGATGAAACCTCAGGTGGAATCCCATTTTTCTATCAGTGGGACGACCGGTGGGGATTTCATCAGTACGGTACGGATGTCATGGGCTTTGACGGCTGCGGACCGACCAGTCTGGCGATGGTGATCGTCGGTCTCACGGGGAATCCCGCGGCTACGCCGGCCGCTGTGGCGTCCTATGCGGAAACGAACGGATACTATGTGTCGGGAGAAGGCACGAGCTGGGCCCTGTTTACCGATGGGTGCCGGGACTGGGGCGTTCAGGCGGATGAGATCGGAACGGAACAGAGCAGCATCGAAGAGACGCTTCGGAGCGGCAGTCCGGTCATCTGCAGCGTAGGACCGGGATATTTCACGTATTACGGTCACATCATGGTGCTGTCCGGTCTCGACAGCGAGGGAAAGATTATCATTCATGATCCGAACAACCGGAACAACAGCAGCAGATCCTTCAGCTACGACGAAATCGCGGATCAGCTCCGCGCCTGCTGGGCATACAGCACCTTATAAGCTTCGGAAAGGAGGGATTGCCATTTGAATACAGAGGAGAATACGCGGGACGGCGGCCGGGCATCCGGAACGCAGGAGAACGACAGAGGAGAAATCTTCGTCAACGTCTATGTACACACGCCTTCTGTCTCAGAGGAGGTACGGAAGGTCTGGTGGAACATGAAATTCAGGATTTTTTATATTCTGCTCGCGGTGCTGTCAGGTGTGATCGTGGCAGCGGTGATCCTTCTCTCGCAGCCCCTGTATCTTCTGTATCTCTCCTTTCCGGTACTGGAGCTGATTCTTCTTGCGAACAGACGGAAAAAAATCTTCCGGATGGAAGCAGACCGCGAGAAAGAGAAATATAAAGACGGGACACCGACAGTCCGTGTCGAGATCGGAAAGGACATCTCTGTCTGCACGGTACACGGCATCGATCATGTGCCGTTCAGTGAGATTGCGCACATCACTGAAACCGGCAGTCTGATTGTGATCCTGTCGAAAAAAGATGTGGTCATCACACTGAAAAAAGACGGATTCCTTCAGGGAACCGCCGAAGAGTGTATGAGATATATACGCAGCAGAAGGTAACGGAGGAGCAGGGCATGGCCCTGCTTCTGTTTTTTCACTCATGTCAGATCCGGCGGTCGTCGGATGCATCATCCTTTTCGCTCCGGTCACATTCGCCGTGTATCTCCATCGGTCATTCTCACCTGAAAGGCGGCGCTGCGGAACGCGCCTGCTGGCGCAGGCTTGAACGGGTCCTCGCGCTTTTCGCCTTATCAGGTTCGACTGACCGGGAGATACATCGGCTCTGTGAAGTCGCTCAAAGAATGACGGCATCCGACGGCCGCCGTCTGACATTGCCCCTCTTGAAAATACAGCTCCCCGGGCATACAATAGTTCTGATTTGCTTCTTTTTTTTCTGCTTCGGGCCATCCCACAGATCCGGCAGAAAAGAAAATGAGCATATCTAATTCAAATCACATCAGGCAGGACGCAGGTGGCGTCCTCAGCAAAGGAGAAAGATGTATCATGGAAAAAGAAGAATTTTTACAGGTTTACCGTCACTCACTGGCACACATCCTCGCAAAGGCTGTCATAGAACTCTTCGGTAAAGAGAATGTACAGTACGCGATCGGACCGCAGATCGAAAACGGACTTTATTATGATTTCGTTCTGCCGCGCACCCTGACTACCGATGATTACAAACCCATCGAAGACAAGATGCACGAGATCATCAGACGGCGCGAGGACTGGACCTGCAAAGAGGTCACCAAAGCAGAGGCACTGGAGATTTTCAGGGACCAGAAGTTCAAGACCGAGCTGATCAATGACCTTCCCGACGGTGAGAAGATTACGGTTTATTATACAGGTGATGATTACGTGGATCTGTGCCGCGGACCGCACGTGGCCAATTCCCAGGAGCTGATGAACGTCGCATTCGAGGTTCGCTCTATTTCCGGCGCTTACTGGAGAGGCGATGAGAAGAGAGACCAGCTTCAGCGAATCTACGTGTCCGCTTTCCCGGACAAGCAGCAGCTGAAGGATTACAAGAAGTTCCTGAAGGAAGCTGCAGAACGCGACCACAAGAAGCTCGGACCGCAGCAGGAGCTGTTCATGTTCGACGAGACCGCTCCGGGAATGCCTTACTGGCTGCCGAGAGGATGGAAGCTGTTCAATGCGCTGCTCGATTTCTGGAGAGGCATCCACGAGGAGCATGGCTACATGGAGATTTCAGGACCTGTGCTGTCCAACGCGAAGCTGTGGCAGACCTCCGGTCACTGGGGCCATTATAAAGAAAACATGTTCATCATCCCGGGCGTGAAGGAAGACGAGAGCGACTATTTTGCCGCGAAGCCGATGAACTGCCCGAATGCGATCAAGGTATATCAGAAGCATCTTCGTTCCTACAGGGATCTTCCGTTCAGAATCAATCAGGTCGATGTCATTCACAGAAAGGAAAAATCCGGTGAGCTGAACGGTCTCTTCCGTGTGCAGATGTTCCGTCAGGATGATGCGCATATCCTTGTTTCCGAGGATCAGATCGCGGATGAGATCAAGGATATCATGAGCATTGCCACCGAGATCTACGGTACCTTCGGTCTGACCTACCGCGCAGAGCTCTCGACGCGTCCGGACGATTACATGGGCGACATCGAGACCTGGAATCAGGCGGAGGCCGATCTCAAGGCGATTCTCAATGATGTATACGGCGAGGGCAACTACGAGATCAACGAGGGCGATGGCGCTTTCTACGGACCGAAGATCGATCTGCAGATGAAGGATGCGCTCGGCCGTGAGTGGCAGATGGGTACCATTCAGCTTGACTTCCAGCTGCCGCTGAACTTCGGCATGAAGTACATGGCGCAGGACGGCACCGTAAAGCAGCCTGTCATGATTCACCGCGCGATTTTCGGATCGATGGAGCGTTTCATCGGTATCCTGATCGAGAACTACAAGGCGGCATTCCCGTTCTGGCTGTCTCCTTATCAGGTCGGCGTCGTTCCGATCCGTCCGGAGCACAACGAGTATGCGAAGAAGGTTGTCCGTGCACTCAAGGATGCGGGAATCCGTGTTGAGGCGGATTACGCGGACAAGAACATGAACGAGAAAATCAAGACCTTCAAGACCTTCCATGATCCGTATATTGTGGTTGTCGGAGATAAGGAAGCGGCAGATCAGACGGTTTCCATCACGGTCCGCGGCCAGAAGCAGCAGCTTCACGGCGTTCCGGTGGACAAACTGGTTGAGATGTGCGTAAAGATGAATAAAGAGCATTCAAAGGAACTGATCACTTCCGCAGACTGAGCGGGAACGGAAATCTGAAGGATAAAATCAGCCGCGGGGGCTGCCGCTGTATCATGGCGGCAGGCTCTGCGGCCGGCAGAAGAGAAGGCAGCAGGGATTCAGGCAGCAGAAGAGGGGTTCTTACATGTCTGAAGAAAGTAACAGCAGAAAATACAGAATTGCCGTTTTTATCTCTGACTGGAATTATGAAGTGATCAATCAGTATCTGCACGGCATTCAGGATTTTACAGAGCAGCATCCTTCGTGCAGAGCGGATATTTTTGATGACTTCGGTGTGGACGGTAAAAATGTGGCAAGAAACCGGCTGGGACCGGGAGGTATGGAAGTCTTTGCCATACCGGACCTGACACAGTATGACGGTATCATCATTGAAGGTGACCAGGGATGGCCGGAAATCATGAGGCAGTATATCATGGGCACCTGCGATGCGAACGATGTGACGGTGACATCGCTGAATTATCCGCTTCATGGCAGTGTTTTTGTCGGGAGTGATAATTACAGTGCGCAGTCAGAAATCGTGGAGCATCTGTTTTCCGTACACCATGTGAAGACGCTCGCCTATGTGAGCGGCCCTGTCGGCAGTGATGAAGCGGATGCGCGGAAAAAGGCCTTCCGGGATGTCTGTGAACGTCATGGCGTGGCGCCGGAAGACAGAAAGGAATACGCGAATGCCTGGGCTGTTGATGAGGGCAGCAGGGCTGTGGGCTGGATTATGGAAGACGGTCCTCTGCCGGATGCCATCGTCTGTGCCAACGACTGGCTGGCGCTCGGCGCACTCAGCGAACTGAAGAAAAGGAAGGTGCGGGTCCCGGAGGATGTGCTGCTCACGGGATTTGACAACATTCCCGATGCACAGGTATCGGATCCGAGACTGACGACGGTTTCCAGAGACTATCGCAGCGTAGCGGTAAAGGCGTGCCAGTACATCATCGACGTTGCCAACGGCGTGAAGGGCAAAACAGAGCATGAGTACAGTCCGAGCTGCTCGATTTTTTCAGAATCGTGCGGCTGTCACGAATATCCCGTGGACGTCCGGGCGGTGTCAGAGATGTATCACATACAGTCTGACGGCGTGCGTACACTGTACGGACTTCAGGGAACACTCCTGCCGAATCTTCAGTCGGCATCGACGCTGCAGGAGATGCTGGAGATTTTTGAACGGGATGCTGTCAGTGAGCTGCAGTGCCGGTGGGCCTGCATCGCGCTGAATCCGGATTTCGTACTGAACTATTCGGAGGACCGGCCTTATCTGCACTATCCGGACAGGATGATGCTCATGGCGATTGCCGGAAAGAAACCGCGCGGCTTTCACGCGGACAGGGACACGCATGTCTATATGTCCTTTAACAAGAATGAAATCATTCCGAAGGGACTGAATGATAACTGCAGAACGCTTGTCATCTACCCGCTGCACGATCACAATCAGAACTACGGCTATGTCGCACTGGATGGTCTGTCGCCGCTCTCGGATAACAATGTGCTTGAGGTCATCCTCATGCAGATCGCGCAGATTATTGCATCGGTGCGCAGCCGCATGTACACGAGATCGCTGAATGAAAAGCTTTCCGACATGTACCTGACGGATTCACTGACAGGGCTGTACAACCGTTATGGATTCAGAAGATACGGCAAAGTGTATGTGGAGGAGATGCTGAAGAAGGGCAGAAATGTCAGCTTCTATTTCATCGACCTTGACGACATGAAAAAAATCAACGACTGCTATGGTCATGAAGCGGGCGATATCGCGCTCCGCATCATGGCAGGCGTTCTGTCGGGCATCTGCCGCAGACGCGGCGGGTTCGCGATGCGCTACGGCGGCGATGAGTTTCTGTACATCACACATGACACCGCGCGCAGCCTGGAAAGCCGGATTCAGGACAGGATCAACGAGGAGACGGACAAGGAACACGTGCCGTTTGCTTTTCAGGTGAGCATCGGAAAGTTTTCCACGGATGAAAAGCCCGGCCTTTCCTGCGAGGAATACATCACCGAGGCGGACGAACGCATGTACACGGTAAAGAAGAACAAGAAGATCGGACGGTGAAACCGGCAGTCCGGCCGGGACCTTCACCGGAACGACAGCCGCACCGGAGTTTCCAGGAAGACGACGGCAGCTGAGAAGCATGCTGCAGGCACAGCAGCCGGTGCCGTATGAGAACAGGCAGCGGCAGCGCCGTAAACAGGACAGCGCAGGAACAGAATCATGACAGCGCAGGTACTGATTCAGGACGGCGCAGGAACAGAATCAGGACAGGCAGAGCAGCAGAAGAGAGGAAGTGCGTATGATGCTGCATCTTACAAACCGCAGACCGGGGCGCAATGACCCGTGCTGGTGCGGAAGCGGAAAAAAGTACAAATACTGTCATCAGGAATTTGATGACAGACTGGAACACTTTGAGGCCATGGGATGTCAGGTCCCGAAGCACAGTCTGATCAAGACGCCTCAGCAGATCGAAGGCATCCGCGAGAGCGCGAAGGTAAATATTGCGGTGCTTGACGAGGTGGCCGACAAGATCAGAATCGGCATGAGCACAGAGGAGATCGACCGGATCGTCTATGATACGACGACAAAAATGGGCGCGATTCCCGCACCGCTCAACTATGAGGGCTTCCCGAAAAGCGTCTGCACATCAATCAACAATGTGGTCTGCCACGGGATTCCGTCGGAGGACGAGATTCTGCAGGACGGCGACATCATCAATGTCGATGTGTCTACGATAAAGAACGGATTTTTCTCTGACAGTTCCAGAATGTTCTGTCTGGGCGATGTGGATCCTGAGTGGAAGAAACTTGTTGATGTCACAAAGGAATGCGTCGAGATCGGCGTAAAGACAGTAAAACCGTGGACGATGATGGGCGACATGAGTGACGCTGTACACCAGCACGCACTGGACAACGGATATTCCGTGGTGCGCGAGATCGGCGGTCACGGCTGCGGCTGTGAGTTCCACGAGGATCCGTGGGTAAGCTTCGTGGCGGCGAAGGGCACGGGCATGCTTATGGTGCCCGGCATGTGCTTTACGATTGAACCCATGGTGAATCTCGGTACAGACGAGATTTTCCAGGACAAGGACAACGGATGGACAATCTACACAGACGACGATGAGCCGTCTGCGCAGTGGGAAGTACAGGTTCTGGTCACAGAGGATGGCTGCGAGGTCATCACGTACTGACCGTCATCTGCTGACCGGCGCCGGTCTTATACAATAAACATCTATTTCATACAGAATGCCACAGTACTGTATTAAGCCAGCTGCTTCGTTGCTTTGCAACTCTCGCAGCTGTCACATGTGACCGACTTCGTCGGTCTGACGCGGCGTTCGCCTCACCGCATCACACTTCGTGTGTGCGGATGCGGCTCACTGCCCGCGCATATTCGCATTCTCGCGATGCTATCGCATCGCTCCATGCTCATACATGTTTGCGTCGATCACGCATACAGTTTTCTGTGCATGCTTTGCATGCCCAAAAACTGCCTGCGTGTCGACGGCTTAATACAGTACATCCGGGAGTTAGCGATGGAGAAATCAATTCCGAAAACCACAATGGCGTGGTTTATCAGAGGCCTGCGCAATGGAATTCCGATCTGCGCGGGCTATTTTGCTGTATCGTTTGCCATGGGCATCGCCGCAAAAAATGCGGGCATGAATGCGGTGCAGTCCTTTGTGATGTCACTGACGATGGTGGCTTCGGCAGGGCAGTTTGCCGCGATCAACCTGATCGCGTCGGGTGCCGGGATCATTGAGATGATCACGACATCGCTCATCGTCAATCTGAGATATTTTCTGATGAGCTGTTCTCTGACACAGAAACTGAATCAGAAGACAAATCCGGTGCACCGTTTTCTGCTGGCATACTGTATGACCGATGAGATTTTCGGCCTGTCGGTGACGGTCGACGGAGATCTGAATCCCTTTTATACGTATGGAATCACGGCAGTTTCCGTGGCAGGCTGGTGTTCCGGCACGGTGATCGGCGTTCTGGCCGGCAATATCCTGCCGGTCTGGGCATCCAATGCGCTCGGCGTAGCGATGTACGGCATGTTCCTTGCCATTATCATTCCGCCGGCGCGGGACAACAGCTTCATCGGCTGGCTCGTGGCTGTCTCCATGCTCGCCAGCTGGTTCTTCTCCGTCATGCCGGGTCTGAAGGCAATTTCCTCGGGGTTCAGGATCATCATCCTTACCATCGTGCTTGCCGGCATCGCTGCAGCGGTGAAACCTGTGGAGGAGACGGCGGAACTGCAGGCAGAAAACAAAGGGGCAGAAAGTACCGGGGAGGAAAGCAACGGTATCAAGGCTGAAGGAACTGAAGCAGAAAGTGCCGGAGCAGAAAGCACCGGGGAAGGAGGCAGACTGTGAGCGGAATATATCTCTCACTGATCATCATTGCGCTGACAATCTACGCGATCCGGGTACTGCCGTTCCTTTTTATCCGGAAGCCGATTAAAAGCCGCTTCGTTAAATCTTTTCTTTACTATGTGCCTTATGTGACGCTTGCTGTCATGACTTTTCCGGCCATTCTCCATGTCACAGACAATATGGCAGCGGGCGTGGCAGCCCTTGTGGCAGGTGTCATTGCGGCGTGGTTTTCGCGGGATCTCTTCATCACCGCGATTACATGCTGTGCGGCGATTTTTATTGTCGGACTGTTCTGAAGATATATTTTTTTTATGGAGGTGAACAGATGAAACTTGATCATGTAACTATCAATGTAAAAGACATGGAAAAAAGCGAATGGTTCTACGGCGAAGTCCTCGGACTGAAAAAGCTGGACAATGTGGATATGGGGGACCACGAACTTCACTATTTTTCCCTGGGCAGCGACGGGCTGCTGGAGCTGATTCAGTATCATGAGGATACCGGAGAGGCACATCTTCCGGTGAAGACGCGCGGCATCATGCGTCACCTGGCATTCTCCACCGAAGATGTTGACAGTCTGTACAGAAAACTCTGCGACGCCGGCATCACCGTGACCTCGAAACCAGATAATGTGGAGAAACTGAATTTCCGCAATATCCTCGTTCAGGATCCGAACGGCGTTGAGCTTGAATTTGTGCAGAGATTTTAATGGCGCAGGCTTTTTATCATCTTCGCAGATTACGAACGCGGAATCAGCTCGTCCAGTGTTTTTCCGTACGGCGGCAGGAATTCTTCAAGAAAATCCTGTACTTCCGGCAGGGAAGCGGCGAGCTGATCCACGGATGATCTGGTCGTTTCGTATGCGGTCCGGAACTCCCGGTTTCCCGAATTTTCTTCTTCGATGCACTTGATCAGGGCGGAAAGCTTGTCGGCTGCCTTGACGAGCCGTCTCATATACCTGTCCTCTTCCGTGTCCTCAGGTTCAAAAATCTCTTCGAAGGCCGGACGGAGATCGTCAGGAAGAGAGGCAAGAAGCTTCATGTCCGCCTCAGACTCCACTTCCTTATAGGCATTCCGGATGCCTGAATTCGCATATTTGACGGGGGTCGGCATGTCACCGGTGATGATCTCGGAGGCATCATGATACAGCCCGGTCAGCGCGGCCTTTTCACCGTCCAGATTTTTACCGTACCGGACATTTCCGATCACACACAGGGCGTGTGCGATCATTGCCACCTCAAGCGAGTGCTCACTCAGATTTTCCGGGCGGGAATTTCTCATCAGCGCCCAGCGTTCGATATATTTCATCCTTGAAACTGTAGCAAAAAAGTTAGAAGTTTCCATCATTTATTCTCCATACGTCTTTATCCTGTATTGCTTTTCAGAAGCTGCCAAAGCCACGGACAGGCGGGAGCGTGTCGAGGCCGGAAGTCTCCATGGGTGACAGTGGCCGGCAAAGAGTGAACCGTAACTATTATACGCTGAATGTTGAAATACGTCATTGTAAACGCGGGGGAATTCCTTTACACTTTATGAGATGGGTAAAGCAGTACAGACCGAATCACGCTGACCGGAGGACTGACTTTTGAAATTAGATAAAAAGCTGTTTGATCATCGCTGGAAATCCATTACACTGGCCCTTTGCACAGCGATTCTTTTTTATGTCATTATCGCACATCTGTCGGCAATAGGTGACGCGCTGTCGGCCATCGGATATTTCATCTATCCGGTTTTTCTCGGCGTTGTTGTCGCCTATATCATGGATCCGCTCGTCAAGGTATTCGAACGTTATGTATTCTTTAAACTGAAGACATACCGGATGCGGCGCAGCCTTTCGGTGCTCTGCGCGATCATTCTGGTGGTCGCCGGCATCGTTTTTCTGATGGTCGGTCTGATCCCGCAGTTCGTTGACAGTGTGATGGGATTTTTCGGCAATATCGAGAACTATGTACTTGAGGTACAGAAGTGGCTGGATACCCTGCAGGCAAAGAGTGCTCAGTCAGGGATCGATTTTTCCAAAATCCTCACGACGGGCTCGAATATGCTGGATTCTCTGCTGGATAAGCTGCCCAGAGATATGGATTCCATTGTGAATTCTGCGGTTTCCGTCGGAAAGAATGTGATGAGCTGGATCATCGGCTGTATCATCGCCATTTACTTTCTGCTGGACAAGGAGAGGCTGCTGAACTGGTTCAAGAGACTGTTCCGCGCCTGCATGAAGGAGAAGACCTATAACAATTCGGCTGTTTTCTGGGGCCGCTGCAACAGGATACTGATCCGGTTCGTCATCTGCGATCTGATTGATGCCCTGATCATCGGTGTCGCCAATGCGGTGTTCATGACCATCGCCAGAATGCCTTATGTGGTTCTGATCTCTGTGGTTGTCGGCGTCACAAACCTTGCGCCTACCTTCGGACCGATCGTCGGCGGCGTCATCGGCGCGCTGATTCTCGTGCTGGAAAATCCATGGTCCGCGCTCTGGTTTATTATTTTTACGATTATCCTGCAGACGATTGACGGATATGTGCTGAAACCGAAGCTGTTCGGCACACTGCTCGGCGTATCCGGCGTGTGGATTCTCATCTGCATCGTGGTCGGCGGAAGAATCTTCGGTGTGCCGGGTGTGCTTCTCGCCATCCCGTTCGCGGCCATCATGTCTTTTGTATACAATGAATTTATTCTCGTCAAGCTGGATGAGCGGCACAGAAAGCGTGAAGCCGCAGAAGCGGAACAGGAAGCAGAAGGGTCCGGAGAAGTGACAGAAGAAACAGAAGAGACAAAAGAAACAAAAGAGACAAAAGAGACAAAAGAGACAGAAGAGACAGAAGAGACAGAAGAGACAGAAGAGACAGAAAAGACAAAAAAGCAGAAGTGACAGAAGAGACAAAAGAGACAGGAGAGCCGGCACCTGGACAATGGTGCCGGCTGTTTTTTTTCTGTTCTCATCAGCCCATCACAACGGTGACGTTAACTTCTTTTCTGTCCTTTACCGGCGGAATCACATTGCCCTCAACCGCCTGACCGTCAACGGTCATGGAAGCGACGCCCTTCTGCACGTGAGCACTGTTGTCCACCGTGATGTGATACTTTACACCGCGGAAGGTGCGGTCAAGCGTGTAGCCATCCATCGTATCGGGGATGCACGGATTGATCATCAGTCCGTCAAGCTGCGGCTGGATGCCGAGGATATACTGGCTCATCGCGGTAAAAGTCCACGCCGCGGTTCCCGTCAGCCAGCTGTTCTTGCCTTCTCCCGGCAGCGCGGCATCCACGCCGGCCACCATCTGGCAGTACACGTAAGGCTCTGTCTTGTGGATCTCGCCGATATCTTCCAGATAAATCGGGCAGGTCTTGCGGAACACCTCAAACGCGCGGTTGCCGTGGCCGAGCATCGTCTCCGCACATGCAATCCACGGATTGTTGTGGCAGAAGATACCGGCGTTTTCCTTGTATCCCGGCGGATACGAGGTGATTTCACCGAGCTCCGGATGATATTTCGTATAAGCCGGCTGCAGAAGAACAATGCCGTATTTCGAATCCAGACGTTCCTTCACGCTCTTCAGCGCTTTTTCTGCCTTGCCGTTGTCAATACCCACACCGGCCATCACGCACATGCCCTGGGGCTCAATGTAAATCTGTCCCTCTTCATTGACGTGACTTCCGACCGGATGACTGAACGCGTCATATGCGCGGACGAACCATTCGCCGTCCCATCCTGCGTCGTTGATCGCGGCATCCATTTCCGCCACCTTTGCCCGGACATCAGCAGCTTCTTCCGTCAGATTCAGGTGATCACAGATATCCGCATATTCCTTTCCGTATTTCACATACATGCCTGCGATGAACACCGATTCTGCGACCGGTCCCTCCGAAGGCCCGAAGGTCTGGAAGCTCTCGCCGGGTTCCTCGGAGAAGCAGTTCAGGTTCAGACAGTCATTCCAGTCCGCGCGTCCGATCAGCGGGAGACCGTGCGGTCCCTTGTGCGTGGTCGTGAACAGGAAGCTTCTTCTCAGGTGCTCCATCAGCGGCGCTGCCTTGGACATGTCATTATCGAAGGCACAAGGCTCGTCCAGGATGGAAAAATCGCCCGTCTCGCGCAGATAAGCGGAGGTGCCGGCAATCAGCCAGAGCGGATCATCATTGAATCCGCCGCCGATATCGGCATTTCCCTTCTTGGTGAGCGGCTGATACTGATGATAGGTGGAGCCGTTCTCAAACTGCGTGTTTGCAATATCGATAATTCTTTCTCTTGCTCTGGAAGGAATCAGATGAACGAATCCCAGCAGATCCTGGCAGGAATCGCGGAATCCCATACCGCGTCCCATGCCTGATTCATAATAGGAAGCGGAGCGGCTCATGTTGAAGGTGACCATGCACTGGTACTGATTCCAGATATTCACGAGCCGGTTCAGTTTCTCATCCTTTGTCTGAACCGTATAGGTGGACAGAAGTTTTGTCCAGTACTCCTTCAGATCGGAGAATGCAGCATCAACCTGCTCATCCGTCTGATATTTCGCGAGAAGTTTCTCTGCCGGCGCCTTGTTGATGACATTCGGGGCTTCCCATTTCTGATCCTTCGGATTCTCGCAGAAGCCGAGGACAAAAATATACGATGCGCTTTCACCGGGTTTCAGATCCACCTTCAGATGATGGCTTCCGACCGGCTGCCAGCCGTGGGCAATGCTGTTCCGGCTCTTTCCTTCCAGCACCGCCTGCGGATTGTGAAAACCGTTGTACATGCCGATGAAGGCTTCGCGCTGCGTATCAAAACCATCAATGGGTTTATTCACGGCATAAACAGCGTAGTGATTGCGGCGTTCACGATATTCCGTCTTGTGGTAAATTGCCGACCCCACCACTTCGACCTCACCGGTCGAGAAATTGCGCTGGAAATTGGTCTGATCATCCGCGGCATTCCACAGACAGAATTCTATGAAGCTGAACAGGTCCAGATGCTTTTCCTCCGTCCCGTCATTGGTCAGGATCACGCGGTTGATCTCGCAGGGGTCGCTGACCGGAACAAAGGCCTGCAGCTCTGCTGTTACCTTGTTCTTGCTGCCTCTGATAATCGTATAGCCCAGGCCGTGACGGCAGGACCAGGTATCAAGCTCCGTCTGTGTCGGCTGCCAGCCGGGATTCCAGATGGTGTCTCCATCCTTTATATAATAGTAGCGTCCTCCGTTGTCCAGCGGGCAGTTGTTGTAGCGGTATCTGGTGATGCGAAGAAGCTTTGCATCTTTATAAAAGGAATATCCGCCTGCTGTGTTTGAGATCAGGCTGAAAAAATCCTGCGTTCCCAGATAATTGATCCAGGGGAGCGGAGTCTTCGGTGTTTCGATGACGTATTCCTTTGCTGCGTCATCAAAATGTCCATATTTCATGGGTAGCCTCCTCATTCAATGTAATCAGCTGTACATCGTGTTCGTTGTGACGCAGGATTCTGCGCTGTACAGGCACAATGACATCTTCGAATACGTTTTCGCCCATATTATAGGCATAAAAATTCAGTAAACGCAACGCCGAAAACGTTTAAAATACAAAATTAGTAATAATTTACAAAAAAGTACGGACCGAATTGTAAAACCTTGCGGATTGACTCGAAAACGTTTTAGTCATATGATTGAACCAACGAAAACGATTAAGAACATTGCTTCAGTTTTCCGGGCGGACAAATGAAATGGTAACGATCAGAGATATTTCGAAAAAATGCGGCGTGTCGCCCGCAACCGTCAGCAAGGCATTGAATGGTTATACAGATGTCGGGGCGGAAACGGCGAAGAAAATCCGGGAAACGGCACGGGAAATGCATTATATGCCGAACGCAGCGGCGAGACTTCTCAAAACAAAAGCTTCCCATAATATAGGGGTGGTTTTTGAGGACGAGACGCAGAGCGGTCTGGCACACGAATTTTTCTCCCAGATACTGAACAGTGCGAAGAACGAGATGGAGAGGAGCGGTTACGATATCACCTTCATCAGTTCGATGATCGGAGGCAATTCTTTTCTGGAACACTGCAGATACCGCAAATGCGACGGCGTACTGGTCGCAAGTGTGGATTTTACTTCCAGACAGGTAACAGAGCTCGCAGCAGGAGAGTTTCCGGTGGTTACCATCGATTATTCTTTCCCGGGACAGAGCAGCGTGATCAGCGACAACGTCGAGGGCGCTTATGAGCTGGTAAAGTACCTGATTCTGAAAGGCCACAGGAGAATCGCTTTTATACACGGCGAAGATACCCTGGTCACACAGAAGAGAATTGAAGGATTTTACCGCGGATGCGCGGAATACGGCATCCGGGTTCCGGACGAATACGTGAGAAACGGTGCGTATCACGACCCGGAGCGGACAAGGACCATTACAACAGAGCTGATGAAGCTTCCGACACCGCCGACAGCCATTCTCTTTCCGGATGATTACTCCTATATCGGTGGAAGAATTGCACTGGAGAGAATGGGATTATCCATTCCGAATGATGTCAGCGCGGTGGGGTACGACGGCATCGGACTTTCACAGGTCCTCCGCCCGAGGCTGACTACCTGGTTTCAGGATGCGGAAGGCATCGGAAGAAAAGCAGGGCGGAAGCTGATCGAGATGATCGAACACAGGGATACGGCGAAACCGGAGATCATCAAGGTAAAGGGCCATTTTCTGGAGGGCGATTCGGTCAGATCTGCTGCAGAGCCCCGATGAATGAGACAGAAGAAGCAGATGCGAAGATTTTTCAGGAAAAATCCGGCAGATGCTTTTCTGGATATAAAAGCTATCAATTTTCATTTCAAAACAAAGGGAGGAAATGAATCATGAAGAAACGTATGTCAACACTGGTGAGCCTTGCCGTGGTTGCAGCTATGGCAGCTCCGATGGCAGCCTGCGGATCATCCAGCACAGCTACCAGCACTTCAGCATCAGCAGCATCCTCAAGCGCTGCTTCAGCAAGTTCATCTGCAGCAGAAGAGACATCTTCTTCCAGCAGTGCCGCTGAAGAGACAGCAGCAGCTTCCGAGAGCACAGAGGCTTCCTCTGCAGCTGATACCGGATCCGATGAAGGCAAGGTTCTGAACATCCAGTGCTGGAACACAGAGTTCCAGAGCCGTATCACAGATCATTATCCGGGTTATAAGAAGGTTGACGAGACCACCGGTAAGATCGGCGATGTAACCGTTAACTGGATCATCACTCCTTCTAATGACAACGCTTATCAGAACAATCTGGACAGCACACTTCCGGATAACGAGAGCGCATCCGCTGATGACAAGACGGATATCTTCCTGATGGAGGCTGACTACGCACTGAAGTATGTTAACTCCGATGTTACGATGAGCATGACTGATCTCGGCATCGATCCTGACAAGGATTTCGCAGATCAGTATCAGTACACCAAGGATATCGTTACTGATTCCGACGGCAACATGAAGGGTGCTTCCTGGCAGGCCTGCTCCGCTGGTCTGATCTACAACAGAGCCATCGCAAAAGAGGTTCTCGGAACGGATGATCCTGATGAAGTTCAGAAGTCAGTATCTGACTGGGATACCTTCAATGCAACCGCTTCCAAGGTTAAGGATGCCGGATATAAGATGACCGCAACCGTAAACGATACCTACCGTGTATATTCCAACAACGTATCTGCACCGTGGGTTGACGGAACAACCGTAAAGCTTGATGACAACATCAAGAAATGGGTTGATGACTCCAAGGCAATGGTAGACGCTGGCGAGACCGGCACAGATGAACTCTGGAGCGATGCATGGAGCGCAGGCTTCGCAGCTCCTGGCGATGTATTCTGCTACTTCGGACCGGCATGGCTGATCAACTTCTCCATGGGTGCTGCTCCGGATCAGGACGACGATGGATCAGTTGCTCATGAAGGCGGCTGGGGAATGTGCGTAGGACCGCAGAGCTTCTACTGGGGCGGCACATGGATCGCAGCAGCAACCGGTACAGATAACCCGACACTTGTTAAGGACATCATCCTTACCATGACGACCGACAAGGACGTTCTCAAGGATATCGCTACTGCTGATTCCGATTGCGTCAACAACAAGACCGTTCTTGACGAGCTTGCTAACTCCGATGAAGGTAACAATGCTATCCTCGGCGGACAGAACCCTTACAAGCAGCTTGAAGAGGGCGCTGAGAAGGTTGATATGAGCAATATCTCCGCTTATGACCAGGGTCTTAACGAGTCCTTCCAGACAGCTATGCAGGATTACTTCACAGGCAACTCCGATTACGACACTGCATATCAGGCATTCGTAACGAGTGCACAGGAGAAATATCCGGAGCTGACATTTGAATAAGTAGCATTCCGGTTTGGACCGTCCCCTCCGGATAGGCGGGGACGGTCATTTTATCACATCGGGGGAAAACGATGAGTGACACAACAGCAGTAAAAAAGAAAGCGGGCAGGATTACAAGGCATAATAAATACGGTTATATCTTTCTTCTGCCTTTTATGATCGTATTTATTATTTTTCAGCTGATTCCGCTGATTGAGACCATTTATTACAGTTTCTTCGAAAAATACATGTCCGGTCTGACACAGATCGGTCCGAATTTCGTCGGCCTTCAGAATTACGGAAAACTTCTGACCGGCGGCGAGCTGGGGAAGTACTTTGCAAATACGATGATCATGTGGGTAGCAGGATTTATTCCGCAGATCGTTGTTTCGCTTCTTCTTGCAGCGTGGTTTACGGATCCGTCGCTGCGGCTGAAGGGACAGAGATTTTTCAAGACGGTAATTTACCTGCCGAACCTGATCATGGCTTCCGCCTTCTCACTGCTGTTCTTTACCTTATTCTCTACCGTAGGACCGATTCATTCGATCGCAGCATCGCTCGGCCTGATCAACAGCAGTTTTGATTTCATGCAGAACACCGCAAGCGTTCGTACGCTCGTGGCTATGATGAACTTCCTGATGTGGTTCGGTAATACGACCATCCTTCTGATGGCCGGTATGATGGGCATCGACCAGTCCCTCTTTGAGGCGGCCGAGGTCGACGGAGCCACAGCGGGACAGATCTTTTGGAAGATCACGATGCCTCTGCTGAAGCCTATTTTCATTTACGTTCTGATCACTTCCCTGATCGGTGGTCTGCAGATGTTCGATGTACCGCAGATCCTGACAAACGGCGACGGAGCTCCGGCCCGTACATCGATGACGCTGATCATGTGGCTGAATAAGCATCTGTACAGCAAGAACTACGGTCTGGCCGGTGCGCTGTCCGTCATCCTGCTGATCATCACGGCAATCCTGAGTATCATCGTATTCAAGGTAACTGCTTCTGATGAAGTGAAGAAAGGCTGAGGAGGTGAAAGAACATGAGCAGTCAGGCAGCTGTTGCTGAAAAACCGAAAGAAAAAGGTTCTGTGCATGCACGCAGATTCGTCGCATACCTGGTTCTGATCATTCTGACAGTCCTCTGTCTGATATGGTTTTACATCCTTCTGATCAATGCGACACGTGACAAGAACGACCTTCGTGTCAACGGATTCTCGGCGGTGCCGAGCACGCATCTGATCGAAAACCTGAATAATCTTTTCCATGGTACGCAGCCCGTTCTGAGAGGTATGCTGAACTCCATTATCGTCGCCGGTCTGTCGGCGTTTCTCAGCACCTACTTCTCAACCATGACGGCATACGCGATCCACGCGTACAGATTTAAAGGCAGAAAGGTGATCTTCACCTTTATCCTCGCCATCATGATGATCCCGACGCAGGTATCTGCCCTCGGTTTCGTCGACCTCATGACGAAGATGCATCTGATGAACACATTCGTCCCGCTGATTATTCCGTCCGTTGCCGCTCCGGTAGTCTTCTTCTATATGAAGCAGTATATGGACAGCAACCTGCCCGGTTCACTGATCGAGGCAGCCAGAATCGACGGAGCGGGTGAGTTCAGAATTTTCAACAAGATTGTTATTCCGCTGATGAAGCCGGCTATCTCCGTACAGGCTATCTTCACCTTTGTATCGAGCTGGAACAACTACTTCATTCCTTCTCTCATCCTGAAAGACGAGGAAATGAAGACCCTTCCGGTACTGATCGCAGAGCTTCGTTCCGCGGACTTCCTGAAATTCGATATGGGCCAGGTTTACGCGATGATTGCATTCTCTATTTTCCCGGTCATCATCGTATATCTGTTCCTGTCAAAGAACATCGTCGGCGGTGTCACCGCAGGCGGCGTCAAAGAGTAAGACCTGTTTTCTTTTCTATTTTATTCCTTCTTCTTATGCGCCCGGCTTTGCAGCCGGGCGTCTTTTTATTCCCGTGCGGATGCATCACCCTTTTCGCTCCGGTCACATTCGCCGTGTATCTCCGTCGGCCATTCTCACCTTAAAAGGCGGCGCTGCGGAACGCGCCTGCTGACGCAGGCTTGAACGGGTCCTCGCGCTTTTCGCCTTTTCAGGTTCGACTGACCGGGAGATACATCGGCTCTGTGAAGTCGCTCAAAGGGTGACAGCATCCGCCGGCCGTTTCCACTGCACGTCAGCAAAGAAAGCAGGGCGTCAGTCCCCTGGTGTGTGACAGTGGCTGGCAATGCGTGAACTGTAACTCTGACATTCGCGGGAATAAGGATTGAGCAAATAATGTGATTATGCTATATTAAATTCGTATGTCCGAAAAATGAAGGAGCTGTTTCCTTATGAATTACATCGTTTTTGACCTCGAATGGAACCAGAGCCCGAGAGGAAAGGCCGGCGAGGTCAGCAGGCTTCCGTTTGAGATCATTGAGATCGGAGCCGTCAAACTGGATAAGGACAGGAACGAAGTCGATCGTTTTCAGCAGGTCATACGTCCGGCGGTTTACCGGACGCTCAATTACCGGACCCGCGAGATCGTGCACATTGATGAGGAAGAGCTGAGGAACGGAATGAGTTTTCCGGATGCCGCGCGGAAGTTTCTGACGTGGGCCGGATCGGACTTTATCTTCTGCGTATGGGGCAATGTGGATCTGCCGGAGCTGCAGCGGAATCTGAAATACTATCACATGCTCCGTCTCCTGAAAGGCCCGCTTCATTATTATGACGTACAGAAGCTGTTCGCCGTGCAGTATGAGGATATGAAAAGCAGACGTGCCCTGGAGTGGGCAACGGATTATCTTCATATAGAAAAGGATGAGAATTTTCACCGGGCACTGGCGGATGCAGCGTACACGGCCAGAATTTTCCAGACCATAGATATGGATGTGGCGCTGGCCTACGATTCCATCGATGTCTATCAGAATCCGAAGACAAAAACGGACGAGATCCATACTGTCTGCAACGGATATTCAGAATATATTTCCCGTGAGTTTCCTGACAAGGAAACCGCCATGAAGGACCCCGAGGTGCTGAGCACCTACTGCTGCCGGTGCGGCAGGAAAGCAAGAAAGAGGATCCGCTGGTTTTCCGTCAATTCCCGTTATTACTGCTGTGTTGCCGAGTGCCCCGATCACGGGCTGCTGCTCGGCAGAATAAAAATGAAGCATACCGATGATGAGGCGATGTTTGTCATCAAGACCATCAGGCCGTGCAGTGCGGCCGAGGCCGACGATGTGCGCGCAAGGAAGACGGAACTCACCGCAAAACGCCGGAAGAAAAGACATATGAGATAAGGCGGCGGTGCATGAACATCTGAACATATGCGGTTTCCGCGTATGAAATATACGGTTATGGTTCGGCTGATGAAGCGTCTGAACATAACACAACAGAAGGCAGTGCGACGAGAAAGTACTGTCAAAGGAGGACCTGACATGTTATACAAGAAAGTCGATTCAAATCAGAATTTTGTCGAGAGCGAGGCCGAGACCGCGAAGTTCTGGGAAGACAGTGACATCTTCCGGAAGAGCGTGGATCAGAGGGAGGGATACCCTACCTATCAGTTTTATGACGGACCGCCCACGGCCAACGGAAAACCGCATATCGGACATGTGGAGACGCGTGTCATCAAGGACCTGATCCCGAGATACAGGACAATGAAGGGATACCAGGTGCCGAGGAAAGCCGGCTGGGATACGCACGGACTCCCGGTTGAACTCGAAGTCGAGAAGGAAATCGGCATTGAGGGCAAGGATCAGATCGAAGAATACGGCATCGAGCCTTTTATCAAAAAGTGCAAGGAGTCCGTATGGAAATACAAGGGCATGTGGGAGGATTTTTCCAGAAAGGTCGGCTTCTGGGCCGATATGGAGAATCCGTACATCACGTACAAGGATGACTACATTGAGTCCGAGTGGTGGGCTTTAAAGGAAATCTGGAAGAAGGGCCTTCTGTACAAGGGCTTCAAGGTAGTTCCGTACTGCCCGAGCTGCGGCACGCCGCTTTCTTCCCATGAGGTGGCGCAGGGATACAAAAAAATCAAGGACCGCACCGCGATTGTCCGCTTTAAGGTGAAGGATGAGGATGCTTATTTCCTTGCATGGACGACAACGCCGTGGACCCTTCCTTCCAATATCGCACTCTGCGTGAACCCGGATGAGACCTATGCCAAAGTGAAGTGTGTCGACGGATATACCTATTATCTGGCCGAGCCGCTGCTGGATAAGGTACTTGAGCCGCTGGCGGAGAAGAGAGAGGATCTCTCGGACAGCGAACCGGCGAAGCCGTATGAGATCCTTCAGACATACAAAGGCAGTGAGCTTGAATATAAGGAATATGAGCCGCTGTATCAGTGTGCGGCCGACGCCGTGGCGAAGCAGCACAAGAAAGCATTTTTCGTATACTGCGACAGCTACGTTACCATGACCGACGGTACCGGCATTGTTCATATCGCACCGGCCTTCGGTGAAGATGATGCGCGTGTCGGACGCAAGTATGATGCGCCGTTCGTGCAGATGGTTGATGATCACGGCCGGATGAAGCCGGAGACCGGAAAATTCGCCGGTATGAGATGCAAGCCGACCCAGCACGAGATGAAGGATGAGGGTGCGGTCAGCGCTGACCCGGAGGTGCTGAAGGACCTCTCCGAGAGAAAGCTTCTGTTCGCAGCGCCAAAGGTAGAACACGATTATCCGCACTGCTGGAGATGCGACACACCGCTCATCTACTATGCGCGCGAGTCCTGGTTCATCAAGATGACGGCGGTCCGGGACGACCTGGTAGCGAACAATAAGAAGATCAACTGGGTTCCGCCGACGATGGGCGAGGGCCGTTTCGGCAACTGGCTTGAGAATATTCAGGACTGGGCGATCTCCAGAAACCGTTACTGGGGCACACCGCTTCCTGTCTGGACCTGCCCGGACTGCGGAAAGCAGATCTGCATCGGATCCAGAAAAGAAATGGCCGAGCTTTCCGGCAACCCGGACAACGAGCATATTGAACTTCACCGCCCTTATGTGGACGCCGTGACGATTAAGTGTCCGGACTGCGGCGCCGAGATGCACCGCGTGCCCGAGGTCATCGACTGCTGGTTTGATTCCGGCGCATGCCCGTACGCGGAGATTCATTATCCTTTTGAAAATCAGGATCTGTTCAAAAAGCAGTTCCCGGCAAGCTTTATCTCCGAGGCCGTGGACCAGACGAGAGGCTGGTTCTATTCCCTGCACGCGGAGGCGACGCTGCTGTTCAATCAGCCGGCGTTTAAGAATGTCATTGTCATGGGTCTCGTCCTCGACAAGGATGGCAACAAGATGTCCAAGTCCAAGGGCAACGCCGTTGACCCGATGAGTGCACTGAACAAGTTCGGCGCCGATGCGATCCGCTGGTATTTCTACAATGCGAGTGCGCCGTGGCTCCCGAAGAGGTTCAGCGAGAAGACCGTGACAGAATATGCCGGCCGCTTTATCGGAACCCTCTGGAACACCTATGCTTTCTGGGTCCTCTATGCGAACATTGATAATTTCAACCCGATGGACTACAGACTGGAGTATGATAAGCTCTCCGTCATGGACAAATGGCTTCTCTCCAGAATGAATTCCATGGTGCGTGATGCCGATGCGGATCTGGATCAGTACAGGATTCCGGAGGCTGCCAAGGTTCTGGAGTCCTTTGTCGACGACATGAGCAACTGGTACGTCCGCCGGTCCCGTGCGAGATTCTGGGCTCACGGCATGGAACAGGACAAAATCAACGCCTACATGACGCTGTATACCGCAATCGTCACGCTCTGCAGAGCGGCAGCGCCGATGGTTCCGTTCATCACGGAGAATATCTATCAGAATATTGTCCGCTCCGTGGATCCTTCCGCGAAGGAGTCCATCCATCTCTGCGATTATCCGGAGGTGAATGAGGCGTGGATCGATGAAGATCTTGAGAAGCACATGCATGAGGTTATGAGAATCGTCGTTCTCGGACGTTCCGCGAGAAACGCGTCCGCCATCAAGAACCGTCAGCCGCTTTCCTGCATGTATGTGCAGGCAGAAGAGCCGCTCGATGATTTTTACACCGATATTGTGCGGGACGAGCTCAATGTGGGTGCGGTTGAATACAAGAATGACCTGAAGGTTGAATATTCTCTGAAGCCTCAGCTGAAGACGGTCGGACCGAAATTCGGCAGGCTTGTCAACGGCATCAGAAAGACGCTGGCAGGACTGGACGGCGCTGAAGCCGTATCGGAGCTGAATGAGAACGGCTCTCTCGTCATCAGTGTCGACGGACAGGAAGTCACCCTCGGAAAAGAGGACCTTCTGATCGAGATCGCTCAGACGGAGGGCTTTGCGACGCAGTCTGACGGTACGGTGACCGTCATGCTGGATACAAAGCTTACACCGGAACTGGTGGAGCAGGGATTTGTAGCGGAGCTGATCAGCAAGATTCAGACCATGCGCAAGGAAGCCGGGTTTGAGGTTATGGATCATATCCGCGTCTATGAAACCGGTAATGACCGGATTGCGGAGATTCTGAAGAAGAATGACGAGAAGATCCGCAGGACGGTTCTGGCTGATGAAATTGTGATCGGTGAGACAAAAGGCAGTGTAAAGGAGTGGAAGATCAATTCAGAAGACGTGACACTTGGCGTCGAAAAGCAGGAGGCTTAAAGCATGCTGAATCCGATTTTCAGAAAAGAGAACTTTAAAAAAGAAGTTCGAGAAGAAATCCGGAGACTGTTCCGGACCACCCTTGAAGAAGCAACCAATTACCAGATCTATGTGGCAGTCTGCTATGTGGTGAAGGATGTCATCATTGACAACTGGATCGCCACACAGCAGCAGATGAAGAAAGAGGATCCGAAGATCGTCTATTACATGTCGATGGAGTTCCTGACCGGACGCTATCTCGGCAACAACCTGCTGGCGCTTTCTGCCTACGGGGAAGTCAGAGATGCACTTGACGAGATGGGTATCAAAATCGACGCGATCGAAGATGAGGAGCGGGATCCGGCGCTTGGAAACGGCGGCCTGGGAAGACTGGCTGCCTGCTTCCTTGACTCCCTGACGACGCTCAATTACATGGCATACGGCTGCGGCATCCGGTATCATTACGGTATGTTCCGTCAGAAAATCGTGGACGGCTACCAGGTGGAAAAACCGGATAACTGGCTGAAGGACGGAAGCTACCCCTTCGAACTGAAGCGGCCGGAATATGCGAAGGAGATCAAGTTCGGCGGTTATGTCGCCGTAAACTATGATGCGGCAACCGGACGCAATCTCTATCATCAGGAAGGCTATCAGGCCGTCCGTGCGATCCCGTACGATCTGCCGATCGTCGGATACGGCAACAACATGGTCAATACGCTCCGCATCTGGGACGCAGAGGCCATCAATGATTTTTCACTGGATTCTTTCGATAAGGGCGATTATCAGAGAGCGGTAGAGCAGGAGAACCTGGCGCATACGCTGACGGAGGTCCTTTATCCGAACGACAACCATATGGCAGGCAAGGAGCTTCGTCTCCGCCAGCAGTATTTCTTCGTGTCCGCGACCGTGCAGACCGCTGTGGCCAAGTATCTGAAGCGTCATGACGATATCCGGCATCTGCCGGAGAAGACTGTGTTCCATATGAATGATACGCATCCGACACTGACCGTGCCGGAACTGATGCGCATTCTCATGGATGAGCATGGTCTTGGCTGGGATGAGGCATGGGAAGTCACCACGCACTGCTGTGCCTATACCAACCATACGATCATGAGCGAGGCACTGGAGAAATGGCCGATCGAGCTGTTCTCCCGCCTGCTGCCGAGAATCTATCAGATCGTCGAGGAGATCAACCGCCGCTTCTGCGAGATGATCCGCTCGAAGTATCCGGACCGCGCCGATGACAAAATCCGCGCGATGGCTGTCATCTATGACGGACAGGTCCGCATGGCCAACCTTGCCATCATCGGCGGTTTTTCCGTCAACGGCGTGGCGGAGCTTCATACCGAGATTCTCGAGAAGAGAGAACTGCATGATTTTTACGAGCTGTGGCCGGAGAAGTTCAGCAACAAGACAAACGGCATCACACAGCGCCGTTTCCTGCTGCACGGCAATCCGCTGCTCGCACAGTGGGTGACCGATCATGTGGGCAGAGAATGGGTGACCGATCTCGACCGGATCAAGGGACTGACCGTTTATGCCGACGACGAGAAGGCACAGGCCGAGTTCATGAACATCAAGTATCAGAACAAGGTCCGCCTTGCGAAGTACATTGAGGAACACAACGGCATCGAAGTGGACCCGAGGTCGATTTTTGACGTGCAGGTCAAGAGACTGCATGAGTACAAGCGTCAGCTGATGAACATCCTGCATGTGATGTATTTCTACAAGAAGATCAGGATGCATCCGGATCTGCCTTTCTATCCGAGAACCTTTATCTTCGGTGCGAAGGCGAGCGCGGGATACGAGCGTGCGAAAAAAATCATCAAGCTGATCAACAATGTGGCGGCGGTGATCAACAACGACCAGACCATCAACGGCAAGCTGAAGGTGATTTTCATCGAGGATTACCGTGTCAGCAACGCAGAGGAGATTTTTGCGGCGGCGGATGTGTCCGAGCAGATCTCGACGGCTTCCAAGGAGGCCTCCGGTACGTCCAACATGAAATTCATGCTGAACGGCGCGCTGACGCTGGGCACCATGGACGGCGCGAACGTGGAAATTGTCCGCGAGGTCGGAGAGGACAATGCATTTATCTTCGGCCTGTCCGCAGATCAGGTGATCGAGTATGAGCGGAACGGCGGCTACGATCCGATGCAGTATTTCAACAGGGATCCCGATATCCGCGACGTCCTCATGCAGCTGATTGACGGTTCCTATTCCGGCGGCGACATGGAACTGTTCCGGGATATCTACAATTCCCTGCTTTATCCGGTCAACGGCGGCAGAGCCGACATGTACTTCATTCTCGCTGACTTCAAGTCTTATGCTGCGGCGCAGGAGCGTGTGGAGGCGAAGTACCGCAATGAGGAGGAATGGGCGAAGAGCGCGATCCTCAATGTGGCACATGCCGGAAAATTCAGCAGTGACCGTACGATTCAGGAATATGTGGACGATATCTGGAAACTGGATAAGCTGTATGTACCGGATCCCGCCAGAGAACAGGAAATAAAAAAACAGAAATAAATGAAATCGGATTCTTTATTTCTTAACGCTTTTGAAATATAATGAATCTGATTATCTGAAATTAATGCGGACTGTGCGCTGCTTTTCAGGGCGGAAGGGACCCTCCGGGCAGCGGACAGTCAGCTGTGTCATAAGGGGAGTATGAGGGACACACGATGGACAGAGAAGAATATCGTGAGAAACTGGATCAGCTGACGGATGCCGTCAACGACAAGGACTACAAGAAGGCGCTCCAGATCTGCGATGAAGTGGACTGGAGACGCGTCAAGAGTCTGAATACGCTGAATATGGTCGCCGATGTATATGAGGTGAACAGGGAGTACAGCGCGGAGAAGCAGATTCTCCTTCTGGCTTATGAGAGAGCTTCCATTGGAAGGAGCATTCTGTACAGGCTTGTCGAGGTATGCCTGAAGCTGAATCAGGTCGGGGAGGCGGACAGGTATTTCAAGGAATACTCGAAGACCGCGAAGAATGACAGTTCCCGCTGTATTCTTCAGTATAAGCTGTACAGAGCGACAAACGCGCCGCTGGAAGCGCAGATTGATGTTCTTGAAGAATACAGGGAGCGGGAGTATACGGAGAGATGGGCCTATGAACTGGCCGCTCTTTATGCGAAGGCGGGCGACCGCAGAAAATGTGTGGATGCCTGCGATGATCTGATTCTCTGGTTCGGCGAGGGAAGATACGTTCTGAAGGCCATGGAGCTGAAGATGCGCTATGAGCCGCTCACACCTTCTCAGCAGAAATCCTATGAGAAGATGAAAGCGGAAGGCAGCTATCAGGATCATGAGGAAAACGGTGTCCTGGCCGATGCCGAGGACCGTGCGGGTACAAGACTGTACCGCGAGGCCGGCATCACGGGCATGTCAGGCAAAATCCGTCCTTCCGATACGGCGTCAGGAACCGGTCACGGCGCAGCTGCGGCAGCATCACCCCGTGAAGAGGAGATTCCCTCTGCTGAATCAGCCGTACTGAACGCAGCAGGAGATACGGCCGTTTCTGCTTCATCTTCCGGAAAATCATCTTCCGGAAAGTCATTTTCCGGCACGGCAGCCCGGAAGGATTACCACGGCAGAACGGATACCTATGCCGAAGAGGCGGCTGATATTTTCGGAGAGAATGACGAAAAAGCGGCTGAAGATGACGGGGCAGACAGTCCCGCCGGGAGCAGAAGCACCGGCAGCGGTTTCCGTGCGCGCTTTGCGAAGACATTCAGCGGTATCTTCGGGTCGGATGAGGATGATGATTACGGGGACGACAGCATAGATGCGTCCTATACAGAAGACGGAGATGACGCCGGCACGGCATCCGAACCGGAAGAACAGAAAACGGAACGGATTCCCGAGTATGCAGACGGCCTGAAACTGCGCAGCCTTCAGAAGGAAAATCTGAAGGTCGATGTGACAGATGAGGCACCGTCCGCAGACAGGGGTGTCTCAGGTGCCGCGGGGGAAGAGGAACCGGCAGTCATGCCGGAGACAGACGGCGGCACAAAAATGAGTCAGGAGGATGCAGATGTCCATATGATGAGACGATCAGATATTGAGACAGAGGAACCGGATCTGACAGGCATGATCATGCCTGCACAGGCTGAATCATCGGCGATCGCCAGTGAGAAAGCGGTGCGGACTGAACAGAAAATCAGAGAAGCCGGCCGGACAGAGGCAGAAGAGGCTGCGCAGCCTTCGGCTGATGGTTCACAGAAGAGCAGTGAGAGCACGGAACAGGACAGTGATTCGGGCATGAAGTCACTTGATGCCGTTGAGAATGCGGGAAGTGCGGCGCAGGAGTCTGACACGGCATCTTCCGCACAGGAGCCGGTGGTGGCGCCTTCTGCCGCAGAGGCGATCAAGGGCCTTGCGGAAGGTGTAAAGGCCGGGAAGAAGGAAGAACAGGCTGAGGCCGCTGCGGAGGCAGCCGGAGCGAAGAAGAAGGCGGAAGAGGAGAACGACGACGATATGAAGGTCGTTCCCGATAAGGAAACCAGAAAGCCGCACTACATCGAGGGGCTGGAGGTGCCGGATCCGGAACCTTCACCGGAGGAGAAGAAGCAGCATACGCATACGATCTCTCTGGATACCATCGGAGAGAACACTGTTCCGATCTCCATCGACAAGATCCTCAGCGAGGAGACGCCGGAGGAGCGGAGAATCCGGATTCTGAACAAGGAAAAGCCGACCCGCATGAGCGAGGAGCAGCGGAAGATTTTTACATACTTCGCGCGTGTTCCGGGCATGGACGGTCAGATTCTGGAGGCAATCAACAGCGTATACCGCCATGCCGGCGAGAAGACATCCCTGCACGGCAATATCGCCATCATGGGCGCGAGAGGAACAGGCAAGTCCAGACTGGCGAACGGACTGATTGTTGCCATGTGCCGTGACCTCGGCATGGAAGCCTGCAAGATGGCACGCATCACCGGCAAGAAGCTGAACGAAAAGGATGCCGCCAAGGTGGTATCCGTTATGGCAGGCGGTTTCCTCATCATCGAGGATATCTCCGCAGTCAATACGGAGACGCTGAATACGCTGAACCAGGCGATGGAGTTCCGCACGGACTGCATGGTAGTCATCATCGAAGACGAGAAGACAAGGATGCGCGCGTTCCTGAAGGAGCATCCGTCTTTCGCCGGCAAGTTTGAGAAAGTCATTTCCGTTCCGGTGTTCACCAACGATGAGCTGGTGACCTTCGCGAGAACCTATGCGACAGAAAACGGATGCAAGATTGATGATATGGCGATTCTCGCCCTGTATACCATCATCGGCAACATCCAGTCAGAGGAGGAGCCGGCGACGATTTCCACCGTCAAGGAGATCATCGACAAGGCGATCCTTCATGCCACGAAAGGCAAGCGCAGGAGAGGAAATATTGATGCGGAGAAGACAGGCAAATGGGTGATCATCCATGAGAAGGACCTGTCCGCACCGTGACATCAGGGGAAAATCAGGTGAAACAGAAACCATGGCTGGGACAGCCGGCAAAAACCATTGAAATCCTTCAGAAATACCATTTCCGGTTTCAGAAAAAATATGGTCAGAATTTTCTGATCGATCCGCATGTTCTTGAAAAAATCGTCCGTGCGGCTGAAATCGGAGAGGATGATATGGTGCTTGAGATCGGACCGGGTATCGGCACGCTGACGCAGTATCTGGCGTACGCCGCCCGGGAAGTCTGTGCCATTGAGATCGACCGGAATCTGATTCCGATTCTTACAGAAGATACGCTGAAGGACTGGGATAATGTGACGGTGATCTGCCGGGACGTCATGGACATGGATCTGTGTGAACTCGTAAGAGAAAGAAACAACGGCAGACCTGTCCGCATTGCGGCCAATCTGCCGTATTATATTACCACGCCGATTCTGATGAAGATTCTGGAAGAACATGTGCCGTGCCGTTCCATCACGGTCATGGTGCAGTCGGAAGTGGCAGACAGGATGCGGGCACTGCCGGGTACAGAGGAGTACGGTGCCCTGTCGCTTGCCGTGCAGTATTATACGGTGCCGGAAGTTAAGGCTTCGGTGCCGCCGAACTGTTTCATGCCGAGGCCGAATGTCGGCAGCACGGTGATCACGCTGAAACCGCGCACCGGCGATAACCGGATCTGCGTCCGCGATGAGAAACTGCTGTTCAGGATCATCCGCGCTTCATTCGCACAGCGGAGAAAAACACTGATGAACGGTCTGCGCAACAGCGCCGACCTTCAGCTTTCAAAGGAACAGGCGGAAGAAGTCATTGCGGCAGCGGGCTTTCCGGCATCCGTCCGCGGTGAGAAACTGTCGCTGGAAGATTTTGCCGCACTTTCAGATATCATGTCAGCGCGCGGGCTTCCGTCCTGACCCCGGCTGATTACCGGTCTCATGTCGGCGCGCGGGCTTCCGTCCTGACCCCGGCTGATTACCGGTCTCATGTCAGCGCGCGGGCTTCCGTCCTGATCCCGGCAGTTTACCGGTCAGGATTCCCTCCTGAGAAGTGTTTTATTTCATGATCGCGTTTTCTGTCTTCCGGCGGCTGATAGCCCCGGAGTCCGATCAGGCGCTGATTGGAGCTGCCCCGGAAGGTCAGGGTGACATCCTTCAGCGACTCTATAAATTCCCCGTCGACGATGCAGTCGATCATGGACAGCATCGGATCTGTATATTCCGTATACACCTTTCCGCCGGGAACGAGATCCCTGTCATACGTGTATCCCGTGTAGCACCAGATATCCTTTTTCGGGTAAGCGGTGCGGATTCTTTTCAGAAGGCCGGCGAGCACGGCCTGATTCTCAGGCTCAAACGGTTCGCCGCCGAGCAGCGTGAAACCCTGCACATAATCGGGCTTCAGCGCTTCCATGATCTCCTTTTCCACCTTATCATCAAAAGGTTCCCCGTACTGAAAATCCCAGGTCACGGCGTTAAAGCATCCCCTGCAGTGATGCCGGCAGCCGGACACAAACAGGCTGACACGAACCCCTGGTCCGTCAGCGATATCAAATTTTTTCAGATTGGCGTAATTCATCGGCGTAACTCATTTCGCTTTACATGAACACTGGGACTGCAGGAAATATCCTGGCAGTCCCAGTATCTATAAAAATTACAGCTCCCCGTGAGAGCAATGAGCATAAATCAGTTCTGTCCACATTCGCTCTCATTCATACGTCCCCGAAAGGAACGTGACATCATACCAAATCTGGTATCGATGACTTTTTCATTCTACCACATATGGACGAAAAGTGAAGCGAAAATTCATTTTTTTTTGATTCGGTCAGCAGATTATTCGCTGTCATATACACGGAGCGCAGAGAGGTTCAGACGCGACGCAAACCCGTCTGTTCTTTAAACCCGGCTGCGAAGGGCGTCGGATGCTGTCACCCTTTGAGCGACTTCGCAGAGCCGATGTATCTCCCGGTCAGTCGAACCTGATAAGGCGATAAGCGCGAGGACCCGTTCAAGCCTGCGCCAGCAGGCGCGTTCCGCAGCGCCGCCTTTCAGGTGAGAATGGCCGCTGGAGATACACGGCGAATGTGACCGGAGCGAAAAGGATGATGCATCCGCGCCTGTAACCATCTTTCTGAATACTGTGATTATGATAAATCCTTAACAAAAAATAAGAATGTGTAAAAAATGACTGTGATGTTGTATGATGATTGTGACGCACATGACGGCGGGGGATCATTTCGACATCCCCTGCTTCCTGCAGTGAAGCTGTCCCCGTCCGGCTGCAGGCGACGGAAGAGACAGCGGAAAGACGAACCCTATGAGTCATATTCGGATCGTGGTGGAATCCGGCTCGGATATATCCCCGGAGCTTGCCGCAAAATATGGAATTTCGGTTGTGCCCATGCATGTAGCATTTGACGATGATGTCAGAGAAGACGGAACCTTTGATCCGCAGGAGGTCGTGGATTTTTACACCCGGACCGGGCGGACGCCGAAGACCAGCGGATCGAACACGGAGGATTTCAGCCGCATCTTCGATCAGATTCATTCGGAAGACCCGGAGGCGGGAATTCTTTACCTGGCGTATTCTGCCGCCACGACAGTTTCGTATTCCTGCGGCGTTGCCGCCATGGAAGGCAGAGACTACGTGCGGGCGGTCGACACGAAAATGGTGACGATCGGACAGGCTATGATCGCTGTCTGCATGGCGGAAAAGCTCCTGAAGCATCCGGAATGGGATCTGGACCGCGCGAAGGAGGAAGCGGAGAAACTGGTAAAAATCGCCCATGTCAGCTTTGTTCCGCGCAACCTGGATTTTCTCCGGGCGGGCGGACGCTGCACGAATTCCACGGCGCTGATCGGCAATATTCTGCATATCGTTCCGCTGATCGATACCATAGACGGTCTTCTTGTGGCGACGAAGAAATACCGCGGCCGTTTTTCCAGCGTCATCACGAAAATGATGACGGAGTATACGGAACAGTACCATCTGTCAAAGGACAGGCTTTTTATTGCCCTGACACCGGGTTTCGAGGAGACGCTGAAGGAGGTCATCCGGAAGACCGCCGAAAATCTCTCCTATCACAATCTGGTCTGGCTGAATACCGGCGGCGTCATCACCACCCACGGCGGAGCCGGCGCGTTCGGCATTGCCGGGCTGTCTGAGGACGGTGTTCGTGATTGACAACATCCCTTCCGGAGTTTAATATTGAGCCGTATGGCTTCCGGACAGGAAGATAATGTTAAACGAATGAAAGTCAGGAGAGAGAAATGGCAAAGGAAGGTAAAATGGTTGAACAGATCACTGCGATGGAGGATGACTTCGCGCAGTGGTATACCGATGTCTGCGTAAAGGCTGATCTGATCGGATATACAAGTGTCAAGGGATGCATGGCAATCAAACCGGCGGGTTACGCCATCTGGGAGAACATTCAGAAGGATCTGGATGCGCGTTTCAAGGCTACCGGCGTACAGAATGTCTACATGCCGATGCTGATTCCGGAAAATCTTCTTGCGAAAGAGGGAGATCTCGTCAAGGGATTCGCACCGGAAGTGGCGTGGATCACTCAGGGCGGAAGCGAACCGCTTCAGGAACGTCTCTGCGTGCGTCCGACATCCGAGACACTGTTCTGCGATTTTTATTCAAAGGACATCCAGTCTCACCGCGATCTTCCGCGCCTCTATAATCAGTGGTGCTCCGTGCTCCGCTGGGAGAAGACGACCCGTCCGTTCCTCCGTTCCCGTGAGTTTCTGTGGCAGGAAGGCCACACGGCGCATGCAACCGCTGAGGAAGCGGAAGAGCGCACCGTTATGATGCTCAACGTATATGCTGATTTCCTTGAGAAGGACCTGGCCATTCCGGTCATCAAGGGACAGAAGACAGATAAGGAAAAATTTGCCGGTGCGCTTCACACCTACACCGTCGAGGCACTTATGCATGACGGCAAGGCGCTGCAGTCCGGTACCAGCCATAACTTCGATGATATCTTCGCGAAGGCATATGACGTGACCTACACCGATACCGACAACACCGTGAAATACTGTCATCAGACTTCCTGGGGCATGACGACCCGTGTTATCGGCGCCATGATCATGGTGCACGGCGACAACAGCGGTCTGGTGCTTCCGCCGCACATCGCTCCGACGCAGGTGATGATCATCCCGATCCGGGAGGATCAGCAGGAAGTTCATGACAGAGCGCATGAGATGCTCGATGCGCTGAATGCCGCCGGTGTCAGAACAAAAATCGACGAGACCGACAAACGTCCCGGCTGGAAGTTCTCCGAGCAGGAGATGCGCGGCATTCCGCTTCGTATCGAAATCGGACCGAAGGATGCCGCTGCCGGACAGGCATGTCTTGTCAGAAGAGACACCAGAGAGAAGACCATGGTTCCGATCAGCGAAGTGGCGAAAGCAGTTCCGGAGCTTCTGGAGACCATCCAGAAGGATATGTATGACCGTGCGAAGGCCTTTCTCGAGAGCCATACCTATGACGCTCATGATTACGATGAATTCAGAGATACCATTGCGCATAAGCCGGGCTTTGTCCGTGCGATGTGGTGCGGCGATCCGGCCTGCGAGGAGAAGATCAAGGCGGACACGACTGCGACCTCACGCTGCATCCCGTTCAAACAGATCCGCATCAGCGACAGATGCGTGTGCTGCGGAAAACCGGCAACGAAGATGGTATACTGGGGGAAGGCATATTAATCCTTCCGGAAGAGTCAGAAAAAGTTTACCGAAGTTTGCGGAAGAAATCCGGCGATTTTTTTCCACTTTCGCTATTGTCATTCCGAAGAGCTTGCTGTACGATAATGAGGCACAAGATGTTGTGCCTCATTTTTTGTTATAATCAATATGTTGTTACCGCAACTGCGGGAGACAGCGCAGAAAGCTGGCTGAAGGTTCCGGTCAAGGGGATTCCGGGCTTTTGGTAATAAGAGCCGGCTTTATTTTTTTTGACTCTGAATGAGGTGATCTGGGAGAGGCAGCACACTGTGCATGAAAGATCCCATATCAATGTTACGTTTTTATATGCGGGGAGGACGCTTATGTCAGGTGAAACAAATGTTAATGTAATCAAGAGGAACGGTGAGGAAGTTACCTTTGACGAAGACAAGATTTACAACGCCATTGCCAAGGCCAACAGGGAGGTTCCGCCGATCCACCAGATGAACAGGTACCAGATCCAGGCGGTTGCGGACAACGTGACGAAGCAGGTCAGCAAGTCGACCCATGCCGTCAGTGTTGAGGACATCCAGGATATGGTTGAGACCGGCATCATGGAGATGCGCGGCTTCGAGGTGGCGCAGAAGTATGTGCGCTATCGTTACAAGAGAACGCTTGCCCGTCAGTCGAATACGACCGATGACAGCATTCTTTCACTGATCGATCAGAACAATGAGGAAGTGAAGCAGGAGAACTCCAACAAGAATCCTGTCATCAATTCCACCCAGCGTGACTATATGGCCGGCGAGGTCAGCCGTGATCTGACGGAGAGAATTCTTCTTCCGGAGGACATCGTCAGGGCGCACAAGGCGGGCATCATTCATTTCCATGATTCTGATTATTATGCACAGAAAGAGCACAACTGTGATCTGATCAACCTTGAGGACATGCTGCAGAACGGCACGGTCATCAGTGAGACACTGATCGAGAAGCCGCACAGCTTCTACACCGCCTGCAATGTTACCACACAGATTGTCGCTCAGGTGGCGTCGAACCAGTACGGCGGCCAGTCCTTCTCACTGGCACATCTTGCTCCGTTCGTCGATGTGAGCCGTAAAAAAATCTACAAAGAAGTCATCGCAGAGCGGGAGGAAACCGGTGAGTCCATGGACCAGGAGATCATCCACAAGATCGTGGAGAGACGTCTTGCCCAGGAGATCACCAACGGCATCCAGACGATCCAGTATCAGCTGATTACGCTGATGACCTGCAACGGACAGGCGCCGTTTGTCACCATGTTCATGTATCTGGACGAGGTGCCGGACGGACAGGAGAGGGAAGATCTGGCAGCGCTCATCAAAGAGGTTCTGATTCAGAGAATGCAGGGCGTCAAGAATGAGAAGGGCGTGTGGATTACACCGGCGTTCCCGAAGCTGATTTACGTACTCGACGAAGACAATATTCATGAGGACAGCAAATATTTTTACCTGACACAGCTTGCGGCAAAGTGCACGGCAAAGAGAATGGTTCCCGACTACATCTCTGCAAAGAAGATGAAGGAGCTGAAGCTTTCAAAGGGAGAAAAGCCGGGTGAAGGTGATGTATTCACCTGCATGGGATGCCGTTCCTTCCTCACCCCTGACCGTTCAGGCAACGGATTCAATAACGTCGCCAAGGCAAAGAACTATGATCCGAACAAGCCGAAATATTACGGCCGGTTCAACCAGGGCGTAGTGACCATCAATCTCGTTGACGTCGCCTGCTCCTCTCACAGGGATATGGATAAGTTCTGGGATATTCTCGACGAGAGACTGGAACTCTGTCACAGAGCACTGAGATGCCGCCATGAGAGACTGCTCGGTACGACCTCCGATGTGGCGCCGATCCTCTGGCAGTACGGCGCTCTGGCACGGCTGGCGCCGGGCGAAACCATCGACAAGCTCCTTTACGGCGGTTATTCCACGATCAGCCTCGGCTATGCGGGCCTGTATGAAATGTGCGTCTATATGACGGGAAAGAGCCACACGGATCCGGAGGCAAAGCCTTTTGCCAAAGCCGTAATGCAGCGCCTGAATGACGCCTGTGCAAAGTGGAAGGCAGCGGAAGATATCGATTATTCTGTATACGGCACACCGCTGGAGTCCACAACCTATAAGTTTGCCAAATGCCTGCAGAAGCGGTTCGGCATCATCAAGGGTGTCACGGATCACAATTACATCACGAACAGCTATCATGTCAATGTGCGTGAGAAGATTGATGCCTTTACGAAGCTGAAATTCGAGTCTGAATTCCAGCCGCTGTCTCCGGGCGGAGCCATCAGCTATATCGAGGTTCCGAACATGCAGGACAACATCCCGGCGGTCGTATCCGTGATGCAGTTCATCTATGACAACATCATGTATGCGGAGCTCAACACGAAGAGCGACTACTGCATGGTCTGCGGCTACGACGGCGAGATCCAGATCAAAGAGGACAAGAACGGCAAGCTGATCTGGGTATGCCCGAACTGCGGCAATACCGATCAGTCGAAGATGTCCGTTGCGAGACGTACCTGCGGTTATATCGGCACGCAGTTCTGGAACCAGGGAAGAACGCAGGAGATCCGGGACAGAGTACTGCATCTGTGATCACGCCGGTACTGAAAGAACGAAATTTACTGTCACATGCACCGTCTGCCGGGAACTGTCCCGGCAGGCGGTGCTTTCTTTTCCGTGGAAGTTTTCTTCTCAGAAGAGTATGATAACAGTTGGTGCAGATAACATCAGAAACGAGGAAGAGCAGATGAAAATCAGAATGCCTGCGACGGCGAAGGCGGTTCTTGACAGCCTTCACGCAAAAGGTTATGAGGCATATATTGTGGGCGGCTGCGTGCGCGATTCGATCCTGGGCAAAATCCCCAGTGACTGGGACATCACGACAAATGCGACACCTGCACAGGTGAAGAAGATTTTTCCGAAGACGGTGGATACCGGCATTAAGCACGGAACGGTCACGGTGCTGATCGGCTCCCGGCAGCATGAGGTGACAACCTACCGGATCGACGGCACGTATTCTGACGGCCGCCACCCGGATCAGGTGACCTTCACGCCGAGTCTGGAAGAGGACCTGAAAAGGCGCGATTTTACCATCAATGCCATGGCCTACAGCGAGGAGGAGGGACTGATCGACCGCTTCGGCGGCATGCAGGACCTGCAGAACAAACTCATCCGCTGTGTCGGGGATCCCGGTGAGCGCTTCTCCGAGGATGCCCTCAGGATTCTCCGTGCCATCAGGTTTGCGGCGCAGCTGAATTTTTCCATCGATCCGGATACGATCCGCGGCATCATCACGCTCGCACCGACGCTTTCAAAAATCAGCGCCGAGCGTATCGCCGCAGAACTGACCCGCCTGATCTGCTCCAACTTTCCGGAATACCTGGAAGTCGCTTATGAGGCCGGCGTCACCCGCGTGATTCTCCCGGAGTTTGATGAGATGATGAAGACACCGCAGAACAACCCGCACCACAGATACAATGTCGGCATGCACACACTTGCCGCCATGAAGAATATCCGCAATGACAGAGTCCTGCGGCTGACGATGCTGCTTCACGATGTCGGCAAGCCATCCTGCCGCACGACGGATGAGAACGGGATTGATCACTTCAAGGGGCATGAGGAAAAGGGCGCGGAAATGGCCGGGCAGATCATGCGCCGGCTGAAGCTGGACAATGATACCATAGCGACAGTGAAAAAACTGATCCGGTATCATGATTACCGGATTCCGCCGGAAGAGAAGGCCGTCCGCCGTCTGCTCAGTCTGACGGGGCCGGAGGACTTCCATCTGCTGATGAGCGTGCAGGAGGCGGATACCCTCGCACAGAGTGAATATAAGCGGGTGGAGAAGCTGCAGAATATCATGCAGGTGACACAGACCGGAGAGCGGATCCTGGCGGAAAAACAGGCGGTTTCGCTGAAAGACCTGGCGGCGACCGGCAGCGATCTGATCAGCGCCGGCGTTCCGGAGGGACCGGAAATCGGCAGAATCCTGCACAGAGCACTGGACGAGATTCTGGATGACCCTTCGAAAAATACGAAGGAGTACATCCTGGGCCTGGCAAAGAGTGAACAGTAACAAGCCTGCGCCGTCAGAGGGGCCGTCATCCTTGACAAGCAGAGTGTTTCAGTGTATAAAAGGAATATCTGTTGATTTATATTAGGAGGATTACAAAAATGAATAAAACTGAGTTAGTCGCAGCAATGGCAGAGGAATCCGGACTCTCCAAGAAAGATGCTGAAAAGGCACTCAAGGCTTTTACTGACACGGTAGCTGATGCTCTGAAGAAGGGTGACAAGGTTCAGCTCGTCGGATTCGGTACTTTTGAGGTTTCCGAGAGAGGTGCCCGCACCGGAAGAAACCCTCAGACCGGCGCTACGATTGAGATCAAGGCTTCCAGAACACCTAAGTTCAAAGCCGGCAAGGCACTGAAAGATCTGATCAGGTAATAATGCGGCTGGATAAATATCTGAAGATTTCAAGGCTCATCAAACGGCGGACGGTGGCCAATGAGGCGTGCGATGCCGGCCGTGTGCTGCTGAACGGCAAGCCGGCGAGAGCGTCAGCTCCCGTGAAGGCCGGTGACAGGATCGAGATCCTGTTCGGCACGAAGTCTGTAAGCGTCGAAGTGCTTGATGTGAAGGATACCGTGAAAAAAGAAGAGGCGGATCAGCTTTTCCGCTATCTGTAAGCAGGTGACAGACATGCGTCAGAACAGAAAAACGATGGTGGCAATCCTCGTTGCTGTCGTAGCGCTGATGATCGTCATGATGACCCTCAGCGCAAAACTGAATACACAGATAGAAGCCGGCAATGCACAGATCTCGGATCTGCAGACAAAGCAGGAAGCGGAAGAGCAGCGAACAGATGACATCAGGTCACTGAAAGACGAAATGCAGAGCGATGAGTATAAGGAACAGATCGCGAAGGAGAAACTGGGACTGATTAAGGATAACGAAATCATTTTCAAGGAATCCGACAGTGATGAATAAATGACAGAGCCATGTCCGGTACAACCGGCCGTGGCTTTTTTCTTTCCGGGTACAGAAGATGACGGCATCGGCGTTTGAAAGAAAAATCGACAATTACATATCTCTCCACAGTCTTGTGTCTCCCTGTGAGAAGGTTGCTGTCGGTCTGAGCGGCGGAGCAGATTCCGTGACGCTTCTTCTGGTTCTGAAAAAGCTGGGCTGCTCTGTCACGGCGGTTCATGTGAACCACTGTCTCCGCGGAGAGGAGAGCGACGGCGATGAAGCCTTTGTCCGCAGACTCTGCGGGGCGCAGAATATTCCGCTCAGGGTGTATTCTTATGACGTTCGGAGGATGGCTTCTGAAACGGGCACCGGGATTGAGGAAGCGGGAAGACTTGCCCGTCACAGGGCATATCTGGATGCCACATCGCGCGGCGGCGCAGCAGCCGTGGCCCTGGCACATCATGCAGATGATCAGGCGGAAACCTTTCTTTTTCATGCAGCGCGCGGAAGTTCTCTGAAAGGACTGGCGGGGATCAGTCCGGACCAGAAGATTGAGGTGGATGCGGGAGACGGGAGCAGACGGCCGGTCCGGCTGATCCGTCCTCTGTTATGTGTCACCCGGAGTGAAATTGAATCGTATTTAAAAGAAATCGGTCAGCCTTTCAGAACAGACAGCACCAACCTGAGTCTGGACGGCGCCAGAAACCGGCTGAGAAACGATGTCATGCCGTATCTTAAGCAGCATATCAATGCTGCTGCCGCGGCACATTTTGCTCAGGCGGCGGAGGATATTGCCCGGGCTGACAGTTGCCTGAGAGCGGAAGCTGCCTCAAAGGCAGAAGGACTGGTTCAGAAATCAGAGGGGCAGTGGTCTGTAGATGACGGCATTGTGAAGCTGCCGGAAATTCTTGAAGATTATATCCTGATGGAAATCCTCGCTGAGGCCTGCGGTTCGGCAAAGGACCTCGGACGCACGCAGATCCGGCAGCTGAGGGAGCTTTTCAGAAAGAAGAGCGGCAGCCGGCTGGACCTTCCCTGCGGCGTGACGGCCTGCCGTGATTACGGCTGTATTACCCTGATTCCTGCCGCTGACAGGAACAGCATGTCAGCGCATGCCGCAGCACCATGCGGCGTTCGGAAAACTGACGGAAAGGATGCCGAAGCATCAGGCGCATCACCGCAGACGGATGCCGAAGCATCAGGCGCATCACCGCAGACGGATGCCGTCCGGATCACAGGGGAGGGCACTTACCAGTGGAACGGCTGGCGCTTCAGCTGCCGTTATACCGACAGAGATGCACTGGATCCGGAGAAAATTAAACCTGAGAAGTATACGAAATTTCTGGATTATGATAAAATAAAGAATAGTCTTGTCGTCCGAAAACGTTTAAGGGGCGACCGCATCACGGTTCGTGCTGACGGAGCATCGAAAAAACTCAGCGATTATTTCATTGATGAAAAAATCCCGGCACGTGAGCGCGATGATATTCCCGTCCTTGCGTCGGGTGCAGATGTTTTCTGGGTCGTCGGTCTGAGAATCAGCGAGGACTGCAGGGTCACGGCCGGTACGGAGCGGGTTCTCCGCATCAGCGCGGAGAAACTCTGATCCTCAGTATGGCTGACATTCAGCGGCCGGCACGCGTGAACCGTAACACGGTATTCCCGGCTGAAGAAAAACCTTCTGTAAAAATGATGAAAGTATGATAGAGTAGACATAACCTGCGCCGCAGGTCAGATTTTTATCAATTCCAGATCAGACAAAGGAGATCAGAATGGGCGAATCGGTATCGGTATTGATTGATCAGAAAAAGGTAGAGGAAAGAATTGCTGAGCTTGGGGCAGAGATCAGCAGGGATTACGCGGGCAGATCGCTTCACATGATCTGTATTCTTAAAGGCGGTGTCATGTTCATGTGCGAGCTCGCGAAGCATGTCACCATCCCGATGACCATGGATTTCATGTGCTGTTCGAGCTACGGCGGCGGCACCGTTTCCAAAGGCATTGTCAAAATCGTCAAGGATCTCGATGAGCCGATTGAGGGAAGAGACGTCCTGATTGTCGAGGATATCATCGATACCGGACGCACGCTCAGCCATCTGTTCAAGATTCTCGAACAGAGAAAGCCTGCGAGCCTGAAGCTCTGCACGCTGCTTGACAAGCCGGAGCGCCGCGTCGTTGATGACGTTAATGTCGATTACACGGGCTTTCAGGTCGAGGATGAGTTCGTTGTAGGTTACGGACTCGATTATGATCAGAGATACCGCAATCTGCCCTACATCGGTGTCATTCATTTCGATGACTGAGCGGAAGTATAACAGGAAAGAGGGAGCATAAGAACCATTGGACAAAAGCAGAAGAAGTTTTACTGTTTATCTGGTTGCCATGGTCATCCTGATTCTGCTGCTCTCCGTGATTCCCGGATTATTCTCGAGAAACAGCAGTATCAGTGAGCAGCAGTTTGAGAAATATGTGGAATCAGATGAGATTACGGATGCCACAATCCATCAGAACTCGGAGGTGCCGACGGGAAGCGTCAGCTTCGGGACAACCGGGGGCGGCAGCTACGTGGTTTATGTGACCGACGTCAACAAAGCTGCGGATAAGCTGGATGAACACGGGATTGAATACACGGTTGCCAATGTGTCGGACAACAATCTGTTTATCAGCGTGATCCTTCCGGTCGTGATTCTCGTCCTGGTCCTGATTCTTGTCATGACAATCATCGGGAGGCAGGCGGCGAGTGCCGGCAGCGCCAATTCAAAGATGATGGATTTCGGCAAGAGCCGGGCCAAAATGCAGGGACCTCAGGAAAGTACGGTGCGTTTCTCCGACGTGGCCGGACTGGATGAGGAAAAAGAGGACCTGCAGGAAATCGTTGATTTTCTGCGGAATCCGCAGAAGTACACAAAGGTCGGTGCGAGAATTCCGAAGGGCGTGATTCTGACGGGCCGTCCCGGCACCGGCAAGACGCTTCTTGCCAAGGCAGTCGCGGGCGAAGCCAACGTGCCGTTCTTCTCCATTTCGGGTTCCGATTTTGTGGAGATGTTCGTAGGCGTCGGCGCATCCCGTGTGAGAGACCTGTTCGATGAGGCAAAGAAGAATGCGCCGTGTATTGTTTTCATCGATGAAATCGATGCCGTCGGCCGCAGAAGAGGCACCGGCATGGGCGGCGGCCACGATGAGAGAGAACAGACACTGAATCAGCTTCTCGTTGAAATGGACGGATTCGGCGTCAACGAAGGCATCATCGTCATGGCGGCAACGAACCGTGTGGATATCCTGGATCCTGCGATCCTGCGTCCGGGCCGTTTCGACAGAAAAATCGCCGTCGGTCTGCCCGATGTGAAGGGACGGGAGGAAATCCTCCGCGTTCACGCGAGAAACAAACCGCTCGGTGACGATGTGAATCTGAAGCAGATCGCCCAGACGACCGCCGGTTTTACCGGAGCGGATCTGGAGAACCTGCTCAATGAATCCGCCCTCCGTGCAGCACGGGAGGAACGGAGCTACATCACACAGGAAGATATCAAGGAGTCCTTCATCAAGGTAGGTATCGGAACAGAGAAGAAGAGCCGCGTGATCTCCGAAAAAGAGAAGAGGATTACCGCATATCATGAGACAGGTCATGCGATTCTGTTTCATGTGCTTGACCAGCTGGATCCGGTATATACGATCTCTATCATCCCGACAGGCCCCGGCGCTGCCGGCTATACCATGCCGCAGCCGGAGAATGACGATATGTTCATGACGAAGGGCAGGATGATACAGCAGATCATCGCCGATCTCGGCGGCAGGACGGCGGAGGAAATGGTCTTCGACGACATCACGACCGGTGCCTCGCAGGACATCAAGCAGGCGACGGAGACCGCGAGGGCAATGATCACGAAATACGGCATGTCTTCGAAACTCGGGCTTGTCAATTACGATGCGGGCGATGAGGACGAGATTTTTATCGGCCGCGACTGGGGCAAGACGAAAAGTTACAGTGAAAATGTTGCGGCGTCCATCGATGAGGAAGTGAAGGAAATCATCGAGGACTGCCACGTCAGAGCCAGACAGCTGATCACGGAGCACCGTTATGTGCTTGATGAGTGCGCGAGACAGCTGCTTGAGAAAGAAAAACTGAACCGTGCCGAGTTCGAGGCGATTTTTGCGGAGGAAGAAAAAATCAGGGCGGCAGCAACCGTATAATTGAGTTGAGGGGAAAGATATTCTGTAAATAATGCACAAAAATGTTATGATGAAATTGTTAGGTTTGTGCAGACTTTTGAAAAGCCTTATGTTACTATAATTAACGTAAAAACCCCCCAATACATTATATAGTTTTTGCTACACCCCATAAGAGAAATACCTTCTCCAAGAAAGGACCAGCCTCGAAAGAGACTGGTCTTTTCGTATGCAGAAAAAAGATTCTTCGGATCCGGCATACAGCGGGATCACAGGACTGACAGATGAAAGGTGGGAGCACAGTGAATCCGGACAGAGCACTTGACTATATTATGAGGATGAGACCGCTGCTGAAGAAGGAAGCTTTGTTCAGTGATGAGACGGAGATGTTCCGGAAGCCGATGGAGGCTGATCCGGGACAGATGATGACGATCCGTTTCCGGACGGCGAGCAACAATGCCGACGATGTCTGGCTGATTCACGGTAATGAACGTCTCCCGATGGAATTCGAGTCCTGTGACGGTGCCTTTGACTATTACGCGATCAGCGTCTGCGTACATGAAGAGGATTTTGAGTATATCTTCGAGATCAGACTCGGGAGGACGGACTGTTTTTACGACCGGATGGGCGTGACAAGGAATCCGGATCCCCGCTACCGGTTCCGCATTCTGACGGGATTTCATACACCGGACTGGGCCAAGGGCGCGGTCATGTATCAGATTTTTGTCGACCGGTTCTGCAACGGCGATACATCAAATGATGTGCTGAGTGATGAGTACAGCTATATCGGTCATCACGTGAAGCGGATCATGAACTGGTACGAGGCGCCGGAGGCGATGGACGTCCGGAATTTCCACGGCGGCGATCTGGCCGGTGTGATCCGGAAGCTTGATTATCTGCAGAATCTCGGCGTGCAGGTGATTTATCTGAACCCCGTTTTCGTGTCGGCTTCCAATCACAAATATGATATTCAGGATTATGATCATGTGGATCCGCATTTTGGAAAAATCATCAATGACAGCGGGGAGCTCCTGAAGGATAACGATCAGGACAATACCCATGCGACGCGCTATATCTCCAGAGTAACCGATCAGAGAAATCTGGAGGCGGGCAATGAACTTCTGGCGGAGTTGGTGCAGAAGGCCCACGACCGGGGCATCCGGGTCATCCTCGACGGCGTTTTCAACCACTGCGGTTCTTTCAACCGCTGGATGGACAGAGAACACATATATGAGAACAGACCGGGGTTTGAGACGGGCGCCTACATTTCCGAGGACAGCCCGTATCATTCCTATTTCCGTTTTGCCGGCGGCAGCAGGTGGCCTGATAACGGGCAGTATGAGCAGTGGTGGGGCAACGAGACACTCCCGAAACTGAATTACGAGGACAGCGAGGCGCTGCAGAACGATATTCTGAGGATTGCCGCGAAATGGGTGTCTCCGCCGTACAACTGCGACGGCTGGCGTCTTGATGTGGCGGCTGACCTGGGTCATTCGCTGAGATTTAATCACCTTTTCTGGAAAAAATTCCGCAGAACCGTGAAGGAAGCGAATCCGGAAGCCATCATTCTCGCCGAGCATTACGGCGATGCCTGGGACTGGCTCCGCGGCGATGAGTGGGATACGGTCATGAATTATGACGCATTCATGGAACCCGTGACCTGGTTCATCACCGGCATGGAGAAACACAGCGACGAATTTCAGGAGGGACTTCTGAGCAACGCCGATAATTTCATTAATGCCATGCGCTATCACATGGCTTCGTTCCCGGAACCGTCGCTTCTGACCAGCATGAACGAGCTGGATAACCACGATCATTCCAGGTTCCTCACGAGAACGAATCACGTGGTCGGGAGAGTGCAGAATCTGGGAACGCTGGTGGCGGACAACAATGTGGACAAGGCTGCGCTCCGGGAGGCGGTCGTCATCCAGATGACCTGGCCCGGCGCACCGACGATCTACTACGGCGACGAGGCAGGCATGTGCGGTTTTACCGACCCGGACAGCCGGCGTGCCTATCCATGGGGCATGGAGGACCGGAACATTCTGGAGTTTTACCGGGAGATCATCCGGATCCATGAAAGGTACAGGGCTTTACAGACCGGATCTGTCAAGGTTCTGTTTAAGGATTACGGAGAACTTGTCTATGCCAGATTTAATGAGGAGCAGATTTTTTATGTGCTCATCAATAACCGTACGGAGAAATATCACCTGGAAACTTCGATCTGGCAGGCAGGCATGAACCGGCTCGTGGAGACAGAGCTGAGCTGCATCATGTCGACCGACAGAGAAGGATTTGCCGCGGGAGGCAGCCCGGTCAGGGTGGTATACGGGTGCATTTCCGTTGATCTGGCACCTGAGAGCGCCCTTCTTCTGATGGCAGAGACGGACAGGTCGTGACAGCACAGGGAAGGTTGCCGGCCATGCCGGCCATACCCTGTTGCATATTGCAAAGGTGATGGAACAGGTTTATAATGACGAAGTCCGGCATGGCCGGCATGCCGCTGTGGCGGAACTGGTAGACGCAAGGGACTTAAAATCCCTCGGTGCTAACCCACCGTGTCGGTTCGATCCCGACCAGCGGCAGTAAATAAAATCCCCGGGAAGCCTTTATTCAGAAGGAATCCCGGGGATTTCTGATTATTTATTCTCCCGGTATCAGTACGCAGACATCATCATACAAGATGACACAGTAACCACGGCGTTACTGTTCACTTTTTGCCAGCCACTGTCACACATGGAGACTTCCAGCCTCGACACGCTCTCGCTTGTCCTCGGACTCATTAACCACCGACGCCTGCGGAGGTCTCGGCCTG
>Ga0256406_1000952_pt1 | contig 48862 bp, 34 predicted proteins | sample RumenRJG_03DNA_FD_185986 | JGI IMG/M metagenome (GOLD analysis project Ga0256406, IMG submission 185986) | Bovine rumen microbial communities from Lethbridge, Alberta, Canada - RJG_03 | ecosystem: Host-associated > Mammals > Digestive system > Stomach > Rumen | place: Canada: Alberta | collected... | reverse complement strand
GGTTTAAAGTTAGTTTTTAGGTTTTCATTAGGTCTTAGTTAGTTTTTGGTAAATAAATTAAGATTGGTTTTTAGGTTAACACAAATCCCCAACTCTGAGCGCAGAGCTGGGGATTTGATTTTTTATGCCACACACGTCGGCGTTGAGCATTTACAGTCCATAGATGCAGAAGCTTTTATAATTACACAATATAATCAAACTGTATAATGCAACGATCCCTCATGCACTCATTTATTTGCCGCCTATATCAGCACGGAACGGTACCACAGACAGTCCGTAGGTGCTTCTGATATTTCCCGGCATGAAGGCACGATAGCCATACTGCACTTTCTCAGGTGTTGTCACCGCTTTGGAGACGACATAGATGCTGAAGTCGCTCGACTTAATCCAAGCCTTAGCCGGATGGAACGTGCCGTCGGCACCAGCGAGCTCAAAGCCGTTGATGTCATCCAAACGCGAGAATCCCTTGTCGGCATGCTTGAAGAAGACGCGCACGGTATCGTTGGAGACCGTCGAGTGGTCGTATTCTGGATAGTCGGTGTTGATGTCCTTCATTCCATAGGTCTTGTTCAGCGCCATGTAAGCCAGCCGGTAGCCTACCTGCCGCTTCTCGTGCGGATGAATCTGCCGGGCTTCGAAAGGCTCCACAAGGTCGTTGATGCAAACGCAGCCGGCGTTTTCCACCTCACGCCCGATTCGGTGCTGCGCGTCACGAAGCAACGGCGCACTGTCGGAAGTGCCATAGCCTGCCCATGGCGCTATCTCGGTAATATAGAACGGCAACTGAGTCGGCGTGCCACCAAACTCATCGCGGAAGACCTTGATCATCGTCTTCATACGGTCGAAATAAGTGTCCTTGCCGACATTGGACTCGCCCTGGTACCAGATGAAACCACGGATGGTGTAGTGGCGCACGGGGTGGAGCATACCGTTGAACATAATCAACGGCGTGTAGTACTGCCACCACCTTCCGTTCCAACCTCGTTTCAACTCTTTCTCTATATCGATGTCCTTGTAGGTTTGAAGAACCTGCCGCGGTGTCCAGCCTTCCACACTGCTTCCACCCCACGCCACAGTAAGGATACCGACAGGCACTTGCAGAACGCGCTCCATCATCTGTGCATAGAACCAGGCCGTTGCACTCATGTTCTTGGCCGTAGCCGGTGAGGGTACCTGCCATTGACAACCTCTGACCCACTCCTGAGGAGTCGTAGCGCCCGTCTTAGGCACTGTGGCCATACGTATTTTTCCGGCCCACTCACCGGCCGTCGCTATCTCCTGACTGGCATCACCGACGGGACAGTTCCCAAAGCCGCGTAAAGGCATCTCCATATTGCTCTGCCCACCGGCATACCACACCTCACCGATGAGGACATTGCCCACTCTTACGCTGTGGGCTGCCTTGCCGTCTTTCTCAGTGAAGGTGAGAGTTTGTGGGGCAAACGAGGCCTTCGGTGTAGCCACTGTCAGCTGCCAGGTGCTGTCCGAAAGAGCCGTAGTGTGGAACGTGCGGTTCGTCCAACTGCATCTCACCTCAACCATTGACTTAGGGCTTGCCTTGCCCCAAAGCCTTGCCTCGGTCTGTTGCTGTAACACCATATTGTCACTTATCAAGTCGGGCAATACAATTTTTGCATGGACATTAACCATGCAAGCCGCCGCCAAGGCGACCAAAGTTAGTCTTTTCATATTCTTGCTTATAACTTTTTATACGAATTATTTCGTCATAGCCATGGTTGCCATTAATATTTTTACTTTTGAATGTACCATGTCTTTTAATTTTTAGTTTTTATAAATTGTATACGAGAACTGTATCATCAGCCATGTCATTCTGCTTTCATAACTTCTTTGACTATAAAAATCAAATATAAGACGCAAAAAAAGTGTATGTGTCCCATACGCTTTCCTTTGTTTAACAAATATTTACTTTGAAAGCTTTACCGTACGACCGTCTACATGCGTTCTGATGACATAAGCACCTTGATCCATCACGACTTTTCCAGCGAAAAATTATCATCGGTGAAAGTGTGCGGGCCGACATGTTGATTACCTTGAAAATATTCTTCATCGTTTTTAGTGTTTGTGGTTAAGCAATGCGTCTTTGCATGGCTTGTCTTTCGACAGTTGCAAAGGTAGGAAAAATCTGAAGATAAAAAAAGAGCCGCAACGCCTCCGTGCAAAAATCGGTGCAATATTGCGGAAATCCGTGCAGAAATCGGTTCAATTGTGCAATATGTTAACAAAAATAAGCCCCGGGCTGCGGAGGTATTGGAGGAACGTGCCGTAAGAAAATGCTTTCCCGAAAGGGATCGGCATATTTATGCTCCCCAAAACTAACAACTAACAACTAACAACTAACAATAAGGTCGGAACACATGTTCTGTCGCCCAAATTCACCACCCCCAATCCTAACAACTAACAACTAACAACTAACAATAAGGTCGTAACACATGTTTGCTCGCCCAAATTCACCACCCCCAATGGTAACAAGTAACAAGTAACAAGTAACAATAAGGTCGTTCCACATGATCTGTCTCCCAAAAACACCACCCCCAATGGTAACAAGTAACAAGTAACAATAAGGTCGTTCAATAGGTTCCAAAATTTTTTTGAACCTCGCGAACATTATTATATATATAATAATAATAATGTATATAATCTATTTATATATTATTTATATCCTATTTATATCTCTTGTCCGGCTTTTCAAAAATTCTTCCGCAAACGGGCCGCCGCATGTATGTTACGACCTTATTGTTACTTGTTACTTGTTACTTGTTACCCTTAATTGTTAAAAATGCGCCCGCGCCGGCTGCCTCTTCGGGGGCGAACAGACATGTGGAACGACCTTATTGTTACTTGTTACTTGTTACCCTTAATTGTTAAAATTGCGCCCGCGCAGGGCTGCCTCGTCGGGAGCGAACAGACATGTGGAACGACCTTATTGTTAGTTGTTAGTTGTTAGTTGTTAGGATTGCGCCGCCGCGCACGGCAATGCGCGCCCTTGTTGAAAGAGAAAATGTTTCACGGTGGTTTGCGATTCAATCGCAATCGCAGGCCGTTTGCACTGCAATCGACCCGCGATTCCATATCAATCGCGATTTCGATGTTTCACACTGCGTGACGGCTGATTCTGATCATACAGGTAACGCTTCGGACAGGCCACTGTCGAGAGTTTACTACCAGAATTGAACAGACGGCATTCTTGTCACACCTTGCCAGCCTCGAAGAGGTTGAATGCTTCATAACCCCAGTCTAAACGAGCGAAGCGAGTGCAGACTGGGGTGTGTTGATGACAGCAAGACTGGCTGAGGACGTGCCTCGGAGAGGCACAATGTGCGAAGCGCGTAACGACAGGGCTCCGTCTTGCTACGCATCTAAGATGCATTCAGCCTCTTCGAGGCTGGCAGTAAGTTCACGACCACCCATCAACAGTCCCCAGTCTGCGCTCGCTTCGCTCCCTTAGACTGGGGTTATGAAAAATTCAGCCCCTCTGGGGCTGCCTCCACCGACGCACGACCCTCTGTGCTCTCCGAGGCTGCCCCACCGTCGCACGACCCTCTGCTCTCTCCGAGGCTGCCCTCACAGACGCACGACCCTCTGCGCTCTCCGAGGCTGCCTCCACCGACCTACGACTCTCTGCTCTCTCCTCATAAGGCCAAAGGCCGCTCAGCGATCTCAGCCTCTCACACGTATCATCTCTGCGACTCAATAAGCTCTGCGGCTCTGCGTGAATAGTCTGATAATCAAGGGCAGCATTGGGTCTCAATATAAAAGTGACGAAAACAAGTTATTGAGACTCTACGATCCTCATCGTATTGAGGTGTAGATTAAATAAGGTTTCTTGTTGGTTGGTTTGAGTATTATTTGCAGAGATTCCTTAGAGACAATCACTGCAAACTTATGACAGCGGTCAATCAAACATAAAAGGGACAGCCGTAAAGGCTGTCCCTTCAAGAAATATGTTGATTACTCTTCTTAATTCTCTTCTTCGAAGGCTGCTGCTTCGGCCGCCGCAATTATATCCTCGCGACTGTCCTTCTTGTTGGAAGGAGCATCTTCGGAAAACGCATCCGTGCGCGCTTCCTCTACCGCACTCTCCGCTTCGGAGAAGACATGTTCACGGAAAGCGGTCTCATGCTTGTCATTATCCTCCACGGGAGCATCAGCCACGGGCTTCATGAACGCCTGCGTCTCGTCCGTATCAGGGATGGCATTGACGGGCTCCTCTTCCATCTTCGTGCGCTCACCCTTGGCTTCGAACACCTTGTCGATGAACTGCGGCTCGCGTTTGAGCTTGTCGAGCGTATCTTTGGCAGCCTTCTGCTGGCTCTCTTTCTTCGAGAAGCCGTCACCACTGCAGCCACAGACACCCTCCAGGAGGACCTGATAACTGAACACGGGGTTTCCGTCCTTGTCCTTGCCTCCTTTGATAAGCTTAAACTCGAGCTTTACCTTGTTTTTCTGCGTCCATTCGATGAGCTTCGACTTGAAGTTGACCTCTTTGTAAGCTACCTTGTCGATATTGATCATATTCGTCAGGATACGCTTCTTGATGAAGGTCATGCAAGCATCGTAGCCCCGGTCGAGATACAATGCGCCTACAAGCGCCTCAAAAGCATTGCCGCCGAGGTAACTGTTATGCGTGTTGGAGCGCCCACTGGAAAGAATGAGATCACTGACACCCATCTCCTTAGCCAGTTTGTTGAGCGTCTCACGCTGCACGAGCTTTGAGCGCGTGTTGGTGAGGAACCCCTCCCGCTTGCCGGGAAAATGGCGGAAGACGATGTCGCCCACGGCACAGTCGAGCACGGCATCCCCCAAGAACTCCAACCGCTCATTATTGATGGGTTTGCCCTTATTATTACGGTGTCGGATGCTCTTGTGCAGCAGCGCCGTTTTATAATAAGTGATGTTGTGGGGATAGAAGCCGATGATGGCGTATAATGAAGAATAAAGCTCCTTATCCTTTCGGAAAGGGAGCCTTATTCTGTCTATTATGTTGATTAACATAAAGTTATTCAGCATATTTCTTAAAGATAACGCAAGCGTTGTGACCACCGAAGCCGAACGTGTTGGAGAGCGCAGCGCGCACCTCACGTTTCTGCGGCTCGTTGAACGTGAAGTTCAACTTATAGTCGAGCTCAGGATCATCGTCACCAGCCTCATGGTTGATCGTTGGCGGCACAACATCATTGACCACACTCAGCACGCTGAACATAGCCTCTGCAGCACCGGCAGCACCAAGCATGTGACCTGTCATCGACTTTGTAGAAGAGATGTTCAACTTATAAGCATCGTCTCCGAAGAGATCCTTGATAGCCTTAGCCTCCGAGAGGTCACCCACGTGTGTGGATGTGCCGTGCACGTTGACATAGTCGATATCCGATGTCTTCAAGCCGGCATCCTCGAGTGCAGCCTCCATGACGAGCTTGGCACCGAGACCCTCAGGATGAGAAGCCGTGATGTGGTAAGCATCAGCGCTCATGCCCTCGCCTGCCATCTCCGCATAGATATGTGCACCACGCGCCTTGGCGTGCTCCAGGGTCTCGAGGATGAGACAAGCAGCACCTTCACCCATGACGAAACCGTCACGGCTGCCACTGAACGGACGGCTGGCATGCTCAGGATCGTCGTTGCGTGTAGACAACGCCTTCATCGAGCAGAATCCACCTAAACCACACTCGGTAATAGCCGCCTCAGCACCTCCGGCCAGGATGATATCCGCCTTACCGAGACGCAGCAGGTTGAATGCATCGGCCAGGGCATGCGAAGAAGAAGCGCAGGCACTCGTCGTCACATAGTTAGGACCATGAAATCCAAAATGGATACTGATCTGACCCGCTGTGATGTCGGAAATCATCTTGGGGATAAAGAATGGGCTGAACTTCGGGCCTTCGTCGTGGTGCTGTCCATAGTACATCACCTCGTCCTGGAAAGTCTGGATACCGCCAATGCCAATGCCATAGATGACACCTACGCGGTTCTTGTCTATCGTATCAAGATCCATCTTCGAATCGGCCACGGCCTGCATGGCTGCTACCATACCGAGCTGTGTGCAGCGATCCATCTTGCGGGCATCTTTGCGGTCGATGAAGTCGGCAGCCTTGAAGCCCTTGACCTCACACGCAAACTGCGTGCGGAACTTAGAGGGATCAAAAAGCGTAATAGGAGCTGCGCCACTCTTGCCCGCCAAGATATTCTTCCACGTCTCATCGACCGTGTTTCCTAACGGAGTAAGGGCACCAAGTCCTGTTACTACTACTCTGTTCAATTCCATTTATAGAAAAACCTTTCGTTTATACAAAAAAAGCGTTTAATGGCAATCATTAAACGCTGGGCGTGACGCCAAAAGTCTTTATTTAGCGTTATCGTTGATGTAGTTGATGGCATCCTGGACAGTCTGGATGGTCTCAGCCTTGTCGTCAGGGATAGAGATACCAAACTCCTTCTCGAACTCCATGATGAGCTCTACGGTGTCGAGAGAGTCTGCACCGAGGTCGTTGGTGAAGCTTGCTTCGGGCTTCACGTCTGCCTCATCCACACCAAGTTTATCCACGATAATTGCCTTTACCTTTGATTCAATGTCTGACATAATTGTAATCTTAATATTTGAATTAAATTTATTTTTTCTCAAAAACGTGTGCAAAGTAAGCAACTTTTTGGCAATTACGCAAATAAAAAGTTGAAAAAGTGACTTTTTACTGCACAAGAAGTATGCAATTGTGCATTATTTTCCTTGTTTTGTTGATATATATCACCTCGGCCAAGTTTTTTGTTCCCTATTTGGTTGGTCAGTTCGAAATAAGTTATTAATTTTGCACATAACTAAAAAACAGAGCATTCAATAATTATGTCTATGTCATTTACACAGAAATGCAACGAGATCTTCAATAAGGCAATTGAAGATTACCATGTCAAGGACAATATCGATACCCCTATCAGTAATCCCTATAGTCACGACACGATAGAAAATCGTCTGTACCTGAAATGCTGGATCGACTGTGTGCAATGGCACATGGAAGACATCATCCGTGATCCGCACATCAATCCGCAGGAAGGCATGCAGCTCAAGCACCGCATCGACCGTTCCAACCAAGACCGCACCGATCTTGTGGAGCAGATCGACTCATGGTTCCGTCAACATTTCTCCGATGTCACACCGCTGCCGGATGCACGTCTCAACACCGAGAGCCCCGCCTGGGCGGTCGACCGCCTGTCCATCCTCGCCCTGAAGATCTATCACATGAAGGAGCAGACAGAGCGACAGGATGCCACACCGGAGCACCGGGAACTTTGCAAAGGCAAGCTCAATGTGCTCTTAGAGCAGCAGAAAGACCTCTCCCTCGCTATCGACCAACTGTTGGAAGACATCAAGGAAGGCAAGAAATACATGAAGGTGTACCGGCAGATGAAGATGTACAACGACCCGAGCACGAACCCAATACTCTATCAGAAGAAGTGAAGACTGATCACATTCTTATCATTCGCTTCTCTGCCTTAGGCGACGTGGCGATGACGGTACCGATCATATACGCTCTCTCAAAAGAGTACCCGGCTCTGCGCATCACTATGCTCTCGCAGCCTTTTGCGCGACCTCTCTTCGAAGATTTGGCTCCGAATGTCAACTTTATGGAGGCTGACATTAAAGAGGAGTATAAGGGCATCAAGGGTCTGAACGCCTTGTATCGGCGACTCGCGGCAAAGCACTTCACGGCTGTAGCCGATCTGCACAACGTGCTCCGGTCGAGCTATCTGCGCATGCGCTTCAACTTCGACCAAAACCACGTGGCGCATGTCAACAAGCACCATGAACTGAGGCTGAAACTTACGGCAAAAAGACACAAGGTGCTTCAACCCATTCCTACGTCGTTCGACAATTATAAAGAGGTGTTTGCTGCCTTAGGCTATCCCATCCATCATATCGACTTCAAGTCGATCTTTCCCAACGGGCAAGGACCGTTGCGAGAACTGCCTGCTGCCATCGGTGAGAAGAAAGACTTTCAGCAATGGATAGGCATTGCACCATTTGCAGCTCACGAAGGCAAGGCATACCCGTTATACAAGATGAGAGAGGTGATAGACCTTATCATCAAGAAACATCCCTCAGCCCGCATCTTCATCTTCGGAGGAAAGAAAGAGAAAGAACAGATGGCTGAACTGGTGTCTGACAATAAAAACTGTACCATTGTCAGCAACTATCTCACCAACTTGCATGAAGAGTTGATCCTCATGAGCCATCTCGATGTCATGGTGAGCATGGACTCCGCCAACATGCACCTTGCCTCGCTTGTCAACACCCCCGTGGTGAGCGTTTGGGGTGCCACACATCCCTACGCCGGCTTCATGGGGTGGAACCAGAAGGAGGACAACGCCGTGCAGGTCTCTCTCCCGTGCCGTCCCTGCTCTATCTTCGGAAACAAACCTTGTAGACGCGGTGACTATGCCTGCCTTTACAATATCACCCCTGCAATGATTGCAGCGCGCGTAGAGAAGAACCTGTAACGTTAATAACGTTGATAATCTTGTGGATAAAGACCTGAAAAGGTTGTGGATAACTCATGTGTTTTCCACAACCTTTCTTTTTATCCCCATGACCAGAGGATATCCACAGGCTTGTAACATCCGTATCAAAGACTTTTCAACGCTATTTCAAACCCGAAAGTTATCCCACTACATGTTTTCCACACTACTCACTTTTTGTTGATAACTCCCTAACAGACTATAAACATGCCTATTATTATTCATAAACCAATAGGATAAATTCTTCTCTCAGGTTGATAATGAAAACACAAAATATTCTATCTTTTCAGTATCAACATATCCACAGCCTATAATCATCTTCTTAGATTATTCTTTTTTATTAAAAAATAGATTAGATAATAATAAGATGTTGTGGACAAAACATCGGGTAAAATCTGTACCTTTGCATGAGAAAACTTTCAAACCATGCAAGGTCTGTCTATTCTTATACCTGTCTACTGCGACTCGTGCGTAGAGCAAGTGAAAGAGCTCTACCGTCAGTGCTGTGGATTGCAGATGCCTTGGGAGATCGTTGTTGCCGACGACGGTTCTCCGGCATCGTCGGCTTCTGTCAACGATGCGGTAGCCGGGATAGACCATTGCCGGCTGATCAAGTATCCGGAGAACATAGGCAGAGCCGCTATCAGGAACTTTCTTGCGCATCAGGCGCGTTTCGACATCTTAATATATATAGATGCCGGAATGATGCCTTCAGCACGGTTCATAGCCGTCTACGTGACGTATATCGGCAAGGCGGAGGTTGTTGTAGGCAGTTTGAAGGTGGATGAGAACCATATAGACCGGTCTAATCTGCGATGTAAGAATGAGCTTCGGGCTCAGCGCAGGACCTCCGTGCAGAAGCGCAATCTGAATCCTTATGCCAACTTCCATTCGGGCAACTTCATGATCAGACGACAGACGATGCTCGACCATCCTTTCCGTGGGGAGATCAAGACGTATGGCTATGAAGACACGCTCTTCGGGAAAGGTCTGGCGGAAAAGCATGTAAGCATCCTTCATATCGACAATCCACTCTATTTTGTGCGCTTCGAGCCCAATGCCCGCTACTTGGAGAAGACGCGCGAAGCCATGCTGACGCTCTATACTTACCGGAAGGAGCTGCAAGGCTATTCCGGCCTGCTCACACTTGTCAGCCGGTTACAACACGCGCACCTACTGCGGATAACAATGTGGATAACGATGTGGATAACTCGGTTGACAAAGGATGCTGTCACGCAAAGTTTGTCAGGCAACCACCCGCGGCTATGGATGTATAATCTTTACCGGATCGTCTGTCTATCAGCCTATTATATCGACAATAAACAGTTTTAAAATCTAAAAATGAGATGAAAAGTCTTAAATCGAATGTTCTCTTCTATATATTGATAACATCTCCTGTCTTCTTTTACATCGTTTCCTTGATGGAACCGGTGGGCGATGACCTTACCTATTTCACGGCATCTTATTCAGGCAGTGTGTGGATAGGCTTGTTGCCGATGTATTCTTGGTGGCGGCCATTCGATGCCTTATTGGGCCATATCGTTTATCTCTATCCTGGGCTTTTTCCGTTGCTTAATCATCTGATCGTTTGTTCGTTCCATCTTTTGAGCACTGTGCTCTTCTTTCAGATTATAAGGCGGTTAGGATTCAAACCGCTGGAACAGAATATCGCCACGTTGTTTTTTTATCTCACCCCGAGTATTCTTGGTGCCATCTTCGATACGGATGCTGTCAATCAGACCGGTGCCTTATTCTTTGATTTGTTGGGATTCTATAGCTTTGTTTTTGCGCGCAAGGGGCACGTTGCCGGTTGGCTGTTGTTCACCTTCCTGGCTACGCTTTTCAAGGAGAATGGCATCACGTGGTTTGTCATCACCCCGCTTTTGGCATGGACCTTTGACCTGCGAAGGCCTGAAATAAGACGCGGGCTCTGTTGGGGGGTCATGGCAGCTGTTGCCTATGGTGCCCTGCGTTTGTCGTTGCCTCATTCCGGAGCAGTCAACGATGAATATTTCGATTTCAGTCTTCGTACAGAGATGAAGACACTGTCGAAATTGATTACGTTGGTGTTTGTACCGACGGATAACATCTTTTTTATCCATGACCATCAGCCTTTATGGGGTTTACTGAGCTTCATTTGTTCGGCTTCGCTGCCTGTTTATCTGCTCATGAAAAGTCGTACGCAACACTCTGCCCGCATTCCGCTGATGCTTTTCTTTTTGGTTTTCGTCGCCCTCTCAGCTCATCTCGTCACGCTCTTTACGGTCATGCATGCTTATGGCATTATCCCCTTTACAGCCTTGTTGTTGGCGTGGGGACTGTCAAGGGTACCCGTCACGCGGATGACGTGGATCGTCTTGTCTTTGTTTTTAGTGAGTTGTCTGGAGATAGACGCGCATCATACCATAGAGAAGTACAGGTCGGGGCAGCGCATGCTATCGCTAAGTCATCAGGCTTTAAAGCTTCTTGGTCCGGAGCCGGTAGACAGCGTCTATAGCGTGACGATTGATGGCAACTATACCAAATATTCCACTTTCTGTTCGAATGTCTCCGATGCTTTTGCCTGGGGCAATGCCGTAATGAGCATGACGCATCATAAGTGGCCCCGTGTATGGGAGGACACGGCTGTGAACGTAGCTCCGCAGCGTCGTGCCATGGACAGTATAGGGCAGCAAGCTTATAAAAAAGGATTTCATGCAGTGTTGGTAGTCACCCAGGATCGGGTGTATAAGGTTCCCGCTACGGTTAAATGATTGTCCATGAAAAGAGATACTTTGTTGGACGTGAGCCGCTCACTGATCATGATCTACATCGTCTGCTGCATTCATGTCGTTTATTGGTTATGTCCATTGAGCGAGCCTTGGCAATCTCTCCTGCTCTTTGAGATGCCCGTCATCTTTTTGATCAGTGGTGCCTCTCAATCTTTGGCACGGTGGAAAGGTTTGCGGTCGATGATCATCAATCGCATGAAGCGGGTCTTGCTGCCGTTGTATGTATTCCTGGCAGTGATGGCGGTCTTCTATGTCCTGGTGCAACCATTCTACCCTGCTGTCACAGAGCGTCTGACCATTCATGATATCCTCAAGATATTGGCTACGGGAGGCTGTGATAAGATTCCTTATTATGGTTATACCTGGTTTATCTCTACTTATCTTGTAGTGACCTGTCTGTTGCCCATTGAGCGGAAGCTGAGCCGTTGGATTCCTCTCTTCTGGCAGCTGACAGTCAACGTGTTGCTGTTTGCGGCGATACAGCTTCTCCCTCTCCCGATGGAAATAGATGGGATGGTCTGCTATAATATATTCTTCCTGCTTGGATACTTGTATTACAGAAAGCTGCGCGTCAGAACGATCCTTCTGGCAGCCTCTTTGCCCACGTTATTGACGGCGTATGGGTTTCTGTCGGGCGCTGTCATCCCGATCCAAAATCATAAGTTTCCTGCCGATCTATGGTTTCTGTGCTTTGGCTTTACGGCCATCTGCTGGTGGTCCATTTTGTATACGTTTCTTGAAAAGCATGAAGAAATCGTACGCTATTTGGGAAGCATTCAGCTTATCCAACTATGGAACACGCGGGGATATACAATCTATATCTACCAGACGATCAGTGCTTTTATCGTTTCGATGGTTACGAGGTCTTGGATAGATACGGTTCCATCCCATTTTCTGGGTCTGATGATCTATGTCGTCATCACTTTTGCTGTTGCTACGTTACTGAGTTGTCTTACCTATCCTTTTGAACGATTTATATTGCGCAGGACAGTATAGGTTATCTTGGCAGGAGCCGGGAGGAGGATGAAGCGTGTCAGTTGACGACGGCTATCTTACATACTACCCCTTTATCTCCTTCACTCGTTGCTACCTCTACCATATACACCCCACTTGCCACCCGTTTGCCGTTGCGGTCTATGCCATACCATTTGTACTCACCATTGGAAGCGGTACCTTCGTTGACCAAGGTGCCGTTGCTCGTTACGATCTTTACCGTGGCTCCGCTTTCCAAACCAGTGATAGTGATGGCACCGGCATAGCCGGGACGTACAGGATTAGGATAAGCCCAAACATTGTCCTTGGTCATGCCGTCGCTGTTGTCTGCAAAATTAGCGGTATAGGAGCACAGTCCTTTGTCGGTACCTATGAATATTTCTCCTGTTGCCTCGTCAGCAGCCAATGAGACGATGTTGTTTGAAAGCAATTTGCTGTTCGATGCGGTGAAATGTGCCAGTGTCGTTATATTGTCAGCATCGATGATATAGAGTCCGTTTCCTGTTGTTCCAAACCATTTTCTATTGTTCTTATCGACATAGATATTGTTTATGTTTACGCCCGTGAGCAGATAGTCGGCATAGTTGGTACCATCGTTGCGGGGTACTTTCACCTGCGTGTAGACAGGAGCGGATGCTGTTATCTGTTCCGGTGTGATCATGATCGGGCCAACGTCTGTTCCTACCCACATATTGTTATCCTTGTCCTCTGCTATACAGCGTACATACCATAGATTTTGTATCTCCGTGCCGTCTTCATTGGTATAGGGAGCGACGAAACTGGCGATAGCATCGTTGTCTGGATCATAAGCAAAGAAAGAAGGATTACTCCAGTTGTTATTGACAAACCAGAAGAGTCCGCGGCTGTCGGTCATCAGTCCTTGCATCATACCGAGGCTCTGTGGCTCGGGGAAGAGGTATTTGAGCTTCATCAGTTCATTGTGCTTGTGCGATACCCATTGACCGTCTTTGGTGTATTCGAGAATAGACTGTGTGGGGGCCTGACTGTTCAGTGCCCAGAGGTTACCCTGCTTATCGTACATCACGCTGAAGATGAGCTCATAAAGTTGTGACTTTTTATCAAACATCTCAATGGGGGAATTCTGGTCATTCCACATCTTGATGAACTTGCCGTTCTCAAACTCATAGACACCGGTGCTTGCCCCTGCCATGACATGATTCTCATCACGCGGGTCTATATCCAAACTCATGACATTGGTATAGTTGATGCCCGTGGAGGAGGTCATATCGTCCTGGTAGATAGTCCAGCTGTTCCCATCATACACCTGTATGCTGCCTTGTGTGCTCTGATAGCCATTGCAAGTATATAGTTTATTATTGTAGTTTTTCATAAAACCAAAGGCATTGTACTTCGGTCCTTCAGGCTTGATCTTGTTGACGGCAGCAAGCTGATCAGCGTCCATGGTCTTGGGGCGTGCCACAAATTCGCCGATGCGGGTCCATACATTGGAGTTGAGGAGGTTGGAAGTGAGCGAAGCGCGGTAGAGACCCTTCGAGGAACTGGCTGCGTAGATATAATCGTTGTCGGTATAACAGTAATCCACCCGGAAGCCGAGCTGATAGGTGTCTGCGAATGAACCATCTGATACATTGAGCTTTACGATGCCAAACCCCGTAGAAAGATAGGCATCGTTTCCGGAGATATCCACACTGTACACCGACTTATCCACAGTCATGGATGTGTTCATGTAAGCCGGCATGTTAAGAACATCTCCGTTTGCCGACAGCAGGTCGATGTTGTAATCGCTATAGACGATGACGAGTTTCTTGGCGGCCTTGCACCAGGCGATGTGAGCGATGTCACAGTCGGAGAGCACTGTTGTCTTGTCGTAGGTCTGTACTTCCTGATCTTGAGGGTTATAGCTGAACAGTCCGCCGGAGGCGAGGACATAGAGCATGCCGTCGCCTGCCTGCTCTATCTCCGTAGGTTCATCATAGCTCGGATAGGCCTTCCATTGGGCAGAGGCTCCACAGAGGAACGTTATCCACAAGAAAGCACCCAAAAGTATTTTTCTTCCTGTCATCGTTATCAATATAAGTCCACTAAGATAACGCACAACCGTCTAAAAAATTGTCTGCGAAGTGTATAGGTTGACCATGAAGGATACCAAATTGTACAGCAATGGTGCAAAAAAATCAAATATAACTCCTGACTTTGTCAATGCGTCACCAATACTTAAATAAATATGGGTGACGCATTGACAAAGTCAGAAAACAACAGAGGAAAGGCCTCTGCAGCCTTTCCTCTGTTGTATTATCCGCTTAGCCAGCGGTCACCATACGCTAAACGCGCTGACTGTTTCTACTTTTCGTTCTCCGGATCAGAAATAATGGTCTTCACCTCTGTCACCGACAACTCGGCCAAAGCTACCCAGTTGCTGCCGGAAGTAGAGGAGTCGATGCGCAGCCACAGATAGCGGAAGGGAGTAGCACTGATGATGTGCGGTGACTCAACCGTCGCGGCTTTCGCATTAGACAGATTGCTGAGAACCGTCAACTGTGTAGCGTTGGATAGCTCGTTGGTTGACTTGTCAAAAGCCGTACTGCCAAAGACTGTTATCTGCTTGGGGTTGTCATGGTTGTTATTGTTACGGCAGATATAGGTGAACGTCACACCGGTGACCTCTTTTTTAAGATCTACCACAATATAATGTGGGAAAGGTGACGGTGCACTCCAGGCCATGTGGAAATAGGTGTTGGCGTTGCCGTCCACAAGATCTTTGATAGGACCTTCCGAGGCTTCCTGGTCATCCGTCCACAGATCGTCACCAGTGAGCTTGATTGTCTCGCCCAGGCCGTTGTCGACCACTGACGGTGCCACGGCTCCGGCCTGCGCACTCACCGTGAAGGGAGAAGTCTCACCACCGTCACGACTGACCCCGGAGAACTGGAAGTCAAGCGATCCGTATTTGGCATAGAGCCCGTCTATCACAAGGGAATCGGCATAGGCACTGGCCGTTTTCATCACCTCGCCCTTCACCGGGTCGTTGTACTTCACCTTAATATAATAGAAGTCGGGATCAGTGACCTTCGTCCAATGAAACACCACTTCACCGGGTTTGGCAACGGATGTCACCGTATTGGCATCAATCATCCGGCTCGGAACCGTATTATCGTCGGAGCAGGCTGTGAAGCTGACAAACAGCGCAGCAGCCGCTAATCCTTTGATTATGTATTTCTTCATTTGTTTCTCGCTTAAAATTAATATCCGGGATTCTGGACAATGTGTGTGTTCTTGTTTATGTCGTCTGAAGGAATCGGCATGAGGTAGTTGGCCGGCGAGGTGAACTTACGCTCAAACACCACTTCCGTAGGCTTGGCAAAGTTGTTAATGTTAGTTGCATCAATATCCATGCCCTGCGCCTTGACATTGAAGTACTTCTCAGCCAAGAGCCAACGGCGCATATCCCAGAAGTTCTGGTTTTCAAGATAAAACTCGTTCATGCGTTCATTGCGGACTATCTCGCGCAGTCCTTCCTGTGTGTTAGCCTTTGAAGGATCTTTGGCATAGGTGCTCCACGCCTCCTCAACCGTAGGAATACCGGCACGCACGCGCACCTTATCGATATATTCGCGGGCGGTAGCGAGGTCACCTGTCTCCACGCAGCACTCCGCGTAGCCCAAGTAAAGCTCCGCCAAACGAATAACAGGCCAAGGACGGTTGTGATAGCCACCCAATCCATTAGCACTTTTGGCAATATCGGGGTCTACAAACTTCTTGTTGAGGAAGCCCGTGGGCGCGTAGTTGTTGGAGCGCAGGTTGTTAGCGTCCTTTCCACGGCTGCAGTTGCCGCCGACAACAAAGTCGGTGATGAGCTCACCATGGGTGCTGTTGGAGAACTTCTTGTAGTTCTCATCATCGCTGTAAGCACCGTTATTGCTGGCACTGAGGATCTCGTAGAAGCCATTCTGGAAAGAGATCCACGCATAGAAGCGAGGCTCGCGGTCGAGGTCGAAACGCATGGTCTGACGGCCTAGGCAGGCTTCTTCCTGATGGGCAGAATCAACGGTAACAAGGCTCCACGGATTAGAATAGTCTAAGGTCTTGTCCTCGCTCATCGGCAGACCGTTCTTTGTATAGAAACGGCTCATCATGGCAATGGTCGGTGAAATACCGTTCCAGGCGTTGTTGCCGTTCTTCCAGTTAAACGGCATGCTCTTGTTCTGCAGTCCGTAGTTTCCCTCACCTCTTGAATCAGCAAAGATGACCTCGCAGTTGGATCCGGCAGCTTCTGACTCCTGCTCATAGTCGGTCACCGTATAGCGCAAGGCACGAACATGAGGGTCGGCCGGATAACCGTTGGTAGACATCTTGTAGTCGCCACGTGTATAGAGATGATAGCCAGCAGCGTGGGCAGCGTCGATGGCTTCCTTATAAGCATCACGGGCCTTCACCCATTTGTTGGCATCATAGGTCAACGGCATCAGTGCGTTGCCCTCCTTATCCTTGAAGTCGGCGTAGAACTTACTGTTTCCGTTGAAGAGCGGCGAGGCGGCATAGAGCAGCGTCTTGGCCTTCATAGCCTTCGCGGCCACGCTCGTAGCCAGACCGAACTCGTTCGACTGTGTACCTGTACGGGTGGCAACGAGCCCCTTCGCGGCCTGATCAAAGTAGTTGCAGATAGAGTCGATACAGATGTCGTAGGCTGTACGCGGCAGATAATCCTTGGGGTTAACTTTAGCGTCGGGCTTGCTGGTAACCAAGATGATCGGTCCATAGCAGCGGGTAAGCAGGAAGTCGTAGTAACCAAGCAGGAACTTCACCTGTGCTTTGTAGTCGGCGCGGTCCTTTTCCTCAAGGCCGGAAAAGTTGCCAGTCTTGTTGAGTTCTTCCTCAAAGGAGTAGCATTGGCGAATGCCCTGGTAGAGCGTGTTCCAATAGGAGATTACTGGGTTGGAGGCTGTGTAGTTGCCTTTTGGGAAGGCAGCGAACGTCTCATGCTCAAAGGCTGTTACTACCTCGTCGCCCGTCAGCAGGTCGAGCGAAGACGTTCCATTGTTGGGCTGGGGCAGGTAGCCATAGCAGGAATATAGATAGTTGAGTGCTGCCTGGCGGTCTTTGGTCATGTCTGATTCTGACGTATATTCATCGGGTACGACATCGAGGAAGTCGCACGACGACAAACTAAGCCCGGCTAAAAACAGACAGCCTATCATGTATTTATTTATCTTTTTCATGTTTTTCATACAACAAATCTCTTGTGATTAGTTAATTGTGATTTGGCAACCCACATTGATCGTAATCTGAGTAGGATACTTGGTCGTATAGTTTCCGCCGCCCATCTCTGGATCCCACAAGTCGAATGGAGAGAACGTGAGCAAGTTGGTACCGTTGGCATAGACGCGGACTTTCTTGAAGCTGTAGCCGATCTCGGCATTCTTCAACTTCAGGAATCGGCCGTTACGAAGCCAATAGGTCGACGCAGCGGTATTGTTGTTGTTGTAGGTATCGGTAAGTCGTGGATACTTGGCCGTAGGATCCTGGTTGTTCGGGCTCCAACGGTTCTCGGCCACAAACTTCAGGACACCTCTGCGGTATGAGGTTCCAAACGGCTGGATGTCGCTCAGTACGAGGGCTACGTTGCCACGGCCCTGGAAGAAGAACGAGAAGTCCCAGTTCTTATAGGTGACAGAGGGACCGAAACCGTAGATAAGCTTTGGCGTAGTGACACCCATCGGGATCTGGTCGTCGCTGGTGATCTTGCCGTCATATTTGCCGTCAGCATCAGGCTGGTCCACATACTTGATGTCACCCGGCGCGATGGCAATGTTGCCAAGTGTTGAAGTCGGGTTGTTGGCGATGTCAGCATAGTCAATGAACAATCCGTCAGCCTGATATCCCCATACCGTCTTCACGTTCTTACCCAACGACTTCATGGCCTCGCGCTTACCGGGAGCCTCGTCGTAGACGGTGATCCAGTTATTGTTCCACGTCAACGTACCTTGGAACTGGATAGCCCAATCCTTGTTGATGACCTTGTTGTAGTTCACAGCAATATCTACACCGTGGTTGACTACCTCGGCAAGGTTGCCGTAGATGGCAGTTTCGGCTGTACCAAGATAGTTAGGAATGGAGAACTTCTGCTGGAAGATGTTGCTGCGGCGCTCACGGAACCAGTCGAAGGTGATGTTGAGCGAATTGAACAGCTGAAGGTCGAAGCCTAAGTCGAGCTTGTGGCCTACCTCCCACGATACATCGTCATTGCCCAAGCGTGTCCATCCTGGACCAGAGTAGGTGAGCTGGTTTCCGGGAGTACCCGTCGTGTACTCTCCCTTTCCGGTCAGCGTCACCACCTGACGGTAGATGAAACGCTCGTAACCGTACTGGTCGTTACCTACGAGTCCGTAGGTGCCACGAAGCTTGAAGTTGGAGATGGTTTTGCGCAACGGCTCCCAGAACTTCTCCTCGCTGACCACATATCCAAGACCGACAGAGGGGAAGAAGCCCCAGCGGTGACCTTTGGCAAACTGCTCAGATCCATTGTAGCCGGCATTGAACTCTAACAAATAGCGGTGTTTATAGTCGTAAGTAGCACGTGCGGCGAAGCCCATCTTGCGCTGAGGCAGTGAGGCCAGCACGTCGGTCACATACGTATTGCTGTTGTACTGGTTGATGTTCCAAAGCAGCATGGCCGAAACGGTATGAGGACCGAACGTGCGGTTATAGTCAAAGTAAGCCTGCCCGTAGTAGCGGCGGTCTCCGGCATTGGCTCCGCTGTTGCTCAGCACCGGCTGCGTCGGATCGCCCACCGGAACAGTGGTATAGGCAAAGGTGCCGTCCTCGTTCTGAGTATATCCCTGCAAGGAATAGAGGTTATAGTTCATATAACGGTAGTTGGATGTCTTCGACCAGTTCTTGAACGAGAACATGGCGTGAAAGCCCAGACCCTTGGTGATGAAGTCGAGCTTCTGGTCAAAGTTCAGGTTGGCCGTGATGGTGCTGGCGAAAGAGTCCTGGTATCCGTTGACCAGACGAGCCAAAGCGTTGGTATTTCCACCGTTGGCCAACTGGCGGAATCCCCAGTGTATCCAACCATCATTATTAGTATCCTCATACATGATGGGGAAGAGCACGGGGTTGGAGTTCATCACTTGTGAATAGATGTCGCTCATCGTCGCGCTGACATCCTTATTGCTGGCCAACGGACCGTGCATCTTGTCCAGTCCCGCATAGAGGTGGAGCGAGATCTTGGACGACTTTGTCATGTTAAAGTCGATGTTGTTCTGGAAGGCAAGACGCGTATAGTCGATATTGTTGTTGAACGAGTAGAAATCCTTACTGCGGTTGCGCAACATACCCGTCTCATGGCTCAGGTTGAGGTTCATGAAGTAAACGATCTTATGCGTACCACCGCGAATGTTCATGTTAGCCTTCTGGTTGAACGCGGCATTCTTGAAGATCTCCTTATACCAGTCCACATCAGGAAACACGTAAGGGTTGACGTGGTTACGGGTGTTGGCTATCTGCTCGTCTGTGTAGAGCGTGCTGCCGTTACCCTCATTGTTCACAGCCTCGTTGTAGAGCTGCATGAATTCGGCACCTTTGACAAATTTAGGCTTAGAGGTGGGCATGGTGACATTGCCCTCTACACGGAAGCTAATCTTCGGCTTCTCAAGGTCGGCACCGCTCTTCGTGGTGATGATAAGCACGCCGTTGGCACCACGTGTACCATACATAGCCGTAGCGGAGGCATCTTTCAGAATAGAGAAGCTCTCGATGACATCGGGATCGAGATGATTAAGGTCATCCTGACTGATTTCCATACCATCCATGACAATAAGTGGATTGGTGGCACCACTGATCGTGGAAATACCGCGGATGTAGAAGTCGGATCCATTGGAACCTGGCTGACCGCTGCTCTGTGTGGCAATGACACCTGCCAAGCGTCCGGCAAAGGCGTTGGAGATGTTGGAACCAGGCACACGCAGGCTCTCAGGCTTTACTTGCTGGATAGATCCAACAACCGTCTCTTTCTTTTGGGTGGCACCGAAAGCGGTGACCACGACATCGCCCAAGGTCTTGGCATCCTCTTTCATGGTAACTGAAAGCACGCGCTTGTCCTTGATGCTGACTTCTTTGTTCTGAAAACCGATGTAAGAGAACACTAAGACATCGTTGTTACCAGCATTGATGGAGAACTGACCGTCTGCATCGGTCACGGAAACAATCTTTGGGTTACGTTTGACTGTTACTGTAGCACCAATCACGGGCTGACCACTCTCGTCCATCACAACGCCAGTAATCTTCCTCCCGGCCTGATTTTGTTGAAGGGTTCCGCTGACAGCAGACGACCGACTTGTCGCAACATCTGTTCCCGATCCTTTAGAAGGACTGGATGATGCAAAGGCAGCAAGCGGCAAAGTCAATGCGGCTGCAAGGGTTATACCCCCCCAAGTTGAGTAAAGTTGATATGCATACTCTTCTAATTTTAATATGAATAGGTATTATATAGGCTACCGCTGAAGTTTCGCTACATCTTATTTAGTCTCAACTGCAAAGTTAAACAAAAATATATAACGCACATTGGTTTTTAAGAAAAATCTTCAAAAAAAATAAGTAAATATCAATTTGAAGAAATATGAGGAAATATTAATAAAGGCGGTATACATATTAATATAATGCGTTGACCTTCCCATGTGGAACGACCTCATTGTTAGTAGTTTGTTTTTGAAGGGGCTAATTCTCGGTTGTTTCACGGCGTGTGTGTTTCGTCCAATTGCAGGGTGCGGCCCTTGTGGCCGTCCGCACCCCGGATGGCATAAGGTATGGTATCAGCCAGTCTTCCACCATTAAAAATCCCCCGTCTGCGTGAGCGAAAGCTCACGCAGACGGGGGGTTATGAAACATTCGGCCTCTCCGATAGGCTGATAGGTTGGGTAAACTGTCATGTTTAGCCCATCCTGTATCATTTTTACGTGTAATATGTTTGGAGCGATATGACCACCCAGTCTTGAAAATGGGGTGTCCTAATGACAAAAACAGGAAAAAGAAGCTACTCCTCGTTGTTGAGCCAGTCGGCAAGTTTCTTCACGGCTCTTGCGCGATGGCTGATTTTGTTTTTGATCTCTTCCCCTAACTCGGCGAAACTCTTGTCGTAGCCGTCGGGAATAAAGACAGGGTCATATCCAAAGCCTTCCGTGCCGTGCTTCTCGTAGGCGATGTGGCCTTCTACGACCCCTTCGAAACGGTACTCGCGGGAGCATACGGGGTTGCCGCCTTCCATCTGTATGAGCGAGATGACGGTGCGGAACCGTGCTTTGCGGTTGGGGTTGTCACCGAGCTTCGTGAGCAGTTTCTTCATGTTTGCCTCACTGTCGTGGTCGGTACCTTCCGCATAGCGGGCGGAGTGGACACCGGGCTCACCGTCGAGGGCATCGACCTCTAATCCCGTGTCGTCAGCAAAGCAGTCGACATGGTAATGGTCAAAGATATACTCCGCTTTCTGGTGTGCATTGGCTTCGAGACTGTTTCCCGTCTCGGGGATATCCTCATGGCAGCCGATATCGTTGAGCGAGACGATCTCAAACGACGGTCCGAGGATCTCACGGATTTCCTGTAACTTGTGTGCGTTGTTGGTTGCGAATACTATCTTCATTTTTCTTCTCCTCTTCTATGATTTGTTGTTTGTTTTTCGGTACCTTCACCTTCACGTGGTCGAAGCCCTCTCCGTAGACACCGATACACGAGCTCTGCGACACGAACGCGTTGGGGTCTATCATCTTGATGAGCCGGAAGATAGGCGTGCTCTCACGCTTGCGCGCCAGGATGCAGAGCACCTTGATCTCCTGACCCGTGTACCAGCCGTGACCGTCGAGGATCGTTACGCCGCGCTCTAACTGTGTGCCGATGGCATCGGCGATCTCCTTGCTCTTCTTGGAGAAGATCATAAACTGTACCGACTCCTGGCGGACGTTCATCACGTGGTCGAGCATGAAGTTCTCCACGACCATGGTGCAGAGACCGAACATCACCTTGTGCAGGCGGCCGATGAAGTTACCAAACTGCGGGAAGAACATACAACTGCCGATGATGCAGAGATCGATGGCCAACAGCACCTGTCCTAACGAGAAACTATAGTACTTGTTGACCGATGCCGCGATGATGTCCGTGCCGCCTGTCGAGCCATTGCTGAGGAAGACGATGGCGAGTGACGAGCCGGTGATCGTACAGCCGATGAGCAGCGACATGAAGTCCTGGTTTTCACCAAGGATCTTGATGTAGTGCCCTGACGCATCCACTGGCATGAATTTTTGGGCGAACCACAACATGAAATACAGCAGGATGATCGCGTAGATGGTCTTCATGAGAAACTTCACGCCCAAGATCTTCAGACCCACGATCAACAACGCTATATTGATGAGGAGGTACGTGTTTTGAATAGGGAAACCAGTGGCGTAATAGATCACTGCCGACATACCGGTCACACCTCCTGTCACAATCTCATAAGGAAGCAGAAAAAGGGTGAAGGCAAAGGCGTAGAGGCATACACCAAAGGTGATGCCTGCATAGTCCTTGGCCTCGTTGAATATTACTCGCTGGTTGATAGTCATATGGTGTTATTTTTATTGAGTTTGGAAGTTTGGAAGTTTGAAAGTTCTGAAGTTCCAAATTTCTATATCTTCTATATCTTCTATATCTTCTATATCTTCTATATCTTCTATATCTTCTATATCTTCTATATCTTCTATAACTTCTATATCTTCTATATCTTCTATAACTTCCAAACTTCCAAAACTTCTAATCTTACTTCACTACAATGTTTATGATACGTTTTGGCACAACGATGACTTTGAGCACCTTCTTGCCTTCCATGTACTTGGCGCAACGGTCGTCGGCAAGCGTCTCTTTCTCGATGGTGTCCTTGTCGGCATCCGCCGCGAACGTCTTTTGGAAACGGGCTTTACCATTGAAGCTCACCGTCATCTGCATCTCGTTCTCCACCAAATATTGCTCATCCCATGTGGGCCACTTGGCATCGCACACTGTTGTGGTGTTGCCGAGCTGATGCCACAGCTCCTCTGCGATATGTGGAGCGAAAGGTGCAATGAGCACCACGATGTCGGAGAGCAGGGTGCGGTTGTGGCACTTCTGCTGTCCCAGTTCGTTGACGCAGATCATAAAGGCAGAGATAGACGTGTTGTAAGAGAACGCCTCGACATCCTGCGTGACCTTCTTGATGAGCTTGTGCACGCTCTTCAGACTGTCCTTGCCTGGCGCTGCATCATCGACGAGGAACTTGTCGGTGCGGTTGTCCCAGAACAGGGCCCACAACTTCTTGAGGAAACGGAAACAGCCGTCGATACCATTCGTATCCCACGGCTTCGAGGCCTCCACGGGACCGAGGAACATCTCGTACAGACGCAGGGTGTCGGCACCGTAGTCGCGCACGATATCATCGGGGTTGACGACATTGTACATCGATTTCGACATCTTCTCTATCGCCCATCCGCACTGGTATTTGCCGGCAGCGCCGTCGGCTGACTTGCTGCCATCCTCAAAGATGAACGATGCATTGGCATATTCGGGACTCCACTTCTTGAAAGCCTCGACGTCGAGGATATCGTTCTTCACCAGGTTGATCCACACGTGGATAGGTGTCACATCCTTGTAGTTCTTACGCTGGCCGAAGCTGACGAAGACAGGTTTGTCGGCTGTCGAGAGCTCGTTGGCACGATAGACAAAGTTGCTGCGGCCCTGGATCATGCCTTGGTTGACGAGTTTCTGGAACGGCTCTTCCTCACAGCTCACACCGTAGTCGTGGAGGAACTTGTTCCAGAACCGTGAATAGATAAGGTGACCGGTGGCATGCTCCGTGCCGCCGACATAGAGGTCTACATGGCGCCAATATTCGTCGGCAGCCTTGGAGACGAGCTCCTTATCGTTGTGCGGATCCATATAGCGGAGGTAGTAAGCGGAACTGCCTGCAAAGCCCGGCATCGTGTAGAGGTCGAGGGGGAAGACGGTCTTGTTGTCTATCTTAGCGTTCTCCACAATCTGTTTGTTCACAGTGTCCCACGCCCATTTCTTAGCTCTTCCCAAGGGAGGCTCACCGTCGTCGGTAGGCTTATACTCCGTGATCTCCGGCAGTTCCACGGGCAGGCACTCCTCCGGCACCATCTTGGGGATGCCGTTGTCGTAATAGACCGGGAACGGCTCACCCCAGTAGCGCTGACGGGAGAAGATCGCATCGCGCAGACGGTAGTTGACCTTCACGCGGCCGATGCCTTTCTCCGTAACAAACTTCTTGGTCTTGGCGATAGCCTCCTTCACGGTGCATCCGTTGAGCGTGAAGCCGTCGATGCTCTTATGACCCTCACGCGGCGAGTTCATCACGATGCCTTCCTTGGCGTCGAAGCTCTCCTCCGACACGTCGGCACCCTCGATGAGCGGGATGATCGGAAGGTTGAAATGCTTGGCGAAAGCATAGTCGCGGCTGTCGTGAGCCGGCACTGCCATGATAGCCCCCGTGCCGTAGCCGGCAAGCACATATTCGGAGATCCAGATAGGTATCTCGTCACCGGTGAAGGGGTTGATGGCATAGGAACCGCTGAACACGCCCGTGACCTTGTGGTCGCTCATGCGGTCGAGCTCCGTACGGCTCTTCACATAGTTGAGATATTTGTCTACCTCAGCCTTCTGAGCATCTGTCGTCACCTGATGGACATATTCGCTCTCAGGCGCCAAGACCATAAACGTGACACCGAACATCGTATCGGCACGGGTGGTGAAGATCGTGAACTTCACATCGGAGTCTTTCACCGAGAACTCCACCTCTGTACCCTCTGAGCGGCCGATCCAGTTGCGCTGCGTGTCTTTGATGCTGTCGCTCCACTGGATAGTGTCGAGACCGTCGAGCAGCCGCTGGGCGTAAGCTGATGTGCGGAGGCACCACTGGCTCATCTTCTTCTGCACCACCGGGAAACCGCCACGGATAGACACGCCTTCCACAACCTCATCGTTGGCGAGCACCGTGCCGAGGCCTGCGCACCAGTTGACCATCGTCTCACCCTTGAAGGCAATGCGATAGTTCATCAGCGTGTCGCTCTTCTCCTTGTCGCTCTTGGCGTTCCACTCAGCAGCCGTAAACTGCACGGTGTCGTCGGTCTGAGCCACATGGATGCCCTCGGTGCCCTTCTCCTCGAAGTGCTTGATAAGCTTCTCGATAGGCTGTGCTTTCTGGAGGTCGTTGTCATAGTAGGAGTTGAACATCTTCTCAAACGCCCACTGGGTCCAATGATAATAGTGAGGGTCGCAGGTCTTCACCTCGCGGTCCCAGTCGAACGAGAAGCCGATCTTATCGAGCTGCTCACGGTAGTGGTTAATGTTCTCGTTGGTGGTGATAGCAGGATGCTGACCCGTCTTGATGGCATACTGCTCAGCGGGCAGGCCGTAGGCGTCGTAGCCCATGGGGTTCAACACGTTGAAGCCTTTCAACCGCTTATAGCGTGCGTAGATATCCGAGGCGATATAGCCAAGGGGATGGCCCACATGAAGACCTGCGCCGGAAGGGTAGGGGAACATGTTGAGCACATAGTATTTGGGTCTCGTGGGATCTTCCGTGACCTTGTAGGTCTTGTTGTCCACCCACGCCTTCTGCCATTTTTTCTCAATCTCTCTGAAATTGTAGTCCATGTCTTTGTTAACTTGTTTATTTTAAGTGCAAAGATACAAAGATATTGGGAAATACATGGCTTTATATTCATTTTATTTAATAGTCTTTCTGCACGCTTTCAGCAAATAGGTTGTAACTTTGCGCAACGTTCGAATAAAGGCATTCTATTTAAGGAAGTGAGAAGATTAATCACCATATTATTACTTGTGTTTCCGCTCATAGCCATGGCGCAAACTATCGGCAACAAAGGTGTCAACCCCGAGGATATGGATGTTGACATGGACAATCCTACCTTCGTGCCGATGGTGAAGATAGGCAAGGTGAAGCAAGGACGAGATTCCATCCAGTATGTGGAGCTCAACAATATCTGGGTCTATCCGCAGCCGGTGTTTAAGAATGCTGCTCAGCGCGCTGCTTATAACCGTTTGGTTTACAATATCAAACGTGTGCTTCCTATCGCCAAGGAGTGTGACCGTATCATCATTGAGACAGGCGAGTTTTTGGAGATGTTGCCGAACAAAAAGGCTAAGGACGAGCACATGAAGAAGGTTGAGCAGGACATCAAGCGGGAGTATACGCCACGTGTGAAGAAACTCACCTATTCGCAAGGCAAGCTTCTCATTAAGCTTATCGACCGCGAGTGTAACAATTCCTCCTACGACCTCATCAAGGCGTTTCTCGGTCCTATCCGCGCCGGTTTCTACCAGTCGTTTGCCTGGATCTTCGGTGCCTCCCTGAAGAAACATTATGATCCCAACGGTGCCGACCGCATCACGGAGCGCATCGTCAGACAGGTGGAGGCGGGACAGCTATAGCCTAAGGCCTTTTTAAGTTTCAGGCTGAAGAGAGCCTGCCACGGCGATAGCTGGCTCTCAAGAATCTGTTTTTATCCGATGACATACTTGCTGCCGGGCAGATAGGATATTAGTTTTGACGTGATGGCGCAGCAGATATAAGTCAATATAGCGATGCTGGGAATGGCGAGATACACGGGGATTCGGAGATCAGCTTGGTTGCCATTCAAAAGCACCGAATGTAGCAAGCAGCTCATTGGGTGTGCAGAACTCCCATGCCCACTCGAGCATCGGGGTCTCAATTACTTTTCCCGGCATAGATTTACTTTAGCACTAATAACTCGCCCTTTTATATTGAACTTGTCGGATTATTCTTCTAAAACAAAAGAATAGATGCCGGAATTCCTTCACGACATCTATTCTGATTAAGAAGCATCTTATCTTATTTCAGCAAGAAAATAGCTGCCGAGACGGATCCGAGTGTCACTACATCCTGTTTGCCACTTTTGTAAGCGGCTTTTCCTGTGACAAGGAGCGTGGTGGAACCGGCGGTGCCATGCTTCTGAAGACCCTGCTCCAAAGCCGTGTTGTCAGTAGGCTGTGTGGCAGTAATGTGTGGCAGACGCGCCTTGACGGGTTTGCCACTGGGGTTGAGGGCTATGATGCAGGTCTGCCCATCCATCGTGCGCTGATAGACCATAGGATAAGGTTGTTTGAGGTTGCTGACGAGTTTCCAGTCGGCGAGGTTGCCAAGAGCCGGAGTGGCATGGCGGAGCTTCACGAGTTCTCGCGTGTAGTTGAGTAGCGAATTGGGATCCTTTTCTTCCGCAGCCACCGTAATCTTTCCTCCATCGGTAGCCACCGGCAGATAGAGCTTGTCGGGAGTACACGTTGAGAAACCGGCTGTCGCTCCGGGTGCCCATTGCATCGGTGTACGCGTTCCGGCGCGCTCATTGGATCCTTCCTTGCTCGGCAGATTCATCTCATATTTCATACCAATCTCATCACCATAATAGATAAACGGTACCCCGGGCATAGTGAGGAAGAAGGTCATAGCCACCTTGAGTTGGTCGGGAGTATTGCGCGATCCGATGTTGGGCCGCTGGTAGTCGTGATTGGCAGAGGGGATGGCAATATATCCTTTGTCGCGCGTACCGAGGTATGAATGTAAGTAGTTATTGACAAACTCGTCCAACGTGCCCTTTCCCTCCTTGTCGAAGTAGCAGTATTTATAGGCCGTCTGCTTGTTGTCCCAAGGCTGCAGCTTGCCCCAAGGCGTGTTGCGGGCAAAGAAAAGAGAGTTGTAGCCAGGCACACCAAAATGAATCATGAAGTCGATATTGAATCCGGCAGGGATAGCGACGGTAGGGTCAGCCCACTCTGAGATAAGCACACACTGAGGATAGTTTTTATCTTTCCACGCACGCATCTCGTTCCATAGTTTCGAGGTCTCCACCTTTCCAGGATCGTTCTTGACGAGTGATGCCGCCATATCGACTCGGAATCCGTCCACGCCTTTGTCAAACCAGAAAGACATGATGTTTCTCAACTCCCGCCGCAGGGCCTGCGGTCCTGGTGCGGTGACCGGCTGTTCCCATTTGTGGTTAGGATCAGGATGGGCAAAGCCATAGTTGAGTGCCGGCTGGCATTCAAAGAAGTTCTTCTCATAGTATTTACCTCGTGGAGCATCGAGCTCTACGTACCGTCCGAGCGTCGATGACTCCGGGTTGGGCTCGTTATGGCGTGCGATGATGTCGGCCTTATCTTTATCGCTGATCGTGTCGGTCCAGATATAGTAGTCGGCATAGCGACTGTTGCGGTCACCATTGGCACTCTCCTGAAACCATTGGTTCTTCACACTGGAGTGCCCGGCTACCAGGTCGAGGCATACCTTGATGCCTCGTTTGTGTGCCTCATTGACAAGGGTGACCAGGTCGGTATTGGTGCCGAATCGCGGATCTATCTTATAAAAGTCGATGACGTCATATCCGCCGTCGAACCATCCCGATTCAAAACAGGGATTGATCCACAGAGCGTTGACGCCAAGACTCTTGATATAGTCGAGCTTGGCGGTGATGCCGGGCAGGTCTCCGATGCCGTTGCCGTCGGTGTCCATATACGAAGAAGGATAGATCTGGTAGAACACAGCATCGTGGAGCCATTGCGGCCCGCGCGCGTCGGTAGTCTGTGCCGAGGCTGTTGTGAGCGATAGTGCCATGATGGTTGAAATCAATAGTTTGTTCATAGTAAATAAGTTGATGGTTGAGATGTTCGTGATGAAACAATTCCGTCCCCACACCCCGCAAGCGAGGTGGAGGACGGATAGATATAGATGACGAAACAGCAGGTCGATTTCGTATCTTATAAATTATTATTTTTTATACCCTGGATTCTGGTTCAGGTTCTTGTTGAGGTTGAGCACAGAGTAGGGTATAGGATAGACGACGGTATAACCTGTCTTGTCGTCGTTGTAGTCACCGGCCAAAGAGCTGTGTGGCACCCCTGGATAGCGGTCCACGGTGGGCTCTGTAAAGGTGCAGAAGCGTATCTGGTCCTGACGTCGCGTTCCTTCCCATGCGAGCTCTATCATGCGCTCATCGAGGATGTCGTTCAAGGTGATCGACGTGCGCGGTGTGGCCTTGGCGCGGTTGCGTATCTCGTTGACGAGATTGAGCGCCCCCGCCTTGTCACCGAGTCGGTATTCAGCTTCGGCCTTGAGCAGCAGGGCATCGCCATAGCGCCAGATGACCAGGTCGTTGTTGTTCTGTCCTTGTGTGGAGGCCGTGCCGTCGTATTCATACTTCTTGAAACGTGCACCGGCACATTTCACGTCGTGCGGGTCAGCATCGTTGCCGAAGTTGACCACCGCCTTGAGAGGCTCATACTCCAGCGGCGTAGTGGTGGCACCGTCGCTGAGCGAACCCGTACTCTGTTCTTTTTCAAAGTCGCGGTCACACCAGTAGTTAAGCCTCAGGCGTGGGTCCTCGCTGTCTGTGCCATAACCCATGACCTGCATGGCACGTACCGTGGCGCAGGCACCGTTCCATCCCGAGTAGCCGATGGCTGAGGCATGGTTGTAGTGGAGCGAGCGCATGAGGTTATAGTCGGTAATCTTATAGGTCTTGTCGTCGTTGGGACGTACGAAGATATTCTCTGTCGAGCTCTCGTTGGCCTTGACGAAGTTGTCGGCATAGTTGGCCATAAGCGAGTATCCGGCAGCCTGAATCTTGTCAACACAGTATTTCACGGTCTCCCAGCAGTTGCGTTCTGTACCGTCGACGGTCATCATGATAGTCTTTCCCTTGTCAGAGACGGCCTGTCCGAGCGTTTCGCTGGCCGTAGCCTGCTTGCTGAGGTCTGTGCCGACAAACGCCTGATAGCTCGAGGCTGAGGTGTCGTCGATGGTGTAGACGGGCGCATTGATGGCGCACTTGGCCAGACACATATATGCCACGGCTTTGGTCACGCGTCCATAATACTCACCCGTGTTCTGGCAGTGACCATCGCCAAGATCGGGCAGGGCAGCCTCCAGCTCAGAGGTGACGAACTTAAAGACATCGCTTCGGTTGCTCTGCTTCACGTCGCCGGTCGACTGCTTAGAACTGGTTACGACAGGCACCTGCGCAAAGAGGTCCATGGCATTGTAGTAGTAGATGGCGCGCAAGGCACGGAGCTCAGAGATATAAGCTTTGTAGTCGGGATGCTCTTTAAGGAACGGGGTGAGCTTGTCGATGCTGGAGTTGCACAGGCCGATAATCTTGAAGAGGTGGTTCCACACGGTGGCATAGGTATCTACCGATGATTCGAAGTTGTGGAGAAACATATTCTGCCACTTTCCGCCGTCGACCCAGTCGCCTTGTCGTCCCGGCAGCATCGTAGCATCGGACATAAACTCCTGCAGGGTGTGGACACAGTCGGTACCGCCGTAGAGGCCGTCGCCGATGGCCGAGTAGACGTTGGCCACAGAGTTGACATAGGTAAGGGTGGAGTTTTTGAAGGCCTCTTCCTCGCTGAACTGGCTCTTGGGGTTCTCGTCGAGTGAGCATCCTGACAGCAGGGCTGCTGAGAGCAGCGCGACGCTGAAAATATATTTTCTCATGGTAATATAGTCTTTAAAGTTTTAGAAAGTGATGCCCACATTGAACGAGAAGGTGCGTGTGAGCGGGTAGATGCGCTTATCGTCGACACCGAGCGTACCATACTGTGTGGTGCCCTCAGCCTGCTGGATGAGAGAGGCGGAGTTGATCATAGGGGTGAGACCATTGTAGCCGGTGATCGTGCAGACGTTGTTGACAGCGAGTCCGAGTTTGATGTTCTGGATGTACTTGGTCTTGAGCTGCTTCTGTGTAAAGTTGTAGCTCAGCTGTACATACTCGAAATTGACATAGTCGCCCTTCTCCAGCCAGTAGTCGGAGATGACCTTGTCCTTGATGCCCTTGGCAGGAGCGTCCTCGAGAACATTGTAAGTCGGGAAATTGGAGAGATCGGTATAGGTCATAGAGGTACCATTGTAGATCTTGTGTCCGAAAGCACCGTTGAACTGCATGGCGAGGTTCCAGTTCTTATAAGTGAAGTTGAAGTCCCATCCGAGATAAGCCTTCGGGATGGCCTGTCCGCAGATCTGTCGGTCACCGGAGTCACCGGTGTCGATAGTACCGTTGTTGTCAAGGTCAGCGATGATGTACTTTCCGTCCTTGTCGATTCCCTCGCAGTGAGGCAGATAGAACACGCCGATGGGTTGTCCCTCCATGAGGTAGGTGACGCCGTAGTTCTGTGTCAGACCGGCGGCATTGATACGTGCCACCATAATATGTTCTGAGGTCGTCAGCTGTTGACCTTTATAGGTGCCGGACAGCGAGTTGAGCTTGTTGCTCTGGAAGCTGAGGTTGATGCTGGAGTTGAAGGTAAAGTCCTTGGTGCGGATGATATCCCCGCGGATGCCAATTTCCAGGCCGTGGTTGGTCATCTCACCCATGTTGGCCAACAGGTTCTCGTAGGTGAACGGCGGGACGGGCACGGTGTAGGTGTAGAGCAGATCCTTGGTCTTGGAGGTGTACCAGTCGAGGGTGATGTTGAGCCGGCTGTTGAAGGCCGAGAAGTCCAGTCCCACGTCGAAGGTGTGCTTGGTCTCCCACTTCAGGTCGGGGTTGTCGTTGCTTTGGATGGCAAAGGTGGTGGTGTTGGTGCCGTTGACAGGTGTCACGCCGTTAGGTCCGTAGAGTGCCAGCGAGGTATAGGGATTAATGGCATCCTGGTTACCGGTGACACCGTATCCGGCGCGGAGTTTGAGGTTGTCGATCCACTTGACATTCTTCAGGAAGTTCTCCTGCGAGAGCACCCAGGCGGCTGATGCTGATGGGAACCATCCCCACTTATGACCGCTGCCGAGCTTCGAAGAGCCGTCGGCACGGAGATTGGCGGTGAGAATATAGCGGTCGGCGAACATATAGTTGACGCGGGCCATGTAGGAGCTCAGCGTATATTCCTTGGAGTCGGACTGCACGTCGCCCCATGAGACATTGGCACCGGCCTTCAGGTTGTTGTATTTGAAGTAGTTGGTCTCAAAACCTTTGGCCTGCTCAGAGTGGGTGAAGGTCTTGTATTTCTGTCCTTCCATCACAGCGAGCGCGTCGATATGATGCTTGCCGAAGTCCTTGGTGTAAGTCAGTTGGATGTTACCCATATAGTCTTGGCGCTGCCAGTTCTGGATAAAAGCCCATCCGTTTCCGTTGAGCTCACCCTGACGGATGTCGTTGGGCACATAGCGCTTGAGCTCGATATTTGTCTTGGTGTAAGATCCGAAGGCTGAGAGGAAGAGGCCGTCGACGATGGTCCATGTGGCTTTTCCATGGGTGATGAGCGTACCGACATTGTAGCGGTTGTCGATCTCAAGCTGTCCCAGCGGGTTATAGATTTCGTTGGCCAGCATATCCTCGTCCCATTTGCCGGTAGTGGTGTTTTTATAGTTAGGATAGGTGGGGTTGTAGGCGGCAGCGGAGTAGAACATCTTCTGCATATCATACTGCTGTTTGCCGTCGTGCTCTGATCCCATGATGCCGAGTTCGAGTTTGAGCTTCTTGTTGAAGGCAAGCTGCTGGGCATCGAGCTTGGCGGTATAGTTGCGCATGTCTGAGTTGCGCAGGGCTCCTTGCTTCTGTACGAATCCGAGAGAAGCACGGTAGTTGCCGGTGTCGTTGCCGCCCGAGAAAGCCACATTGTGATTCTGAGTGATACCCGTGGAGCGTTCTATCTCGTCGAGCCAGTTGGTGTTGCCGCCGAGGTCTGTAGCGGTCAGTCCCATCTGCTTGGCTGTAGCACGGTAGGCATCAGCACTGAGCATCTTGATGTTCTTGAACACTTTGTTCATACCGACGGTACCGTTGTAGGTGATGGAGCTTACTCCATTCTTACCCTTCGTTGTGGTCACTACGATGACACCTGCGGCACCGCGTGAACCGTACTGTGCGGTCTCGGAAGCATCCTTGAGGATGGTCATGCTCTCGATGTCACCGGGCTGCAAGGCATTAAACATGGTCATGTCGCCATACACACCGTCAATGATCACGAGCGGGTCATTGCCACCGGAGAGCGAGGAGGTGCCACGCACGCGGATGTTGGTGGTACCCATCGGGTCGCCGCCGCTCTGCGAGATGACCACACCGCTGACCTTGCCCTTGAGGGCATCGGCAGCGTTGGTGACAACACCTTTGTTCATATCCTTGCGGCCAACACGCTCCACAGCACCCGACACGGTGCGCTTGGAGCCAATGGCGTAACCGACGACAACGACCTCATCGAGATCCTGCTTGTCGGGCTCAAGAATGATGTTGAGGCTCTTCTGCGAACCCAACGTGATCTCCTTGTTGGCATAGCCGACATAAGAGATGACAATGACTTGTCCGGGTCTGGCATCGGTAAGTTTCCAGTCTCCATCAAGATCAGTCACCGTTCCGCCCTGCTGACCTTTGATTTGGATGGTGGCACCGATAAGTGGTTCACCCGACTTGTCCTTCACTGTTCCCTGTACGACAGATTGCGCCAGGCTGGTCATTGTGCATAAGACTCCAGCACTTAATAGCGCGGCTCTTTTCAAAATTGTTTTGCCCATGTGATGGTTGATTTTAGGTTTAAATAAATTATACGAATGCTGTAACGTTCTTCTCTGCCTCTCGGAGAAGAGAACTTGGATATCTAATCACACTGACTGTTTCAGGAGCAAATTTAGGGAAAATATCGATTCATTGTTCCTTTGTACTCTTTTTTCGTACTTTTTTTTATGCAATCGTTTACATTGTTACCATCTAAAAAGTCCACGAAGAATACGAGGGAGCGTATTCTTCGTGGACTGTCAGCATGTTATCGGTATATTGGCCGATGCGCTCAGAGAGCTTGCGGTCACTGTAGTTCTCTATCGGACCACGGCCATACCACTGGCTCTTGTCCATGCTGTAAGGCAGATCCATCACCATTCCGAATCGCGGCAGATCAGGAGCCTTGGCATCGGGGGTGTTCTTGGTCATGGCTTGCGTGACTTCCATCGCGCCGTCGCCGCTGATTTTATAGGTAATCGTGAGCTTGGCATGGACCTCCGGTGCCTCTCTGAAGAAACATTATGATCCCAACGGTGCCGACCGCATCACGGAGCGCATCGTCAGACAGGTGGAGGCGGGACAGCTATAGCCTAAAACCCTTTTTAGGTTTAGGCTGAAGAGAGCCTGCCACGGCGATAGCTGGCTCTCAAGAATCTGTTTTTATCCGATGATATACTTGCTGCCGGGAAGATAGGATATTAATTTTGACGTGATGGCGCAGCAGATATAAGTCAAGATGGCGATGCAGGGAATGGCGAGATACACGGGGATTCGGGGATCAGCTTGGTTGCCATTGATAAACCACTGAGCGATGGCACCTAAGAAGAATATGTGCATGAGGTATACGCCGTAGGAGAGCTTGGACAGCTGAGTGATGATTTTGGGTGCCTTTTCCTGACTGATGCAGGAGAACATGACAAAAGCACCGAATGTAGCAAGCAGCACATTGGGTGTGCAGAACTCCCATGCCCACTCGAGCATCGGGGTCTCAATTACTTTTCCCGGCACGCCTGTGTGCCAGAAAGACCATGCAGTGAAGGTACTGCCTATAATAAAGCATGCTGCTCCTATCTTCAAGCGTTTAGCGCGATCCCAGTGGAGATGATGATGAATATAATGGGCAAGCACTAAATAACCTAAATAGCCGGAGACATACCAGAAAGCGTGGAAACCATTCCAAAAACATTCGCCCCACACCTCTTTATAGATGTAGCGGTGAATCCATGGCATCAGAGTTGTGAACGCAAAGAGTCCGATAAAGATCTTCTCGTCTTTGGCACTGGCTTTCTCCAGCCAAGGTGATATCACAGGAATGATGAGATAAAGAGAGATGAGCGGGTACATAAACCACAGATGCCCTGCCGTGGGAGGAAAATTGAAAGGCAGCAGTTTCAGGTAGTCTAAGCTCTGCTCCCAGGTCATACCTCCCCATAAAAGAGGAAGAAAAGAATAGAGCAGCATGAATATGATGAAGGGGGGAAGAATGCGTTTGAATCGACGTTTGTAGAATTGTGACATGCTCATTCCTGGTTTCATAGGCACGAGCAGAAAGGCTGATACTACCATGAACAGAGGCACACAAGTGCGGGAGATGCCGCCATCGTAGAAGGCAACCCAGAAGCGGTTGCTTTCATTGGCCAATTCCGATACGTTGATGCCAGGCTCAGGTGAGTCTGCGATATAGAAGTTCTCACTCGCATGAACGAGCATCACCATAAGCGGTGCTATGGCACGAATGTAGTCGATAAAGACTATTCTCTTTTTTTCCATTAATTGTTATTGTTTAGTTATGTGTTAATTCAAACATGGTTCATCTTCGTCATTCATCAGCACTTCAACTGTGCTTGTGCAAAGTTAACTAAAATAATTGGTTTAACAAATATCAGTGGGCATAATTAGGCTTGTAACTATTTTGGGCGGCTTTTTTCTTCTAATCAGCAAAACTCTCAGAAAGAAGTCTGGTTTTATTGAGTACGATAAGAGCGAGATTATGCGTTCTCTCATGTGACTAAAGTAAGGAATGTCGTGAGAAGTGATGATTAAATCGAGTAGGAGGTAAACACTAATCATAGGTGCTTATCTCCTTGCATATCTAAGTAATGCATCAAGAGTGTCAAGTTTTATTTTTTTCAACCCCCTCTGAGAATCGATTCTTTTCGACTAAAGCGGAGGTCGGTCGGAAATAATGCGATTATAGACTGAGTTGGAAAATAACTGTCAATCAGCAGTTTATGAATTTTTAGCCTTTGCAAGACTTTTCTTATCCTCCAAAACACCCGACCTAACAGCGTTAGGTCGGGTACTTTACAGCGTTAGGTCACTGACATTTAACGGTAAAGTAACCTTCATAACCGTTGAATGTCAGTGGCATGACTATAGAAAGGTCGGTTCCTTATCCCTCTTTTTCACCCGGCAACCCTGTTTTTCTCCTTTCATACCGCCCTTTTGCGTTCTCTTTCACACCATTTCCGTTGTCCTGACTTTTTACTTTTTGTAAAGAAAATTGAGACTCGTCCGCTTACTTTCGCACCTGAGCCTCGATTCCATTGCTAAGTTGAATTGACCAAAGAAGTTGTTTAGGTGTGACACGTATGGGGCAGGATGCCATCTAAAAAGTCCACGAAGAATACAAGGTGTATTCTTCGTGGACTGTCAGAATGTTATCGGTATATTGGCGTATTATTTTGTCGGCTTGATGACGAAATGGAAAGTACGGTCGGCAAAGTGTACACGGTACTTCTCAAGCGGCAGTGCCCCCCAGCTGTTCGTGCCCCCCAGACCTTGCTGAATGAGGTCGAAGGTGAGCTCGGTGTACTTGCTCTTCGGCACTTCCGGTGAATGGCGCTGATGCTTCTCTGCACCCTCATCGAGATCTTTGATGTTATAATGGAGCGCGGCGGCATCCATCCAAGTGTTTACCGGCTGGATGAGCAGGCCGAGACCGTTGCCGTCGCTCTGTTTCCACCAACGGATGTCGCTCTTCGTACCCGTCTCCTGCGGACGCATGTAAGGATAGAACTGCTGGTCTGCGGTGAGCGTATAGAGGCCGATGCGCTCAGAGAGCTTGCGGTCACTGTAGTTCTCTATCGGACCACGACCATACCACTGGCTCTTGTCCATGCTGTAAGGCAGATCCATCACCATTCCGAAGCGCGGCAGATCAGGAGCCTTGGCATCGGGGGTGTTCTTGGTCATGGCTTGCGTGACTTCCATCGCGCCGTCGCCGCTGACTTTATAGGTAATCGTGAGCTTGGCCTGGACCTCCGGCATGTCATAGGCAGCCGTTACGGTGGCCGCGGTGCCCTTGCTCTCCTTGATCTTCTCGACGTTGAGTGCTGTGAGCGTCATCTTTGGTTCACGCCATACCTTGAGCCTGTTCTGCAAGCCGGCACCCATGTCGTTGTCGGTCACGGCGCGCCAGAAGTTCGGTTTCAGTGTACCACCCTCGCCCAAGAGGTTTTGGCCGTTCACGGAATAAGCGGTGAGCAGACCTGTAGTCTTGTCGAAAGCCATTGTAGCTTTGTCCGAAGCGATGACCAGCTGCGGATCATTCTTCTTGTCAATCTTTATCTTGTCGGTGCAGTCGTTCTCCACATACGTGCAGGGTGTAGCCTCGTTGACGGCTATCTGGTCGTGAGCTACGATCTGTCCGGCTTCCATGAGGGGCTCGGCGCTCTTGAGCTTGAAGTCGACATTGAGCATCACCTCACCGTCTGCGGGGATGTCGAGCGGAAGCTTGACGGTCTCCGACTGCTGCGGATCAACACTGAGGTTATCGACGGTACCTTTCTGCACAGTCTTTCCGTCCTTCATCAGTGCCCACTCCATGCGGTAGTTGCTCAGGTCACGGAAGAAATACTCGTTGTGCACAGAAACGGTACCCTGCGAGAGATCCACAGGCTTCACCCAGATGTCCTGATACTGGTAGGCCAGTTCGAAAGCATGGGGATTGAGCTGACGGTCAGGCCCGATGATACCGTTGCAGTTGAAGTTGTTGTCTGACGCATCGGTCTTGTTATAGTCGCCGCCATAGGTGTAGAGCGGTGTCATACCACCTGTGCCCGGCTCATACTTGGCACTGATAGCATCATAGTCGGCCACGGTGCGTGAAGCCTTGAAGTCGGGCGTGCGGTGCAGTCCCTGGTCCACGAAGTCCCAGTCGTAGCCGCCTTGGAATTTAGGATACTTGCGGACAAGGTCCCAATACTCCTTGAGATTGCCGCCGGAGTTGCCCATCGTATGGTTGTATTCGCACTGGATGAGTGGCCGGTCCGTCTTAGGATCTTTGCAATAGCGCTCGCAGGCATCTACCGGTTCGTACATCGGGCAATAGATGTCTGAATCGTAGGGGCCACTGTAGAGTCCGCGCTCATACTGTACGGGGCGCGACGAGTCCTGACCTTTGATCCATTTGTAGGCGGCGAGGAAGTTGTCGCTGTTGTCGGTCTCATTGCCGAGGCTCCAGACGATGATGGAAGGATGGTTAAACTGCATCTCGACGTTGTGCTGGTTGCGCTCAAGGATCTGCTTGGCGAAAGCGGGCTGTGCGGGAGGTGTCGACTGATCGTTGCTGTAGCCGAAGGCATGGCTCTCCTGATTGGCCTCGGCCGTGACGTAGAGACCATACTGGTCGCAGAGGTCGTACCAGCGCGGGTCATCCGGATAGTGGCAAGTGCGCACAGCGTTGATGTTGAGGCGCTTCATGATCTTGATGTCCTGGATCATACGCTCGGGCGTGACGACATAGCCGCCGTCAGGATCCATCTCGTGACGATCGGCTCCTTTGATATACACAGGCTGGCCGTTGACGAGGAGCTGTGCATTCTTGATCTCCACCTTGCGGAAGCCTACTTTCTGTGGGATGACCTCCACGATGTTGCCTTTGCGGTCTTTCACGACGGCCTCTAAGGTGAAGAGATACGGTGTCTCTGCCGTCCACTTCTTCACATTGCGCACCATGAAGCGTGCAGTGCCCTCCGTGCGGCCACGGAAGTCGGCTGTCTGCTTCGCTACGACGGTGCCGTTGGCGTTGAGCAGGCGATATTCGACGATGGGGTTCCCTTTGACCCAGGCATCGATGAGCAGCTCACCGTCCTTGTAGCCGTTTTCCAGGTCGGGCGTGAGGCGGATGTTCTCCATCTGAACCTTCGCGTCCTTGGCAAAGAGATAGCACTGACGGGCTACACCGGAGAGGCGCCAGAAGTCTTGGTCCTCGTCCATGGAGCCGTCGCACCAGCGGAAGGTCTGGAAAGCAATGAGGTTTTTGCCGGGATGCAGATATTTGGTGACATCAAACTCAGCGGCGACCTTCGAGTCTTCGGTGTAGCCGACATACTGTCCGTTGACAAAGAGATACATGTTCGACGTGACGCTGCCGAAGTGGGCGATGACCTGCTTGCCGTTCCACGAAGTGGGAAGGTCGATGACACGGCGGTAGGAGCCTACGTGGTTGTCCTTCACGGGTACACTCGTCGTCGTGGCGTTCTCGGGAGCATACTCCGGCTTCCAGCCTTTGTAGACATTGTTCTCCTTGAACTGATAGCGCCAGGCCAGCCCGACGTTGACATATTCGGGATCACCGTAGCCATTGACCTCCCAGATGCCGGGGACGTTCATCGTTTTCCATGCGCTGTCGTCGAGGTCGGTCTTGTAGAAGTCTTGTGGACGCTCGTTGGCGTTTTTGACCCAGATGAATTTCCATGGCCCTTCGAGGGAGAGATAGTTGGCCGACTTCTCCAGGTCGCCGTCTTTTGCCTCCGTCTCGTTGGCATAAGCGAAGAAGTTGGTGTGCAGGCGATAGCGGTTGACCTCGTTGACTTGCTGGTCGTGCCACTCTGTCCATGTAGGCATCGAAGCAGCCTTGGTTTTCACGGGAGCAGCCTGCATCGTACAGGGCATCAACAGCCATGCTGCCAGTGCCGTGAACGGAAGAAATTTAACTTTAAGTTGTCTCATGATTATAATTTTAGGTTGATTATCTTTTGCATTGTTAGGTGTTGAAAGTGCGGTCTTGGCCGCCAATACCGCGTTATCTCATTGCTTTGAGATCGCTGTCGAGTTGTTGGGTACTGCTTGCTCCGACGATGACACTCGTGACGCCTTCCTGTTCGAGCACCCATGAGAGCGCCATCTCGGCCAAGGTCTCGCCGTGTCCGGCAGCTTCTTTGTTGAGTTCCTGCAGCCTGGCAAGGAGCTCCGGGGTGAGCACCTCGCGCTTGAGCGATCCTCCATGGGCCATGCGGCTGTCTTCCGGAATGCCGTGAAGGTAGCGGTCGGTCAGCAGTCCTTGTGCCAGGGGTGAGAAGGAGATGAAGCCGATGCCATGGTCGCGGCAGAACTGCAACTGTCCTTCCTCTATCGGTGCACGGTCGAGGAGGTTGATGCGGTCCTGATAGATGAGCAATGGCACATCGTGCTCGCGCAGATAGCGCTCGGCTACTTTCAAGGCTTCCAACGGCCAGCGGCTGATGCCCACATAGAGCGCCTTACCTTGGCGCACAATGTCGACGAGCGCCTGGAGGGTCTCCTCCAACGGGGTCTTCGGGTCGTAACGGTGACTGTAGAAAAGGTCGACATAGTCGAGGTGCATGCGCTTCAAGCTCTGGTCGATGCTCGCCATGAGGTATTTGCGGGAGCCCCAGTTCCCGTAAGGTCCCGGCCACATGTCATATCCCGCCTTCGTCGCGATGAAGAGCTCGTCGCGGTAGGGCCGGAAGTCATCATCCATCAGTCTGCCCATCGTCTCCTCAGCAGTGCCGTAGGGAGGACCATAGTTGTTGGCAAGGTCGAAATGGGTGATGCCGTGGTCAAAAGCATAATGGGTGATGGCGCGGCTGCGCTCATAAGCGTCTACGCCCCCGAAGTTTTTCCAAAATCCGAGGCTTATCTTTGGCAACAGGACACCCGAGCGTCCGCAGCGACGATAGATCGTGTCGGCGTGGTCGTAGCGTGTCGGTGCCGGTATATAATGTGTTTTTAAGTCCATAGTGGGTTATCGATTTATCCAATTTTCAATACTTATACTTTCTATTCTTCCAAGGTGCTTGAGGTTCTCTGTTACGACCGTCATATTTTTGCATATTGCTGTAGAACCTATTAATAGGTCAAAGTCATCTACAGTTGTTCCTTTTTTCCTCAACTGTGCTTTTTTCTCTGCAAAGAGATTAACGATTTCCAAGTCTATTCCCACTACATCTATCATTTGGCAAAAAGCATCTAATACAGCAACGCTTTTCTGAAAATTGTTACTACATTCACAACCATAACGTAATTCAGCATAAGTTATAATTGATATGTGGCAATTTTCATAACCAATTGATTCTAATCTTTCCTTTACGCCATATTTACCTCGAAAAAGGAAAGCTACTATATTAGTGTCTAAGAGATATTGCTTCATGAGTTTAAGATGTCTAATAACTCCGTATCATTCTTATTTACTCTCTCAGCTTGCAGATTTTCCGGAATATCACATCCTTCCCATGCACCGCTTACCTCATTGAGCATTTTTTTCCACTTCTTTTCTTTGTCATTGATGGTCTGGCTACTATTCGTCAGAGGGACAATTCGAAAGCTTCCAACCGCGGATTGAACGATAATGTCAATTCCTCGCTTGGCTTCTCGATAATATTTCGACATATTAGAAGCAAACTCACCTGAGCTTAAAGTTATCGTTGCCATATAAGATATTGTTAGAATGTTTACTTTGCAAAGATAAAACAATATTTCTGATTAAAGGGTGATTTGGAAAAGAAAAATGAAGGAAAAAGGGCAAAATACCTATTAAAAGTATTACTTTTGCACCATAAACATTAATCACAGATTATGGAAAAAGAAAACGCTTATGTCACGCAATACCCCGACCTGATGAAGGGCAAGAAGATCATGTATAACCATGGCTTTGCCTCATCAGCCTTGTCGGGCACGGTGAAACGTATCCGTCAGACGTTTCCAAACGCAGAGGTCATCGCTTATGACATCCCGTTGCACCCGGCGGAGGGACTCGCGATGCTAAAACAGAAAGCAGAGGAGGAGAAACCGGACCTGATCATCGGTACCTCGATGGGTGGCATGTATACGGAGATGCTCTATGGCTTCGACCGCATCTGCATCAATCCCGCCTTCGAGATGGCTTCGACGATGAAGGAGCATGGCCTGACGGGCAAACAGACGTGGCAGAACCCGCGCCAGGATGGCGAGACGGAGTTTATGGTTACGAAAGCTTTGGAGAAAGAATATAAGGAGGTCAATGAACAGTGCTTCACGGGCCTTGAGGCGATGGCACCGGAGGAGCAAGCAAAGGAGCGGCAGCGTGTGTGGGGGCTCTTCGGCGATAAGGACGATCTTGTGCATACCTGGGATCTCTATCGCCGTCATTATCCTCAAGCTGCTCATTTCCATGGTGCCCACCGTATGGACGACAAGAGTTTTCTCAATGGTGTGGTTCCGGTCATCCGCTGGATTGATGACCGTCAGGAGAAGCGCGAGCGCCAGATCGTTTATATCGACAGCAGTTGTCTGGCAGACAGTTACGGTAAGCCTCAGGCGAGTCTTCAGAAAGCCTTCAGTGCGCTGATAGAGCGTTATCAGGTATATATAGTGGTACCGGCTCCGACCAATGACCACGCTTGTTTAGACAAAACGGCGGCGTGGATAGAGGAGTATCTCTCCACGCCGGCCCATGACCGTGTCATCTATTCCAATCAGAAACAGCTGCTCTATGGTGACTTCTTCATCGATCGCAGCCCCGCCGACAACCTCCTCGCTACTGCCATACAGTTGGGTAGCGATGAGTTTAAGACGTGGGAGGAGGTCATCACCTATTTCAGCAGGATATAGAAAAAAGGTAAAAGGGTAAGGTAAAAGGTAAAAAGGTAAAAAAGTAAAAAGGTAAAAAGGAGGAAAGGGTAAAGACAGACTTTTCACTCATCTATCTTACTACTTTTCTACTTTTTACCTTTTTACCCTTTTACCTTACCTTTTTACCCTTTTACTTTTTTACTTTTTTACCTTTTACCTCACCTTTTTGTCAGCGTCTCCGGCAGTTTGGGCATAGCACCTTTCTGTGTGCAGACGAAAGCACTGACCTTGACAGCCAAGTCGTGTGCCTCTTCGATGCTCTTGCCCGAGAGGATAGAAGCCGTGAAGGAACCTGTGAAAGAGTCGCCGGCACCCACTGTGTCAGCAACCTCCACCTTCGGAGTCTCCTTATAGCTCTTTACACCGTTTGGAGCAAAGACATAACTGCCGTTGGTGCCACAGGTCAGCACAACCATCTTCAGGTTGTAACGCTTCATGATGAGGCGGCATTTCTCTTCAATGTCCAAGCCAGGATAGCCAAAGAGGCGGCCGACGATGATCAGCTCCTCATCGTTAATCTTCAGGATGTCGCAGTGACGGAGCCCGTTCTGAATGGTGTCCTTGTCGTAGAAGGTGCCGCGCAGGTTGATGTCGAAGATCTTCAGACAGTCCTTTGGTGTAGCCTCAAGGAACCTCATGATGGTCTCGCGCGACTCCTTGCTGCGCTGTGCCAGTGAACCGAAGCACACGGCACCTGCGTTCTTTGCTGCCTCTTGCATCTCGGGTGTGAAGGGGATATGATCCCATGCCACATCGGGTGTGAAGGTATAAGTAGGTACACCTTCAGCGTCGAGCTTCACGTTGACTGTTCCTGTGGGATAAGACACACGGGGAATAATATACTTCAGCCCATTCTTGTCGAAGGTTGCCAAAGCCTGGTCGCCTAAGGCATCGTTGCCTACGGCACTTACTGCTACGGCATCATATCCGAACTGACTGGCGTGATAAGCAAAGTTAGCCGGGGCTCCGCCAAGTTTTGCCCCTTGGGGAAGTACGTCATAGAGCACTTCGCCTAATCCGATAATTATCTTGTTCATCTTGTTAATATTTTACCTGTTTAATGAATGTCAGCAGATAGATGACACCAATGGCCATCACGGCCACCGCCCCTACCTGAGAGTGGACAGCGTCACTGGCGATACCCATCACCAAGGGGAAGATCGTGCCACCGAAGAGACCCATGATCATCAGACCACTGATAGCGTTCTTCTTGTCGGGCATGTAAAGCATGGCCTGGGAGAAGCACATCGAGAACACGTTGCTGTTGCCGTAGCCCACGAGGGCAATGCCTACATAAAGCCACCACTTGGATACCTCTGCTGAGCTCGAGGCTCCCATGAACATGCAGACCATGCTCAAGGTCATCATCGTGACGGAGATGATGAAGAACGTACGGGTCTTCAGGATACGCAGGAAGAAACTGCCGGTCATGCACCCAATAGTACGGAAGATGAAGTAGAGGCTTGTAGCCCAGGCGGCATCGTTGAGTGCCAGTCCCGCATACTGCTGCAGGAGTTTCGGAGCCGTCGTGTTCGTACCGACATCGATACCGACGTGGCACATGATGCCGAAGAAGCAAAGCAGCACGTAAGGATTGGCAAGGAGCTTGAACGTGTCAATATAGTCACGTCCGAGCGACTTCTTCTCAGCCGGAGTCTCGTTGTCGCCGGTATCTTCCTTGATAGGAGTGACCTGCAGCAGCAGCGAAGCAAGGATACCCACGATCATATAGATGGGGAAGAGTACGCGCCAGCCCAATCCGAGACTGGGAATGGTAGCTGCTGCACCCCACGAAGCGATGATCGGTGCCAGGAAGGACGCGATGGCCTTGATGAACTGCCCGAAGGTAAGTGTCGAGGCCAGATGGTCCTTGACATACATCGAGACGAGCGGATTCAGCGAGGTCTGCATGAGCGTGTTGCCGATGCCGAGCAACGAGAACGAGACGAGCATCACCACGAAGTTCTCGGAGAAAATAGGCAATAACAGCGAGACGACGGTGACGATGAGTGAGAGCATCACCGTCTTCTTGCGCCCTATCTTGTTCATCAGCACACCCGTAGGCACAGAGAAGATAAGGAACCAGAAAAAGACGAGCGACGGCAGGAAGTTGGCCACGGTGTCGCTCAGGCTCAGATCCTGCTTGACATAGTTGGAGGCTGTGCCGACGAGGTCGACAAAGCCCATGGTGAAGAAGCAGAACATCATGGAAGTCATCGCCAACTTAAGCGTCTGCTGACTTACCGTCTGTCCTTGATTATTGTTTTCCATTATTCATTTATGGCTTAAAGATTCTGTTTGTTGCAAAGTTAATAAAAAGATCCGCATGGGGTGTAAAAAATACGGAATATTTTATTTTAATGCATAAACCTTTGCTTTACCTCCCTTTACGGTGACCGATGTATAAGGTGAGGAAGGGAACACGATGTTCGTCATCGCCATCTTGCCGTCAGCGTCGAAGACCTCGATGCTGCTCTTGTCGATGAAGATCCGGAGCGTCTTGATCTTACCATAGGTCGGAGCTTTCGTCAGTGCCGGGAAGTCGGTACTGAAACTGACATCTCCGCTCTTGGACCGGTCCATGGAGAAGGTCTCCGTCTTGGCGTTGTAGGTCATGGTGACGCTCTCGCCCTTGCCATTGGACAGTTTTATCACGGTGTTGGCGCGCATCTGCACGTCCACGCGGCAGGCAGGTGTCAGCGAGGCCTGTGCTTTCTTGGAGAAGGCGTTGAGAATCTCCGGCGACGGCTTCACGCTGCAATAGCCTGTGCCTTTATACTCGAAGTAACCAAGGTCACGGGCGATGCCGTTGGCGGAGCGATACTGCTTGGTAGGCACCTGGGCGGCATACTGCCAGTTGCTCATCCAGGGGATGGCGACATGACGGCCGTCGGGAGCGTTGTTGAAGGTCACGGTGGCATAATGGTCCTTACCCCAGTCCATCCACTTCGTGACAGAAGGATCGGTGTCGCAGGTGAACTTATGACCGTCGAAGGATCCCGTGAAATACTGTGTTGCTGAACCACCGGAAGGTCCGCCGGGGTTGATGTTGCACACAAGCACCCACTTACCGTTGCCCATGTCGAGCAGATCGGGGCACTCCCACACACCGGCGTGCGAGCCGTAGCCCTCACCGAAGTCGCTCTCGAAGGTCCAGTCTTTGAGGTTCTTCGAAGAGAAGATCTTCATGTGCTGCTTCTCCGAGACGATGAGGATCCAGCTCTTCGTGGGCTCATACCAGATGATATGCGGGTCGCGGAAGTCGGGGATGTCGGACACTAAAAGTGGATTGTCCTCATACTTGGTGAAGGTCTTTCCGTTGTCGGTGCTGTAAGCCATGCTCTGCTTCTGTGCCTTGCCAGCAGATGTGTAGTAGGCTATCACGGCCCCAGGACCGAAGCCGGCGGTGTTGGCAGAGTCGACGACGGAACAGCCGCTGAAGATCGTGCCCAAAGCGTCGGGCTCGATAGCCTCGCCCTCAAACTTCCAGTGGATGAGGTCGGTACTTGTGGAGTGCCCCCACGTCATATTCTCCCACTGCGAGCCATAGGGATTATACTGGAAGTAGAGGTGCCAGACACCGTCTTTATAGAACAGACCGTTAGGATCGTTCATCCAGCCGTAGGCCGGCGTATGGTGATAGAGGGGCCGAAACTTCTCGCGGTTGGTCATATCAATGGCATGGGAGGTCTTCACCAGCTTCCACGCGGCAAAATCGCTGGTTGCGGCCTTGCTGGCTGAGTTCGCTGCATCACCACGGTTGACGATGATATCCAGGAGCACCGACTTGCCCTGCCCATCAGCGAAGCGACGGACGTTGAGCGGCACATAGTAGTCGGCCTTGTTGACAGCGAGCCTCACATTGAACTCCTGCACCACGTTGTTGTTGCTTATCACCCGGATATGATCCGTGTTCTGGCTCTCCTCGACGGGGAGGAGCACATAGCCGTCGGCGGTATTGACGCGCAGCATGACATGGTCATCGGCGAGGACCTTCGTCTTCATTGTCTGGGCTGATGCCGCCAGTGTACATAAGGACAAGGCGGCAGTCAGCATAAGTGATTTAGTCTTCATAATTGAGTTTTCTGGATAATCGTTTTTAATAACCCTTGTTCTGCTTGTACAGTCCGGGGATATAGAACATCTGGTTGTAGGGGATCGGCATATACTCATTCTTCTCTTTCGTGAAATGAGCATCCTTATAGTACTGTGCATAGGTCTGTCCGTCGTACGAGTCCTTAGCCTCTTTCTTGAAATAGGCGTTCAGCGTAGACGACAGCAGTCCCCAGCGGCGCAGGTCGAAGAAGCGCTCGTGCTCCTGACCCATCTCCAATCGGCGCTCCCAGCGCAGGCACTGGCGTGCTTTCTCCTTCGTAGCGAAATAAGATTCTGGATAAGGCTTAATCTCACACTGATCAGCGGCATACTCAATATGCTTGCTGATAGAGTTGGCAGCACGCTGACGAATGTCGTTGATGATGGTGCGGGCCTCGGAGAGACGGTCAAGCTCTATGAGTGCCTCGGCACGGTCGAGCATGGTCTGTGTATAGCGGAGCATGTACTCGTTCATGGCAAAAGCCTGCCAGGGATAATTGTAGGTCTCACCCTTGCTGCGCTGCGGCACACACTTCAGGTCTGTGTAGTAGCCGTAGGTGTTCGGTGTACGGGAATTAGCCTTTGTCTGTGTGTACTCCTTCTCATATTTATAAGGGAAGGTAGGCATACCTACGGTATGGAACAAGCGCGGATCCCACTTCTGTGCAGTAGGCTGTCCATTGACCGGATAGTCGTTCGTTTCAGAGTAAGTATCAAACTCTGGCAGACCGTCCTTGGTCTTGAAAGCGTTGACAAAGTCCTGTGAGGGCTTCTGGAAGTCCCAGCCGCAAGACCACATGCCCCATACGCCGTTCAGCGTGTTCGACCAGTTGGCACGGCCAAAGGTGGTATGGTCATCCTTATAGTCGGAAGCCTGGATAGAGAAGATACTCTCTTTGCTGTTCTTATAGTCGGGAAGGAAAATGTCACCATAATCCTCAAGGTAGCCATATTTGCCGGAACGGACCACTACATCCGTATAGTCGACAACCTTCTGCATATAGTCTTTGTTGATGAAGTTGACACCTGTGGTCTCTTCATATCCGTCACCCCATGCGCGGTCAAGATAGCACTTGGCGAGATAAGCAGCGGCAGCTACCTTGTTGGCGCGTCCGCCACCGTCAGTGGTCTGCTCTGGGAGATTATCGTAAGCATACTGGAAGTCACCGATAATCTTGTCCCACAGCTGCTCGTGGGTGAGTGCATCGTTGGAGGTCTGCTCCTGGGTGCCGTTCTTATACACTTCCTCGTCGATCCAAGGAATCTTGTTGAACACCGTGAAGAGCTTGTAATAGAAATGAGCGCGCAGGAACTTCACCTCCGCTAAGCGCTGCTTGGTCGTAGCCTCTCCAAGCTTGCTGTTGCCATACTCATCGAGGGAGAGGATGGCACGGTTGCAGCGGGAGATGGCGCAATAGAGACGGTACCAGAGCTCATCGAGATGTCCCAGCGTCGGTGTCAATGTAGAGAACACCTCCACCTGGTGATAATCAGTATCAGTGGTACCCGAACCACCTTTGAGGCAGTCGTCGGAGGCTAAGTCACCATACGGCCAGAGATTGAACGGATAGGTATACCAGCAGTCGCCCAGCATGGCATAGGCACTGGTCACCATTCCCTCTGGATCCTGGAAAGCCTTGTCCTCGTCAATGACAGCCGTGGGCTTGTAATCGAGGTAGTCGTCGCAGCCTGTGAGGGAGAAAGTCAGGCAAAGCGCTATAATAGGAATGAAAAACTTTTTCATTGTATTGTTATGTTAAGATGTTTAGAAACCAATTTGCAGTCCGAAAGAAAGAGAGGAAGCGAGTGGGTAGTTCCAGTTCGGGTTCTCAGGATCTGAGCAGGTGAGACTGCTGCTCTTGATGGTGAGCAGGTTTTGACCGGAGAAATACACGCGTGCGCTCTGCACGAAGAGTTTGCTGAGCAGGCTCTTGGGGAACGTATAGCCGATCTGCAGTGTACGCAGTTTCAGGTACGAGCCGTTCTCTACGAAGTAGGAGGACACACGGCCTTCATCACCGGTGTTGTTTGTTGTCAGTGCCGGGATAGAAGAGCTTGTGTTGTCGGTTGTCCATGCGCCGAGCAGACGGCTGCCCTTGTTGGAAC